>OCTW013424055.1_pt1 | contig 66987 bp, 54 predicted proteins | sample 1539671 | NCBI WGS metagenome assembly OCTW01 (sample SAMN02144230, study PRJEB22623) | gut metagenome | biome: sheep rumen | host: Ovis aries | place: New Zealand | reverse complement strand
AATATATATAAATTTAATAATATAATTATGCTCTGTTTGTTGGATTTTCAAAAAGCGTTTTGTTAGTTTGTTAGTTTGTTAGTTTGTTAGTTTGTTAGGTAATGCATATAGATGATGTATATATATGCACAATAAGCACCGAGTATTTGAGAATAAGTGGCTCTCTACGAAAAATAAGTGGCACTTATTTGGGAATAAGCGCCTCTTATTTCAGCCACGAAGGCACCCGTCAGAAGGGCAGGTCGTCGGCAGCACTGCCCTCGCCTGCCGGTTCCTGGGCAGGGGGGAAGGGTGCTGTGGCACCACCTGCTGGCGGGAAGGGCGCAGCCTGGGGGGCACCCATCGGGGCACCAGCCACTGGAGCAGCCTGACCACGCACCACGTTGTAGGCACGGATTTCGTTAAACCAACGGCCATTGTACTCATGGGCATCGATATCGAACTGCACGGTGAGGTCCTCACCCTGCTGGATATTGAACTGCTTGATACGGTCCTCGCCAAACAGACGGAAGACGCATTTGCGTGGATACTGACCTGGCACCTCGATGACATATTCCTGTGACATCCAGGGATTACCCGTACGGTTAGACACACCACTGTTTGCAGGGAGTACTGCAATGATTCTACCTGTTAATTCCATTACTCAATTGTTTTTATTTGTTGATTTTTTCGTTTTCACGTGGCGAAATTACTAAAAATAGTTTGAATCCCATCATTTTCTCACAAAAATTTTGCTCATTACAACGTTTTTTTGTAATTTTGTACTCAAATATTAAATATGTCATCAAGAACAAAAAGAAAACTATAAAACTATGAGATTTACATTATCAAGCACCGCACTGAGTACCAAACTCACTGCCCTCTCAAGAGTGATTAACAGCAAGAACGCCCTGCCCATCCTTGGCGACTTCGTTTTCGAGATCAGCGACAACGTATTGTACCTGACGGCCTCTGACAGCGAGAACGTGATGAAGACCCAGTTGCAACTTACAGAGAGCGACGGCAACAGCCGCTTTGCCATCGGCAACCACGACTTGCTGGAGGCAGTGAAGGGATTCTCCGAGCAGCCCATCACCTTCGACGTGAACCAGGAACAGAACATCGTCAAGATATCCTACCAGAACGGACTCTTCTCCCTGCCTATCGAGAACGCAGATGAGTTCCCCATGGCCCAGCCCGTGAGCGACTTTGCCAACACGATCACCCTGCCCAATGCCATCCTGGCAGAGAACATCAACCGCTCTATCTTCGCCACGGCCCAGGACGAGTTGCGCCCCGTGATGAACGGCATCTACTTCGACCTGACACCCGACTGTTTGGCCGTGGTGGCCAGCGACGGCCACAAACTTGTGCGCAACAAGATATACACCATCAAGAGTGAGCAGCCCGCCGCCTTCATCCTGCCGAAGAAGCCGGCCAACCTGCTCCGCAACCTGCTGGGCAAGGACGGTGGCGACGTGACCATCCGCTTCGACGAGCGCAATGCGGAAGTGAACTACGGCGACGGTACCATCCAGTGCCGACTGATCGAAGGGCGCTATCCCAACTATAACAGCGTGATCCCGCAGAATAATCCCAACGAACTGCGCGTGGATCGACTCGGACTGCTGGCAGCCCTCCGTCGCGTACAGCCCTTTGCCAACGACTCCAGCAACCTCATCCGCTTCCATGTGGAAGGTTCCACACTGCAACTCGACGCTGAGGACTACGACTTCTCCAAGACCGCTACCGAGCGCATGTCGTGCGAGTACAACGGTCAGCCGATGTCCATTGGCTTCAAGGGATCGTCATTCATCGAGGTGCTCAGCAACTTCGACTGTCCGGAAGTGATCATACAGTTGGCCGACCCCAGTCGCGCAGGACTCGTACTCCCCTCTGAGCAGCCCGAGAACCAGGATGTGCTGATGCTGATGATGCCCATGCTCATCAATGACTAATTCATAATGCATAATTCATAATTATGAGGCTGAATCTGAAGAAGCCACTGGTGATCTTCGACCTGGAGACGACGGGGCTCGATCTGGTGAAGGACCGCATCATCCAGATTTCCTATATCAAGGTGCTCCCCAACGGGGATGAGTTGCGAGGCAATGAACTGGTGAACCCGGAGAAGCCCATCCCTGAAGAGGTGGTGACCCTGACGGGCATCAGCAACGAGGACGTGAAGGACAAGCCCACCTTCAAGCAACTGAGCCAAAAACTGGCCGACATCTTCACGGGCTGCGACTTTGCTGGTTTCAACTCCAACCACTTCGACATCCCGCTGCTGGCAGAGGAGTTCCTGCGTGCAGGCATCGACTTCGACTTTGCGAAATGCCGCCTCATTGACGTACAGACCATCTTCCACAAGATGGAGCGCCGCAATCTCGCTGCCGCCTATAAGTTCTATTGTGGGCGTAAGATGGAGGACGACTTCGAGGCCCACCGTGCCGACCAGGACACGGAGGCCACTTACCGCGTGCTGATGGGAGAACTCGACAAATACGCCCCTGGTGCCAATGAGGACCCAGAGAAGGTGCTGGAGAACGATATGGACCAACTGGCCGAATTCTCGAAGATGAACCGCAACGTGGATTTCGCAGGGCGTATCGTCTGGGGCGAAGTAAAGGATCGCAACGGCAAGCCCCTGCTCGACAAAGACGGTAACCCGAGGCTCGTGGAAGTGTTCAACTTCGGCAAGCACAAGGGTCTGCCCGTGGCCGACGTGCTGCGCATCGACCCAGGCTACTACAGTTGGATCCTCGGAGGTGACTTCACCTATAACACCAAGCAGGTGCTGACACGCATCCGCTTGCGCGAGGCACAGATGAAGTAAGTGGAGAGTGGAGAGTTGAAAGATCAGGAAAGCGATATGATGACAGGCATTAACTACAGGACCCTATGGCTTATAGTCTTGTTCTTGCAACTCCCAATTCTCAACCGTCAACTCTCACCTGTCTCTGCCCAGGAACTCCAGGCAAAGATCAACATCAACCACAGTCAGATATCAGGTACTGACGTGAGTGTGTTTGAGAACCTGCAGCAGACACTCGAGCAGTTTGTCAACGAACGCCAATGGACGAATCTGCAGTTTCAGAAGAACGAGCGCATACAGTGCAGTTTCAACATCACCGTCACGAAGTACAACCGCGAGGAGAACCGTTTCGAGTGTACGGCGATGATCCAGGCCAACCGTCCCGTCTATAACGCCTCCTACACTTCCACCTTATATAATAATAAGGATGAGAACTTCCACTTTGAGTTTGCACAGTTCGACCAACTGAACTTTACCGATGAAGTGATCGACAACCAGTTGACGGCACTCTTCGCCTACTATGCCTACCTGATCATAGGCCTCGATCTCGACAGTTTTGCCCCCATGGGTGGCACAGACATCCTACAGCGTTGCATGTATCTCGTGAACAATGCCCAAGACCTCGGCTTCCCAGGCTGGAAATCCTTTGAGGACAGTCGTAACCGCTTTGCCATCATCAACGACTACCTTGACGAGTCGATGAAGCCCATGCGGCAGATGCAGTACGACTACTACCGTAAGGGGCTCGACGAGATGACGAACAATGCCGAGCGTGGGCGCACGGAGATCTCAGACGCCCTGGAGAACGGCCTGAAGACCGCTCACGAGAACAAGCCGCTGAGCCTACTTCCACAGATATGGACGGACTATAAAAAGGACGAACTGACGAATATCTACAAGGGGAAGGGCACACAGAAAGAGAAAGAACGCATCTACGACCTGCTCATGAGCATCAACGCTTCGCAGAGCAATAGTTGGGATATCATCAAGAATTAGAGATGCTTAAAAGAATCTATATCAAGAACTTCACGCTGATCGATGAACTGGACATCGTACTGCATCCAGGATTCTCCGTGATAACTGGTGAGACGGGGGCAGGTAAGAGTATCATCCTCGGAGCCATCGCCCTGCTGTTGGGACAGCGTGCCGACAGCAAGACCATCAAGCAAGGTGCGGAGAGATGCATCATCGAGGCGCACTTCGACCTCTCACGGTATGGCATGGAGCCCTTCTTTGAAGAGAACGACATCGAATACGATGCGACGGACTGTATCATCCGCCGCGAGTTGACTGCCGCGGGCAAGAGCCGGGCCTTTATCAACGACACGCCCGTACAACTCACCATGCTGAAGGAACTCGGAGAACGGCTCGTCGATGTACACTCACAGCACCAGAACCTGCTGCTCAACAAGCAGGACTTCCAATTGAGCGTGGTGGATATCATTGCCAAGGACCAGCAGGAACTGGCAAGGTACCAGCAGACGTTCAAGGCCTATCAGACCGTTACAAGGGAACTCGAGGCCATGAAGGAGGCTATCGAGCGTAACCGCCAGAACCTGGACTTCCTACAGTTCCAGTGCGACGAACTGACCCAGGCCAATCTCTCGGAAGGGGAACAAGAAGAACTGGAAAAGAAAAGCGATACCATGTCTCACTCCGAGGAGATCAAGAGTGCCCTCTACGAAGCCGACCATGCCCTGTCTGCCGAAGAGACGGGCGTCACAGGATCCCTGCGCACTGCCGTCTCTGCCCTCCGCGGTATCGAAAGCGTGTTCCCTGACATCAGGGAACTGGTGCAACGCCTCGACAGCAGTTATATCGAACTGAAGGACATTGCCCAGGATATCAGCAGCCATCTGGAGAATACAGACTTCGACCCAGCGGAACTCGATGCCGTCAATAACCGGCTCGACATGCTCTATAGTCTGGAAAAGAAATACCACGCAGAGACCATCAGCCAACTCATTGCCAAGCGCGATGAACTGAAAAGCCAACTCAGCAGCATAGAGAACGGCGACGAGACGCTGGCAGAGATGGAAGCCAAAAGCCAACGGCTGAAAGCCGACTGTCAGAAACAGGCCGACGGACTGACGCTGTTGCGCCGTAAAGCCGCACAGAAGATCGAGAAGGATATGCAGACGCGACTCGTGCCACTTGGGATGCCCAATGTGCGCTTTAGCATCGAGATGGTCCCAACAGGCCTCGGAGCCAATGGCCAGGACAAGGTCGCCTTCCTCTTCAGCGCCAACAGTTCTACCCCACTCCAGCCAGTCTCCCAGGTAGCATCAGGAGGAGAGATCGCCCGTGTGATGCTCTCCCTGAAAGCCATGATCAGCGGTGCCGTGAAACTGCCGACCATCATCTTCGACGAGATCGACACTGGTGTCAGTGGCAAGATAGCCGAGAAGATGGCGGAGATCATGCAAGAGATGGGACAGCACGAGCGCCAGGTGATCAGCATCACCCACCTGCCCCAGATAGCCGCCCTGGGTACTGCCCACTATAAAGTAGAGAAGGAGGAAACGGCAGAAGGAACCATCAGCCGTATGCATGAACTGACACCAGAGGAACGTATCACGGAGATAGCCCAGATGCTCAGTGGCAGCGATGTGTCGGAAGCAGCCATCCTCAATGCCAAGCAACTATTAAAGGTAAACAATTAAACTTGAATATGAAGAAATGTAATAATAAGATGGTAATCAGGTGGATACTGGGTATCCTACCCATGTTCCTTTTCACCTCTTTACCTGTATCAGCCCAACCCAGTTGGACGAAGTCAGCCTCGAAGGCTGTATTCACGGTGAAGACCTTCGCTGCAGACGGTTCCCTGATTGCCAGCACCAACGGGTTCTTCACAGGAAGCCATGGTGAGGCAGTCAGCAACTTCACCCCCTTCAAGGGGGCGGCCCGTGCCACCGTGATTGATGCAGCAGGCAAGGAGTGGCAGGTGACAGGCATCCTGGGAGCCAACGACATGTACGATGTGGTGAAGTTCCGTGTCAACTGTCCCAAGTCGCAGCCACTGGCCATCAGCCAGGCGAAGGCCCCCATCGGCAGTCAAGCATGGCTACTCCCCTATCACGAGACCAAGAACCTGAAGAACGGTCCTGTCAGGAAGGCAGAGCCGATCTTTGGCGAATATGCCTATTACACCCTGGCGATGGATATGACTGACAACTTAGTCAGTTGTCCCTTGCTCAATGATGCTGGTGAGGCCATCGGCATGATGCAGCAGCCTGCCTCAGACAAAGACACCCTGAGTTATGCCGTCAGTGCACGTTTCGTGGATTCACTGAAGATCACAGGACTGACCTTTAACGATGCCACCTTGAAGCAGACACTGATCAGGAAAGAGTTGCCATCAGACATCAAGGAGGCCACCCTTGCCCTCTATCTGTCGAGTTCGATGGTAGATTCCACTGAATTCGTCACACTTATCGAAGATTTCATAAGACAGTTCCCCAGTGCCTCCGACGGCTACGTCTATCGTGCCCAGCAAGAGACGGCAGGAGGCGACTTCGCCAGTGCTGAGAAAGACATGGAACAGGCACTCAAGTTGTCTGACAAGAAAGACGAGACCCACTACTCATACGCCCGTATGATCTACGACAAAGAGATATACCAGAGTGATCGGCCTTTCGCCGGATGGAGTCTTGACAAGGCCCTTTCAGAGATCCAGGCCGCCAACGGCTCCAATCCCCAGCCCACCTATCGGCAGTTTGAAGCCAACATCCTCTATGCCCAGCAGAAATACGAGGAAGCCTATCATATCTATACGGATCTGACGAGCACGAACCTGAATCGCGCAGAACTCTTCTTCAGTGCTGCCAGATGCAAACAGATGATGAATGACACGACCTCCATGCTCGCATTGATGGACTCGACGGTAAACACCTTCACCAAGCCATATCTGAAGGAGGCGGCCCCCTATCTCTGGGAAAGGGCACAGGCACGTCGCAATGCAGGCAAGTATCGTGATGCCATCAGCGACATGAACGACTACGAGGAACTGATGGCAGCGAATATCAATGACAATTTTTACTATGTACGCCATCAAGTAGAGATTCAGGGGCGGCTCTTCCAACAAGCCCTCAACGATATTGACAAGGCCATCCAGATGAATCCCCAGGAGATTCTCTACTATGCGGAGAAGGCTTCTTTGCAGATTCGTGTGGGACTCTATCAGGAAGCCATATCCACTGCTAAGGAGTGTATCAGTATCGATGCCAACAACAGTGACGGCTACCTGTTCCTGGGACTTGGCCAGTGCCTGACGGGCAACAAGACAGAAGGCATCCAGAACCTGCAAAAAGCCAGGGATATGGGAGACACCCAGGCCGAAGCCTTGATCGAGAAATACAAATAGAGAAGAAGTCCTGCTGGTCATGCAGGACTTCTTCTTTATTAGAATGGCAGAGGTCCGTCATTGGAAGGCGGTGGTATCGGAGAACTGCCAAAGGGATCATAACCATCTGGCATGTCGGGCGGCGTATTATTGCCACCATTCACCTTCGAGCCTAAGATCTCGCCACCCATGGGAGCATGATTGCCGAGGTTCTTGTCTTCAGGATTCTCAAAGCGCGTATATTCGCCCTTAAACGTCAGCAGCACGTCACCAGTGGCACCTTTACGATGCTTGGCAATGATAATCTGCGCCATACCATGCAGGTCGCGGCCATTATCATCCTGATAGATATGATAGTATTCAGGACGATGTACGAAGATCACCATGTCGGCATCCTGCTCGATGGCACCTGACTCACGTAGGTCGGACAACTGTGGACGCTTGCCTTCCAATCCCTCTCGACTTTCCACACCACGGTTCAACTGACTCAGCGCAAGGATTGGTATATCCAACTCCTTGGCCAGCCCTTTCAGCGAACGAGATATCGTTGACACCTCTTCCTGACGACTGCTGAAGCGCATACCATTGGCATTCATCAACTGCAGATAGTCGATCATGATAAGTTTGATACCGTGTTCACGCACCAACCGCCTGGCCTTTGTACGCAGTTCAAATACCGACAGACCTGGCGTATCATCAATATAGAGCGGAGCACCCATCAGGCTATTGATACGTTTGTCCAGTTGGTTCCACTCCTCACGGTCGAGTTGCCCATTCAGGATCTTCGAGCCACGAATCTCACAGGCGTTTGAGATCAGACGGTTCACCAGTTGCACATTCGACATTTCAAGTGAGAAGAAAGCCATGGGAATACGAAGATCTGCTGCGATATTCTTCGCCATGGAGAGCGCGAATGACGTCTTACCCATGGCAGGACGCCCAGCAATGATGACAAGGTCAGATGCCTGCCAGCCACTGGTGATGTCGTCGAGTTTATGATAGCCCGTTGACACTCCCGTCAGTCCATCCGTATTGGCAGCGGCAGCCTGGATAGTCTTAACGGCCTGGTCGATGACTGGGTCGATAGCCGTGTAATCCTTCTTCATATTCCGCTGGGAGAGTTCGAAGAGCGAGCCCTCCGCCTCCTGCATCAGATCCTCTACGTCGATGGTCTCGTCGAAGGCCTTGGTCTCGATGACACTGGCAAAGGAGATCAACTGTCGAGCCAATGACTTCTGGGCGATGATATTCGCATGATACTCGATATTGGCAGATGAGGCAACACGGGAACTGAGTTCCGCGATATAACCAGGTCCTCCCACTTCATCGAGGGTGCCCAACTTTGCCAGTTGCTCCGTCACCGTCAGCACATCCACAGGCTTCTCGGCCATACTCAGGTCACGGATGGCCGTATAAACCATCTGGTTGCGAGGTTCGTAGAAACTCTCTGGCCGCAGGATCTCACAGACGACGGCGTATGCGTCCTTATCAATCATCAAGGCGCCCAACACGGCCTTCTCCACCTCCAAGGCCTGCGGCTGCAGGTGTCCATAGGTATTATCGACAGGCTGTTGACGCCTTTGCCTTCTTTGGCTATTGTTCTGTTGTTCAGGCATATATAACTATTTTTCTTCGTTTAAAACTGGTAATGAGATGTGGTACCTGACTGCGAGGAAGCGGATAACACATGTGATGAGGAAACTGACCACTGCACTAAATTCTGTAGAAAATCCCATGACCATCATCAGCCAATAGGCAATTCCCCCCAAGACGCAAGCCATGGCATAGATCTCCTTGTGGAAGATGACAGGCTCGTTGTTCAGCAGCACATCACGGATGACGCCACCAGCCGAACCCGTGATGCAGCCCATGATGATGGCCACCCAGAAAGGCTGCCCTAAAGCAATGCTCTTCTGAATACCCGCTATGGTGAAAAGAGCCAGGCCCAATGTGTCGAATACGAACCAGGCATTCTTCAAGGGTTCCATCCACTTGCCAAAAAACACCACCGTCAGCAATGCCACGGCTGTACATATCAGATAGATAGGTGTCGTCATCCAGAACGGAGTCGTACCCAACATCAGATCGCGGATGGTTCCGCCACCGATGGCAACAGCCACTCCGCACACATATCCGCCAAACCAGTCGAAATGCTTCGCTGCGGCATGACGGATACCTGAGATGGCAAAGGCGAAGGTACCCAACAACTCAATAATACGTATGATAAGTTCTTGGTCCATGTTCTTAGTCTTCGTATCGCTTTCCCCAATAATTGATCATCCTTTGATACAGTTTCTCTTCCGTCGGATTATGCTGTCCATGCCACAGGCGCTCATTCACCAGGGCGTCTGGCATATATTGCTGTGCTGTGAAATGACCAGGAAAGTCATGAGGATACTTATAGCCATCATGGTAACCCAGATCCTTCATCAGTTGGGTTGGTGCATTTCGGATGGGCAGAGGCACTGGCTGGTTACCAGTCTGCCTGACAAGCGTCAAGGCTGCATCCACACCTAAATAGGCACTATTGCTTTTGGGCGAAGTGGCCAGATAGACTGTTGCTTCCGCCAAGGGGATGCGCCCTTCAGGCCATCCGATCTTCATCACAGCGTCAAAGGCTGCATTGGCCAGTAACAGGGCATTCGGATTGGCAAGTCCGATATCTTCAGAAGCACTTATCACCAGACGACGAGCGATAAACTGCGGATCTTCCCCACCTTCGATCATCCGTGCCAACCAGTAGAGGGCAGCATCAGGATCAGAACCACGAATACTCTTAATAAAAGCCGAGATGATATCATAATGCATCTCACCATCTTTATCGTACGCCAGTGGATTTTGCTGGAGTCTATTCACGACGATTTCGTTCGTAATCAGCACTTCATCAGAAGTTTCAGCCTCGACCACCAACTCCAAGATATTCAACAACTTACGTGCGTCTCCACCACTAAATCTGAGAAGGGCTTCTGTCTCTTGCAACGTTATCTTTCTCTGCTTCAGTATGGCATCTGTATGAATAGCCCTGTCCAATAATTTCAAGAGATCATCCTTCTCCAAGGGCTTCAACACGTATAGTTGACACCGTGAGAGCAACGGTCTGATCACTTCAAAGGAAGGATTCTCTGTCGTAGCGCCAATCAGTGTCACAATTCCCTTTTCCACTGCACCCAGGAGTGAATCCTGCTGCGACTTGGAAAAACGGTGGATCTCGTCGATAAAGAGTATCGGGGAGGCCTCGTTGAAGAACCTGCCCTTCTGCGCTTTCTCAATGACATCACGTACATCTTTTACCCCACTGGTAACGGCCGATAAGGTATAGAAAGGAGTCTCTAACTTATGGGCAATGATCTGGGCAAGAGTTGTCTTGCCGACACCTGGAGGTCCCCAAAGGATAAAAGACGAAATACGCCCTGCGTCTATCATCTTGCGCAGGACGGCTCCCTCACCTACCAGATGCTGTTGTCCGATATACTCATCTAAGGTGCGAGGACGAAGTCTTTCAGCCAATGGTTGTGCCATTCGGGCTACAAAGTTACGGTAAAATGCGAAAATTACAAAAAATATCGTCAAAAACTTGCTAATAAAAAATAAAGTGGCTATATTTGCAGTAAAAAAAGAAATATGGCAAGAACAAAACAACAAGTACCCGAGAGTAATCCATCTCTCTCCATCAAGGCAATTACAAAAAGCAGTGTTTGGGACATTCAGGAGAATGATGTTCTACGAATGTGGGAAGCAGCCACAAAGGATGCAGAGGTTAAAGAGAATGTACAGCACTATCTTGACATCTTCAAGAGTGCTTTCCTTATTGAAGAAATCAAGGATGATATACTGTTAGTCAAGAAAAGTTATGAAAAGCGCGGTTACAAAGTTGCCCAGATAAAGTTTGACGAAGGCATGAAGTTTGCCTGGGCCATCAAGAAGCGCCCCATCATGCGTGTTACCGACCTTACCTACGAAAACATCCGCCATATCTCAGCAGCAAAACTCATTGAGGTGCTGGATCGCAACTTTGGTGGTGGCTGGGACTCGTTGCCCCAGTCTATCCAGGACATCATCCTCTGTGGCTTTGACATTTCCACGACGACACTCCCCAAGGACCGTCTCCATAAGAAAGGCGGAATGTATGAGAAGAAAGTTGAAGATGGATTTGAAGTGCTGGAAGTAGAAAAAGGCGGCTGGGTAGAGGCTATCTTTGCCAAAGTCAAGCCAGAGCAAGAGAAGATACGGATGCAGTTCTCTGAGAAGCACCATGACGATGGCGACCTGGACGATGAAGAAGAAGATGACGACTACGAGGTGGAGGACAACTACAGTTCCCACGACGAGGAGGACAGTGAAGTAGATGATCCCAAAGACGAAGAGATCACAGAGGACAACTACTCCACGATGATGGATCTTGGTAGTGAGGATCCTGATGATGAGGCTGCGAACATGATTGACTATGTTGACGAATAAGCATTAAACCATAACTAAAAACTATTATTTTTATGAATATCCCCGCAGTATTTTGGCTTGTGCCCGTCGCATCTGTCGTGGCATTATGCATGGCGTGGTTTTTCTTCAAGCAGATGATGTCTGCCGATGAAGGAACGCCACGTATGAAAGAGATTGCGCTCTATGTGCGTAAAGGTGCAATGGCTTATCTGAAGCAGCAGTACAAGGTCGTATGTATCGTCTTCGCTGTGCTCTGTGCCCTCTTTGCCTTTATGGCCTACGGGCTTAACGTGCAGAATCCCTGGGTCCCCTTTGCCTTCCTCACAGGTGGATTCTTCTCTGGCCTGGCTGGATTCTTCGGAATGAAGACCGCCACCTATGCTTCCGCACGTACCGCCAATGCTGCTCGAGAGAGCCTGAACGCTGGTCTGAAGATTGCCTTCCGCTCTGGTGCCGTGATGGGACTGACGGTGGTTGGACTTGGACTACTTGACATCGCCATCTGGTTTGTCGTACTGAACTATTTCGATGCCGACGGACTGATCTCCATCACAACTACGATGCTGACGTTTGGCATGGGTGCCTCCACGCAGGCTCTCTTTGCCCGTGTCGGTGGTGGTATCTATACCAAGGCTGCCGACGTGGGCGCTGATATCGTGGGTAAGGTGGAAGCCGACATTCCAGAAGATGATCCCCGCAACCCCGCAACCATCGCCGATAATGTAGGTGACAATGTGGGTGACGTGGCAGGAATGGGTGCCGATCTCTACGAGAGTTATTGCGGTTCCGTACTGTCAACTGCCGCCCTCGGCGCATCCGCTTTTGCCGTCAGCGCTGCCGATGGCATGCAACTCAAGGCTGTCATTGCCCCGATGATTATCGCTGCCGTGGGTGTATTCCTCTCGTTGCTTGGAATTTTCCTCGTACGAACCAAGGAAGGTGCTACCATGAAGGACCTGCTCCACTCCCTTTCCGTAGGGACCAATGTCAGTGCCATCCTCATTGCATGTGCCTCATTTGCCATTCTCTATCTCTTGGGCATTGAGAACTGGCTGGGTCTCTCCTTCTCCGTAATCTCCGGCCTGGCTGCTGGTGTGATCATCGGACAGGCTACAGAATACTACACCTCCCACTCCTATAAACCTACGCAAAAGATCTCTGAAGCAGGACAGACAGGTGCCGCTACCGTTATAATAAAAGGTATAGGTACGGGAATGATTTCCACCTGTATCCCCGTGATTACCATTGGTATTGCCATCATGCTCAGTTATCTGTGCGCCAACGGATTCGACCTCTCCATGTCATCCGAGAGTCTGGCACACGGCCTCTATGGTATTGGCATTGCTGCCGTGGGCATGCTTTCTACCTTAGGTATTACCTTGGCTACTGATGCCTACGGTCCCATCGCTGACAACGCTGGTGGTAATGCTGAGATGTGTGGTCTTGGAGAAGAGGTGCGCCATCGTACAGATGCTCTCGACGCTCTGGGCAATACGACGGCTGCCACTGGTAAGGGCTTTGCCATCGGCTCTGCAGCCCTCACCGCCCTGGCTCTGCTGGCATCCTATATCGAAGAAATAAAGATTGCCATGACACGTGCAGGACAGACTCTGACAAACGTGGCAGGTGATGTCATCTCTGCTACAGATGCAACAATCCCCGACTTCATGAACTATTTCCAGGTAAACCTGATGAACCCCAAGGTGCTGGTTGGCGCATTCATTGGTGCCATGGCAGCCTTCCTGTTCTGTGGTATGACCATGGAGGCCGTAGGACGTGCAGCAGAGAAGATGGTGCAGGAGGTGCGTCGCCAGTTCCGTGAGATAGCCGGTATCCTCGAAGGTACGGGTACGCCCGATTATGGCCGTTGTGTGGAAATCTCCACCCGTGCTGCCCAGCATGAGATGATAGTCCCGTCAGTATTAGCCATCATCATCCCTATCGTTGTCGGAATGATTCTTGGTGTAGCAGGTGTCCTCGGACTCCTTGTTGGTGGGTTGGCAGGCGGTTTCACTCTTGCTGTGTTCATGGCTAATGCTGGAGGTGCCTGGGACAATGCCAAGAAGAATATCGAGGAAGGCAACTTTGGCGGCAAGGGCTCTTTCGCCCACAAGGCATGTATCGTAGGTGATACTGTCGGTGACCCGTTCAAGGACACGTCTGGGCCATCACTGAACATCCTGATCAAACTGATGTCGATGGTGAGTATCGTCATGGCAGGTCTCACCGTTGCTTTCTCATAGAAGGTTACATAACAAAGATAATGAAAAGTAAAACGCTATTATTATTGGCCGCCAGTCTATTTGGCAGCAGTATTCAAGCACAGGAGGTCCCTAATGCAGAAGAATTCCTTCCGGGACCTCCTAAGTCCACTTCTGTAGAATATATAAAAGATTACCTCCAATACGAATGGGGAAAGACGGAACGCGAAACAGAACTTGGCAAACAGGCAAAGACCGACTTCTACGCACAGACGGCCAACTATCTTGACGCCTTCTCGAAAGTCGTTGGTATAGAACTTTCCGCAGGAAACACGCCCAACATCTATACACTCTTCGACTACATCATGACTTATGGTGAGAAGGCACAGAGACAAGCCCAGGCATCTTATAGTTACAGGCGTCCCTATGCACGTTTTAACGAGCCAACACTTATTCCCAGTGAGGAGAGCACTTATATGAGGGTCAGTTCCTACCCCTCCAGTCAGGCCATGATGGGTTGGCTATTCGCCATGACGATGACAGAGATCTGTCCTAACAAGCAGAATGAGATCCTGGCTCGCGGATATGCCTATGGCACCAGTTCCGTCATCTCTGGCTATCACTGGGACAGCGACTCGTATGCAGGATGCCTGCTGGCCTCTGCACTGGTAGCACGTCTCCATTCTCATACAGGATTTAACACGATGATTACTTCCGCTATCTCGGAATATGAGAAGAAGTCTGGCGTGACAAACAATAAGCGTTCTACCATAAGTGATGCCTATTTCAAACTTGAGGAACTTCCCGATGGTTCCAAGTATCTCCCTGAACCGCCGTCTAACGTCTCAGCGATATTTGCCACAGATATGAGTGCCTATATAGAAGGTGTAGAAAAACGCACAGATAAAACTACGGACGAAGGGCAGATCGCGCTTAACGATGTTGATGACAGTGCCACTTATTTCCTCAAGATATTCTCACAGGTTGTCGGAAAGACGCTCTCAGAATCCTCCACGCCACAACTGGCCAAACTGTTTAAGACCATCTATCCATCTGCAGAAGATGCGACGAAATCGTGTAAGGCCTACTATAAGCGACTGCGTCCATACGTTCAATTGAATGAATCGACAGCATACACGCCAGACGAAGAAATACTTAGGAGTAATGGATCATATCCGTCTGGTCACGCCTGTGCTGCCTGGCTCTATGCCTTGGTGATGTCCGAGATTGCCCCTGACTATCAAGAAGAAATCCTGGCACGTGCTTTCCAGTATGGCAATGGTCGCGTCATCACGGGTTATCACTGGCAAAGCGACGTCGATATGGGCCGCCTCTCAGGAGCCGCAGCCTACGCACGTATGCATACGAATCATGATTTCCTGGAACAACTTGAACGGGCCCAGAAAGAGTTCAACGGAACATCTGGCATCCGCTCTGCCAATATGGATGAAACGACAGCGCCACAGATATACTCTATCAATGGCGTCCGTCTGGATAGGAAGCCCACACGTCCAGGCGTCTATATCGAAGGAAATAAGAAACGGATCAACTGATGTCTATTCACAGATTATATTCTCTCCTCTTCTTGCTTTGCACCACGCTATGTGCACAGGGGCAGAATTATTCAGACGGATTCTCCATACAGGAGATACCCGACAGCATCTGGACGAAGATGCAGGGAAAGACATACCGCCCCAATCCTCATATTGGGAGGAACGACCTCCGTTACCTTAAAGTATTACACTGGGATTATGATGAGAAAGCACATCATGGAGAACTTGTCTGCAACAGACTCATTGCTGATAAGTTGCTTTATATCTTCCAGGAACTATACGCTCACCACTACCCTATACAGCGCATCAGGTTAGCAGATGAGTACGATGCAGATGATGAGCGTCAGATGCGTGACAACAATACCAGTTGTTTCTGCTATCGCAATGTGCCTGACACGAAAAAATTATCCTATCACGCCCGTGGTCTTGCCATCGACATCAACACACTCTACAATCCTTATGTCCGCTATCGCAGGGATGGCTCCACTATCGTACAGCCATCTACAGGAAGACCCTATGTTGATAGAAAAAAACAATACAGGTATAAGATTGCAGAGGGTGACCTCTGTCACCGTCTGTTCATCGAACAAGGTTTTACTTGGGGCGGTTCATGGCATACTATGAAGGATTACCAACACTTTGAGTTCCATACAGACAAATAGTCAGACGCTATCAATAGGCATCGTCTTCATGTTTGAACAAGAGTTTGACAGTCATCCAGATGATATGGATGTCAAGCCAGATGCTCCAATGCTCCATATACCAAATGTCACGCTTGACCCTACCCTCCATCTGCCATAGTTCCTTTGTCTCACCCCTATAACCAGTTACTTGCGCCCATCCCGTAATACCTGGTTTCACGAAATGACGCACCATGTAACGATCAATCAATTGCGAGTAGATAGCCGTATGGACCAACATGTGTGGCCGAGGCCCTACGATACTCATATCTCCTTTTAACACGTTCCAAAACTGTGGTAATTCATCTATGCTCAACTGGCGCATCAGTCGGCCAAACGGGAATGTTCGTGGATCGTTCTTCGTCGCCTGCAAGGCATCAGATTCCTTGTTCTTATGCATGGAACGGAACTTCAAACAAATAAAACTTTTGCCATCAATACCTGTTCTTTCTTGCCTAAAGAATATGGGGCCAGGACTCTGAATCTTGACAATTATCCATATTATTGGGGAGATGAGTATCGTAGGTATTAAGAATACTATAGATAGGAGGATGTCGAATATACGCTTAATCATCCTGTTAATGGAATTCTGTAATGGATTCTCAATAGTCGTATAGACTTCTATGTCATCCAACATTTCCCGTTTCAGTTCTACACCTAATGACTCTATGGATAATGGTACATAGTAGAATCTGATAAGATGATGGTCGCACATCTGCGATACTTTTCTAACCAATGTACTTTCCTGACGAGAGACACAGAGATATAGTTCGTCACCCAACATCAGATTGTCTGGATTATCCAATAGCCTTACAAAATCTTCCAGAGAACCCAATTTATCAATACCATCCGGCACATCTTCTCCATAGCATCCTAAGACGATGTAACCTAATGTTGGATCATTGATCAATTTATGATAAACTTCTTCTAATGCATGATCAGAACCTACTAAGACCACTGACCTTGTATTTCCTCCTGCCTCACGATACAATCTGATAACACGACGTTCTGCGAAACGTTTCAAGACAAGCAAGGGTGCAAAAGCCAAATAAATTTCCATTAGGAGTTTTCCCAAAGGAATAGAATATAGAAGAAGGTTCACAATAACAAATGTTATCACAGCATAAGTGACAGCAAGTTCAAAGGTCCGCCTCAAGATGTCTCCAGCATCTACCATCCGAAGGTGAATGATGGTCGAAAATCGTATCTGAGCGATTAGAAGCGCCAGATTATTCGCCAGAAAGAATACATCCTTCTGACTATCATCCCCCAAAACGACACGCTGGTGCCAATGGATAACCGCCGCAATAATAGCATTCAAAATAAGAAAGTCACCAAATGTGACAATCCACTTGATAAGCCTATTTGTCTGATTATTCCTTCGCATGATCCTTATAGATGGTTTCCAATAATCCTATCTGATGGTCGATCAGAAATTCTTTTTCAAACAATTGTCTAGAGTTCCTCTCCATAGTCTCCCGTTTGTTTTTATCTTCTATCAGGAGGCAGATAGCATCAGTGAACGACTTCACTTCCATAGGCAGGAGGTAGCCATTCTCCCCGTCTCTCACACAATCTCTGTTCCCTGTCACATCAGACGCGATGATGGCCTTGCCTGATGCCATCGCTTCAAGAACAGCAAGAGGAAGACCTTCATATCTTGATACAGTCAGATACATCAATGAGGCTTTAACGTACCTGAGGGTTTCTTCATGGCTAAGCCAGGGAACCATCACAAATGTTCCGTTCAACTCCGCTCGCTCTATTTGAAGACTTAGTTCATTGGCATCTGGTGCATAGTAGCCCACACCTAATAGATAGAATTTCAATTCTGGGTATCTTGCATGTACCTTTTTCACGACATCCAACAAGAAGAAAGTGTTTTTCTGATAAGATGGTCGCCCAATGCAGCAGATAAAGGGCCCAGGGTCGATACAACCCAACTTTCCTGCCACCACATCAGGCACGGCATTATGCCAAACCAATGCCCTCGACGGCCTGTAATGGACCATCGCCCTTCCCAACCCCTGTTCAGACTCAGAACAGGCCAATAAACAAGAGTTCAGCCTTGCCAACCTCTCCAACCAAACATAAATACGCTTCTTGATTATCGAGTCAGTACTTAAGAATGAAAATGCATGAGGCGTATAGAGTACTCTGACACCTGTCAGGAATCCTGCCCACCGCCCGATAAATCCCCCCTTTGCGCTATGGCAATGAATGATACCAGGCTTTTCCTCCCTAATGATCCGAATGGTCTGAATCAAGGCCTTACCATCCTTAAGAGGGTTCAGGTCACGATACAAGGGAATGCGATAAGTCTTTATTTCCACGCCATTCCTTATGATAGGCAAATGCTTATCCCCTTGTCCCTCCACGATGACAAACTCAAAGTCGGAAGATGAATACAGAATGGTATTCCTCACATATACCTCAATTCCACCAACCAACTGTCCTATATGCAACACCTTCATATCCTCGGATTGAATCTATTTCCTTTTATTCACCAATGAGAAACATAACTCCACAATATCTATACCAAGATAAGACAATATTGCTGCCATACGGGCTTTCTTCCTGGCATGCCTATCCCGCAAGACATCTGCCCTCATTCTCTTTATCCTCTTGACTAATTCCTGATGATGCATATCATCCTTTGGGATTCCCATTAATAGGTGCATCATAAAACTAAACTTCCTACAACGATATGACTTCTCCAACATTGGATACTTAGTCATATCTTTATCCATCATCTCCATTACTTTCATTGCATCATCAATCTTCTTCACACTATAACTGCCCTCAATACTCCCCTCTCTCAACAGATAGTAATAGAGGTGCTGCGATGTAAATACCACTCTGTTGCTCTGGAGCAGAAGCCTATAAGTGGTGGCAAGATCTTCAAAAACCAGTCCTTTCGGGTATCTGATACCACTCTCAAAAAGTTTCCTATGGTACAACTTGGAATGAGCGTTATTGTCAAACTTTTCCTGATAAAACATCTGTCTGGCGGCTTTATATGAATTGTAAATCTCAACATGTCGAGAGGAATTATACTGTCGGGGCACTCCACCTTCCTTAAACATGGAAAAAAGGCACACGGCGCAATCACATCCATTGTCAACAGCCAGTTGGTACAACTCTTCTATATATGAGTCTGCTACAAAGTCGTCACTATCAATAAACGTAATCCAATCACCCTTAGCCTGATCAATAGCAACATTACGAGCATCACTAAGACCGCCATTTTCCTTATGGATCACCCTGATCCTGCTATCTTTCTTAGCATAGACGTCACATATATTCCCACTTCTATCATGACTGCCATCATCTACCAATAGTATCTCCAGTTGGCGATAAGTCTGTCTTAGAATACTGTCAATACATGCTGGCAGATATTGCTCTACCTGATAGCATGGCACAATAACGGTTATAAGTGCATTCTTCTCCACCATCACCTATCCTCTCAGATGCATTTTCCTAAGTAAGACATCCAATCCCTTAACCTGTCTGTGTAACTTTAACACAAACAGGGGATATCTGCAGCGTCTCACCCTCCAGTATTTAACAAACTTCATCGGAATCTCTGATGATATGACGTAACTGTTGGATTCATCATACAAATATGGTAAGTTGATCTTTACCATAATATCCATGTTTTCCAATAATTTGAGATGCGTACGGTATTGGTTATCCGTCTGATATAGAAGTACCAACTTATATATTAGCCGAAGGAACCTACTAAGACGGCATCTGGCATAGACTTCTTTAGAAGGATGGTCAAATCGCCCTTCCTTCAGATATTCTATCATCCGTTTGGCGATAGTGATCTTATGGTCCACACATCTCGCTTCAACCTCCATATCCATCGTCTGTCCTCCTCTGTCCAGCATATATTGATAAATGTCTATGGGGATGTACGAGATAGAGTTCACTGCCATCATAGGATAGAATATCCACTCCTGATCTGTATAGGAAATGCCCTCAGTCTGTTGATAGTTGATTCTATCAAGAACGTCTTTCTTGTAGGTGACATGATGCATTTCCATTTTATTCATAAAATCGCTATGTGCCATCAGTGTCGCTGAGTGCACGATATCCGCAGGGAAGTCAAATGACTGGTATATCTTCCGCTCTTTAGAATAGACGAAGACCATATCCGTCAATACGAGGTCTGCTTCCACATCTTTTAGCATACATACAAATTGTTCTAAATGCGCTGTCTGGTAGAAGTCGTCAGCATCAAGAATTTTGACGAATTTCCCAGAAGCCTCCATCAGTCCACGATTCACGCATGAGCCATAGTTACCATTTTGCTTATCTATCACGCGGAAGGTACGAGGATAGTTGGATTCGTATGTATGACCAATAGCAGAAGAAGAATCCTTCGATCCATCATTAATTATCAAGACCTCCATCATATCCATATATACCTTACTTACGAGAAGTGAGTCAAGGCACCGATGGAGGTATTTCTCCATATTGTATGTTGGTATAATAATAGTCAGCAACTTCTCCATTTTACTAATATATTCCCAAGACTTGAGATTTGTATGGATACGTCGCATTACCATTCAGGTACATGAAATTATACAGCCACATCAAGAAGATAACTGTAGGCAAGACGATTTTATAGCCAAAATACATTTTCCTTGAAGTCAACAACACAGCCATCAAGGCGATATCCAAAGCATAGAAATAATACGATATCCTGATGAGCGTGTTTACCAGCACATTCAACATCATCAAAATGGAGAAAGTCGTATGGATCAACAGGATGAAGAAATGCTCGCTATCTTTCAGAATCTTTTTCCTATGGCTCAGATAAATTCCAATATAAATAGTGATGGACACGACCACAAAAGCGTATGGCACCCTTTCCCCAGCATATTGGGAATTAAGACCGTATCTCTCCATATATACCCTGGAAAACAGTCCAAACTGCCCAAGTAGGTTTAATAACTGGTAATAAAGCAGGATGCCTACAGCCATTCCGACAACCAATATGGAAAGAATGAGCGTCTTATGCTTGGTATCCCTCAGATAGTAATAGGCAAATGCCAGGAGGAATATAGCAGCAGAAGTGTGGAATGTGACAGATAACAGAATCAGGGCAACAGCCACAATCGTCCTTTTCTCGAGGAGATAAGCAAATGCCAGGAGACAAATCGATATGGCACACGTCTGTCGCATCAGGTTTAACGAGGGATTATAGAAGGCAAAGAGATATAGCATAGAGAAGACGGCAAGATTGATGGTGTATTGTCTTGATAGTTTCAACACAGCCAGATAGGTAAACACAAGAATCAATAGTTCCGTGAGAAACCATTCAATAAAGATATGCGACATCATCATGGCCCCAAGGTAGTTCAGAAACAGGTAGCCTTTATTGGAGATCGTGACATTATTGTTGTTCAGCAAATCTCCTATACCATCAGCATGGCGGGCATCATCAAAATAGGCTTTAGAGTACATCATCGTATCCGTCCCTACGCCATAATCTCTCATGCCCGCCAGAACAGCAAGCCATACCAATGGAAGGAAGACAAGGACATATTTTGCCGTTTTGTTATCCACCCGATATGCCACATAGTGGAAGAAAATACAATAGAGAAAGGAGATGAGATAGATCAACATACTCTTTATCTTTCCTTGACGGGAATCGTATCTCTCTTACATAAGAACTCCCCTACCCAACCCACTAAAGCGTACAGCGTAGTAGAACCCAGATATTTTGCCAGGGCATATCGGCGCAACTTTCTTCCGAAGATAGTAAAATCATTGATGTTATAGTCAAAGAAAGAGAAACTCGGAAGTGAGAGATTCATACAGTAATACCCAAATTTAATCGTATTAATCTGTGGCTTAGGAGTTAGGTCCTCTGCTAAAATCAATTGTTCTGCTTCTTCTATCGTTGTAGGGTCATAACAGACATCAACATAAGAAAACCAATTGCGACATAAGGCAATGACAGGCTTACCCATATAGGATGCTTCAACGCCTGTTGTCGATCCAAAGGTGATAACGCGAAAAGCCTCACGCATGATAGCATACGAAGAAATATCACTGTCTCCACGAATGACAAAGAAATTCTTATATTGGTGGTCCAGATCAAGCAGTTTCGTATGATACTTATATTTTATCTTGCTCAAATTGGGGTGAATACGAAGATATACATTAATATCTGACCGATCCTTTAACAGATTTGCGATGTGTAGGATACCCTCATACTGGGAATGGAATACTTTGCCCTGATCATAATCCTCACCTACGGCAGAAAACTCATCTTCAGAACTGTTGAATATAACGTAGTTCTTTTTAGTACGATCCCAGTTATCGGGCATTTTTTCTGCAACCTGATGAGCAGTATAATCTTTGTCACCACTATAGGTGTGATTATACTTACTTTCAAAGAATCTTCTCCCCAATCTTTCTTTCTCCTCAAATGGCACATATTCATCTGCCCATAAATTATTGATACGTTTTTTGTTGTCCTCTATATTATGTGGCAATGAGTTATAGAAGGTGTGCTTTACGAAATAATGTGGAAAGACCTTCCAGAATTCACAAGTCCTTAGGAGTATATGATGCTGTATCGCAAAATCGGACGCGGCCCTATTCTCCAGACACCGACCATTAAATAGTTGTATCCTGTCAGGCTTTATTTCGTTAATCATCCTGTATTGGAATTCGGCATAATAACAAGCAGTTCTCAAAAACTTGTCAAAATACGACCTGAAGTCATCATCCATTAAAGGATTATTATTCCGATAGTTTGTGACGTATGTTGACAGGCATCCCATACCTACCATAGCCCCCCTGTATTCTATTGATTTGATGTCATCAATCGTTTGATAATCAAATTCCAACTTGTTTACCTCTTCACTAAGCAATGCTTTCGTCTGCTGATCCATTTCGATGACCTTAATTCCTGGCGAGCATTTCTTCAGCAGGCCTTTGACATAGCGCTCGCAACGGTGACATTTAAAACGACTGCCACGCATATTACAGGCGCAATAGCCGAAATTGCGGTTGCATAACAAGAAATACACTTGATTACCAAATCTGGCAGATATTTCCGCCTCATCAACCATACGCGTAATATGGTTGTAATCACTACTGGATATGATTAGATCCTTCATTTTCTTTATCGAGTCCCTTTGAGTATTCTTTTGATGATATCCCTGACATGTTTGTAAATCTGAGCACCTCTTAGATAATGATATCGCAAGGCAAAATAGTAGAGCATGCGCACTAAACTGAATCCGACCTTATACCATTTCCAAGAATGAGGAAAACATTCGTAAGCACGACGAATATCTCTCCCCGAACTAAATGGCAGTTCCAACAAAAGTATCTTATTCCTATTGACTAAGTCGTAGAATGCATCTTCCAATTCCTTATCATCCAACAGAGCGTATTTTTCCGAAAGGTCTTCCATATTATGGATAAATTCATAGTACTTCTCAAACCTTATAGAAGGATTATGTATATTTGTCAGCGATAAAGGATTGTACCTATAGTGATAAGTCGAACAGCCTGTTGAAGCAATCTTTTCCGTATGCAACAAGAGTCCTGTTGACAAATACATGTCTTCAAAATAGTTGTACCTAGGGAATGATATATGGTAATCAGTAAATAATGACCTCCTTATCAACTTAAAGACAACGCCTGCATGAATTGAGTTTTTGAAACTTTCAATGATGACACCTTTACCAGTTAATGAGGCAGGACTATTGACGGACTTCACTTGCTTTCGAGGAAACTCAAAATAGAATCCACAAATCACGACATCTGCTTCTTCTTGTTCTGCCTTTCGCACCAAAATATCTAAATGGTTGTCGTCCACCCAGTCGTCAGCATCCACATACAGAACGTATTCACCCTGTGAATGCTCTATCCCTACTTTCCTTGCCGCTGGCAAACCAGCATTTTCCTGATGGATAACCTTGACTCTTTTGTCTTTGTTATCATATTCATCACATATTAAGCCACTTCCATCAGTACTTCCATCATCGACTAAAATCAGTTCATAGTCTGAGAAAGTCTGTCCTATAACGCTGTCTAAACACTGCCGAAGATAATCCTGGACATTATAGATTGGCACGATTACTGAAACCTTCGGAGGATGCGTCATACAAGAATCATCTAAATTATTTTGCGCCACACTTCTTCAATAAATTCAAGATGCTTTCCAGAGACGTGAAATTCTCTGTAACGATATCGAGGCCATCAATTTCAATCGAATACTCTTGTTCAAGTTTATCAACTAAGTTCACCAAATCTAGTGAATCAAGCATTCCTTCTTCAATAAAATTCACATCCTCTGAAAAATCAAACTCAGGCCTCAGGCCATCAAGAATTTCAATAACTTTTTCTCTCATAATTACATCACTCTTCATTTATTCTTTAAAAATGTATAATCTATCAAACCGTCTGACTTTGCTCCCATCATCCTATGTAGCACAATGACATTACGATTCTGGGAGTTAATCCAAAAATTAACATATTTGACACCATTCTCCTCAAAAACATTATATGTCTTGTACATAAGAGGTATGCCATTCCCTGTTTTGTCTAACCATACGTTGATATATCCCCTGGCTGCTTCTATGGTAAATATAACAAACCCTCCAACACGACCATTCTCATACCTATTAACCAAAACCTGGCGATTACTTATCATCGACAACAATTCTTCATCCTCTGGTATATAATCTGTATATGTAGAAAAGGTCTCATAAAGCATTGCCTTGATGTCGTCAAAATCATCCGGATGCGCAAAAGCCCCACAAACTTCATCCCGATGGACAATAGATTTATTGTAAAATCGTTTGTAAACACCACATAACTCAAATCCACAATCATACAGAAGACTTTTGGATTCCATTATATCTTCCTTGGTTGGTATATTGAGAAGATAAATATCGTCATATAAGGAATTTAATGACTTCTTTATATCTGCATCATTATTGGAACATACAAATAATCGGTAAAAATTATGTTCCCTTTTTCTAATCAATAAAGAATCATCTGTCTTTGAAATCTGATATAAGGAGACATCGTGCAATACAGGTAGATTATTGAATAATATCTTCCCATTCCTCTTCAGAGTTCTTTGGGCAACAGACAGTTCTTCAGCCGTGAAATTATGAAATAACATTCTCAAATTCGTTTCTTCTTAAACCGCTCAGTATATTCAGCCTCACTCATTTTCACAACTTTTGCTGGAATCTTGTAGCGAGTCAATTTATCCTTACAAAATGCAGTAACCAATTTCTTCAATTCAGATAGTTTAATATCTTCGTCATATAGAATCTTTGCAACAACCATTTGTCCCACAATTGGATTTTTCTCTCCATATACAATGCAATCACTGACATGAGGCATCTGAAAAATAACAGATTCCACTTCTGTAGGAAGTACTTTCTCCCCTCCTACATTGATGATCTCAGAATTACGTCCAATAATCTTAATATAGCCATCTTTCTCTTCTACTATATCACCTGTCCTAAACCACCCGTCATCAGTAAAACGTTCCATACTTGAATTCAAATAACCCATGATTTGCGTTTTACTATGTATCCACAACTCACCATTGACAACTTTATACTCGGTATTTGGATCATCTATTTTTAAGAAAGTGCTTGTAGAAGAATAACTTGATGTTGCAGAAATACCTGTTTCACTAGTACCAAAAGTTTGCAGAAACTTAACTCTTGGAAAAACAACCTTCAATCTTAACAACAGGCTCTCTGGCATAGATTCTGTTCCGTATGTTATCATGCGAAGCGAATTTAAATCATAACGATTCTGACATTCTCCTATCAGCAGCAGGTTCAGGAATGTAGGAGATGCAGGCAACACATTCACCTTATATTTCTCTATTAAATAGGCTACATGATCTGGCTCTCTGCTTTCTGGAAACACCATCTCAACATTCATTGAGAGGCAATTAAGCAGCGTATTCAAGCCTCCGATATGATCAAACATCAGAAAGATGAGAAAAACCAGTCGCTTACCACGCTTTTCTCTGTAATTAACTATCAGATTATCCAGATTATGAATCATGGCCTTAGGCTTACCTGTTGTACCACTACTAAACAATATCAACCCAGAATGAAATATTTTCTGAAGTTGAACAACCAAAGGATGGGAAGCATCAGTATTCTCACGTTTGGAAATTGACCATTCTTCTCCATGGATTGATACCACATAGTCACAACCTGCCACATTAATGCGATCATCGATTTCCGACTTTACTTTAGTGGTGATAGGTACAATTATATTGTGATTCTCATAAAGGGCAAAAAAGAGGGAAATGGACGCAAAACTATAGTCTGATACAATAGCAATCACATTACCTGGCTGAAACATCTTCTTCACCCGTTCATAATCCTTACAGACACTTTGATAGAGCATTTCATAAGAATATTCTTTTCCAGAGAAGATGACTGCCTTCCTGTCCATACCACCCCTGATTTTTTCGATAAACCAGTTCATGTTAGACGACTCCTCCTAAATAAATGGTTTGTGCAGTTATAAAACTACTTTCTGGCTTTAAGAAGAAATCAATAACATTCTTCACATCCTCAAACTTTCCGAGCCGTTTGATGCACTGATGAGAGAGCAAATCTTGAAGTTTATCTTCTGGTACATTCTTAATCAAGTCTGTATCTATAGGGGTAGGCCCAATAGCATTTACTGTTACACCACTTTCTCCGATTTCATCTGCCAATACACGAGTCAACTGCTCTATTGCAGCCTTAGATGCAGAATATACCAATTCACCATGTAAATTCAAAGCCACTGCCACTGTCGAGTAATTTACTATGCGACCACTTCTGGCTTTAACCATAAACTTGGCCACCTCGCGACACATCAAGAAAGTTCCGAAAAAATTTGTGTTGAACACCTTCTTTGCCGAATCGTATGGAGTTAACAAAAAATGGTTCATTGATGCACAGCCTGCATTATTAATTAGTACATCAATACGCCTATGATTCTTATATATATGACGCACAAAACTGACAACCTCGTTTTCATCTGAAACATCTAATCGTACATGATGGTAGTTGGGATGTTCAAGATCACAGTTCCTGCGACTGCATCCATATACAACATCTCCCTCTTCAAGATACTGCTCTGCAAGATATCTTCCAATGCCCTTGCGTGTACCCGTTATGATTATAATTTTATCCATTCACAGAATTTTTGTAGAACAACCTGTCGATTTTGCCATTTGTATTACGTTGAAGAGAATCCAAATGATGATAAACTGAAGGTATCATATATTTGGGTAATAGTTGTCCAATCGCTTTGCGGAAATCAGAAGCAGATATTTCATGCTCTGCCTCGTAGAACAATGTAATATCCTTGTTCTTTTGATTATATACTACACAACCATTTTTTACAAGTTTCAATGTATTAATTATGACATGCTCTATCTCGCCCAAATCTGTACGGTAACCCATGTGTTTTATTATATTATCCCTGCGTCCCTTGAACATTATCAAGCCATCATCATTATAGCAAACCACATCGCCTGTCCGATATATTAACTCTGGATAAGATTGGTTTGTTGGATTCTGGACAAAAGCAAGTTTCGTCTTTTCAGCGTCATTATAATAACCCATGGCAAGTGAAGTTCCACGAACGCACAATTCTCCCTCTATATTTGGTTTTGTCACTGCCCTATTCTCGCTATCCAAAATGAGGATATCTGTATTTCGACATGGACGGCCAATTGGTAACGGCTCCTCATCAGGAATATCCTTGTCAATAATATAATATGTACAGTCGAGCGTTATTTCTATCGGACCATATAGATTGGCAAAGGTGACATGGGGTAGATGATGATACCAGTAGTTGAACTGTTTGGTTGGGAACACTTCCCCTGCAAACCATATAGTTTTCATTGATTCCAATTTAAATGTGGCCAGAAGGTTCTTGTTGGCTATATTTACCATGATGGAAGGCACCCAAAACAGAAAATTCACTTTATATTGTTCAAGTTGGTTTAGTATTTCAGCAGGAAACATCGCCTTATGGGCTGGTAATACAACCAACGTGGCCGTCTTGGCCATCAACAAACACAATTCAAAACTATAAATATCAAAAACGATAGGGGAAAGAGAGCCTATCACCAAATCGTTTCCAAAATTAAAAGTTTCAATAGCCCACTCCGTAAAGTCAAAAAAACTTCTGTGATTGAGAACAACACCTTTGGGAGTACCAGTAGATCCTGACGTATTGATAATGCATGAGGGATCAGTATCTATTATTCTGGATATCCTATTAATCAGGAAAGTTTCATCGAAAGTGGTTTCCTGCTCTTTATCATCAAGTAGAATCACATCTGTCTGAACAGGAATGACACTTGCTATGTCTATTATATACTTACTTGTTGAAATAATGATAATTGGATTCACTAATTTCAGTATATTGTTGATATGCCCTGCAGGCGACTTGACATTGAGATTCATGTAGAAATTACCTGAGTAAATAATACCCAAATCAACATAAACACTCTCTATCGATTTATCAAGGAATACTGCTATTGGCTTGTTCACGATGTCACGAGCCTTTACGATTCTATGAGCCAAGGCTATTGCTCGCTTTCGGAGATCAGAGAAAGAGATTTCTCTGCCTTGATCAATCACTGCAACCTTCTGAGGGCTCTGGCTTACAGACTCCTCGAATAACTCAATCAGATTAATCTTCATAAAGGTCTGCCTAATCTATTCCTTTTCGTCAATACCAAGTTGACGAGCGATAAAGTTACAAAGGGATCCGACTGAACGGAAGGGGCTGATGCGTCCAGACATGGCAGCCTCAGAGGTCAGAGAAATATCAACGCCCTCATCAAGAAAGGCCGTTTCAATATCCACGATAGTGTTCACCAATCCCATTGAGTCGAGAATTCTTGCACTACCTATCAAAGAGGTATCTTTTGTCAGTTCGACATTAATCCCGTTTGCTTCACAATAGTCCTTCAAAGTACTGATGACTATCTCATTAATTCTTTTCTTATCCATTATTACTCACTGTCCATTATAACGTGTAAACAATCTACTTTTATTAGTTAGGATGTCTTCTGCAACTATTCTTGTTGAACTATACAAATCAACAACGGTATAATATTCATTGTTTATTCGGTACGATGTCAGGACACCTTCTCTCGTAAACGCTTCTGCCAAAGGATCCAATTCTACTCTGACATCCATATCCAAGTTTCTAACCAACATGGTGTATGTCCTAATAGATTCCCGCAAACTTTCATCTATATAAGTGCCTCTGAACTCCTTCATATACCTGTATGGGATGAACTCCCTATATTTCTCCTCGACAAAATGAACGTATGTGAAACCCCATATATGATTTTCCGGAACATCAATCATGACTTGTTTTGCATGGCACCTCTCCAAATATGCAAATGGTGAGTCGGCACCAAACGACGATTGATTTGTCAGGCCACAAAGCATTGCCTGATCCTTGCCTGCTACGGCAAAAGAATATAAGGCATGTTGAGTCCGCCTGAATTTAGGATGCATCAACGCCTTATCTCCTAAAACACCTGTCTGACTTTTTGTCTTATAGTAATCGAATGTCTCACCATGGCAGAAGTCCCAATTAAATGTAGGGATAAGCAAGGTACCTTCTTCTCCTATCACGTCAAGTACTGATTCCAGGAAAAGATTCATATCAAAATGTTCGCCATTTCTCTTTGTATCCATCACCACTCTCGTGAGATAGGAAGAGAGTATGACGACGTCACCACTTTTCAGCCCCCATTGTCTTGGTATATCCAGATAACTAATATAATCACTCATTAAGTTACATGTTTTCATATTCCCGTTTGAGCCATTCCATACGGGTATTGAGCCATTGCTTCAAGAACTGCACCTCATTATCGTAACTGCCCCAGATAATTGGATTTCTCCATGCACTTGCATATAAGGTATGCCAGCGGTTATCGTTTTCTACAACGGCATATTTTAGATACTGACTATTCTCATTGATTTCCATGAAGATTCTCTCTTTCTGACTATAAAAGTACTCGTACCGTGCCTTAACGTTCTTTACAAACGAGGAATCCTTGAAAAGTTGAGAAATCCAAGGATTATGCATGGCAGAAAAGCCTTCAGGTGTTGATATCCGTGATTCAAATTTTTCCTCACAATTCCCAAATGTGAGATCAAAATCCCAGAGTGGGCCCATCTTGAGTTTCCCTCCAGCCTGACAATTGAAATAGGTGGAAGACCAATCCACAACATCTGTATTCTTAACGATTTCATTGACCAGATACCAGTCTATAAACGAGGTTTCATCCAGATACTTCCTCCATCCCACCAAAGGGTCAGTGAAATCGTCAGAGAACAACACTTCTTCAGCAGTCAACATCAAGTTTTTAGCCTTGTTAAAAATCTCATCCCCATATTCAACATGCGGAGCCTTGATGTTTATCTCATGCTTGAAATGATTCGTATTGAAATAGCGTGAATCTGCCTCATTATGCGCATACGCATCCAACTCCATCAGGATGCCGTTATCACCAATATTCACCCTGTGCTCTGAAATCTTGATCTTTTCTGTCAGAAGATAAGTCCCATTGTATCTCCCATTCAGCATGAGTTCCACAAAGTGTGCCCTTGGCGTCCAATCCAGATTACTGAGTTGACCCAAATAGAAACTGATCATATTACGGAGCATCGACTTATCGGCAGGATTTGCTAATAACACCCAGGCTTTATCTGCTGGCATGTCTAAGAGAGAGACCTTCTTGCCGAACTTCAGGCGATAGGGCTTCTTGTCAAACAGGCTCCATGTCGTGTTTCCACGTCCTTTTATCTGGATACTATCACATATCACATCACCTGCACCCCTGGAAACAACTCCTTCCTCTAACCTGAAACTGGCTTTCAGATACTCTTCTTTCGACGTGATGTCCTGCCGACCTACTGTCTCTATCCACATCACAGGAAGACCCGTGAAGGAATGGACATACACCGTATATGTCCTCGTTTCGTGTCCTGCTATGACTGAGAGTTTAACTGGCTTCCGAAAATCATATTGGTCCCCCGCCTGATAGGCGACACCGTCTATCAACAACTTTTCGCCAACAAATCTAATCGCCGGCTTCAACTGTTTGTTTTCTACGACATTGGGAATCCTACATACTACAACGCTGTCATCAAGTATCTCACAGGCTATATCTTCACTCAACTGATAAGCATTGTCTTCACATCTGAAGATAACACTCAGCAATGAAGGACTTATGTTTTCGACACTATCAGAAGTCGTATCCTTGCCATTGGCCTTGGGCTCTGAAGGAGCAGGAACTGGTTCCTCAACCACATCGCTACCAGAACATCCCGATGCCAGGCCGATGGATATAAAAACTAAAAATAAAAACCACTTACTCTTCATTGTTTCTAACCATTGATACTTATATCACCCTATTTGGTTATGGCAATAATCAAAGTACTTAATGAGACCAGAGCACTCGTGATGGATAGCCAGATTGAACTTGTCGTCGAGAAGAATGAACTTCTGGCTTGTGCCTTGTTGGGCTCTACATAGATGATGTCATTCTGTTGCAAATAGTAATACGGTGAACTGACGATGTTCGCGTCGTTTAGGTTCAGACGATGAAATTCTTTCTGTCCGTCACTGTTCTCACGAATCAGGAAAACCCTGTCTCGCAATCCATAAAGAGTCATATCACCTGCCTGGGCTATAGCCTCGATGATATTGACCTTCTCATTCTGAGTATGAAATGTTCCAGGAGACCTGACCTCACCAAGAACAGAATACTTGTAGTTGATCATACGGACATGAACCAGGTAATCCTCTGTTGGCGACATATAAGGTGCAACCTTGGATTTTATCAGGGTCTCTGCCTCTTTTCGCGTCAAGCCACCCACATGAATGCTTCCAATGACTGGGTAGATAATGTCACCATCACTATCGACAATATAGTTATATACAGAATTGGGGGTGACATGGTCAGTCGTTGACGATGAAGAGACAGGGGTCTTTTCCAGATTGAAGGCATCAACCATTCCTGGAGTCGTCGAGAAAACCTTAATCTGAAGAATATCCTTTGGCATGATCCTTGCTTCATATTGCACTTTGGAATCACTTGTGGAGATCTCGTCCATATTGGTGAAATAAGGAACATTCTTTGTGCTCATACAGGCAGAAAACATGAAAAGCGCCAAAACCATCACAGAGGCACTCTTAAATATCTGTCTGGATCTTGTTGCTGACATGAACAGGAATGGCATGGGGAAGAGAAGACCCAGAAGGAGTGCCCCAAGCAGTACGACCTTTTTCTTGGGGTGATTGCTGTATCTGACGGCCCTGACGGCATCGATGAGTTTTCCCTTGTCCGTGATATTGGCCAGTTGCATGGCAGTCTCCTCGCGCTGCTGGAGCATCAGCAGATAGACGCCCTGCTTGATCTCACGCTGACGACCGATCTCCGTCAGGACGCGCTCAGCCTGCGGAGTATTCGTAACACGGCCGTTGTACCTATCATATTCACGCTCCACAGCCTGACGCTTAATCAACAGCGACTGGCGGTCGCGCTTCATGGCTGTCTGGATATTGGGATGGAGTTCCTGAATGGATAGGTTGATCTTCTTTACGACAGGCGACTGCTCACTGACACTCTTCAACAGTTCGCGACGCTGGGTGATCAGTGTATTATGCTGACTGATCATCGGCAGGGCATCACCTCCATAGACTCCGACATTCACAGGGATAAGTTCAAACAGGTTCGTGGGATCGTTGACATATTCATTTAGGTAGTCCTGCAACTGAATCTGTGTTCCGAAACTGACCAACTGGGCTTCATACTGGCCCCTTTTGGTCATAATCTCTTGGGCATCGACGGAAGGTTCAGTTACTTGGAAACTCTTCTTCGATTTCTCCCAAGCCTCATCTGAATGGCCCAGTTCGACATCCAGGTTCGCCAGGCGCTTATTGACGAACTCGTCTGTCTTCAGCGCCTCCTCGTTCTTCTCTTCATTGATGTACTTGTTGTAGAGTTCCACCAGGGTGTTCACGAAATCGACCCCTCTCACCACACTCTCGTCTTCCAACGTCAGTCCAATGATATCCGGAGCCTTGCTCAAGGAGGGCTCCGCCGTCAAATGTTCAAGGAAATCTGCCGCTCTCTCCGAAGGGGGAATAATGGTAACCTGCAGGGTGTAACCGTCTTGGTATGACTCACGGTCCTGCTCCGTCAGTTGCGTATTCTCGCTCAGCACGATAGGACCAAGACCTGTTTCAATCGTCGCAGGAAGGTGCGAGAAGGTCTCCTCAGGCAGTTCCGTCTTCTCCTTGTTCTCCTTCACAACTGTTTCCACTGTATAACTGTCTCCACTTTTGGTTATAAGGAGCCTGATCTGCAGATTCTTCAAGGGGAGTTTGGCTTCAAGCGTCTTCAGCAGTTCTGGCGCGACTATCACGCTCACGGGCTGGTTCTGGTATAACAAGTTCTTCCTACCCCACTTCTTCTGGCGATACTCGGTGTAAAGTCCCAGTTCGCTGACGACTTCCTTGGAGAGATTATTAGACAGGAGAATCTCTTGTTCGGACTCGATGCCGCCCCCAAGGACTGCCCCAAGACCGCCACCAAGACTACTGCCAAGGCCCATAGGGAGGGAGTTCAGCATGGACATGCCCATCGACAGTTGACCGCTCTGCTTCGACTTGTCCATAATACGCAACTTGCCTGTCACATTGACCTTCGTGGGCGTGAACCACAGATAGATACAAGCCGCAAGCAGGAAAGCAACCACTGATGCCAAGAACCATTTCCAGTTACTTACATAGTAATCGCAGAGTTCTCGGAACACGAGCGTGCCCTCTTCTTTCCCAACAGGTCCTTTCTCCAATTCTTTATTCATGTCTGATTCTTTCATTGTTCCTCTTCTGATAAATTACAAAGAAGGGGGACACCGCCATATTTCATGGTAGTACCCGATAATTCTATATGATATACACACTCCCTCATGCCTTGCACTGGTTCCCAGCGACAACGATGATTCGCATATACAATCCTGTGTTTGGAAGACAGCACAACGCAAATTGAAAACCGCCACGATAGACGTTGAAAAAACAAAAAGCGTGAATCTCCAACCTGCCCGTTCGTTGTTTAGGTCCTGAGAAAACCCTCGTAATAACAGACAGAAATCCACTTCTGCTTTGTCCTTGATTACGATTTTTTGAATTTCTCAGGTTCAAACAACCAAAAACAAGCGTTTATAGACGCTGCTCCAAAATAATCGACCCCCACCCTTACCCGTCTTTTACAGACATGTCGGGCATCAAGTCGCATGCAAAGGTAAACAATTATAATGAATAAACCTCAAAATACACAAAATATTTTGAAGTCAATTTTCCAAAACTCCTTTCAGCAGACACGTAACATCCTTTCATACAGTCGATTACGCTGAAAGGACATATTCCTGCATAAAACCATGCGAATTCAATCACCAAGTATCTATACTCATTCCCCCTAAAGGCTGCTCTTATACCATAAAAGGGTTGTTTTGAGAATCAAATGGCTGCAAATAAACGTTTGACAATTGTCAGACAATCATTTGACAATTGTCAAACGTTATCATACAGAGATATGGGCAAATAATCACCCTTCAGCCGAACTGTCTTATACTCAGGAAGTTAGCCTCTTGCTGAAAGGAAAACAGAAAGAGGAGCCTGCCTATAGGCAAGCCCCTCCATGATGTCATATCACTATGCTTATTAGAAGAACAGGTAGCGATTATCCACTACGTTGGCCTTCTGATAGAGTTCCTGTATGAAGCGGCCTGCAGCCTGCATGGCCTGCTGTTTCAGCATCTTCTCTGTCGATTTTTCATCGTACTTCTGTCCATCACGTGCAGCCTTCTTGAGAACCTTGAACAGATAGGCACCACCATTACCCTTCACGATGGCCTTGCTGAAGTCGCCCTGCTTGGCGGCAGCAACAGCACCAGAAAGGGCGGGCTCGCTGGCACCAGTAGCCTGTACGAACACAGGGGCAGAGAAGGTGATCTGGTTCACAGAGTCGATGCGGGCACCCTTGGCCTTAGCGGCTGCTATATCAGCCACGCCAGCATACTTCTCCTTGATCTGCTCAAACTTCTTGTCGCGGAGCACAGTGGCCTTCACCATATCCTTCACGGCGTCGAGACTACGATAGCCCACAGGATGGATCTTGGTCATGGCAACGACCAGGAGGTTGTCATTGTTACCACACTCATAGAGCGGGCTCACCTCACCCTCCTTGGCGTCGAAGATCCACTTCATGGCCTCGCGGGTGGCACGCAGGCCAGCCACGTTGTGCTCAGAGTTGTAGAGATCCTTACGCTCCTGAACGGTGTAGCCATACTTGGCGGCATTCTTCTCCAGGTCCTCCAGGGTCTTGTTCTCGCTGACGTACTGGCTGAACTTATTGTAGGCGTCAGAATAAGTGGCCTTCGAGAAGTCGATGGTATGCTTGATGACAGCCACGTCGTACTTGTCAACCATAGCCTTGCGGGCAGTGACCTGCAGGATGATGTTACCCTGTGAGAACTCGAGGTTCTTCAGTTCATTGGTACCAAGGTTGTTGATGGAATTAAGATAGTTCTTTGACTCCTCGTCCATCGTGTTGCTGTTCTCATACATGGCAGAGGTAAGCCACTGCTTCTGGGCAGTCTGACCATACTTCTGTGCCAGAGCCTCGAAATCGGCACCAGCCTTCAGGGCGTTATAGATACTATCAGCCGTCTTGCGAATGGCCTCGAGCGTCTCGCCACTCACCTGAATCTGACGATACTCGATACTGTCGGGCATCTGGGTCTTGGAAATCAGTTTCACCACATTGAAGGTATTGTCAGACTTCGTCTCAAACGGAGCCGTGGTCTGACCCACTGCCATAGAGTCGATCTTAGCGGCAATGTCTGAAGGATAGGCGCGCTTGGTAGCAGCAATACCTGTGTAGGGGAACTGAGACTGGGCCTTGCGCACGACCTCAGCAGGATTGGCACCGCTCTGCAGTTTGGCTGATGCGTCCTGCATCGTCTGCATCAGGGCCTTACGGTCAGCGGCAGAAGCCACGACATGGAAATCAACGTACTTGATATCACGGGTCTCGACGGTCTGCTTGAACATCTCCTTCTGCTCCTCGTACTTAGCCTTGAGATCCTTATCCTCCACCTTCACGTCATTGTCGTTGATGCTGGAATAAGGGATGGAAGCCAGTTCGATATTGCTCTCCTGATTCTGACCCTCAAAGGCCATCTTGGCAGACACGGGGTTAGAGAGCAGGCCATTGGCAATCAGCGACTGGTATTTCTGTGCCAGTGTCTGCTGACGGAGTTGCTTTTCGATAAACTGCCAGTAACTGTATATCTTCTGATAAGACTCGGCGAGTTGTGGGTTGGTGGCGTTCTTCTTATAGTCTGCCAGGAACTTGGTGAGCATGGTCACGTCGAAGCGGCCTGTCTGCTGGTTCACGAACGGTGAGCGCATCAGCATGGGGTTGGTACCCTCCTTCATGATGTTCTGGAGTTCCTCGTCAGTCACTGTCAGACCAACCTTCTGGCACTCTGTCTTGATAATCTGCTCGTTGACATACGAGTTCCATACTTCGTCCTTGATGCTGTTCAACTGCTCTTCCGAGAGGTTGTCGATGCCATTGGTCATCTTCAGCACATCCTGATACTCGTCAACGAGTGCCTGGAACTCCTGTACATTGATTTTGTTACCTAACACCTCGCCGATCTGCTGACGCTGCTGGTTCTTGGTTGCTTCACAAGAACGGAAAGCCTCCTCAGCAATAAAGGCAAAAAGGCCAAGACCGATGATAATCACCAGCGTTACGCCTCTTTTTCTGATTTTTCCTAATGCTGCCATTTTGTTTATTATTTTTATTCTTTTATTTTGATTCCATAAAACGCGTGCAAAATTACTAAAAAGGAATGAATTGAGCAAATTTCCACGGAAAAATCTCTCATTCGTTGACTTTTAGGCGCACAAGTTCGATTTTTGTCGCTGTATTCTTCAGTATCTTAAACTCAAAATCGCCAATTTTCACGACCTCATTGAGTTTGGGGAACGACTGGTACTCATGGAGGATCAGGCCGCCAAGTGTCATATATTCGTCACTCTCTGGGAGCGAGAGTCCAAACTGTTCGTTGACCTTCTCTATCTCAAGACGGGCTGAGAGCACATACTCATGCTCGCCCACCTGCTTGGCCACGTGCCTGGAATTGTCGTGCTCATCCTCTATCTCACCTGTTATCTCCTCCATGATATCTTCCAGCGACACCAGGCCACTGGTACCGCCAAACTCATCGACGACGATGGCGAGCGACCTCTTCTGCTGCATCAGCATCTGCATCAGTTTGGATGCGAGCATTGTCTCAGGGACAAAACTGATTTCCCTTGTCAACTTTGGATTCAGTTCCTGCAGTTGGGTGTTGGCCACGGTCTTGGAGTCGAGGCGGAACATGTCGGAGGAATGGATATAGCCCACCACATGGTCGATATCCTCGTGAAAGACGATGATCTTGCTATGCCCACTCTCGATGAAAGTCTGCTTGAGTTGCTCGATGGTCGCCGTATCCTCCACGGCATCAATCTCCGTACGTGGCACCATACAGTCGCGCACCTTGGTCTCAGAGAAGTCCAGGGCATTCTGGAAGATCTTCACCTCCTCGCCAATCTCCTCCTCACTGTCTGCATTGTCGATACTGGCCTGCACAAGATAGTCAAGATCCACCTTCGTGAACTCCTTGTCATCGCCCTCCTTGTTCATACGGATGCCGAAAAGCCTGAGGAGCCCCTTGGAGAGCAAGGTTGCAAAACGGGAGACGGGATAGAGTATGATATAGCAGAGATAGGCTGGAATGGCAAAGAAGGTGAGCATCGTATTGGGGTTGTTCTTGAAGATGGTCTTCGGCAGGAATTCCCCTGTAAACAGGACGACGAGCGTCGATAGGAGCGTATCTGCCGTCACCCTCATGCCATCGCTGAGCGAGTGGAAGAGCGTGGCATCAAAGATCCTTGCAAAGAGGATGCCATAGATGACAAGGGCTATGTTATTGCCTACCAGCATCGTCGATACAAAGTTGTTCGGATGCTGATAGAATATGGCGATGGCCTTCTGCGACAAGCCATTCTTCTCACGGTCCATCTCTGCCCGCAGCCTGTTGCTCGACACAAAGGCTATCTCCATGCCTGAAAAGAAGGCGGAGAAGAGCATGGTTACCAGCAAACATATAATAAGTGAAGTCATCGTGAGTGTGATTTAGTTGCCTATTTTCCTGTGCTTCTGTGTTTGTGGACGGAGGATGGGAGCCACCTGCTGCGTCGTATCCGCGGGATTCTTGGGCTTCTCCTCCTCTTTCGTCTCACCTGTCATATCCTCACGCTCAAACGAGCCTTTGGAATTGGTGACAGTATAGTGCCGCATCCGTTCGTCACTCAGGAAGTACGTGCCTTCCATGGATCGCTCAGGCGTGACCACCTTGGAGAAGACATTGGAGTAGAGTTCGTGCTTGAGACCATCCCAAAAGAGTTCCTCACTCTCATAGATAAGGCCGTTGATATTACGGATACGCACACGGCCTCTGAGATGCCATAGTTTCTTCTGGTCGAAATACCAAGCCGTGTCAGCCTGGATATAGGCCTGGACATGGAATTGTTCGTCGAACTGTTCAAAGAACACGCCTTTCTCAAAGGTCCACCGCGATGGGTTCTTCACAGTATTCACATCCCAACGCTCCGTCACAATACGATATTTAATCACGCCAGAGTCGCTGATCAGCGTATTGACTCCGTATGACGTCATCATCGACACAGAGTCACGGTCATAGATAGGCGGTGCCGTATGTTCCTTGACATCTGAACAGGAAACGAGGAACAGCAGTGGAAAGAAAAAGACGAACTTCCTCATCTTAGGACCTCCATGCTTATTCAATCTTCCATTTGGCGAACCAGCGTTCGTTGAATGTCAGTCCTATATTGATGCGGAACGTATTCTCCGTAATCAGGTTATCTGCTGAGCGACGCTGCCATTGGGCACTGATGTTCAGGATGGAACGGTTATTATAGACATTCATGATAGGGATACCGAATCCCAGACTGAGATGAAAGTCCTTGGGACCTTCCTGCCCATTTATATAATAATAAGGTGTACTGTAGCCTGCACCAAATCTGTAGCGTACGTGACTGAGGAACTTCCTGCTCATGGGATTAGGCATCCATTCCACGCCTGCATTCAGTTTGATATTATCCTTCAGGAGACCATCCTTCAGCACATAGTCATTATATGCATCTACGGAAGGGAAGGAAAGGGAGCCCCATTTCTGCATCTGGAAGTCGGCTCCCACACGCAGGATGGCACCATGACGATAGGCTACACCCAGGCCCCAGGCCGTCGGGATGTCGAGCGCATTACTGATCGACAAGGTTGTCGTATCAGACTTCGCAATGGATGCATTCTTGCTGACGACCATATATTCAGGATCCGCATTCAGGCTATGGCCAGGCGTAAACGTGGCACCAAGCGTGATATAGTCCGTCTTGTTAATCGGCTGGTCATACTGTAGTCCCACGTCGAGTTTCCAACTGTTCGCGGAGGCAGTGTATCGCCTGCTAAGCACATTGATCTGAGTATTTGTACTGGCAACGGACCTGTCGTATTCCCCCCAAAGGTAGGCAAAGTTAAAGCCTACGGACAGAGGCTTGAGGATCTTCATGCCCGCGCCCAGGAACAACTGATGCATGCCACCGCTGCCGTCGTACTTCACAGGCACTGTCGTATCCACCTCCTTCAACGTCGTAGAGGAGGAATAACTATAGCCTATATTACTGAAAGGCATGATGCCTACGGAAACGCCCACGTTCTTATACACGCGGAAAAGCGCTGTCACATAGTCAAAGCCGCCACCCTTGGCATTCATCTTCTTTCCGTTCTCGTTGTAGTTCGTGATTTGCCCAGAGAGTCCTGCATCAAATATCATGCTCAGGGAATCAACAGAAGAGTAAGAGGCGGGATTGAGAGGATTAACCTCATTTCCCTTCCGGAAAGCCAGGCCCACACCGCTCATACCTTTATTAAAACCTACACTTTGATCAGAGAGGTCGCCTAGGCCATACTGACTATATGGGGAATTGGTGCCATTCTGGGCAAAAGCACCCACTGTCGTCAACACCGAGAAGGCAAGACAACTGAGATATCTGTTCATATTATGACAATTATTTCTATAGAAATTCATTTCAGCGTGCAAAATTATTGAAAAAAAATGGAAATAATAGCCTTTTCCTCAAAAATATAAGTTATTTTTGCATCGTGAAACATTTAGAAAAAGATTTTCAGAGACTTTCTTTATGGTTTATACTCCTGATAATCAGTGGTATAACGCCCATAAACGCGCAATCTGGCGCTGTTCCCGTTGATGCTGACAACAGCACATTTGAGTCAGTCGATAACCTGATGGACTCCATTGAGGTGAGTCTGCTGACATGCTCACCCCACGAGGAAATCTACAGTCTATATGGCCATTCCGCCATCCGATGGCATAACCTGCGCCAACAAGGCCCGGGGGCGGTCACTGAAGACTTCGTTTTCAACTGGGGCGTATTCGACTTCAGAAAGCCCTATTTTATACCTCGCTTTGTCTTTGGCCTGACGGACTACGAATTAGGTGCGTATCCATATAACTATTTCTGGCCATATTACAAAGAATATGGCAGTTCTGTCGTCGAGCAGGTCATCAATCTGACAAACGCTGAGAAGATAAGACTTAAGGAGATCCTCGTCGAGAATCTGCGACCAGAGAATAAGGTCTATCGCTACAATTATTTCTACGATAACTGTTCTACACGACCTCGCGACATCATCGAGAAATGCATTAGCGGGAAAGTGGAATATGCTCAGCGTGAGGAATATACGCCTTCCTATAGAGAAATGGTCCACCAATGTACCAGGAATCATCCTTGGGCTGCTTTTGGCAATGACATCCTACTTGGTGTCAGAGCAGACATGAAGACCAGCCTAAGAGAGCAGGAATTCCTGCCGGGCAACCTCATGTACGACTTCGACAGGGCTCAGATCTACGCAGACGGCCAGTATCGGCCACTTGTCAAAGAACGCAGGATTCTGGTTCCTCCTGGGGTACAGATCATTGAACAGGACTTTCCCCTGACACCCATAGAATGTGCATGGATATTGATGGCTATTTGCCTCATTATTGTCGTTTGGGAATGGCGACGCGGGAAAACCCTCAAATACTGGGACGCTTTGCTTATGCTATTGCAGGGACTGGCGGGCTGTGTACTCTTCATCATGCTCTTCTCCCAGCACCCGACGACCAGTACAAACCTCCAGATACTACTGCTGAATCCCGTTTCCCTCTTCTTTATACCATCCATACTTAGGAGACGGCCTACCCACTGGTGGAAAAACCTCATCGTGATGACAGCCCTATTCCTACTTGGAGGAATTTTCCAGCAATACGCAGAAGGGATGATAATTGTGGCATTATCTTTGCTGTCAAGGGCAATGATTCACTTAAAAGTCAAGGTGTGAGGAACCATTATCTCTCGATAACCCTTCTGGCTGTGCTTGGCTGGCATGTTGAAGCACAGGCCCAATACGGAACCCGACAAGTGCCGCGGCTGGTTGTAGCCATCACTATCGACCAGTTACGCAGCGACTATCTGGAGAACTTTGCACCCTATTATGGCACCAATGGTTTTAGGAAACTACTGACACAAGGACTGGTATATGAAAACGCCGCCTATCCCTTCGTCAGCCCAGACAAAGCCTCTGCCATATCGACCATCATCAGTGGCACTACCCCATCCTATCATAGTATTATTGGGGAGCAATGGCTCGACAGAAATAGTCTGAGACCAATAAACTGTACGGAAGACCCCTCACATCCTGGAGTTCCAACGCCATCCCAACTGGCGGTATCCACCCTGGGCGACGAAATGAAGGTCAGTTCCCAAGGTACTGCGAAAATTTTTGCCATTGCGCCCTTTGAGGATATGGCTATCCTGGCTGCTGGTCACGCTGCCGACGGGGCCTTCTGGCTGAACGAGAAGAATGGCCAATGGACATCATCTCAGTATCACTCGAGCAACACGCCACAATGGATTCTGTCTTTCAATGAGTTAAGCAACACAAAAAGAAAAAAAGAAAAAACAGAATGGCAGCCACAAATCATCCATCAGAAGCCAGACTTCAAGCATGTCTTCAAAGGGAATAGGCGACATCTGGAATATCAGACATCAGGATTGATAAATGCTGACATTACCGAATTGGCGCTTTCGTGCGTAAACTATCAGGAAATGGGCGCGAATGATACGACCGACCTATTGTGCCTGACCTACTATGCAGGGCCCTTCGACCACAAGCCTGTGACAGAATGTCAGAAAGAAATAGAAGATACATATATCCGTCTGGATAAAGAACTGGGGAACCTCGTATCCAGACTGGAAAGCAGGGTTGGAAAAGAAGAAGTGCTTTTCGTCATCACCAGTACTGGATACAGTGACCCAGAAGGCATCGATTATGCAAGATACCGTATTCCCACAGGCATCTTTTATGTCAATCGTACGGCCAACCTGTTGAACATGTATTTTGGTGCCCTTTGGGGACAAGGACGGTATGTGGAGGCCTGCTATGACAACCAGTTATTCCTTAATCACAAACTGCTGGAGTCAAAACGCATCAGTCTGACTGACGCCTCTCAGCGGGCTCAGGAGTTTATCTCGCAAATGACTGGCGTCAAGAATGTCTATTCCAGTCTGCAACTACTTAACGGCAGCAACGGGCAACTACTCAAGTTACGCAACAGTTTCAACTACCAGCGCAATGGCGACATACTGATTGAAGTGGCTCCTGGATGGCATCTGCAAAACGAAGACACCAATTATGACAGATTGTCAGAGGCATCTGCCCCACTCTTCCCTATCATCATCTATGGTGCAGACATTCCAGCAACCCGTGTACAACTGCCAGTCACCACTGACAGGATAGCCCCGACTATTGCAAAGACTATCCACATCCGGGCTCCTAACGCCTGCACCGCAGAACCATTGTTCTAGACTGTTACGACAAGTAGTACGACTCTGCTGTTTCGGCAAAGTTGGTCCTTTTAAAGAAAAAAGAATAAAATTCTTTTGTTTTACGCTTGTTTTTTCGTAACTTTGCACCCGTTTTCAAGAATAATAAATTGTAAATCATAAATAAGATGAATTTCAACAAGATTCTCAAGTCGTTGTTTGGTGATAAGTCCACTCGCGACATGAAATTAATCCAACCATTTGTAGAACAGGCCAAGGCTGCTACGGCAAAGGTAGCATCGCTTGATAATGACGCCCTTCGCCAGCGAACCAAGGAAATCCAGATACAAGTACAGGATTCAGCCAAGGAGCAGAAGGCAAAGATTGCCGAACTGAAGGGTACCATAGAAGATACGCCCATCGATGAGCGTGCCGCCATCTTTGAGCAAATCGACAAGATTGAGAAGGAAGTGCTTGAAATCTATGAGAAAGCACTTAACGAAGTGATGCCTGAGGTGTTTGCCATTGTCAAGGAGACGGCCAGGCGCTTTGCCGAGAATGAGGAGACCATTGTAACAGCCACCGATTTTGACCGCGAACTGGCAGCCGACCCCCGCAAGGACTTTATCACTATCGATGGTGACAAGGCCATTTATCACAACCACTGGACAGCAGGCGGCAACGACCTGAAATGGGAGATGATTCACTATGATGTCCAACTCTTCGGTGGTGTCGTTCTCCATCAGGGTAAGATTGCAGAGATGGCCACTGGTGAAGGTAAGACACTCGTGGCTACCCTGCCAGTCTTCCTGAATGCGCTCACAGGCAACGGTGTCCATGTGGTGACTGTGAACGACTATCTGGCTAAGCGTGACTCCGAATGGATGGGTCCACTCTACATGTTCCACGGTCTGAGTGTTGACTGTATTGACAAGCACCAGCCTAATAGCGAGGCTCGCCGTAGAGCCTATCAGGCTGACATCACCTTTGGTACAAATAATGAGTTCGGCTTCGACTACCTGCGTGACAACATGGCCGTCTCACCTGCCGATCTCGTGCAGCGCAGTCATAACTATGCCATCGTCGATGAGGTTGACTCCGTGCTGATTGATGATGCCCGTACACCGCTGATCATTTCCGGCCCTGTGCCCAAGGGAGATGACCAGATGTTCGAGGAATACCAACCACTCGTAGAGCGCCTCGTGGGTGTACAGCGCCAGTTGGCCACCCAGTATCTGGCAGAAGCCAAGACTCTGATTGGAGAAGGCAATAAACTCATTGAGGCTGGCAACAAGAAGGAAGGCCAGGAAAAACTCGATGCAGGATTCTTGTCATTATACCGCTCTCACAAGGCCATGCCAAAGAACAAGCCTCTGATTAAATTCCTTTCTGAAGAAGGTATCAAGTCTGGCATGCAAAATACAGAGAACATCTACATGGAGAACAATAACCGCCGTATGCCAGAATGTGTAGAGCCTCTCTACTTTGTGGTTGACGAGAAATTGAACTCCTGCGATTTGACAGACAAAGGTACGGCATGGCTTGCCAAACAAGTGAACGACAGTCAACTCTTCGTCCTGCCCGACATTACCTCGGAACTATCTGCATTGGAAGCAGAGACTGGTCTCAGTGATCAGGAGCGACTGGACAAGAAGGACGAGTTGTTGAACCACTATGCCGTACAAAGTGAGCGCGTGCATACCCTCCAGCAACTGCTGAAGGCTTACTGTATGTTTAACAGGGACGACGAATACGTAGTCATTGATGGTGAAGTAAAGATTGTCGATGAACAGACTGGACGTATCATGGAGGGCCGCAGATGGAGCGACGGTCTGCACCAGGCTGTTGAGGCCAAGGAGCATGTAAAGGTGGAGGCTGCCACCCAGACATTCGCGACCATCACCCTGCAGAACTATTTCCGCATGTATCATAAGTTGGCAGGTATGACAGGTACCGCCTCCACGGAGGCTGGTGAGTTCTGGGATATCTACAAACTCGATGTGGTGGAGATTCCCACCAACCGTCCCGTCATCCGTAATGACCAGGACGACCGTGTCTATAAGACAGCCCGAGAGAAATACAATGCCGTTATCGAGGAGATTGAGAAGATGCGCAATGCCGGGCGTCCGACTCTGGTTGGTACGACCTCTGTGGAGATTTCCGAGTTGCTGTCCAAGATGCTCTCCATGAGAAAGATTCCCCATCAGGTTCTGAACGCCAAACTACACCAGAAAGAGGCAGACATCGTGGCACTGGCTGGACAATCGACCAACGGACTGGGTGCCGTGACCATCGCCACCAACATGGCTGGTCGTGGTACCGATATCAAACTCTCGCCCGAGGTCAAGGCCGCAGGCGGTTTGGCTATCATTGGTACAGAGCGCCACGAGAGCCGTCGTGTTGATCGCCAGTTGCGTGGTCGTGCAGGTCGTCAGGGTGATCCAGGCTCTTCCGTATTCTATGTTTCCTTGGAAGACAAACTGATGCGTCTGTTTGCCTCTGAGCGCATTGCTTCCGTGATGGACCGTCTGGGCTTCAAGGACGGAGAGATGATCGAGAGCCCGATGATCTCCAAGAGCATCGAGCGCGCCCAGAAGAAAGTGGAGGAAAACAACTTCGGTATCCGTAAGCGCTTGATAGAGTACGATGATGTGATGAACAAACAGCGTACCGTGATCTACGAGAAACGCCGTCATGCCCTGATGGGTGAGCGCATCGGCATGGATATCGCCAATATCATCTGGGACCGTGTGGTGAACATCATTGAGAACAACGACTTCCAAGGCTGCAAGGAGGAATTCCTCCATGTACTATCGATGGAAGTGCCATTCACCAGCGAGGAGTTCATCAATCAACCGCGTGAGGTGTTGACAGAAAATGCCTTCCAGGCTGCTATCGGCAACTTCAACCGTCGTACAGAGCGCATCCAGGCTGTTGCACAACCCATCATCAAGCAGGTCTATGAGAATCAGGGACAGATGTATGAGCGCATCATGGTGCCGTTGACCGACGGTCGCCGGATGTATAACATCCCCTGCAATCTGAAAGAGGCATACGAGACGGAATCGAAATCTGTTGTAAAAGAGTTCGAAAAGAGCATCCTGCTTCATATTATTGACGACTCATGGAAAGAGAATCTGCGTCAACTCGACGAGTTGAAGCACTCTGTACAGAATGCCAGTTACGAACAGAAGGATCCGTTGCTGATCTTCAAACTGGAGTCAGCCAAGGTCTGGGATGATATGATCAACGAGATGTACAACCGTATCTGCTCGATTTTGACCCGTGCACAGATTCCTGAGATGCAGCAACAGGTCAGGGAGGCAGCCCCTGAGCAGCGTACGCAGCGCCAACAATATACAGAGTCGAAGCAGAATATCGGGGAGGAGCAGTTGACGGATCCCAACCAGGCTGCCGCTGCTGCCCAGGATACCCGTGCCCAACAGCAACGCGCTCCGATCATCAAGGACAAACTTCCTGGACGCAATGATCCCTGTCCTTGCGGTTCTGGCAAGAAGTTCAAGAACTGCCACGGAAAAGGAATTGTTTAAACTCCACACTATATGATTATCATAGACAATCTAAAGAAATCATTTGGTGAGACAGTAGCCTGCGATATCCCCTCGTTTACAATTAATGATGGGGATATCCTTGGGCTAGTGGGCAATAATGGAGCAGGCAAGACGACTTTGTTCCGCATGCTCCTTGACCTGTTGAAGCCCGATGAAGGGCAAATAACCCTCGACGGGATTAACCCCGCTATGTCTGAAGAATGGAAGAGCCAGACTGGAGCATTTATAGATGAGGGCTTTCTTATAGATTTCCTGACTCCAGAGGAGTATTTTGCCTTTATCGGCAAGATCACTAACATGTCACAAGAGGCTGTTGAAACAAGACTCAAGGATTTTGAACGACTGGCAGCAGGAGAGATCTTCGGCCAGAAGAAACTGATCAGGAACCTCTCTGCGGGGAACAAACAGAAGGTTGGCATTATCTCTGCCCTCTTCAACCACCCGAAGTTAGTCATCCTTGACGAGCCCTTCAACTTCCTCGACCCTTCCAGCCAGAATGTTTTGAAACACGAGTTGACAGCGTATCGTCAGCAGACAGGAGCCACCATCCTCATATCCAGTCATAATCTGACTCATACAATAGACATTTCCACTCGCATTGCCCTCCTTGAGAAAGGACAGATCATCAAAGACTTGTCCAATGAAGGTGGAAGTGCTAAGATGGAACTTGAGAATTATTTCGAAAATAAATAGTAATGATACAACCGTTCCAAGTACTCAAGAAGTTGCAAAAGCATATTCCAGATGGTTTACAACCCTGTAAAGTTGCTTTACTTGGCGATACTGCTACCCAGTTTCTGGCAATTGCAATCCGAGGGACTGGTGTAACAAGAGACTATAATATCAACCTCTTTGAAGCAGAGTTCAATCAGGTAGAACGACAGTTTCTCGATCCCACAAGTGAGTTGTATCAGTTCGATGCCGACTTTATCGTAGTATTCCAAAGCACCCATAAATTAGGTGAGTTGCACAGTTCACTAAGTCAGGAGCAACAGAATGATCTGGCTGACGAACGTCTGCGATTCGTTTTATCCATCTGTGATAACCCTGCGCTCTCTAACAAGAAAATCATCTATTTCAACTACCCAGAGATTGAAGATACTGTATTTGGCAGTTACAGCAACAAAGTCCGCTCATCTTTTACATATCAGTTACGTAAACTGAATTACGAACTGATGAATCTTGCCCAGCAGTACCCGAACCTCTTTATTTGTGATATAGCGGCCCTGCAGAACAAGTTAGGTAGAGACTTCATGTTTGCGCCGAATGTCTATGTCAGTACGGAGATGATCTTGTCTATGGATGCTCTCCCCTATGTGGCTTCGCGTGTAATGGATATCATTTGTGCCGTCAAGGGAAAGTTCAAGAAGTGCCTCATCCTTGACTTGGACAATACGATATGGGGCGGTGTGATTGGTGACGATGGTCTTGAAGGCATCCAATTAGGCCATGGATTAGGCATCGGGAAGGCATTCACAGAATTTCAGATGTGGGTGAGAAAACTTAGGCAGCGTGGCATTATCATCTGCGTGGCTTCCAAGAATAACGAAGAAACAGCCAAGGAGCCTTTTGAAAAGCATCCAGACATGATATTGAGACTTGATGACATTGCAGTCTTCCAAGCGAACTGGGAAACAAAGGTTGACAATATCCGTACTATTCAGAGTATCCTAAATATCGGATTCGACTCTATGGTCTTTCTGGATGACAATCCTTTCGAGCGGAATATTGTGCGGGATAATATTCCAGACATAATGGTCCCAGAATTACCTGAGGATCCGGGAGAATACCTGGAATACCTTTATAGTCTTAATCTTTTTGAGACCGCTTCATACAGTATGGCAGACAAAGACCGTACCAAGCAATATCAGGTTGAGGCAAAGCGTGTGTCTCTCTCCAAGACATACACTAATGAGGACGACTTTCTGAAGTCACTCAATATGGTATCCGTCGTCAGTGGATTTACAAAGTTCAATACCCCTCGTGTTGCTCAACTCTCCCAACGTAGTAACCAGTTCAACTTACGTACCATTCGCTATACAGAGGCAGACATTGAGGCTCTTGCTAATGATTCCAAAACAATCGACCTCAGTTTTACCCTAAGTGACAAATTTGGTGACAACGGTCTGATAGCCGTCATCATCATGAAGGAACAGGATGCCCAGACCCTCTTCGTTGATACTTGGTTCATGAGTTGCCGCGTATTGAAACGGGGCATGGAAAACTTTACCCTTAACACCATGGTGGAACATGCTAAGGCTGCTGGCTACAAACGCATCATCGGAGAATATCTCCCTACACCGAAAAACAAGATGGTGGAACAACACTACCCACAACTTGGTTTTGTACCATTGAAAGGTTCTTCCACCTCACAGTATGTGCTTGATGTAGAGTCCTATCAACCCAGAACATGTTATATTGAATCAAGAAAACCATGACGATAAAAGAATTTGCTGAACAATCTGCTCATATAACCTATCATTATCATGTCACACCAGATGTATATGATAGTTTCCAGCGTTGCAGCAGGGACTATAACCCCCTGCATACTGATGCTGCTTTTGCTAAGCAGAAGGGATTCATCGCGCCAGTGATGTATGGCAATATCCTCAACGCATTCATCTCCCATTTCGTTGGTATGCTACTGCCTTCCAGAGAAGTCATGATACAGTCTCAGGACATTAGTTTCCACAAGCCCGTTTTCCTCAATGACGAAATCCTGCTCGAATCAAGCATTGATACTGTGTCGGAGGCTGTTAACGTGGTGGCCTATAAGATGAAATTTTACAAAGTCCAAGAATCTGACAGACAACTGGTGGCAAAAGGCCATGTTCAGGTTGGGTTATTATAAACAGACGAGAATACAATGAATATTATCATTACTGGAGGATCTTCTGGATTAGGCAAAGCACTTGTTGAAGAATGTGCCGCTTCAAGAGACAATCATGTCGTTTTTACCTATCATCGTCATGAGGACGAGGCTATGGCACTTGCTGGTAGATTTGCCAATGTCCAGGCTGTGGCAGTTGACTTCTGCCGTGCGGAGAGTGTGGATTATTTTGTCAAAATGCTATCAGACATACAAGTTGACGTGCTTATCAACAATGCCTATTCAGGCAACCCGCAGGGCACTCATTTTTACAAGACTGATGTGGCAGACTTCTCTAAGGCCTTTGAATGGAACGTCATACCTTTTATTAAAATAACACAGGCATGCATCTCAGGTATGAGAAAGCGCAAATTTGGCAAGATTATCAATATCATCACCTCTTATATCATGGATGTTCCCCCAACAGGGTTTTCTGTCTATACGGCCACAAAAGCCTATCTCCTGCAGATTTCCAAAAGCATCAGCAAGGAGTGTGGTCGCTTTAACATTAGTTCAAACTGCATTTTACCAGATTATATGCAGACAAACTTCAGTAAAGTGGAAGATTTCCAGATAGAGCAGATGAAGAATGCCCATCCACTCAAAAGACTATTGGAGCCGGATGAAGTGGCACAGGTTGTTGTCATGCTCATGAATGCCAGTCAGCAACTGAATGGAGTGGAGATACCCATTAACGCTGCACAACACATGATTTGAAAGAACAATAATTTGAAAGAAATATGGAAAGACAAGAAATTTTTAAAAGATTAAATGAGATTTTTATCGATGTGCTTGATCTTGATGATGTGGATCTGACAGAAGAGACCAGTGCCAATGACATAGAGGAATGGGACTCTCTAAGCCATATTCAACTGATTGTCGCCATCGAGAAGTCTTTTGGCATCAAATTTACCTCCCTGGAAATTATGAAATGGAGAAATGTGGGAGAAATGGTCAATTCTATGGAAGAAAAACTAAGATAGACGGATGATTGTCAATTCCTATAGTTTCTTACTATTCTTCTTAGTTGTTTTCTGTATCTATTATCTACCCGTTTGGCTGAAGACACCTAAGTTTCAGAATACTTGGCTCCTGTTTGTCAGTTATGTCTTCTATGGTATAGCCGATTGGCGTATGATTCCCCTATTGTTAGGCACCACCGTTGTCTTTTGGGGAATAGGACTGTGGCTTCGCAAGATGATGGACAATGGACAGATAAAGGCTGCCTCCCAAATTACCACCTTCAGTGTGATACTTGGCATTGGGATCCTGCTTTACTTCAAATATCTGAACTTCTTCGCCCAGTCCATAGCAGACTTGTTACAGGCAATCGGCCTTCAGGTATCGTGGAGTACATTAAATATCATCCTGCCTGTAGGCGTCAGTTTCTTCACATTCAAACTTATCAGTTATATTATTGAGATACATAGGGAACATATTATGCCCAGCAAGGATTTGACGGAATTTTCCGCCTATATTGCTTTCTTTCCCACCATTCTCTCTGGACCTATTGATCGCCCTGATAAGTTCCTGCCTCAAATGCGCCATGTACACCGCCTGGATTATGCTCTGGCGGCAGACGGATGCCGGCAGATTCTATGGGGAATGTTCACCAAGATGTGTTTCGCCGACAACTTGGCCTTGATCACAGACAACGCCTGGTCGGGCGTTGACACGTTATCATCCACAACGATTCTGATAGCCGCACTCCTCTACCCCATCCAACTCTATGCTGATTTCGACGGCTATTCCAATATGGCTATAGGTGTTGGAAAATTGCTCGGATACAGGGTGACACGTAATTTCAACCATCCCTTCATTGCCCGAAACATGGCAGAGTTCTGGCGCCGATGGCATATATCGCTTACACAATGGATCACGGACTATGTGTTCATGCCATTGAACATTGCGTTCAGAACCATCGGTACATGGGGTATCGTGATGGCGGCCATGATCAATCTGCTATTGATTGGGCTCTGGCATGGGGCGAACTGGACCTTTGCATGTTTTGGACTTTATCACGGTTTACTGTTTATCCCCCTCATCCTCTCTGGGGCTTTTGGCAAGAATAAGAAACTGAAAGCCAACAATCACGGTTTACCGTTCCTAAAGGACTTTGGGAAGATGCTAACCACCTATGTATTAGTTGCGGTAGGCTTGATTCTATTTCGTGCTGAGAACATAAGTCAGGCATTCAATTTCATATATCATCTCGCAAGCAATGGATTGTCGGGTGAATCAATCATCGACAATTATGGCAAACTCTATATCCTCTTTGGTTTGTTCCTATTGGTCTTGGAATGGATCCAACGTAAGGAAGAGCATGCTCTTCAACTGCAGGATTATCGTATATTCCGCAAACAGCCAGTCCGCTTTGTCACCTATCTGATAATCATCTTGCTGATCATCACGTTTACTGGCAGGAGTCAGGCATTCATCTATTTCCAATTCTGACATTATGAAGAAATTTCTCATCACCATATCAAAGTTTGGCATCCTCCTGTTTCTGATGTGTTGCATTATAGAAATAGGACTGCTTTATCGTCCCAACATCTATTCCTATAAATACCAGTACATGGAGGATCACCTCAACGATATTCGGATATTGCTTCTCGGCAGTTCCCATGTCGAAGAGGGGGTTATGCCAGAATTGCTGGGCACAGGCGCATTCAACCTGGCTATCTCAGCCCGCCTTAACGAATACGATGCCGCTTTGGCCGAGAAATACGTTCCGAGAATGGATAGTCTCAAGGTATTGGTGATGCACATGGATTATTCGACCTTTATGTATGGACGCCTGAAACACAATCCCAAGGAGACCAACAATGGTGTCAGCCTGATAGGTACATGCCACTGTATGCATACTAAATATATGAGGCTTCATGTTGCTCCGTTCTGGTATTGGTCAGAAATTCTCAATTCCAAACTGAACTACATGTCCAGATTCTGGAATGGGCCTGAAGTCCTTCAAGAATGCGACTCCCTTGGTTTTGTAGGGCTTAATCTTGAAGAGAGAAGACCAGGATGGGAGTATAGGAATCTGGCTGATGAGTTTGACCCGTCTCTACCTATCAACCAAGACACCTATAATCATTTGTGGACAATTTATGAGTCCATCGCACATGTGACCAACCAGCGAGGCGTCAGACTCATTCTCATCAACACCCCCGTCTATAAGACCTATCAGGAGGCTGTCAACGAGACTGTCCTGAACGACATACAGGATTTTGTCAAGAAGTTACAGCAGAAGTATCCCAATATAGAGTACTATAACTATATGTTTGCAGCCGACTTCCTTCCCGATGACTTCAATGATTCCAGTCATCTCACAGTCACTGGGGCAGAAAAATTGTCCAGATTACTGGCAGAAGTCATCAATAACCCATCCCCATTAGTAGGTAAATTCAACCAATAGAAGGATGTTGCAACTGAATTGCATTCTTTTTTAATGTATCTTTGCAGCAAAAACAGAATGACATGAAACTCTCAGAACTAAAGACAGGCGAAAGCGGTATCATCGTAAAAGTACTGGGTCACGGCGGATTCAGAAAACGTATCATTGAGATGGGATTCATCAAGGGTAAGAAGGTGGATGTCCTCCTTAATGCCCCCCTACAGGACCCTGTGAAATATAAAATCATGGGCTACGAGGTCTCTCTCCGCCATCAGGAGGCCGAAATGATTGAGGTCATCACGGAAGATGAGGCTTTGGAGGAAGAACAGAACCATTCCAAGACAACGAACCATATCAATGCCGCCGACCACCAGGACGACTATCTTCAACATATCGCTTTTCAGAAGCGACGCACCATCAATGTGGCACTCGTGGGTAATCCAAACTGCGGCAAGACATCACTCTTCAATTACGCATCTGGTGCCCATGGACACGTGGGAAACTACAGTGGCGTGACGGTAGATGCTTCTGAAGCCCATGCTTCCTTCTTCGGCTATGAGTTCAAACTCGTTGATCTGCCTGGCACATATTCACTCTCCTGTTACACACCAGAGGAACTTTATGTCAGGGAACACCTTACGGAGAAGATGCCCGATATCGTAATCAACGTGATTGATGCCTCAAACCTTGAGCGCAACCTCTATCTCACCACCCAACTCGTGGACATGAACATACGCATGGTCTGCGCCATGAATATGTACGATGAGTTTGAGAGGCGTGGAGACCAGATCAACCTGGATACCCTTAGTACGCTCTTCGGACTTCCGATGATACCCACATCGTTCAAGAACGGGACTGGCGTCAAGGAACTCTTCAAGGCTGTCATCCAGGTCTATGAGGGCACCAACAAATCCACACGACACTTGCATATCAACTATGGTCATGAGATTGAAAACGGCATCGCACACATTCAGAAATACCTGAAGATCGATGAACATATCCGTCAGCACTACTCCACCCGATATCTGGCCATCAAGTTACTTGAACATGACAGTCACGTGCTTGATTATCTTGGTAACCACATGGCAGGCGAGAACCGTATCCGTGAATTCCATGAGTTGACGAGTGCCCGCGACACGGCTTCGGCTCGAGTGAAAGAGGAAACGAAGAATGACTCCGAAACGGCCATCATGGATGCCAAATATGGCTTTATCAACGGTGCACTACAAGAAGCAGGTTACAAGACTGGAACTAAAGAAGATACATATAAGGTAACTCATGCCATTGACAATGTCCTGTCGAACAAGTATTTCGGTTTCCCCATCTTCTTCCTGTTGCTCTACATCATGTTCGAGACGACCTTCTCTATAGGACAATACCCCATGGACTGGATAGAGTCTGGGGTAGCATGGTTAGGAGACAAAGTAAACGCAATGATGCCCGATGGTCCACTGAAAGCAATGATGATTGATGGTGTTATCGGCGGAGTTGGCTCGGTCATCGTTTTCCTCCCGCAGATTCTCATCCTCTATTTCTTTATTTCCTTGATGGAAGATTCTGGCTACATGGCTCGTGCAGCCTTCATCATGGACAAACTGATGCATAAGATGGGACTCCATGGCAAGTCGTTCATCCCCCTGATCATGGGTTTCGGTTGTAACGTGCCAGCCGTGATGGCGACCCGTACCATCGAGAGCCGACGATCACGCATCATCACGATGATGATCCTGCCCTTCATGTCTTGCTCTGCCAGACTTCCAATATATATCATGGTGGTAGGCACATTCTTCACGCTGCAATACCGCTCATGGGTTATGATGTCGCTTTATGCCATTGGCATCCTCATGGCAGTCATCATCAGCAAACTATTCTCGACCTTTGTCATCAAGGGTGATGATACCCCCTTCGTGATGGAACTTCCACCCTACCGCTGGCCAACCCCTAAAGCCATTGGGCGCCACACCTGGGAAAAGGGAAAGGAGTACCTGAAGAAGATGGGTGGCATCATACTCGTAGCCAGCATTATCGTCTGGGCTCTCGAGTATTTCCCCCACCATGAAGAACTTTCCCAACAGGAACAACAGGAACAGAGTTATTTAGGACGCATGGGAAAGGCCATCGAACCAATCTTCATTCCACAGGGTTTCAACTGGAAACTCGATGTCAGCCTGTTGGCCGGTGTAGGAGCGAAGGAGATTGTAGCCTCCACCATCGGTGTGCTCTATAGCGGTGACAGTTCCTTTGCCGACGACGAGGAGTTCAGCGATGACAACGAGAAATACACCCATCTCCGGCACTTGATGCTCTCAGAGGGCATCACGCCATTGGTGGCCTACGCATACCTTATATTTATATTGCTTTATTTCCCCTGTATCGCAACCATAGCCGCCATTAAGAACGAGACCAGTTCCTGGCGCTGGGCTCTCTTTGCTGCCGGCTATACCACAGCCGTCGCCTGGGTAGCCTCAGCGGTAATCTATCAGATAGGCAGCCTGTTGTCATAAAAAACTTTGCACCCGAGATGGAGAAGATCATACTGGGCATTGACCCTGGCACAAACCTGATGGGCTACGGCCTGTTGAAAGTCGCTGACGGAAAGGCACAGATGATAACTATGGGTGTCATTGACCTGCGCAAGTTTCCTGATGCCTATCTGAAACTCGGCCATATCTTTGAGCGCGTAACAAGTATCATCGACGGATACCTGCCTGACGAAATGGCCATCGAGGCTCCTTTCTTCGGCAAAAACGTTCAATCGATGCTAAAGTTAGGACGGGCACAAGGAACTGCTATTGCGGCAGCCATCCATCATGGTGTGCCCATTCATGAATACGCCCCCATGAAGATCAAGATGGCACTGACGGGAAACGGAGCAGCATCAAAGGAGCAGGTAGCAGGCATGCTACAGCGCTTGTTGAAGATTCCTGATGAGGAGATGGGTAGGTTTATGGATGCAACTGATGCTCTTGCTGCGGCCTACTGTCACTATCTACAGATGGGACGTCCTGAAAGTGAAGTCAAGTATCGCGGCTGGAAAGACTTCGTCAACAAGAACCAAGACAAAATATCCAAACGCAAGAAGAAAGATGAAGACGATTGAACTGCAACGAGCGAAGGCTAAAAAGCCTGAATGGTCGATGAGCGAACCTGTGGATTTCGTGCTCGATGAAGGCGAACATATCGCTATTATCGGCAGGAACGGTGCCGGAAAGTCCATGTTCGTTGATATGATCACTGGGAAACATCCTGCTTTTCCTAACATGGTCAGATACAGTTTCGATGAACCTTATAACAACATACGCCACATCACTTTCCGCGATACATACGGCGGCGACAACGACCGCACTTATTTCCTCCAGCAGCGCTGGAACCAGATGGAAATCGACGAGGAGACTCCCACCGTTGGCAGTAAGTTAGATGAGGCATACCAGTTGGCTGGCGAAGATACTCCTGCACGTCAGGCACTCAGACGGCATATCTACGAACTCTTCCAACTGGAGCCGTTGCTCGACAAATACATCATCTTGCTGTCGAGTGGCGAACTGCGTAAGTTCAAACTCGCTTCGTCGCTCTTCTGCAATCCGCGTGTACTTATCATGGAGAACCCATTCATCGGACTTGATGCCACCACACGCGACCAACTGAAAGTGCTTCTCACATCCCTTTCTAAAGAGCAGCACCTACAGATAATCCTGGTGTTGTCGAAATCGGATGATATCCCACACTTCATAACCCATGTAGTAGAGGTGAAAGACATGCACGTCCTTCCCAAGATAGCGCTGGATGACTATCTGAAACAACGCGAGTCCTTCCCAGAACATGTTCTCCCGGCATCAAAACGCCAGGCGATTCTTTCGCTGCCCATCCCAAGTCATACTATCAACACGTCCTCGGAGGTCATCCGTTTCAATAAGGTGTGTATCCGCTATGGCGCGCGCACAATTCTTAAAGATCTCGACTGGACGGTGAGACGAGGTGAACGATGGTCACTCTCAGGGCAGAACGGTAGCGGAAAATCCACCCTCCTTTCACTCGTCTGTGCGGATAATCCTCAAGCCTATGCCAACGACATATCACTCTTTGGACATAAACGGGGCTCTGGCGAGAGTATATGGGACATTAAGCGCCACATAGGCTATGTGTCACCGGAGATGCATCGCAGTTACCGGCAGGACATCCCTGCCATCCGGATCGTCGCCAGCGGACTGCAGGACTCCGTGGGCCTATATGTGAAGCCTAAGGAGTCGGAATACGAGGTTTGTCGCTGGTGGATGGACATCTTCGGCATCGGCCACTTATCTGACAGGACCTTCCTGAAAATGTCAAGTGGAGAACAGAGGCTGGTGCTGCTGGCAAGGGCCTTTGTGAAAGACCCTGACCTGCTGATACTCGACGAACCCCTCCATGGCCTCGACAACACGAACCGTCGCCTGGTAAACGATGTTATCGAGGCGTTCTGCCAGAGAACAGGCAAGACGCTCATCTTTGTGACACACTATCAGGAGGAACTACCATCAGTCATCACCAATTCACTATACCTACAGAAGACAATATGATATTCTATTTCTCAGGAACAGGCAATACCCGTTGGGTGGCAGAACAGATAGCCAGGGAGATTGGTGAGCAATTGCTCTATATCCCTGACCTTATCAGAAACGGACAATACAGTTTTACGCTGAGCGATGGCGAGCGGATTGGCTTCTGCTTTCCCACGCATGGCTGGCAACCGCCAAAGATTGTGAGAGAGTTTATCCGCAAACTTCATATCTCAGGTGGAAAGGTTATCTACTGTTGGGCATTGACTACCTGTGGAGATAACATGGGCGAGGCGATGACAATTCTGAACAAAGAACTGGAAAAGGTAACGCTGACAGGTTTTAGCGATTCCAAACCGCTCCAGGCTGAGAGTCTTTTCTCCGTGATCATGCCCGAGTCGTATGTCTGTCTGCCATTCATGAAGACTGACCCTGAAGAGAAAGAAGCCAGAAAGATTGATATAGCCAGTCATCAGGTACCACGCATCGCCACACTTATCAAGGAGCGCAGGCGAGGTGTCACCGAACTGGAACAAGGAGCCACTCCCCGCCTCTATTCATACGTGATCGGCGGCTATTTCAACAAGCGGATGATTACGGACAAGAAATTCATGGTGGATGAGGATGTCTGTATCAAGTGTGGCAAGTGTGCCAAGGTCTGCCCTGTGGATAATATCAAAGGTACACCGCCCTCATGGTTGCACAACGGACGGTGTACCTCTTGTCTGGCCTGTTACCATTATTGTCCTGTCCATGCCATCAACTATGGCAATATCACGCGCAAGCGCGGACAATATTACTTCAATAGACGCGAGGACCAAAAATAGAAGTACCTATACGCACCATTGTAGAACCTGTCTCGACGGCAATGGGATAGTCGTCACTCATACCCCAGGAACGCTCACGGAAGGATTCGTCATCCGCAAAATATTTCATCTTGACTTCGTCGAAGAAATCGCGGGCTGTCTGCATCTCATGACGGATTTGCTCTTGGTCATCCACGAACGAGGCCATCATCATCAATCCACAGATATGGATATGCTTCATCTCGCGCCATTCCCCGCCTTCGAGCAGTTCACGACAGGCATCGAGGGTCAATCCGTATTTCGTGGATTCCTCGGCAATGTGTAATTCAAGGAGCACCTTGATTACTCTCCCGCACTTCTCTGCCTGTCGGTTAATCTCTTTCAGGAGTTTTAAGGAGTCAACTGCCTCGATCATAGATACATACGGAGCAATATACTTTACCTTATTCGTCTGAAGATGCCCAATGAAGTGCCATTCGATATCCTTGGATAGTGACTCGTGCTTCTGGCGGAGTTCCTGTTCATGGCTCTCGCCAAAGATACGTTGCCCTTCTTCGTAGGCCGCCTCTATATATTCATTGGGGTGATACTTAGAAATTGCCACAAGGCGGACCCCCTGTGGCAAACTGTCGAGTATCTGGTGAAGATGCCTCTTAACGTCGTAGTCCATCGTTATTGTTCAAATTCTGGTTTGTCGTCTTTTTTCGTCTTGGCATACTCAAAGACATCCATCAACGTGGTCTCTGCCACAGAGGCAATGACATAGTCAATCATCGTACCTCCCATCACCTCGTCGATGTTCTTCACCGCCCCATTGAAGGAGCCTGCCTGAACAAGATAGTTGACTGACGATTTCTTTTCCTTCTCCGTCTTTTCATCGATGGTGATAAACTGGAGTTTGGCTTTATACCACTTGTCAGCCATTTCGTCGTCGGAGAAGAATATCTCCTTATACGCTGCCTTCTTGATATCGGCCACATCAAATTCACCACTGATATATGATGACATTTCCTCTATGATACGCTCTTCGGCTTCACTGAAACTAAGGGCATCTACCACATAACTCTCTGTCACTTTCTTCTGCAAGCCGTCCTCCATCACTTTCTCATAGCGGATCTTGCACTCGAACCAAATTGCTGTTCTGCTTCTCATGTCTGTTCTTATTCTGATTGTTATTTGTTTTTCTGCGCTTGCTCGGCAGCCTTCTTCGCCTCAGATTCCTGCTCGTCTTTCTGTTTCTTGACGCCGTAGTAATCCTTCTCCATCGATGCTTTCTTCTTTTCCGTCAACTGTTCTATTATCTGTGAGGCAATACCAGAGGCACGATCCTGACTGAGCGTTGTTGTCTTGAGCAGATCCTGTTGCAACTTACCCAGTTTTTCCGTCATAATCTTACTCTTGGCATTGAAATTCTGCTCAGAACTGTTCATGGCATTGTCATTATAGACATCTGAAATGATGGCATCTGCTGCCTTCGAGAACTGCTTCCTGAAGATGGCCTCCGCCTTGGCGTTATACTCCCGCATCTTCGCAGGACTCACTCCCATAGAGTCGCGCTTGTGCTTTTGCAACTCTACAATATGAGCGATAGTAGCGGAATCTGCATCAGCACCGATGCCCAGCAGCGCATCCATATCCTCATCCAACATCTCGTCGGGAACGGGCTCTTCCACTGGCTTGACATACTCGATAACCTCCGGACTGGGAAGCAGGTAGAAGAAAAGTCCGACGATGGCTGCTGCAATGGCAATGGCTCCCACTGCCATCAGACCTGTACGACGGGCATTCGTCAGGTTATTGATCGTCTTTTGCATCGACTCCACGGAGTCAAAACGCTTATCAGGATCTTGGGATGTTGCTTTCTCCACGACTTTCTTCAACTCTATGGGAAGTCCCGACGAGTCATAGAGATAGGCAATAAACTTACCCAGGGAATAGACATCCGTACGACTGTCGATAGGACCTCCCTTGAACACCTCGGGAGCCACATACTCCTCGACACCCTCATAAAGCACATCCTGATCCACTTTCTGATAGAAAGAGCCATGATTAAGCAATCTCACTGCCTGGTCGTTCTTGCGGAGCAGAACGTTGGATGGCGCAAAACAGACGTGGTAAATACCCTGGTCATTCAGATAACTTGTAAACTCCATCAGTTCCCTGAGGGTCTGTTTGACAAACTCTCCTCTGGCAACGATGGAGGGATCGTCATTAAGCAACTGTTCCACGGTGATATAGTTGCCCACCTCAACGGCTATTGCATAGATACCGTCATCCCCCTCATTGGGTGCGAAATGGAGTTGAGCCCTCTGGTCTATCTTGCCCAAGGCCTCATACTCTGACTTCACACATTGAGAAAACAGGATATTGTCAGCCAGTTCATCGTGGAACTCCACGAAGTTTGAAAACTTACCCTCGATCTGCCTTTTGTAGAAATAACCATACGGCAGGCGCACCTTCGTCGTCTTACGGGCTTCACGAGTCTCAATCATTTCCTCAAAATTCATCGCTATTATACTCTTTTGATTGATATTGTCGGGCAAAAGTAAGCATAAATTCTGAGAAAAGCAAATTTTTGAGCGGAGATTGCACAGATTTACGATAATTTGTGTTACCTTTGCACCGATTTTTAATATAAAAGACCCATTAAGATGCCAGAAATATCAGTACGCGGCCTGGAAATGCCTGAGTCTCCTATCCGGAAACTGGCCCCGTTGGCAGCAGCCGCCAAAAAAAGAGGAACCAAAGTATATCACCTGAATATTGGACAGCCCGACCTGCCGACACCACAGGTTGGCCTTGATGCCTTGAAGCAGATAGACCGTGAGATACTGGAATACTCCCCGTCGCAAGGCTATCTGAGTTATCGCGAGAAACTGGTTGACTATTATGCCAAATACAATATCAATGTCACGGCTGATGATATCATCATCACCTCAGGCGGTAGCGAGGCCGTGCTCTTCGCATTCCTATCCTGCCTGAATCCTGGCGATGAGATTATCGTGCCAGAGCCCGCCTACGCCAACTACATGGCCTTTGCCATTTCCGCAGGAGCCAAGATCCGTACGATAGCCACCACCATCGACGAAGGTTTCTCACTGCCAAAGGTTGAGAAGTTCGAGGAACTCATCAACGAGCGCACCCGCGCCATTATGATCTGCAACCCCAACAACCCGACAGGCTATCTCTATACGCGCCGCGAGATGAACCAGATTCGCGACTTGGTGAAGAAATACGACCTGTATCTCTTCTCCGATGAAGTCTATCGCGAATATATCTACACAGGCTCGCCCTATATATCTGCCTGTCATCTGGAGGGCATCGAACAGAACGTGATCCTCATCGACTCCGTTTCCAAGCGCTATTCCGAGTGCGGTATCCGTATTGGCGCGCTGATCACGAAGAACGTGGAGGTAAGGAAAGCCGTGATGAAGTTCTGCCAGGCCCGTCTCTCCCCTCCCCTGATCGGTCAGATCGTGGCTGAGGCCTCCCTCGATGCCCCGGAGGATTATTACAGAGACGTATATGATGAGTATGTGGAGCGACGCAAATGCCTGATTGATGGACTGAACCGCATTCCTGGCGTCTATTCCCCGATTCCTATGGGAGCCTTCTACACCGTAGCGAAGTTGCCTGTTGATGATGCGGAGGAATTCTGCCGCTGGTGCCTCTCCGACTTCAACTACGAAGGCGAGACAGTCATGATGGCACCCGCTGCGGGCTTCTATACCACGCCTGGTGCGGGGGTCAACCAGGTACGTATCGCCTACGTGCTGAAGAAAGAGGACCTTGAAAGGGCTCTCGTCGTCTTGCGCAAAGCCCTCGAAGCCTACCCAGGGAGAGTGGATGAATGAATTTTCCCTTATTCATAGCCAGAAGGATCTATAGTGACAAGGGCGACAAGCGCATGGTCAGTCGCCCTGCCATCCGCATCGCCATGCTTGGTGTCACTATAGGGCTGATCGTGATGATCGTCACCGTCAGTGTCGTCCTTGGATTCAAGCATACCATCCGTGACAAGGTGATGGGCTTTGGCGGACATATCCAGGTGCATAGCGTCATGCACTACAACGAGGCCGATCCCTATACCATCTGCGCCAATGACAGCCTGATGGATGCCATCGCACAGATTAAGGGCGTAAAGCACATCGAACGCTATTCCATCACTCAGGGGCTGCTGAAGACAGACAACGATTTCCTGGGTGTCGCCTTTAAAGGCGTGGGACCAGAATTCGATGCCACCTTCCTGAAGGAGAACTTGACGGAGGGAGAAATACCACAATTCAGCGACTCCACCAGTCATTACCAACTGCTCATGTCAAAGATGATCGCCGACAAACTACAACTCAAAGTTGGCGACAGGGTGTTCGCCTACTTTATTGACGAGGATGACGTGAAGACGAGGAAGTTCACCATCTGTGGCATCTACCAGACAAACATGACACGATTCGACGAAAGTCTGTGCCTAACTGACCTCTATGCCGTGAATCGGCTGAATGGATGGAAAGCGGAAAACTGTACGGGCATTGCCGTAACCGTCAGCCAACTGGAACGCATGACACAGACGGAAGCAGAGTTCATCAATAATGTCAACCACAGTTCTGATGACCAGGGCAACGTCCTGACCTCACAGACCATCTATGAGTTATACCCTCAGGTGTTCATGTGGCTGGGCCTGCTCGACATCAACGTCTGGATCATCCTCGCCCTGATGGTATGCGTGGCAGGATTCACGATGATCAGCGGACTGCTCATCATTATCCTTGAGAGGACACAGATGATCGGCATCCTGAAAGCACTCGGGGCACGCAACCAGACAATACGCCACACCTTCCTATGGTTCTCCGTATTCATCATCGGACAAGGCATGCTCTGGGGCAATATCATTGGCATCGGCCTGGTCATATTACAGCAATACACAGGCATCATTGCCCTGGATCCACAGACCTACTACGTCAGTGAGGCGCCCATGGAACTGAACTTGCCGCTGATCCTCCTGCTTGATGCCGCAACCCTCCTAATATGCATCTTCGTACTCATCGCGCCCAGTTACCTCATTTCCCATATTCATCCTGCCAAGTCTATGAGATACGAATAAAATGTGTTCCTTTTTTCGCCTAATCTCATACTTTTTAACTGTGCAGCAAAAAAACTGCACATTTTTTTTTGAAATGTGCAGGAAATGATTTATCTTTGCACAAAATTTTAAAAATTGTGCAGTTTCAATGGAAACATTCAGCAGTTTCAATGCGTATATTCAGAGGGCCATCATTGAGAACTGGGATCAGGATGCTCTGACCGACTATCAGGGCATCACCCTACAGTTCCATGACGTAGCCCGCAAGATAGAGAAGATACATATCCTATTTGAGAATAGCGGAGTGAGATGTGGCGACAAGATCGCCATCTGCGGCCGTAATTCTGCCCACTGGGCGGTGGCCTATCTCGCCACACTGACCTACGGAGCCGTTGCGGTGCCTATCCTCCATGAGTTCAACGGTGAGCAGATTCAGAACATCGTCAACCACTCGGGAGCCAAACTGTTGTTCATCGGCGACTATGCCGTGAAGACCATTGACCCGGAAAAGATGCCGGGACTGGAGGCCATCATCAACTTGCCCGACTTCTCCCTCCTTATCTCACGCTCGGAGAAGGTCACCTACGCACGCGAACATTTAAACATGCTATTTGGCAGTAAGTTCCCAAGAGCCTTCCGCCAGGAGCATGTCAACTATTATCATGACGAGGCCGACGAACTGGCACTGATCAACTATACCAGTGGCACCACAGGCTTCTCCAAGGGAGTGATGCTGCCCTACCGTTCCCTGTGGGGTAACGTCGAGTTTATCATCAATCGCCTCGGCAGGCAGGTAAGGGCAGGAGACAATCTGCTAAGCATCCTCCCCATGGCCCACATGTACGGCATGGCTGTAGAGTTCCTTTTTGGCTTCTGCCATGGCTGCCACCTTTTCTTCCTCACCCGCCTGCCGTCTCCAGCCATCATCGCGCAGGCATTTGCTGACATCAGGCCTACACTGATCGTGACGGTGCCCCTGATCATCGAGAAGATCATCCGCAAGAAAGTATTCCCAAAGATACAAGACAACCGCATCCGCCTGCTGCTGGCGATGCCCGTGGTATCGAAGAAGGTGAAGGAGCGCATCTACCAGGAAGTGTATAACGCCTTCGGTGGACAGGCTTACGAGGTCATCGTGGGTGGTGCCGCACTGTCAAAGGAGGTTGAGGAATTCCTGTTATCCATCAATTTCCCACTGACCGTGGGCTATGGCACTACAGAGTGCGCACCCCTCATCTCCTACTGCGACTACAAGGAGTTTGTGGGCGGGTCCTGTGGCACCCCCGTCGATCGCATGGAGGTGAAGATACTGTCCAGCGACCCGGAGCATATCCCTGGCGAGATCGTAACGAGAGGCACGAACCTGATGACCGGCTACTACAACAATGAGGAGGCCACGAAGGCCGTCATCGACGAGGAGGGCTGGTACCATACTGGCGACCTGGGAACGATGGCGCCCAGCGGACACATCTTCATCCGCGGACGCATCAAGAACATGCTCCTCGGTGCCAACGGACAGAATGTCTATCCTGAGGAGATAGAAGACAGACTCAATACCATGGCGATGGTCTCTGAGAGCATCATCATACAGCGCGGCGAAAAACTGGTGGCACTCGTACATCCCGACAAGGACGAGGTCGTGAACTTCAGCCAGGAAGAACTTGAGCATATCATGGAGCAGAACCGTCAGGAACTGAACAGCCAGTTGCCTGTATATAGCCGTATCTCCGCCATCGAACTCCATGAGGAAGAATTTGCAAAGACACCCAAAAAAAGTATTAAACGCTACTTATATCAAAACAACTAATCGCGTATGGAACAGATACCAAGTTTTAACGCACTCATCCAACAGAGTATTATCAACAATTGGGACAAGGATGCCCTGACAGACTTCAAGGGGCAGACCCTGCAGTTCCATGATGTAGCCAGGAAGATTGAGAAACTACACATCCTTTTCGAGAACAGCGGCATACAGCAAGGTGACAAGATCGCCCTTTGTGGGCGCAACTCCTCCCAGTGGGCCGTGGCCTTCATCGCCACCCTCACATACGGTGCCGTTGCAGTGCCTATCCTGCACGAATTCAATGCAGAGCAGATCCACAACATCGTGAACCACTCCGAGGCACGCCTGCTTTTCGTTGGCGACCATGTGGCAACGATCATCGACCCTCAACAGATGCCACATCTCGAGGGCATCATCAACAACCCCGACTACTCGCTGATGGTATCCCGCACGGACAAGTTGACATACGCCCGTGAGCACCTCAACGAACTCTATGGAAAGAAGTTCCCCAAGTACTTCCGCAAGGAGCATGTCAACTATTACATGGAGAAAAGCCCGGATGAGATGGCGGTCATCAACTATACCAGTGGAACCACGGGATTCTCCAAAGGTGTCATGCTGCCCTACCGTGCGCTATGGTCGAACTACGACTTTGCCTGCCACGTGCTGGGCAAGCAGATCAAGCCGGGCGACCGTGTCATCTCCATGCTGCCGATGGCACACATGTACGGCATGGCCTTCGAGTTTATCTTCGAGTTCCTCTACGGCTGTCATGTGTTCTACCTGAGTCGCGTGCCTTCGCCCGCCATCATCGCCCAGGCACTGGCAGAGATCAAGCCCGTCATCGTGATCGCCGTGCCGCTGATCATCGAGAAGATCGTGCGCAAGAAGGTGTTCCCGAAGATACAGAACAACCGCATGCGCCTCTTGCTTCAGATGCCTGTCATCAACAAGAAGGTGCGCGAGATGATCTGCCAGGAGGTGCTCAAGGCCTTCGGCGGAGAGATGTACGAGGTCATCATCGGCGGTGCTGCCCTGAACCAAGAGGTAGAGCAGTTCCTCAAGCGTATCGACTTCCCCTATACCGTCGGCTATGGTGCCACGGAGTGCGCACCGATCATCTGCTACAGCGACTGGCACACCTTCGCCCCTGGCTCTTGCGGACGAGCCGCCCTGCACCAACAGGTGGAGATCGACTCTCCCGATCCCAGGCATATCCCTGGTGAGATTCTTACCAAGGGTCCTAACGTCATGCTGGGCTATTATAAGAATCCGGAGGCAACGGCAGAGAGCATCGACAAGGAAGGCTGGTTCCACACGGGCGACCTCGGCACGATGGACGAGAACGGCAACGTGTTCATCAATGGCCGCTCGAAGAACATGCTCCTCGGGCCCAACGGCCAGAACATCTATCCGGAGGAGATCGAGGATAAACTCAACTCGATGACCATGGTGATGGAAAGCATCGTCGTACAGAGAGACACGAAACTCGTGGCACTTGTACACCCCGACATGGACGAGGCAAAGAACCTGGGCTTCTCGGATGACGACCTGAGGAACATCATGGAACAGAACCGCAACGGACTGAACGAGATGATCCCTGCCTACGAGAAGATCTCTGAGATAGAAATCTACGAGGAGGAGTTTGAGAAGACCCCCAAGAGGTCGATCAAACGCTACCTCTACAAATAAACAGAAGGCTCTTTACGGAACTGAGGAGGCTCTTTACGAACGTGAGGAGCCTCCTCAGTTCCGTAAAGTGCCTTCTCATTTTGTTCCCAGGCCTTGGGAATTCAGAAAACAGCCTTCCTATTCAGGAAAAGACTCTTTCTATGTCGCACCCGACTGTTCACCTGACGAAATCTC
>OCTW013389121.1_pt1 | contig 67029 bp, 81 predicted proteins | sample 1539671 | NCBI WGS metagenome assembly OCTW01 (sample SAMN02144230, study PRJEB22623) | gut metagenome | biome: sheep rumen | host: Ovis aries | place: New Zealand | reverse complement strand
CATGGTCTATTGCCTCCTTACGAATTTGGTGTGGTAACTTAATTGTACTAGCGGCAATAGACTATGTCTATTTTTTATGAAATTGAATTTACGAAATATATTTTACCTTATCAAATAAAAATAACACATAGACTGCTTTGTTATAATGGTGTTCGCAGTACAGCAGTTTACAGCTTTTAAGCTGCTTGCTCATCGCCCCAAGACAATACTTGCAAGGCTTTGAAGTTGAATTTATGCTACTTTGGGCCTTGGACATCAAAGTGGCATAAAATACATCCTTGCGGATCTGCCGACTCAGCACATGCCGCAATTCTTGTGAACTCTTGTCCTGGTAGGCTCTGAGCCTCTCATTCTCATACGGCAGGATTTTCATGAGAACATGCCGACATTTGTCAGGTTCAGCAGATACTCAATCGTGGTCTTTGTGCTAACTTTGTAGATGCCGAACTCCCAGAACATTTTCTATTCATAGTAATTCGTCCCAATGCCCCAGAAGAGCTTGAGCAGGTAAATCGGCCATATGCTTGGAGCTGGGGTTACAAAGTGTCTTGTTCTCCTGCCAGACATTGCTCATGCGTAGCCAATCGACATTGTGATATGGCTAATCTGCTACTTGCCCGTGTTCTCATGAAGGATGGGCATGGCAATTGAAATAGGACCTGCCATTGTGCATGGTGTAGTCGTACACGATGCCCACCCCCTCGAATTGCTTGCCCCACTCGGCAATGGGCGTGTCATCCACATTGAGCAAAATGAGCTCCTGTCACAGTGCCAGTGCCTCCGGTAATATGGCAAGCACTCGCAGAGCCGATTCCTGACGGCGGATCAACGCATCTGTGATAGGCCCGTTGCCAATGGGCACGGTAAGAGCTGTTGAACGATGCGTTCGTCTGCTTCCACTAAGAACTGCCAGAGCAAGCAGCGCACCGACGGAGCCGACTCCAGAATCAGCTGAACGATGAGGAGTCAGGCCAGCAGATAGCGCGTTGGCCTCGTCGCAAATGGAAACAAGGAAGAAAAATCGCCAAGAGTCTATTAACTGTCGGCTGACTAGTGTATAATTGAGACATCACGTAGCACCTCTCGTATTTGGTTTATGGTGAATCTATTATAGAACAGCAGTGGCTACGCGATTTTATTATGTCTCAAAAACTGTAAACTGATAAATAAATTAAATGATAAAAATATATTATTGGATATCACCAAATAGCACATTAGTATATGGAACTAAAATATCCTCATATAGGTTAATGCCATATATATATTTGGCAAAGGAATACACTGCAATAACGACAAAAAACAAAATCTTAACCCAAAAATTACGGGCCAGAGTAAATATCATTGGTATTACAATAATCTCATACATATAGAACGGCGAACTGACCCGTGTAGCCACAGTAGGACTAACATTCTTCAGCAAGAAAAATAGTGAATATCCAAACAGAGTCAAATTCACGCAGCCTCTATAATAAGGATTATTTTTAGATATTTTTTCAATAAAGAATATTTCAATTGGCACAAAAATAAGTCTGCGTACTGAAGATATCAGCATACCAGCCTCCTCTTCAGCCGAAGCCCCTGACATATAATATAAATCAATCTTATCTAGCAACCGCTCCTGATTGATGTCAATAATTTGTACGAGTGATGCAACCGTAAGCATTAGCTTAATATCAAGGAATTGGCCAATGACAATACCAGCCACTAATATAAGAATCAGATACCGCCCTTTGAACTTCAAATGATAAATAGGATATGCTAACAAAAAACCTATCACAGAAACCTGTATTGTAGCTGCTAAAATCGTAATAAGAACAAAGGGAATCATCTTACGACGAACGATAAACGGGAACGCAAGTAACGTAATGGCAATAGCCAACGACTGTCGATTAAAAAAAATTTCTCCAGTATATGTTCCAAACCAATACAATAGGCTAATGAGTGGATATGGAGAAAATTTATACATGAACAGAGCAAAAATGCCAATGATGACAATTGCTAGGACTGTTAGCAGTGCAGAAAAATCTGGCATTACACTCTTAACTAGCCAATTTACCACTCCAAATCCAGGATCTATCTGACCACTGGTAAACTGATCCAGGGTAAAATTATCCTCAAAAAATGGATAATATACAATCCAATCAGGGTTATTCCACCTCGTAGCCGATAAAAAAATATACAAGATAATGAGGCTGAAAAAAGCCAGATTCTTTTTTTCATGAGAAAGATTTGTCAAAGAAAGAAATGAAACACTTACAGTTATAAAAAAAAGTATATAATAGAATTCCAATCAAATCATTCCTTTGTCAATCAATCATTGATACAATATGATTCATACCTAGCTCATATTCTTCCTCTACTAATTCACGGATTTTTCTTCGTTCCTCTAGCATTTTTTGCATACATTCCCGTGTATTCGTTTTATGAAAAACTACATCCATATACTGTGCATATTGTTGAGGTGTTATTGCGATATATATTCCACTCAATCCAGCATGTTTGATATTTTCTATCCCAATTGGTGTTGATACAATCTCCAAGCCATTTAACATAGCCGTCAGACACCTATTTTTAGTGCCTGCACCGACCTGATCTGGCAGACAGTGAATATCTCTGCCAATCTGACAAATATCGCGATAATTATCGATCCACTCATAATACTCAACACGCCAACTACCTCTACTGCCGATGAGATTCGCTAGCCACCGATTAGCCTTTCCTGTTACGATGAAGTGATATGCTGTATGTAAGTCAAGAAGCGATATAACTTTCTCTAAAAAAATGTGTGTATAGCGCTCATTAATCAGCCCAGAAAAAATGAATCGTTTATTCATCTGCCCTTTTTCTTTATCCGCAAATTTCAACTGCGATAGAGGGATAACTGCTTTTGATAAGTATGGATGCCTGATAAAGTAAATCTTTTGCTGTAAAGCTTTCAATCTCTTTATTCTCTGGTTACATTTTCTCATCCATAGTTGGTCAGTACGACCAACAACCAAAACACATTTTGCATCTCTCGTAACTCTATATTCATGAAGCAACGCCATCGAGTACATAAAAAACCGTATCATTTTAAATAGTATCGTATGCGCCTTCTGAAACAAACGCGCATCTCGCAATCCAGGAGAATCGGGGCCCAATACAATACAACGAGAGCGGAATAGTTTAGGAACATAAAATAACATGTTATCTGGATAAACCCAAATAGATGAATATTCCTTTTTCATCTTAAATTTATTAAAATAGAAAAGCCCATACAAATGAAATCGTTTTATGAACTTAGAAGATTCATCGGGAATAACAAATATATCGTAGTCAATATTTTTTTTCGTAAATATGTCATCACCTCCCAGATTAATCCCGAGGGGTGCCCTCCTCCATTATATGGATCGGGCTTAATCGAGGTAAGAATCAATACTTTACCCATCTCTTTTCTTCCTCCTTTTATTGTCCGATTTTTATTTTCATCCGCTTGAATCTATTTTTTAAATTTTTCCATTTAATTCGAGCAAAATTTCCATAAAAAAAGACATCTTGTCTATACTTATGAATCATTTTTTTGTCCACATATTTGTAAGGAGAAAAAAAATTTGGCAGTATCAAAAAACTATCAACAGACTGAAATAAACTTTCTTGATAATCCATAGGACGCTTCTGGAGATGAAGATACATATATTCCTTTTTTCGTATCTCACCATGCTCATCTAGAAATATCCCCTGCAATTTCCCATTATGGTAAGAAAAAATCAAACCATTGTTCGGTATAAACGATGACTTCAAATATATCCTTCGATTAACCACGTCGGTCTGAACCTGGCTTTTCGTTATATAAAAAGGCTTTTTTAGGCAATATATATCGGCTATATTATCGTCATCTATATAAATCGGTAGTTTCTCCTGTAGTAAGTATTGAGTGATTAGTACCTCATCAAACTGATATGGATAATCTTGTTGTAGTTTTTTCTCTGCATCAGGCACAGCTTCCTTAAAAGACAAAATCAAATTACGCATTTTTTCATCATTTTTATACAATGACAAGTGCCCTAGATACAATATTTTTTCATAACCATTGAAGATATCATCCGATATAAAATTAAATAAATTCCCAAATATACAATCAAAATCGCAATGTCCCCAAAAATCATACTCCCGAATATATTCTTGGAAAATAATACCATAAAAAGGTCTATAATCGCATAGTTTGTACGGTTTAATTCCTGATGCATCGATATCTAAATTCTCTTTTATTAGTTGCTTTATTTCATCAAAATCGACATACTTAATCTGGACATTTGGGGGATAGTTGTATTCTGTCCTATCATCTGTAAAAATCAACCATGTAATCTGCGAATTATTTTTCATTGATAAAAGTGTCAGTGGAAAATAATTTGGTAACTTCCCAAAATAGGGACATATCAATACGAGAGGGCTCATCTTTCTTTTCCTCCTAAAATATACAGATTCTCCAATCTTGTTATTTACTTTTAAACCGATAAAGGCCCTGTATACCTCGTTCACCAAATACAGAAGCAAGTGCAGCTATTTTATTTTTCATACGAGTAGATGAGTTCCATAAAATTTCCCATCTATCCTCTTTGATTATTTCTACGACTCTATGATGAATGTTTGGATATCGCTTCTTCAAATCAGGGACGAGCGCAAGAACTCTACAGTAATTACTGAACCGCTTACTTTTTGCGGCTCTTAATAAATTGGGATCTTCCCGACATGCCATGACAATCAATCTCGATGATTCTTCCAAATCAAATACAAACGCATCATTCCGCTTTCCCATGATACTACCTGGTCTTTGGTAATAATAATATAATCTCTCGGAAATGACTGCCACTTTTTTTACACTCAAATAGTAATGATAAGTTGTATAGAGGTCCTCAAAAAGTTTCCCTTTTGGAAAAGGGTATTTTCGTGCTAAATGCCTGGATAAAAGAATCCCCCAGGCAGATACATCTCTATATTTCTGATACAATACTTTTATCAAGACTTCCTTTGCATCCATCACCATAAAAGAAGCTGTACCATCCTTTATATTACAGTCACATATCTCATTCTCATCACTGACCGACTGAAAATCCACCACTGAAATATCTGCCTGATGCTCTATAATTGGAGTCACTAATGACTGCAAATAACGTGGTGAAACCCAATCATCACTATCTACGAAGGTTATATAGTCACCATGGGCAATCTTCACGCCTGCATTTCGTGCATCTGATAAACCTCCATTTTCTTTATGCAAAGAACAAATCCATGGATACTTTTCCGCATACATATCACATAGGGCCGGACACTGATCTGGTGATCCATCATCCACCAAGATAACTTCAAAATCTCGATATGTTTGAAGACACAAACTTTTTATGCATCGAGGCAATTCATTCTCTACTCGATATACCGGAACAATAAGACTTACCGTCGGTTTTTTTACTCCATTCATTCTATCTTTTCTCCATTCAGATTCCGTATATATTCCAGAACTTCATCAAAAAGGTTTTATCTTAATTAGCACATCTTTATATTGCTCATAAAACTGTCACATATAATACACCAATAGTCGTTAACACCGCAGGATAGTGATTCAGGGATTTCTGGCACCAACATTGTCATCAATGTTGGTGAGGTAGAAATCATCGCGTTGACAAGCGTGAAAGATCTTGATCTTAAAGAAAATCATCTTTCAATAGCCTATTCTCTATTATACCAATATTCTAGAAATCTCGTTCTTTCTTTGATGTCAAATCCGGCACTTTGAAGTTCAGTAAAAGCATCCTTATTCCGTCCATCATAATTATACAAAAGATGAGACGCCCACGCCTTAGAGCCACTATCTAAGCTAAGAAAAGATGCTGAACATGTCAACATACTTTCTTTTGTAACCCGATCCGAAAAAATAGATAACAGACCATTTGCTTGAGCTTCCACTGAAACAACAGGTAATCCTTCATACCAGGATGGCAATACAAATACATCCATGCAGTTGTAGAGCTTCTTTACATCTTTCCGCAAGCCAAGAAAGCGTACTTTATCGGATAGATGATAATCCTGCACTTTTGCTTCTATCTCCGGACGAAGTTCGCCATCACCAATCAATAAAAGAATGGTATTGGGATGTTTTTTTACCACTTCTCGAAAGACTTCTATCAGAAATGCATGATTCTTTTGGTACATGAATCGTCCAACATGACCGATAACCAAGGTATCTTCAGGTATATGCAATTCATTTCGATACTGCTGACGGATTTCCGGAGAAAAGGCATATTCCTCTAAATCAATCGCATTGTTGATGATGGTAACCCTTCCACTCTCCATCATTTTCTTACCATACATCCAATTGCCAGCAAACCGCGAGCATGCTGCATAGCGATTGGCGAAAAGAGGCGCAAAAGGACGAAGTATCATCTTCAACACAGACCGCATACCCTCGCTGCGAACGGCGGTAGAATGATTGTGCAAAATACGCTGATGCGCACCGGCCAGCCAAGCAGGAAACAATGAGAACACAGACAGTGTATTCATATTGGAATGGACAATGTCATAATGATGATCCCGGACAATATGATAAATCTGGCTCATATAACGGAAAATGTTTTTTTTGTAAGGCTCGACGTGATAAACCTTGCCCCCTAAGGATTCAATCTCATCATCTAAGATTGTTTTTTCATATCCGTCTACAACGAAATCAAACTGAATTTTGTTGCAATCGATATGACGGTAATAGTTCATGATGACGGCTTCTACACCACCACCACAAACAATGCCAATAATCTGCAGTACGCGCACGGGTTCTTTTTCCATCACTCAACCCTCGCGCTTGTACATGAGGAGGCTGTAGCCGAAGGCGATGATGCAGCCAATGGCGAGGCCGATAGCGACGATGAGCTTCTTTTTCGGTGCGCTCGGCTTTTTCTCGTCGGGCAGGTTGGCTTCGTCGATGACCTGGATGTCCATGGACTCCATGGCTTCCTGGATCTTGTTCTGCTCGCACTGCTGGACGAGGTTGGTGTAGATGGTCTTCTTGATCTCGGCGTCGCTCTTGAGCTGGATGTAGGTGACCATCTCGTCGGGGTATTTGCTGATGTCCTGCTCGATCTCGTCTTTCTTGGCGCGGACGGCGTCTTCGCTGGCCTTGGCGGCGCCGATGGAGGCTTCGGCTACGGCCTGGTTCTTGAGGAGCTCCATCTGGGCGGAGTTGAGGCTGGCGGCGCTGGAGTCGACGACGGCGCTGACTTCACGGGAGAGGTCGCCCTGCAACTGATTGAGCTGTTGCTGGGCAGCGATGACGGTCGGGTTGTTATCGGTGTACTTCTGGCGCAGGCCGACGAGCTCGACTTCCTTGGCGACGATCTGACCGCGGATGCTCTGGACTGTGCCGTTGTCGTTGATGTTGTAGGCCTTGGAGCCGGACTTCTGCTGGCCGAGCTTGTTCGTGGCGACGTCGTACTGGGCCTGGGCGGCTTTCTGCTGGCTCTGGAGGTCGGCGATGGACTTGTCGTAGGCGGAGACCTGGGTGATGGCCTGCTTCAGCTGGTCGTCGGGGCTGTAGAGCTTGTGCTCGCGCGAGAAGTCGGCAAACTTCTGGGCAGCGTCGTCGGAGTCCTGCTTGGCCTCTTCGATGCGGCCGTTGAGGAACTGGACGAGCAGGCTCTGGGTCTGCTGGCTGTTGTTCGTCTGCATGGTCAGGAAGTTGTCGACGACTTCCTTGGAGATCTGCTGGGCCTCTTCCGGGGTCTTGCCCTTGGCGGTGACTGTGATGAGGTTCGTGCCCTTCGTGTTCTTGATGTCGAGGTTCGACTTGGCAAAGCCTGCGGCATCCGGCTTCTTCTCGGGGTCTTTGCCCTCGTAGAGCTCGTCGATGATCGGGTCGAGGACGGTGCGGCTCTTCATGAGCTCCATGTAGTTGTTTGTCAGGCTCGCCGTGCTGCTGCCCGTCGCAGCGGCGAGCATAGCCGCTGCCTGGCCGCCCATCTCCTTGCTGGTGCTGCGCGTCTGCACGAGGGTCGTCGATTCGTACTGCTTCGGCAGGACAAAGGCGGTGATCGTCGCGATGGCCGTGCAGCCGACGATGATGCCGCCGACGACTTTCTTGTGTTCCTTCGTGACCTGCCAGAGCTTGCCGAGGTCGATGCTTTCTTCTTTCTCTAAATCCAAGGGATACAACTCCTTTTCTGCATGATACTATGAGTCAATAGGCGCCTTTGCCGAAGGCGACGGCTTTGACGGTCTTGAAGAGGTACATGAGGTCGATCCAGACGGACCAGTTGCGGACGTACCAGGTGTCCATGGCGACGCGCTCTTCGTAGGTGGTGTCGCTGCGGCCGCTGGCCTGCCACATGCCGGTGATGCCGGGCAGGACCATGCTGTACTCGCGGAAGTAGTCGCCGTAGCGCTCGATCTCTTTGGTGACGATGGGGCGCGGGCCGACGAGGCTCATGTCGCCCTTGATGACGTTCCATAGCTGCGGCAGCTCGTCGAGGCTGGTCTTGCGCAGGAAGGCGCCGAGCCTCGTGACGCGCGGGTCGTGCTCGAGCTTGAAGTTCTCCTCCCACTCCTTGCGGGCCTCGGGATTCTCAGCGAGGTATTTCTTCAGGGCTTCCTGCGCATTCGGGATCATGGTCTGGAACTTGTAGCACGGGAAGAGCTCCCCATTGCGGCCGACGCGCTGATGCGCGAAGATGACGTGGCCCTTGTTGCTGATGGCGACCATGATGGTCAGCACGAGGAGAATCGGTGAAATCAGCAGGCTGCCGACGGTCGTGAAGATGAGGTCGAAGACGCGCTTGATGATGCGGTTGCGGCGGCGTGCGAGGTTGTTCCGCATGTGGAGCATGAGGACTTCTTCGCTGAAGAGGACTTCGGCTTCGGCGCCGAGCATCGGGGTGCCGATGAGGTCGGGCGCGAAGGAGATGTCACGCACGTAGGGCTGTATCTTGGAGATGAGGTCCTGCAGCTGGTCGCGGTGCATGCCCGGCACGGTGATGATGACGTTCTGGACGCCGGAATCGCGGATGATGCTTTCGGCGTCGGCGACTTTGCCGTAGAGCAGGAAGCGCGAGGCGACTTTTTGCGAGAGCGGATTGTCGTCGATGAGGCCGACGATGTCGTAGCGGTAGCCAAGGTCATTCCGGTAGTAGCGCAGGACGCGCTCGGCTGTCTTGCCCGCGCCGACGAGGATGACGGGCTCGTAGAACAGGTGGCACTTCTTGATGAATTTCTTGGTGAGGTAGCGGATGAGGTAGAGGTTCGGCACGAGGAGGACGATGAAGAGTCCGACAAAGAGGCGCGACGTGTGGGCGCCTGCCGCCGAGAAGTAGATGATGAGCAGGCAGGCCATGAAGCCGTAGAGCACGGCAAAGAAGATGTCGCGCGTGGAGTCGAGGATGGAATGCATCTGCCGGTAGGCGTGCGACTGCCCGAGGAACAGGATGAAGATCATCGGGACCCAGAGGTAGAAGTACTTCGGCGCGATGGCGTACGGCGCAATGTCGGTGTCGATCAGGTGATGAAGGCCCAGTGCCTCCTGCTCGGCCAGCAGGATGGCGATGTAGTCCAGCAGGATGAACAGGACCGGGTACAGGTAGCGGGCATAGCGCGCGCTCCTGACTCTGGTCTTGTTGGCCAGTCGAATGATTTTTTCCAATTGTGATATTCCCCCAATATCATATGTCTCAGGTACGGCAGCTGCCGGGTGCTCTCCCCCATCGGCACCCAGCACTGCCATCGTCCCCCATCTGTCAGTCGGTCAGGTTCTTGTAGAGCGCCCAGGCGTTGACGTACGGCAGGATGTCGGTGTCGAACTTGATGCCGTTGGAGCGCGGGACGTAGAGGATGTCGCCGTCCTCGATCTGGACGTTCTGGGTGAGGTCGTGGCGGACGGTGTAGGCTTTCATGTTGAGCGTGCGGTAGTACATGGTGCCGTCGACGACGCGCATGATCTGGACGCGGGTGCTGCGGCCCTTGCGCGCCCAGCCGCCCGCGGTGGCGAGTGCGGCGTAGGCATTCATGTTGTCGATGGCCATCTCCTGGACGCCGGGTTTGTTGACCTCGCCCATGACGTAGACCTTGCGCGGGCCGTAGCTCGTGATGACGAGTGAGAGGTCCGGGATGCGCAGGTACTGGGTCAGGGAGTCCATGAGGACGGCCTTGGCCTCGTCGAGCGTCAGGCCTTCCATCTTGACGCTGCCGACGTACGGCAGCTGGACGTAGCCGTCGAGGCCGACGGTGATCTTGTCGATGCCGATGCCATCGGGAAAGCCGACGGCGAGGATGCTCAGCGTGTCGCCGCGGAAGAGGCGGTAGCTCGGCGAGACCGCCGTGTGGCGCAGGGATGCCGTCTTGAACATCTCCTTGGACTCGACGTAGCGCGCACTGTCGTCATCATCATCGTCAGAGGCAGCCTCGCGGACGGCGGACGGCTCTGCCTGCACGGCGGCCTGGCTGGACTTGGATACGCGTGTCGGCACCGCAGGAGCCGCGAGCGTGCCCGCAGCCGTCTGCGCCGCGACGTCCGCGGCCGTCGGAGCTGCAGGCGCGGCAAAAACGGCACTGCCGGACAGCAGGAGCGCCGTGATGGTGAAAGCCGGAAGGCTGTACTTCATGATTCCAAAACCCCTTGTTTTCATATTTTCGTAATCGATGCTAGATATACGGTATCAGTTTAACACTTTGTGTTAAGAATGGCAAGGCAGGCAGGCAAAAACAGGACGTATCCCACAAAAAGCCTTCCCGTGCATGGGAAGGCTTTTCTGTTGCCTTATTCTTTTTTCTCGGCTTCGCGCTGGCGGTCGAGGGCTTCGAGCTCTTTCAGTTCTTCCGTGCGCTCGGCGAGGGGCTGGGGGCGCTGGAGGAACATGGCGTCCCCAATGTATCGTTGAGTCAATCACAACACTTCCTAATTATATGTTATTGATAATCTGGCTCCGGGCCGAAGACACGTGTCATGCCTGCCACCGTGATGAGCCATGTCGCCCCAGATTGGCGCGCCTCATCTTCGCGAAAACGCGGCGTGGCCTTCTTGTACCCCGTGCACGCCTGCCTTACTGTAATACTGGCCTTCCCCCAGCGCTCGGCAGCTTCCGCGACCGTCATGACTTCATCCAGAACATTCACCTATTCCCCCTCCATTCTTTATAGACATCAGCTAGGAGCATGATGCCAAGTGTCCCTTGCGTGACTGCCAGGGCGAAACCGTCTCCAAGCCCTAACAAGCGGGCCGCTATATCTCCAATCGTCGAAAAAATCTTCCTTGAGCTTCAGCCAGTAGAAGCGCTGGCTGTCATTGTGTGATGGCAAAACAATCACCCCTTCAGCTTGTATTCATGCGCGATGGCTTCATCCACGCGCACCGGCTCCAAGATGTACCGCTTAAGAAACGAATCCCGACCGACGCGATGAATCTCCATGTGATGCTCGCGGCAAAACGGCAGCACCCGCATGCCGATATGACAGATTTCCTTGCGGTTCCGCCCACTGCCGACCGCATCCACGTGGTGCAGCTCATTCTTCCGCCCGCATACCGCGCAGCGATGCGTCATGAGGCAGGCCCATGTGTACTTCGGCAGATCCTCGGCCATCTTCCAGAGCGGCTCCCCACACTCGACCCCGTGCATCAGACAGAGGTCGATGAGGTATGTGATGTAGTCGCGCGCTGTCTCCATCGAGCAGTCAGCCAACGAAAACGTGTTCTCCACTATCGACGGCTTTGTCTGGCGAAAGATTTCCTTCGTGATGGCCTTCTCCACCTCGAGTGGTGTATAGCCCGACCACATGGCCAGATACCCGAGAAGGACATGCGCCTTGCACTGCTGCTGGCGCGACACACACCGACTGTCGGGAAACTCGATGACCGGCGCACCGCCGTGCTCCTGGATGAATTTCTGTTCTGCCGCACTGGCCGGGACGAAGACCACAAGGCCCTCGCCCGCCGTGCGGACAATCTGTGCTGGCAGGATCATGGTCAGAACGGGATGTCTTCATCTTCAAGCGGCGATAGCTCTGATGCCGGTCCGTAGTACTGGCGCATGGCCGGTTCCGGCACCGTGTAGTTACCCGAGCGGATGGTCTCCACGTCCTTTGGATAGCGCGCGACGACCGACGTCTTGCCCGTCGTCGGCGACGTCTCCTCGCGGAAGATGAAGCCGATCAGCTTGCCGCGCAGCTCCTGCTCATCCCACTCACCCGTCTCGCCAAAGTACGGCTCATAGCCGGGGTTCGATGCCTTGAATGCCTCGAGCAGTCCCTTGAAGAACGGGATGCTCTTGCCGACCGTCACCTGCGTATACGTTCCCTTCCAGAACACCTGCTCGCCCCAGCGCTTCACCGAGTGCATGTAATCCCTCGAGAAGTAACCAGCAAATGGGCCCTCTGCGATGTCCAGACGGATGACAATCTCATCGTTGCCGGAGCGCGACTTATCCTCGCGGACTGCTTGCACCCGGCAGACATAACCGCCCGCTGGCAGCCGCTTGAAGCCACCCATATCGGCAGCCTCCGTCTGGTTCCATGCATTCATATCAATCTTCATAGCAAACCCTCCGTAAATGTGGTAGAATAATCATATCGGACATTCCACAGTCCCGAGGAGCAGTGCACGACTATCGAGTGTGCTGCTCTTTTTCTATGCCCCGATGACAGAGGCGATGCGCACCGGCCTGCCTCAGCATGTAGTTCTCCTCCCGCGTCGGAGCATCGCAGCTCCAGTATGCGGGACGTATACACGTCGGATACGGGCACTGCAGGCAGAAATACCCTGGCCGACAGAGCGGCGGGATTATCGGTTTGGACTGTGCCATCACGACCACACCACCCAAGCGAATAACGCACCGATGACCACGCCACATCCGAAGATAACGGCATACCCCTTGGCGCTCAACGCCCTGCCCGTGAGCAGGAGCTGCAGCTCAGTCTTAAGCATGACCTCACCTCCTCACATCAGGATGGCCGCGACTGCCGCCATGATCTCCACAGCCACGACCGTGCCCAGAATCATCGTGATTCCCGCCACAGCCCACTCAGCTCCTTGCGAATCTTCGGATTCAGATGGCGACGACGCGCCCTTCTCGGCTCCATGTCGGCAGCTTTGATGTACTCAGTCATTTCTTCTCCCCCTCTTCACGATCTTCTTTGCCTTCAGCATCTGCGCATCGCGTTTCCATACCGGCTCAATACTGCAAGTCCAGTCGCAATAATCCAGGAACCGTTCAATCGCCAGTTCGTTCAAAGCGAATTTACCTTTCGGGTACTTCCTCCACGCTTTCATGCTGACTTCTCCCCCTCTGGCTTGTTGACGAACATCGCGATATCGATGCGCGTTTCCTCGATTGCTTTCTGCAGCTCTGCATCTGTCGTGATGCCCATCTCGGCCAGTTTCTTCTTCATGGCCTCTGCCTGTTCATGTACTGTCATAGCCGTTACCTCCTTCGATTCCTGTGACCGGCTGCAGGTTGCCGCCTGCGGATACATCTGCCAGTCTCAATCAGTCCTTATCCTTCTTGCAGTACGCGCCGATGGCGCAGACGTGCTTGCAATAATACTCGACGAGCTCCGGCGCGTCGTACTCCTTGGCCATGATCATGACCTCGTCCTCGTGCGGGAGCCGGATTCCCCGCTCAATCTGGTACAGGCGCGTCGTGCCGATGCCGATGACCGCGCTCGTGCTGAGCCGCGACTCAAATGCCGCATCCTTCTTGGACGCACGCATCCGGGCCTTGTAGTATGGTGTATCGTTCATGTTATCCTCCGCGATAGATGGCATAGTTGGTGGCATCTGTGCGCTCATTTCCATCTTGATAAGTTGAACACCGTGCACCCAATCACGATGATCAGCATGATGATGTCGAACGCGATCATCCATCCTGGATGCCGGAACGCCACAAAATCCATCCACTCCAGCAGCTCCGCAATCTTCTCTGCGGGGCTTTTCTTTTTCTTACGCATCTTACTCCTCCCATCCACGCATCGGCGCACTCCTGCGCGCCCCTGCGCTGCTACAATAAAGGTGAACGAACTCACCGGCCTGTCCCCGTGCCCGTCTCTCCCTGCTCGAACAAGCTGTACTCCTTCGGCATATCTCTCTGGATGCGCTTCAGGCTGTCCCCGCAAATCCTGCTCTTCTGGATGTACTTGTCGGCTCGATGCTCGAACCGCTGCTGAAGATTCTTGACGAAGTACGGATCACGAGAGAGCCGGATATTCCCGACGACGCCCGTCTTGCGGTCCGTGTAGATGTCCCGCTCATCCTGCGCCTTCTCATCCCTGCCATGCACCTGCATGGCTTTTTGGAGTTCCTGGACAAATGCATACCGCGCCATCTCAGCCGGAGAAATCTCCATCTGCTCATAGTACGGCTTGAAGATCGCGAACTTCTCTTCCATTGTCAGGCTCTTCCCCTCGGCGGTCTTCTTGTTGATGTCATCCTTGAACGCATGGCGGAGGCCATTGCGCTTCTTCTTGAGCTCCTTCGCTTTTGCCTCGGACATCAGCTCGTCCTCGCTCTGCACGCGGAACCATTCATTTCCCCTTGCCATTCACTTCACCCTCCTTACACCACAGGCACCTGCCAGGACATCATGGAAAATCTGCAGCTTCTTGATGGCCGAGTCCACATCATCGCGGATGGAAAGGATGGCCTCCTGCTTGTCCTCATGTATCTTGATCAGGCACCGGATCCATTCACGAAGCTCCGGCTCCGTGTTCGGGCAGTTGAACACATTGGACAGCCACTTCCGCGCCAGTGATGCGGTCTTGTACTCCTCATCTGCTGACTTCTGATACTGGGAGAACTCCTTGTGTTCCTCGGCGTACACCTGCAGGCTCATGCCATTCTTGAGCGCCTGCAGCTCGGCCTGTGCCTTGCTCGCGCGCTCCATCTGGTAGGCAAGGCTCTTCTCAGCCGATGCCGCCCGCGCTTCCTGCCGCTCGACCGTCTTGCGCGACTGTGCCAGCTGGTCACGCAGCCTGGCAATCTCCTCTCGGCTCGCCGTATCGGGGATCTCTACGACCTGCGGCTCAGTCTGCATCTTCTGCTCGTGCTTGAGCGCATCCACCTCGGACTGCTTGTGCAAGAGCTCGACCTTGAGCGAATTGAGCTCGGCCTCCGCCGTCTGCGCGCGCTTTGTGAGGTCATTCCGTTCCTGCTCGTGATTCGTCTTGAGCATCCGGATCCTGTACTTCACATCGGCCACTTCCGTCTGTGCCCGCTGCTCCGTTTCCATTGCCCGGCCCTCGAGTTCGGCGTTCTTGCTCTCAGCATCTGCACGAGCTTTCTTCTCGGCCTCGAGTTCGGCCTTGAGCGCCTTGTAGTCTCTGGCAGCCTGCATCGCCTCACGGGCCGTCATATCTTCAGGATGCTCCTGCTCGATAAAATCGGCACGATCCTCGGCAGGAAGTGACAATAAAGCCTCTAGTCGCCCGTAATTAACTGCAGACGTCTGCAGTTTCTCAATGTAAGTATCGCGTTCATTCCAAGCTTTCATCAGCAAATAACCGCGTCTTGGCTTAAATCCAAACTCTTGCTCCATGACACGCTCGAAATTCCCATCGTATGGGCGCGTTTTACGCTCTACTAGGATTGCCCCCATCCGCAGGAGTTCAAAACCGATATTGTTACGGCTGTGATTAAATTCTTGAATCAACTGTTGGTTACTCAGCTTCCTAATAACCGATGTGTTGATTGGCGTCAAGCTTATTCCCATATGTCTACCTCCATTTGTTTTTTTTCTAATCGTGCTTTCCAGTCTTTGACTGCCTGTGTATTCTCTCGAGCGCTTTTCTCTTCAGGTCGCTCCTTTTCGATGAAATCAGCACGGTAGGAGCTGGGAATCCTTAAAATAGACTCAATCACCTTGTAATTCAGCTTGCCTAAAGTAATTTTCCCGAGATACGAATCTCGCTCTTTCCATGCCCTCATCAGCACGAAGCCTCGGCTTGACTTTATGCCAAATTCTTTCAGCATAACCTGCTTGAAGTCACCGTGATACGGGCGCTTTTTACGCTCTACTAAAATAGCTCCTGTTCGCAGAATCTCTAGCCCTTTATTTCCTTTGTATGGAACGGATGCTCGTATCAACTCTTCACTAGTCATCTTTTTGAGAATGTCATTGTCAATCTCAATCAATATCATTTTCTGTATGCCTCCTTCATGCATCGAAGAAGCTTTCCTCTTAAGAAAATCGCTACAATAGAGGTGGAATGAATTATGTTTTTAACAAGTTTTTCTTGTTAAAAACATCAAAAAAAAGAATCTCCATCGGAATACCACTATCCAATTCCATTTTTTTCATGACCACGACAGACGGCTTGTTTTCACCATTTTCCCATCTGCTCCACATTTGCTGCGAAACGCCGTACATTTTAGCCATCTCAGCCTGTGACCGCTTTCCTCTATATCCTGTGAGTGTTTCTCGTTTCATGGTCTCCCTCCCTTCTCTAAACAAGCTCAGCTTGTATTTACATATTACAACTTTAGCTTGTATTTGTCAATAAGAAAATACAAGCTGAGCTCTGTTTATTTGCACAAGTAGCGGTTGTAACATTATACTATAGAAAGGACTGATACTATGTTTGCTCAAAAATTGCGATACCTGCGAAAAAACCATCCTGGCTTAACTCAAGCAAAACTAGCCGAGCTCTTCGGGGTCTCGCAACAAGCTGTAGGCTTGTGGGAACGTGGGAAAAATATGCCGACGCATGACATTGTCAAGCAAATTGCTTCGTATTTTTGTGTCAGCACAGACTACTTACTAGATAAAACAGATAATCCGTCTGAACCTGTACGGACGCCCGCCACTCCACCATCCACTCCGGCCCTCACGCCCCAGGAGCAGGATCTCCTGCGCAAGAACCGCCAGCTCACCCCCGCAGGCCGCAGCCAGCTGGACACCTACCTCGACTTCCTGCTCAGCCAGGAAAGCGCCTCCGCCGTCAAACGGAAGACGGCAACGTGATCCACGTCGACTTCACCAAACAAAAATAGCCGCCCCCTGGAGATGGGACGGCCATTGCTCTCTGATAATTTCATCATTGCGCGCGCTTCTATCCGGTCATATAATGATTACGAGAGGAGGTATCGTCATGACGTTACTCAAAAGCATCAAGGAACAGCTTCAGCGCATGAAGCAGTACCATCGTGAGTTCGAGCAGGACTACGACCAGTCCCGGCGCCGTGTCGACGCCACCAGAAAGGACATTGAAAGATGGACAACACCACGAACCAACCCGAAACCGTCGGGCAGCAAGAACCGCTGATCGACATTCTGTACAAAGACGACTATCGCGTAAAATCCTATATCGCTCAAATGCTTGCAGGAGCCGTGCAAAGTGTGAAGAAACAATCCACTTCGAACACCGGCTCCTTTTTTGATGCAAAAGGCGGAGCTGCCATTGTAAAAGGCGAGTATCGACGAAGCCGGGGAGAATCCAGCATGACGGAAACAGAGACCGACATACACGATCACGCTGTCATGGTCCTTTTGCAGGAACTTGCCCTAGAGCCCACCGACGAGCTTCCCGATGACGCCACCGGAACTATCGTCCACCTGCGCGGCGAGCTTTCATTGCGGGATTACAGCTCATTTGATGATCTCGTATCCGTGGTAGGCTCAAATCCGACTCAGTTTGGTGCAACAAAGAAAGAGGTGCACGACGTCAAGACCGCGTTCAAAGGCATAGCGAAGCTTGTTCCTTTAGGGCTTGAAGCAGAGCTTACGACGCCCAGATCTGGAATCGCACGCGGCATCTTGAAAGAGGAGTACATGCTCACGGCCTACCGCGACCTCGTGGCCATGTACAGTACACACCTTCCAGGCCTGTGGGATGTCATTGGTATCCTGGATCGCCCAAGGTCAACAGCATCTCCCCTTCACGGGGCGAAGCTCCGGTCTTCGATGGACATCATCGCGTCCGCAGCCAGACAGCTTTACGACAGCGGCGATAATGCCTATACTATCGCCCCGTTCCTGATCTACCGCGAGCTGTCAAGATAAAAAGGCCGCCCTTGCTTTCGGGGACGGCATGAAAGGATTACCATGGACAACATCATCATCTATAACACAGACGACGGCGCGGCCAGCGTCAAACTCTACGCCAACGACGGCACGGTCTGGATGACGCAGTCACAGATGGCTGAGCTATTCCAGTGCACACGCTCGAACGTGAACGCCCATATCCAAACTATCTACAAAGAAGGAGAGCTTGAGGAAACGGCAACCTGTAAGAATTTCTTACAGGTTCGTCAGGAGGGAACTCGCTCTGTAAAGCGCGAGATTCCCTTTTACAGCCTTGACGTCATCTTAGCTGTCGGCTTCCGTGTTCGCTCCCCGCGTGGCACGCAGTTCCGCCGCTGGGCGAACACTACACTAAAGGAATATCTGCAGAAAGGATTCGTCATCGACGACGAACGCCTGAAGAATCCAGACGGCCGCCCTGACTACTTTGACGAACTGCTCGCGCGGATCCGCGACATCCGAGCCAGCGAGAAACGGTTTTACCAAAAACTTCGCGACCTCTTCGCACTCTCCTCCGACTACGACAAGACCGACCGCGCCACGCAGCTCTTCTTTGCCGAGGTACAGAACAAGCTCATCTATGGCGTGACCGGCCAGACAGCTGCCGACCTCATCATGGCACGCGCTGATGCTTCCAAGCAGAACATGGCCTTGACCTCATGGAGCGGCAGCGTCGTCCGGAAACGCGACATCCTCATCGCGAAGAACTACCTCACCGCCGACGAGATTGACACGCTGAACCGCCTCGTCACCATCTTCCTCGAGAGCGCCGAGCTACGCGTCAAGATGCGCAAGGATCTGACGCTTCCCTACTGGCGCGGCACTGTCGACAAGATCCTCGAAGATCACGGTGTCCCTGTCCTCGCCGATCGCGGCAGCCATTCCCATGACGAAATGATTCGCTACGTCACCGACACCTACGCCGAGTTTGATGCCCGCCGTAAGAAAGCCGACGCCCAGCAGGCCGACGCCGATGACCTCGCCGAACTCGAGCGCGAGATTCCCGCAATCAAGCACCGCAGGCAGTGACACCATTTTGTCGGCGCCGCCAAAATCGCAAATAAAAAGACCGCCCCACAGGCGGCCAGGAAAGACAACAATACTCTTGAAATTTTTAACAGCAAATAGAAAAAGGAGAAATAGTATAATGGATGAACTAATAACTCAGCTAAATAAAATACTTTCTTCAAATGTCACTATTAGTTGCTTTGCTATCAACCTCAAAAAATCTCCACAAACAGGAATTCTTATTGATTTATCAAGTGAAAGACTCTATAGTTTCATGGCATCTACTCTGGAGTATCTATGCAAAAGAGTCTACAACAAAATGCAACTAGGAGATTATCCAGAAGCTACGCCGAAAGATTACATTGAAAGAATATATTGCACAAACTCCGACATATCTGAATTCATTTCTAATATTAAGAACATTCCCTTACTTGGGGAAGCTGATAATAAAGATTTAAACTCGTATAATGCTTATATGATTATCATTGAAGATGAGTCTCACGTGGATATCTTCTTAACAAAAAAGAAACCGTTGCTCTCCTGTAAAAAGAAGCGTATCCATGCGAACCTTTTCCAAAAAAGCAATACAAATGATTCTTATACAGAAATAACGGACGACATTATCCGACTCGTCCGTCATTTCGATGCATTTATTCTAGATGATACATGTTATATCGTAACTAAAGAAGGTCGTGCAATGCTAGGCTTAGAGAAGAGCAGAAAAGAAAAATGTCATGAAGTTCTCGAGCAAATCTCTTCTTTACAAGTCCTTGATCAATATGGATTAGCAATCTTGAAAGAATATTTAAGAAAGCCTGGTCAATTTGGGTGCCTCGCTGGTGCTGATGAAAAACTTCTTCAGGAGCTTTCTCATATCACACATCAAAACAAAGAGCATATTCAAAATAAATATCATCTCGATGTTATTGAGGATAGAAATGGTGTATGCATGATTGATGTTCGTACCCAAGAGCAAATGAAGGCATTTATCGACACTATCACGCTTCGCCGTGGGCAGGACTTTGATGCTAACATTGTTACTTGTGCAGCCCCCTTCAAACGCCATCTTTAACGAAGAAAAATACCCCATTTGTGATTTGCATCATCTTCCCTTGATTATCACTGCTAAAAAAAAGATTATTATCTGTCTTAACGATGAATGTACCCTTTCGAGAATCCCCATCATGCCGGTTTATTTCTCCTTCCAGAATTTTATACCCAAATACATCCAGTAAAGGTGTATATAAGAACATAATATTATTACAAAACATAGCCAACATAAGTCCAGTAACAATCAGGAGTGTAACAGCACTCTCAATACCAGAACCAATAAAAGAAATGAATGGTATCACATAGTAACTGATTGCTCCGCTACTGAATAAATCTTTTCGCTGAAGTCCTGATATTTTACAGGGAATACGTACACTCTGAAATTGTCGCCTAAAAAACAATCCTGTATCGATACAAGCCCAGGTCGATACTGTCATATAAAGGACGGCAAAACATTGAACAACAAATACAGCTTCATCAGAATCGAATATGAAAACATGTAGCATCTCTATCAATGCAATAGGGAAACAGCCTGCAAGAAAGGCCATGCAACTTGCTTTTTTCATCGCACTTACCTCCATATGTACTCTTTTGCATATCTATATCATGCCACATTTTTGCACAAAAGAAAAGGCCGTCCGCTTGGACGGCTCAAGAATCATTGTGCAATGTTAAGTTCTTTGCGGATGGCGTTCTGTAAGACGTTTGAGAAGTTCAGGTTGTGCTCTTTGGCCAACGTATCCATCCAGGCGGGTATGGTGAGGGTCTTCTTGACGGAATGATTGTCCGTGCGTTTCAGATAGGCCACTTCATCATACTCGACCAGAGACACGAAGTCACGCCCTTCCGTCTTGATATCAGCTGGATCGGATGGCTCGGGATATGGCTCCTTGTCTTCTTTCAGAGAATACAGGTAGATGCCGAGCGCATCTTCAGCCATATCAACAGCCTCAGAGAGCGTATCACCTTCCGTCACGCAGCCAAGCAGATCCGGAAAGTCAACCGAGTAGCCACCATCTTCCTCTGGATGAAACACGGCCGGGTAAATCAATTTCGTTGCCATGGTAAACTCCTTTCCATTTTGCAAGAAGCAAACAGGACTCATTTGAGCCCTGCCTGCTTCAAGATACTGTTGTAGGTGCCAGGCTTCAAGTCTTTGTTGTGCATGGGGATCGTCGGCCTGCCTGGCTTTGTCGGATGCTTCAGGATGTGGTGTGAACCTCTGACACGGTCAATCACCCATCCATCCGCTTGCAGTATCCTCAACAATTCCTTTGGCTTCATCATCTCTCCCCCTTACAGTTATTATTATAGCACGTGTTAACACATATTACAAGTATTAATACGTATAAAATACTTTGTTGCGACTCATAGAATTGGAAAGGTCAATACCGGCAATAAAAAAACCGCCCGCAGGCGGCCAGGAAAGGAAGGATACTTATTGGATAAACACGCATATATGGACAATATTGTCTCAATTCCGAAGCAACCGCCATTCAATCCAGCTGCAATGGCCGTGCTCACACAGGCGGCCCAGACGATAAGGCAGAACGCGATTGTCGACTTGGCGCATAATCAGCAAAAAGCAATCGCACGCATGCAGGAGCAGCTAGAGCCTATTTTGCGTATACAAAAGCAGTTTGCATACGCAAACGCATCCATGCCTGCTCTTACTGCATGGGCAAAATCGATGCAGCTCGCCGCTGATCCACTGCAAGAAGCCCGCTCAGTGCTCCAGGGAATGAGCAGTGAGCAAGCCAGAATCTTTGCCAGTAGAGTCTACGGCCCGCAGATGACGGAGGCAATCCGCCCGGCCCTTGTATACCTGGAGCGGTTGCATCCGGAAATATACCGAGAGATCGTGCCGGAGCCTCAACCATCACCTTCCCCGAGCACTCCACCGCAACAGAAAAAGAAAGCCCGGCGACGCGCACTCGCTAAGGCTGCAAGGTTGACGAGTCGGACCAGCGATATTCTCAGGAGTCTTGATGGCAGGATACAGTCAATCCCCTCAGGCAAGCTATCCAACATACTCAGTTTGCTTCTCAGCGCTGGCAGCATTGCCCCTCCGGAATATGCACATTCAATCAATCTTCTTTGTTTTGCAATCGCTGTTCTTTTGACATTTCGCCATGAGGAATAGCATTGCGGCGATAAAAGCAAGGCCAACTAAGTCATGGACTGTAGTTCTCACATCCGCAGAAGCCGCCAGAATACTCTCCAAAAACTGAAACGCGGCCCAACCACCAATCAGATAAGCCATTAATCGTAGATAATTCATTGTTACGCACCACCTTTAAATGTCTCACTGTCTCCCTCTATCATACCACAACAACCCAGCATTCTGACAACAAAAAAAGACCGCCCCGCAGGCGGCCCTAGATGAAAGGAGATTCACTTTGTTAAAAATTGTTCATACAGGATTCAATAAAGAGAGCTATGCCCTGAACGTGCCTGCGCTATGTCCACATTGCGGGTACGCAATCGACCCCAAGATCATCAATGTCTATTCAGAAAAGACTTTGCTACAGCCCGGCTCATATTCAAATACCTACGATCGCATCATAGACATCATTGCGCTTTGTACTGCATGCAACAACCATATCTTTTTAGAATATGCAGCATCATCGAAGACCTCAAAATATATGCTGCTCCGAAGATATCCATCGGCTGAACCCGTCTTAGATTTGCCGCCAGATATCAAGAAGCTCTTTCCTGATTTTTGGGAAGCCTATCGACAGGCCGCTGTCGCTGAATCGCATGACCTCCGACAGCTTTGCGGGATGGGCTATCGCAGGGCCTTGGAAATCCTCGTGAAGCAACACCTCTCGAAGAAGTACCCTGAGCAGGCGGATCAAATCATCAAAGAACCGCTTGGTCATTCCATAAACCGCTTACAAGATCACGAGAAGTCTTTGGCCCGTGGTGCTACTTGGCTTGGGAACGACTTCGCCCATATCGAGGATAAGCATCCAGAGTATACCGTCCAAGACATGAAGCAGTTCATGAAAAGCCTGTCGCATCTGCTCGTTGCTTATTCCATAGCGCAAATCGCTGCCGAGGTACCACGTCGATAACTCATCCCGTCTGTAGTCACTTCGGCGATGAGGTTGCCCTTCATGTCAAAATAACGCTGAATCTGCCGGACTGGATCCTCCATAGAGCCAGTCCCCTTTGCCATCGTGACCTGTATCATCCTGACAACTTTGACGCCATCCAGACGCTCATCAAGTGCGTTCTTCATCGTATCGCCTCCAAGCCAATCATTCCCCTCGATAAAACGCTTGTGTCTTGACCAAGTCATGCGAGAGGTACATATTCCCCTCGATCATCTCCGTTGCCTTCTTGAATATACTGGGCACCAGCACCCACTCCACACGATTCTCGACCAGCAGGTCAGCCACCTTCGCGGCCACCTCGTAGACATTCGTCTTCGGAAACTTCTCATCATCCATGTCAAGTCACCACACTTTCACAAAACTTTCACTACTCTCTATGATACCACATTACCGGATCAGGTGGCACGGCAACCTGATCCGCATCCCGCCCTCTGGCAACAAAAAAGACCGCCCTACAGACGGCCATGAACCCTGAAAACGCTATAGAAGCACAGCTCCATTTTGGTATAATAATCTTGAAGGACGGTGAGCGATATGCCTTTCAAGAAACTGAGACATGCACGCCGTCATCTTCATAATCAAGCAGTGCGATGTAGCGGTAAAAATCTGGTTTCTCCATATAGAAATCCCCCTTTCCTCCCCGAAGGGAGCGGGGCTCATTCGAAATGCGGCCCCGATTGATTTTCGATACTCTTCAAAGTTTTGCGTCTTGTCGTTTCACCAACTGTGCATCCATGGCATGGACGAACTGATCTCGATAATCATGCAGCGTTTTCCGGAATACCCCTTTCAGGTTGGCAATCGGATGGACTTCGCGCGATGATTGGGCGATTGCTTCTATCGTGATGCAAGATATCGTGTCCATGGATGACCATAAAACGTGAACAATGCTCGCGCATGTCCGAATCCAGTGCTTGTTCAGTACATCCTTGATTTCTTCTTCACTGATATCACTTTCTCTTTTGTCAGAAGTCCGACTGAATCTAACAATCTGCTCGATCAGGAACTCTTTCTTCTTTATCGCAAAGTAAAATGCCGGTATCACGCCGAATATGGCGGTAAAATATATGATTGGCAATACCACCATAGAACCTAAAAGTGTGCCGACAAACGCATTGCGACCGCTTGCTTGATATATCCGTGCCACAAATCCGATGACAATGCCAAGCAACGCTGCGTAAATTATTTCTTTCATCCCCATATTCTCACCCCGGTTCATTGGTCCACTTTGTCATTTCGTCCAAGAAAGATTTCAACACCTGCAAATATCGGAAATATCAGCAAACACTTTACCGCCTGCACCATATCAATCGCTGCCTGTGGAAGGAGCGGTGTGTTCGGCACAATCATACCGGTACGTATGTCCAGTTGCAGAAAATGCATTACTCCTAAGGCTGAAAAGAAGAATAGCAAGACGCTCGACGCAAAAGCAACGCATCCAAATATCTTGCTGAGCTTTCGTCCGTGACTTTTCCAATCATAATAGTCATAGCATAATCCTGCCGCATATATAAATAGCCCATTAAAGAAGTCTGCTGTCAGATTGGCTGCTGCAAACGTAGACAGGCTCACTAGTATCCACCGTATGATCTTGATAGCCTCCACCTCCCTCTATCTTGATTATACCAAAAAGCAGCCTCTCTGAGTAGATAATGCTGTAACATACGCATCGGCGTGCGCATGGCCGCCCGCAGCTCTGGTACAATGAGCATAGATACATCTGCCGGTCTCCGGAAGGAGGCAGCTCTATGCCAAGAGCACAGAAAAAGAAGGCGGCAATCTACTGCCGCGTGTCCACGCTTCACCAGGTGGACAAGGATTCCCTGCCGATGCAGAGGCAGGACATGATAAACTATGCCAAGTACGTCTTGAGTATTAAGGACTATGAGGTCTTCGAGAATGCCGGATACTCTGGCAAGAACACCGACCGCCCGGCGTTCCAGGAGATGATGGAACGCATCGAGCGCGGAGAGTTTTCACATGTGCTCGTCTGGAAGATTGACCGCATCAGCCGCAATCTCCTAGACTTTGCGACGATGTATGCGCGGTGCAAGAAACTCGGCGTGACGTTCGTATCGAAGAATGAGCAGTTCGATACCAGCACGGCAATGGGCGAAGCCATGCTCAAGATCATCCTGGTCTTCGCCGAGCTGGAGCGCAACATGACAAGCGAGCGCGTCGCCTCGACGATGAACGCCCGGGCCGCCGAGGGGAAATGGAATGGCGGCCGTGTGCCATTTGCTTATGCCTACGACCGCGAGACGGATTCCTTCTCGATCCGCGACGATGAAGCCAAGGTCGCGCTGGAGCTCAAGGATACCTACCTGCGCACACACTCCCTCACTTACACAGCCCGTCTGCTCAACGGGACAGGCAAGCGCACACGGCGCGGCTACGCATGGACGCCGGCCACCGTGGCCATCATCCTGCGCAGCCCGTTCTACCGTGGGACGTACCGCTACAACTACCGCGACGAATCGGATGTGACGTTCAGCTTCAAGGCGCAGAATGAGTGGATCCTCTGCGCGAAGCATCACCCACCCCTCTTCTCGGAAGCAGACTGCCGCCAGGTTGATTACTGGCTGGACAAGAACCGCCGCCATCACGGCAAGGCCACCCATGTGCAGCGGAAACACGTACACATCTTCGCTGGGCTGATTCAGTGCGGTGTTTGCGGCAGCAACTACGCAGTGTCGGTTGACCGTGCCCGTGCCTCCGGCTATCAGCCATCCATGTATAACTGTGGTGGCCGACGCCAGAAAGGCACGTGCAAGAACCGCTACGTAAACGACATCACGATTGGCGGCTTTGTCTTCAACTACATCAGCAACGTGATTCGCCTGCGAACGGCTTTCCGCCCGCAGTGGTCCCTGGCACGCATCCAACGCTTCCTCCTGCAGGACGAGAATTTCCGTGAAGTCGCTTCGCTGTCAGCCGACACACTCCGGCGTGTGCAATCCATCCTGCTCGGCTATACCGTCGGGACGGCTGAGTATCAGGCAGGCCAGGATATGCGCGGGCATGGCAATGCAACAGCACAGGCACGCGAGGCAAACCTGAGAGCCGAGCTCGAGAGGAAGAAACGCGCCCTGTCACGCCTCACACACCTCTTCCTCTACGCGGAAGATGAGATGCACGAAGCCGACTTCCTGCGAGAGAAACACAGCCTGCAGGATGACATCGCCAGTCTGCAGGACGACCTGGCAAAAGCAGAGCAGGCATCCGTCTTTGCCAGCTCCATGACCGACGAGGAGTTCCTGCAGAAAGCCGCCCGCCTCCTCTTCCAGGACGCCATGGGACATGGCAGCATTGATTTCCCGGGTCTCGCTCTCCACGTTGGCAAGCTGGAGCTCAAGAACTTCATCAACGCCGTCATCGAGCAGATCATCGTGCTGGACGGTCGCATCACGCAGCTCACCTTCCGCAACGGCGAGGTCCACACCTTCCTCTATGCATGAAAAAAGCCTTCCCAACTGCGGGAAGGCTTTCTTGCTACATCATTCTTTTTCTTTGTTGGCCTCAGCCTCACGCTGACGGTCCAGTTCCTCGAGTTCCTTGAGCTCGGCGGCGCGTTCCTCATCCGGTTACTTGTGTGAAATATACATTGCATCGCCGAAGGAGAAGAAGCGGTACTTCTGTTCGACGGCTGTCTTGTAGGCGCTGAGAATGAAGCTGCGGCCGGCGAAGGCGCTGATGAGCATGATCAGGGTGGATTTTGGCAGGTGGAAGTTGGTGATGATGATATAGATGATATAATAGAGAGAGGCGTACGCAAATTATCAAGAACATGTTGCAAAAACAAACTATATTATGTATAATGTAATTAACAGAGCTGCCCGTATCGTTGATATGGGGGCCAGGCTGGATTATACGTAATCCAGCCTTTTTATTTTGTCAACGAACAGGAGATTATCATGCTGAAGACACCACTCGACATTCCGCAGCAGCTCGCTCAGTTCCAGAGACACGGTATACTCGTGGAGAACAAGACTGCGGCGCTGTCCATACTAGAGCGCGTTTCCTACTACCGATTATCCGGCTATGCACTGGAGTTCCGCACGAGTACCCATTCCAGCCACTACACACCTGAGACGACTATTGAACAAATCTATGATCGATATCGCTTTGACGAGGATTTGCGTCATATTCTGCGCAAGTATCTGGAGATAGCAGAAATCTTCTACCGCACGCAGATTGCAAATACGATTGCCTTGCGAAAATGCAGTCAGCCGCCACATGAGCAACATTATGATGTTGCTAACTATTATCGAAAGAATTACTTCAGTGATTTGATGGTACAACTCCGCAAGCAACTGCACTACTACAAGGATAGTCTATTCATACAGCACCACATGGATAAGTACCACGGACGCATGCCACTCTGGGTGCTAGTGGAAGTCATGTCCCTTTCAACGCTGTCAAAATACTACAGTTGCCTGTACCGCTCAGATCAGGAAGCTGTGGCTGCACCATTGAATACAAGTGCGCGTACCCTGCGCAATCATCTTCATGCCCTATCAGTGCTCCGAAACAAATGCGCACATGCCGCCCGCCTTTACAATACGGTGTTCAGCCCCAAGGTCATCCTCCCGACAAAAACCTTGCGCAGCACACCATCATTGCAAACAGATACCCTCTTCGCTTATCTCATCATGCTGGCCTATCGGCTGCCGAATGTCACAATCCAGCAGGGCTACAAAAAAGAACTCATTTCTCTGCTAGACGCATATCGCGGAAAAGTGGCATTCGACAAGATTGGCTTGCCAAATGCCACTGAAACTGAGTTGCTGATGATTTTACAGAACGCTTAATTTCCATTCAATTTATTCACATGTCGCATCATCATAAATCTCCATAAGTTTCCCAAGACAAGAAACACCTTCCCATTTATGAGAAGGCGTTTCTTTGCATTTATTCTTTTTTCTTCGCTTCGGCCTCGCGCTGGCGGTCGAGGGCTTCGAGCTCTTTGAGCTCTTCCGTGCGCTCGGCGAGGGGCTGGGGGCGCTGGAGGAACATGGCGTCGCCGAAGGAGAAGAAGCGGTACTTCTGTTCGACGGCTGTCTTGTAGGCGCTGAGGATGAAGTTGCGGCCGGCGAAGGCGCTGATGAGCATGATGAGGGTGGATTTTGGCAGGTGGAAGTTGGTGATGATGGCGTCGACGATCTTGAAGTCGTAGCCGGGGTAGATGAAGATGCCGGTCCAGCCGCTCTTGCCGGCGATCTCGTTTCTGGCGGTGGCGGCGGACTCGAGGGTGCGGATGCTCGTCGTGCCGACGGCGATGACGCGGTGGCCGGCCTTCTTGGTATCCATGATGAGCTTGGCGGTCTCGTCGGGGATGCAGTAGTACTCCTTGTGCATCTCGTGCTCCTCGATGTTGTCGACGCTGACGGGGCGGAAGGTGCCGAGGCCGACGTGCAGGGTGACAAAGCCGAGGTTGACGCCCATCTCGCGCAGTTCCTGCATCTGCTCTTTGGTGAAGTGCAGGCCGGCGGTCGGGGCAGCGGCGGAGCCCTCTTCGCGGTTGTAGACGGTCTGGTAGCGCTCCTTGTCCTCGAGTTTCTCGTGGATGTAGGGCGGCAGCGGCGTCTCGCCGAGGCGGTCGAGGATCTCCTCGAAGATGCCGTCGTAGTGGAACTCGACGATGCGGCCGCCGAAGTCGGTGTGTTCGGTGACGGTGCACGAGAGCTCCGCGCCGAAGCGGATGACGTTGCCGGGCTTGGCTTTCTTGCCGGGCTTGACGAGCGTCTCCCAATGGTTGGCGTCGAGGCGGCGCAAGAGGAAGACTTCGACTTTGCCGCCCGTCTGGTCGCGGTGGCCGATGAGGCGGGCCGGCATGACGCGCGTGTCGTTGAAGATCAGGGTGTCGCCGGGCTCGAGGTATTCCTTGAGGTCGTAGAAGTGGCGGTGCTCGATGGTCTTCTCTACGGGGTCGAGGACCATGAGGCGCGAGGCGTTGCGCGGCTCGATCGGCACCTGGGCGATGCGCTCTTCTGGCAGGTCGTAATCAAAATCGGATAGTAACATGGTGAAAACCTCTCTGTCTATATATTAGTAGGAATCGTGTTGCAAGGTGACGCCCGTGTAGTAGTGGTGCAGGATGTCGGCATAGGATTTGCCCGTCTCGGCCAGCCGCTCTGCTCCCCACTGGGAGATGCCGAGGCCGTGGCCGGCGCCAAAGCCCGTGAAGGTGACGGTGTCCTTGGTGAGCTTGGCGGAAAAGAGCGTGCTCTTGAGGCCGAGCAGGCTGCGCCAGGCGGTGCCGGAAAGCGTGACACTCCCCTTCGTGCCCGTCACGGTCATCGCCTTGACGCGGCCCGAGGCTGTGCGGTCCTTGGCGGCGTGGCCGACGGCGAGCGGCGAGAGCTCGATGGCGCGCAGCCTGCCGATATTGTGGCCCTTGGCGGCGAGCTTCTGTTCGAGGGCGGCGGTGCTCATGGTCTTGGTCCAGGGCATGGTGCCCAGCGGCGTATCGCGGACGGCGCGCAGGTACGGCACACGGCTCCCCCAGACGTCTTCACTCGACTCGGTCATGCCGCCGCTGTCGGTGTGGAACAGGGCTTCGATGGGCTGGCCGCCGTACGTCAGCACCTCTCCCCTCGTCGCGCGGACGGCGGCCGTCGAGGCTGTCTTCTCGGAGGCGATGCCCTTGTAGAGCTGGCAGTGCGTCGTCGTGCAGAGGTCGTAGCCCTCAGCGGCATGGCGGCCGCGGCTCTTGAGGGCAAAGCTGCGCGCGGCGACGCTCTGCGCCTTGAGGGCCTCAGCCGGCCAGTCGGTCGGCATCTCCTCGGGCACGACGCTCAGGAGGTAGTCGTCGACCGGCACGATGTTGACGGCGGTCAGGCCCGCGCCCCTGTGGCGCAGTTCGAGCGCACCGCGGTAGCGGCGGCCGTTCAGGGAGAATTCCGCCGCTTCGGGGCGGATGGTCAGAATCTCGCCGCGCAGCTTCTCGCGGCCGACGAGGAAGGCGCCCGCCTGCCAGCGCACATCATACGACTGCCCCGCCGCCAGCGAGACAGACTTGCCCGCATCCGTGCGGGCCATCCCCTTGCCGGCGGCCGGACTGATGGTCACGCTCCCCTGCCCCGCGGCCAGCCCGATGCGCAGATCCGGCCCCTGCTTCGCAGACTGGGCCGCTACTGCGGAGGCTTTATCCGCCTTCGGTGCGGCGGGTGCATGATGGCGGGCCATGGCCGGGGTGGCGGCTGACAGCACGAGTGCGGCGGCCAGCAGGGCCAACAAAAATCTTCGCATTCTAGACACTCCCTTCACAATTGCATGGACCCCTTCCGCCTCGGGGGCTCGGCACAGGCAGCGCTTCCCAGCGGGGCTCCTGCTTTCAGGGGTTGCTGGCGGCTTCGCTTGCCGCGCGGGCTTCTCGTTCGAGGCGGGCGCGCTTTTTGGCTTTGTTCTCTTTCTTGCGCTGCTTGCGGATTTCGCGGGAGTAGCGCTCTTCTTCGCTGAAGATGCAGCCGCAGTAGGGCTGGCGGTAGAGGTCGAGCTCATGGCTGATGTCGATGCCCTCCTGCCAGCCGGGGCGGAAGTCTTCGTAGTGGAAGGCGACGCCGTATTTCTCGGCGAAGTGCTCGGCGGTGCGGCGCATCAGGTCGTGCTGCTGGTAGATGCTGTAGAAGAGCGTCGAGGTGAAGGCATCGAAGCCGTGTTCCGCGGCAAAGCGGGCCGTCTCCTCGAGGCGCCAGGTGTAGCACATGGTGCAGCGGCCGTTCGGCAGGGCTTCTGCGGGCAGGGCTTTTTTGAGGAAGTCGCGCAGGCGGTAGTGCTCGTCGGCGAAAAATGCCATGCCGACTTTCTCGGCGAACTCCTTAGCGGTCTTTAGGCGCATGTCCCACTCTTTGTAGGGGTGGATGTTGGGGTTGAAGAAATAGCCGGTGGGCTCGATGCCCTCTTCCCGCAGTTTCTTGACGGGATAGCAGGAGCACGGGCCGCAGCACATATGGAGTAACAAATTCAAAGGGCTCACCTCTCTTATGGATTTCTGCTCACTTCTCGGGGTACGGGATGCCGAGGTGGCGGTAGCCGGCCTCGGTGACGACGCGGCCGCGCGGCGTGCGGTTGATGAAGCCGAGCTGGATGAGGTACGGCTCGTAGACGTCCTCGATGGTGTCGCGCGCCTCGCTGATGGCGGCGGCGAGGGTGTCGAGGCCGACGGGGCCGCCCGCGAACTTCTCGATCATCGTGCGCAGCATGCGGCGGTCGGTGTGGTCGAGGCCGGCCTCGTCGACTTCGAGCATGCGCAGGGCCTTGTCGGCGATGGCGTTCGTGATGACGCCGGAGCCCTCGATCTGGGCGACGTCGCGCACGCGCTTCAGCAGGCGATTGGCGACGCGCGGGGTGCCGCGGCTGCGGCGCGCGATCTCGAGCGCCCCCTCGTCCTCGATGGCGATATCGAGGATCTCGGCCGCGCGCTTGATGATGTGCACGAGGGCGTCGGGCGTGTAGTACTCGAGGCGCGAGATGACGCCGAAGCGGTCGCGCAGCGGCGCGGCGAGGGCGCCGGCCTTCGTCGTCGCGCCGATCAGCGTGAAGGGCGCGATGTCGAGGCGGATGGAGCGGGCGCTCGGCCCCTTGCCGATGATGATGTCGAGCGCGAAGTCCTCCATCGCGGAGTAGAGCACCTCTTCGACGCTGTGCGAGAGGCGGTGGATCTCGTCGATGAAGAGCACATCGTGCTCCTGCAGATTCGTCAGGAGCGCGGCGAGGTCGCCGCTCCTTTCGATGGCGGGGCCGGACGTCTGGCGGAAGTTGACGCCGAGCTCGTTGGCGATGATGCCGGCGAGCGTCGTCTTGCCGAGGCCCGGCGGCCCGTAGAGCAGGACGTGGTCGAGCGCCTCGCCGCGCGAGAGCGCCGCCTGGATGAAGATGGAGAGGTTCGCCTTGACCTTCTCCTGGCCGATGTACTCACCGAGCTTGCGCGGTCGCAGGCTGTACTGCCAGTCGTCGCTGTGCTGCTCGTCCATGGAGACGATGCGGTCCTCGTCGTAAGAATCGAATCCGTCCAAAATGAGCCTCCTTCTTTACATGTGGCTGAGTTCCTTCAAAGAAGCCTTGATGATGGCTTCCGTCGTCTTGTACTTGGCCGTCTTGCGGATGACGGGCGCGATCTCAGAGGGCGTGTAGCCGAGCGACTGCAGCGCGGCCATGGCCTCCGAAGCGGCGTCGTCGCCGACTTCTTCACCGTTCTCGATGGTCAGGAGCTCCTCCTCCCCGCTGCCCCTAAAGGCGACCTTGTCCTTGAGCTCGAGGATCAGGCGCTCGGCCGACTTCTTGCCGATGCCGGGCAACTTCGTCAGGACGCTCGCCTGCTTGTTCTGGATGGCGCGGCAGAGCCCTTCGACCGTGATGGCGGAGAGGATGCCGAGCGCGACCTTCGGGCCGATGCCGGAGACGCCGATAAGCTGCAGAAATAGGTCATATTCTTCTTCGGTGGCAAAGCCGTAGAGCACGATGGCGTCCTCGCGCACGCTCGTGTAGACGAAGAGGCTCGCCTCCTCCCTCTGGCGCAGCTTCGTGCGCGTCGAGTTGGCGACGAAGACGCGGTAGCCGACGCCGTGGACGTCGAGCAGGCAGTGATCCGTGTAGAGCGCGATGACCCTGCCGTGAAGATATCCGATCATAGCTGATTCCTCCAAGTGATGCTATTCAGGCAGTGCGTCGTGCAGATGGCGATGGCCAGCGCGTCGGCCGTGTCGTCGGGCTTCGGCGGTTCGGGCAGGTGCAGGATCTTCGTGACCATGTAGATGACCTGGTTCTTGTCGGCCTTGCCGTAGCCCGTGACATCCTGCTTGATCTGCATCGGCGTGCGCTCGACGAGCCGCAGGTTGTTCTTGGCGGCCGTCAGGAGCACGATGCCGCGCGCCTGGCCGACGGGGATGGCCGTCGTGACGTTGCGGTTGAAGAAGAGCTTCTCGACGCCCATGACGTCGGGCTGGTACTTCTTGATGAGCGCGTCGAGCTCGTCGTAGATCTTCATGAGGCGGTCCTCCATCTTCATCTTCGGCGAGGTGAAGATGGAGCCGTACGCGTGCGGGATCAGCCGGCTGCCGCGCGACTCGACGAAGCCGTAACCGCAGATGGCCGTGCCGGGGTCAATTCCTAGTGCTAACATAAATTCCCCTAACATAAAACGTGTGAGAAATGCGAAAACAAGCCCCTACAAATCAAACGTTCGAATCGTTCGAATCGTAGAGGCTTGCCTCAAAAGCCCGTCCCCAGTCTATTACTCTTCGTCGTCCGACTCGTAGTTGCTGTAGACGTTCTGGACATCGTCGTTCTCTTCGAGGGCGTCGATGAGGTTCTGCATCTTCTCGGCATCCTTGCCGGCGAGGTGGACAGTCGTGTCCGGGACCATCGTGACTTCGGCCGAAGCCGTCTCGATGCCCTTCTCGCCCAGTGCCTTCTCGATGTCGTCGAAGGCGTCCGGCTCAGCCGTGATCTCGAAGACCTCGTCCTCTGCCTTCATGTCCTCGGCACCGGCGTCGAGAACGATCTCCATCAGGGCGTCCTCGTCGTCGAACGTCTCCTTCTCGACGATGAAGACGGCCTTCTTCTTGAACATCCAGGCAACGCAGCCGTCCTGGCCGAGGTTGCCGCCGAACTTCGAGAAGAGGTGGCGCACATCGGCAGCCGTGCGGTTGCGGTTGTCCGTCAGGATGTCGAGCATGACAGCCGTGCCGCCCGGGCCGTAGCCCTCGTACATGAGCTCTTCATACGTGCCGCTCTCCGTGTTGCCGAGACCTTTCTCGATTGCACGCTTGATGTTGTCCTTCGGGATGTTGTTGGATTTCGCCTTCGAGAGAGCCAGCTTCAGGCGCATGTTGCCCGTGGGATCTGCACCGCCCATGCGGACTGCGATCGTGATCTCACGGCCGATCTTCGTCGTGATCTTGCCGCGGATGGCATCGTTGGCACCTTTCTTGCGCTTGATATTGGCCCATTTAGAATGTCCTGACATATAAGAAACCGCCCTTCAATCAAAATTACACGCTATCGTGTGATAACTTACTTATCTTATCATAAAACGCGCCATCCCACAAGCGTCTGGCGCGTTTTTCTCATCTCAGATCACTCGGCTCACTTCACGAGCTTGAAGTACTTCTTCTTGCCCTTCTTGACGATGGCCTCGCCATCCTTAAAGTCGCTCTCCTGCAGGATGTAGTCGACATCCTTGACCTTCTCGTCATTGAGGGAGAGGCCGTTCTGCTGGATCAGGCGGCGGCCCTCGCTCTTGGAGGCGAAGACCTTGCCGGCCGTCAGGACATCGAGGAGCTTCTTGCCCGTCTCGGCGGCGATCGTCGGCATGTCGGCCGTGTTGCCGGCACCGCCGAAGAGCGCCTCGGCGGCCTTCTTGGCCTTGTTGGCCTCTTCTTCGCCGTGGACGATCTTCGTGACCTCGTAGGCGAGCACGCTCTTGGCCTCGTTGATGGCGGAGCCCTCGAGGCTGCCGAGGCGGCGGACCTCGTCCATCGGCAGGAAGGTCAAAAGCGCGAGGCACTTCTCGACGTCGGCGTCATCGACGTTGCGCCAGTACTGGTAGAACTCGTACGGCGAGGTCTTCTCGGCGTCGAGCCAGAGGGCGCCGCCCGCCGTCTTGCCCATCTTCTTGCCGTCGCTCTTCGTCAAAAGCTTGTTCGTCAGGCCGTAGACGGCCACGTTGTTCTTGCGGCGGTTGAGCTCGACGCCGGCGATGATGTTCGACCACTGGTCGTCGCCGCCCATCTCGAGCTTGCAGCCGTAGCGGCGGTTGAGCTCGAGGAAGTCGTAGGCCTGCATGACCATGTAGTTGAACTCGAGGAAGGTCAGGCCCTTCTCCCAGCGCTGCTTGTAGCACTCGGCGGCGAGCATGCGGTTGACGGTGAAGCAGGCGCCGACATCGCGCAGGAGGTCGATGTAGTTGAGCTTCCGGAGCCAGTCGCCGTTGTTGACCATGATGGCCTTGCCATCCGAGAAGTCGATGAAGCGCGCGATCTGCTTCTTGAAGCACTCGCAGTTGTGCTCGATGTCCTCGTCCGTCAGCATCTTGCGCATGTCGGTGCGGCCCGTCGGGTCGCCGACTGTACCCGTGCCGCCGCCGACGAGGCAGATCGGGCGGTGGCCGGCACGCTGCATGTGCGCCATCGCCATCAGGGCGATGAAGTGGCCGGCGTGGAGGCTGTCGGCCGTCGGGTCGAAGCCGATGTAGAAGGTCACGCGCTCCTTGTCGAAGAGCTCGCGGAGCTCTGCCTCGTTCGTGCACTGGGCGATGAAGCCTCTCTCTTTCAGGGTGTCAAATACATTTGCCAAAGATCTCTCTCCTTTATCTCAGGTATCTCAGGCAGCACGCCTCAGGTGCTGCTCGTCATTCCACTCAGTTGCGTCCCTTGGAGACGCTGCTGCCCGGCTCAGGCGCGGCACCGCCGCCACCGCCGGCAGAGGCCGGAGCACTCGCCGGGGCCTGGCCCTGCGGCGCTGCGGGCTGCTGGCCCGGCTGCTTCTTGCCTTCGTCCTTGGACTTCTTCTCAGCGGGCTTCTCTTCCTTCTTGGCCGGCGCGGCGCTCTTCTTGGTGACGGCTGTGCTCTTGTCGTCCTCGAGCGAGCCGATGGAATCGCCGCCGGACGACTCGGAGCCGTCGAAGTCCTTGGCCGGCGTGCCCTTCAGGGCCTCGGTCATGAAGTTCTTCCAGATGGTGGCCGGCACTGTGCCGCCGTAGATGCCGCCCAAGGAGGTGTTATCGTCGTTGCCGATCCAGACGCTCGCGACGAGGTCGGGCGTGTAGCCGACGAACCACGCGTCGTGGTAGTCACTCGTCGTGCCCGTCTTGCCGGCTGCCGGGCGGCCGATGTTGGCGCGGCGGCCCGTGCCGGCGCGGATGACATCCTGCAGCATGCTCGTGAGGTCGGCCGCGCTCGACTCGCTGATGACATTGTGCTGCTCAGGGTTCGCCTCGTCAATGACCTTGCCGTTGCGGTCGAGGACCTTGACGATGACGACGGGGTCGACGTGGACGCCCTTATTGGCAAAGGTGCCGTAGGCGCTCGTGAGCTCGAGGGGCGTCACGCCCTTCGTCAGGCCGCCGAGGGCCGAGGCGAGGTTCTTGTCGTTGTGCGGGCCGTCCATGACGAGCGTCGAGATGCCCATCTCCTGCGCGTAGTAGAGCACCTTCTCGATGCCGAGCTTCTGCGCGATCTTGACGGTCGGGACGTTCATCGAATGCTGGGCGACCTGGCGCATCGTGACGGGGCCGCTGAAGGTGTGCTCGTCGTTCTGCGGCTCCCAGTCGCCGATCTTTATCGGGCTGTCGTTGATGACGGTCGACGGGGAGAACTTGTTCTCGAGCGCTGCCGCAAAGACGAACGGCTTGAAGGCAGAGCCCGGCTGGCGCTCGGCCATCGTCGCGCGGTTGAACTGGTCCGTGCCGCGGCCGCCGACCATCGCCTTGACGTAGCCCGTGTGCGGGTCGAGGGCGACGAGGGCGCCCTGCGGCTGCACGACGCCGTTTGCGTCCTTGCGGCCGTTCGGCAGGCCCTTCATCGCCTTCTCGGCGGCGCGCTGCATATCCATGTCGATCGTCGTGTAGACCTGCAGGCCGTCCTTGTAGACGGCGTCAGCGCCGTACTTGTCGATGAGCTTCTGGGTGACGTAGTCGACGAAGTACGAGGCCTCGCCCTTGTCGTCTTTCGCCGGGTCCGGCTTGACGAGGTCGGGCTTCTCCTGCTTCGTCTTCTCCGCCGTGGCCGAGTCGAGGTAGCCGTACTTGACCATCTGGTCGAGGACGGTCGCCTTGCGCTCCTGCGCGGCCTGCAGGTTGTTGAGCGGCGAGTAGTAGTTCGGGCTCTTCGGGATGCCGGCGAGCATCGCGCACTCGTTGAGCGTCAGGTCCTCGACGTCCTTGCCGAAGTACGTGCGGGCCGCGGCCTGCACGCCGTAGGCGCCCTGGCCGAAGTAGATCTGGTTGAGGTAGAGCTCTAGGATCTCGGACTTCGTGTACTGGTGCTCGAGCCGCAGTGCGAGGAAGACCTCCTGAATCTTGCGCTTCAGCGTGCGGTCCTGCGTCAAATACGCGTTCTTGGCGAGCTGCTGCGTGATGGTCGAGCCGCCCTCTGAGACGGTGCGGCCGCGCAGGTTGGCCCAGATGGCGCGGGCGATGCCGCGCGGGTCTACGCCGATGTGGTCGTAGAAGCGGTTGTCCTCGACGGCGACAAAGGCGTCCTGCAGGTTCTGCGGGACCTGGTCGAGCTTGACGGGCATGCGGTTCTCCGCCGCGTGGATCGTCGCGATCTCGTTGCCGTCGCTGTCGTAGACGAGTGAGGATGCCGGCGGGCGGATGTCGTCCGCCAGGTCGGATTTCGTATTCATGCTAGCGGTCAGGAAACCGCAGCCGATGCCGGTCAGCATGACCAGGAAGACAATCGCAATGCCGATGAGAGTCTTGTGCTTGGCGGTGTTGCCGCCCTTCTTCGGACTGCGTTGTTGTTGATGGCTTCGTTGGGAACGTTTTTCCATAAGGCGCCTCCTTCAAACATATACGGCTCCTATTTTACCACACTTTCGTGGAAAAGCCTATGCCTGATGTCATTTCCGTCCATCTGCCGCATACCGCGCATCACTTGAGCTCGACGACGGTCGCGCCCGTGCCGCCCTCGGTGATGTCGGCGAACTGGAAGCTCTGGACATTCCGGTGATGCTTGAGATACGCGTGGATGCCCTTGCGGAGTGCCCCCGTCCCCTTGCCGTGGATGATGAGGACCTGCGAGAGGCCGGCCATGACGGCGTCGTCGAGGAACTTGCCGACGACGACCTCGGCCTCGTCAACCATCATGCCGCGGATGTCGATCTCGCGGCCGATCGTCTGCGTCTTCTGCATGAAGGCGTTGGACTGGCGGCGCGAGGAGGTGGACGGTGCGGCCGCCTTCGTCTCTTTGGGCGCATGGTCGAGGAAGCGGCAGGCGGAGGCCTTGACCTTCGTGTGGAGGGAGCCTATTTGGACGGTCAGCTCCTTGCCCTGGACGGAAAGGACCGTGCCCTTCTGGTCGAGCTTCTTGACGTAGACGATGTCGCCGGGCTGTATCGTCTTGAGGCTCACGGCCTTGCCGACGCCCTTCTGGGCCATGATGCCGGGGCGCGACTTCTCGAAGGCCTCGTTGAGCTTCGCGCGGGCGTCCTGGATGGCCTGCTGGCGGCGCTTGATGCCCTGGTCGTCGAACTGCTCCTTGAGCTCCTTGATGATGGCCTCGGACTCGCGGCGCGTGCGGCGCACCATCGCGGCGCTCTGCTCGCGCGCCTTGCGGATGAAGTCGCCCTTCTTCTTGGCGAGCTCTTCCTTCGTGCGCGCGACTTTCGCCTCGAGCTCGGTGACGCGCTGCTGGCGCTCGAGAATGTCGGCGTTGCGCTGCTCGTACATCATCTTCTCATTCTCGAGCTCGTTGATGACGTGCTCGAACTGCGCGTGGTCGGCCTTGACGAGCTGCTGCGCGCGGAGGATCAGGGATTCTGAGAGGCCGAGGCGGCGGCTGATGGCAAAGGCGTTGCTCGCGCCCGGCATGCCGATGAGCAGCCGGTACGTCGGCCGCAGCGTCTTGACGTCGAACTCGACGCAGGCGTTCTCGATGCCCTCGCGCGAGTAGGCAAACGTCTTGAGCTCGGAGTAATGCGTCGTGGCGACGGTCGTCGCGCGCAGCTGCAGGAGCTTCTCGAGAATGGCCATGGCGAGCGCCGCGCCCTCCTCGGGGTCGGTGCCCGCGCCGAGCTCGTCTAAGAGCACGAGGTCGTCCTCCTCGACGCGCTTCAGGATGCGCACGATGTGCGTCATGTGCGCGGAGAAGGTCGAGAGGCTCTGCTCGATGCTCTGCTCGTCGCCGATGTCGGCGTAGATGTTCGGGTAGACGGCGATGACGGGGTCCGGCGCCGTCGGCAGGTAGCAGCCCGACTGGGCGAGCAGCACCATCATGCCGAGCGTCTTCATGCTGACTGTCTTGCCGCCTGTGTTCGGGCCGGTGATGAGCAGCATGCGGTAGTCCTCGCCAATGCGGATGTCTATCGGCACGACCTTGTCCTTCGCGATGAAGGGATGGCGCGCCTCGCGAAGGTCCGTGCGGCCCTCGCGGTTGAGCTCCGGGCGGTTTGCCTCCATCATCTGCGCGAGGCGCGCCTTGGCGAAGGCGAAGTCGAGGTCGCCGAGGATGCGGCAGTTCTCGGCGAGCGTCCCGCTGTTCTTGTTGATCTCGGCGGACAGGTGGCGCAGGATGCGCTGGATCTCCTGCTGCTCGGCGAGCGTCAGCTGCTTGACGTCGTTGTTGAGCTCGACGACGGCCATCGGCTCGATGAAGAGCGTCGCGCCCGTGGCCGACTGGTCGTGGACGATGCCCGGGAAGCGCGAGCGGTACTCCTGCTTGACAGGGATGACGTAGCGCTCGTCGCGCACGGTGACGATGGCGTCCTGGAAGAATTTCTGGTACTCGGCATTGTGGAGGATGCTCGAGATGCGCTCCTTGATGTGCGCCTGGGCGGCGTGAAGCTCGCGGCGGATGCGCCGCAGCTCGACGCTCGCGTCCTCGCGCATGGCGCCGTGCTCGTCGACGGTGTTGTCGAGCAGGCGCTCGAGCTGGCCGAGGATCTCGATGCTCCTCGCCCACGAGCGGAGCGTCGGCGCCTCCACCTCGCTGTCGCGGAAGAAGTGCTTGATATTCCGCATCGCGTAGAGGGTGCTCATGATGCTCGTGATCTCGTCGAGGTCGAGCACGGCCCCCATCTTCACTTTCTTCAGATGCGGCCGGATGTCGAAGATGCCGCCGAACGGCGGTGTGGCCGTCGCGAGGACGGTCACGGCCTCTGTCGTCTGCTGGACCCACTCGACGGCTTCGTCGAAGTCGCTCGTCGGCAGCATCGTCTGGGCGCGCTCCTTGCCGATCAGCGAGGAGGCACAGCCCGCGAGCATCTCCCGGACCCTGTCGTATTCCATGATCTTATAGGTTTCTTGTTCCATCAGTTACCTCTATCTCAATCTACATCTGGGGAAATCAGAGCACGCCGCGGAAGTAGTGGCCGCGCGTGATATCTTTGCCCTCCTGCTCGTGGATCCAGGAAAGCTGGGCCTCCGCGGGCTCTTCGGGGAAGGCCATCGCCTTCCGGTAGGCCTTGACGATGGCCGCAATCTCTTTTTCCCCCATGGCCTTGGCCTCGATCTGCATCGTCTCGATGCCCGCGGCGCGAAACTTCATCGCATGCGGCATCATCGAGAGCACCTTGCTGTTGAGCACGTGCATATGGCAGAACTGGTCCATCGCGAGCGGGAAGAGCGCATCCTTGCGGTCCTTGAGCGCGAAGTGGCCGCGCGTGCACGGCTGGGTGCAGGGGCCCTCGCCGCAGCCGCCTAAAAAGCTGCCTGTCACGCAGTAGTTCGAGACCATGAGCTCGAGGCGGCCGTGCACGATGCACGTGAGCGGCAGCGGGCTCTCCTTGGCGAGCTGCCGGATCTCCTTGGCCGTGAGCTCCGGCGAGAGCGTCGCGCCAGAGGCGCCGTAGTCCTTGAGGAAGGCGAGCGTCTGCTTGTTGTAGGAGATCAGCGAGTAGTCGGCGTGGATGGCGAAATCCGTCAGCCGGCGCACGAGCGCGAGCATGGCGATGTTGTGGACGTGGACGGCGTCCGGCGGGAAGGCGGCGAAGGCGGCGAGCAGGCGCTCAACGTGCTTCTGCTGGCCGTCATGCACGATGCGCGGCGTGTTGAAGTCGATGCGCGCGCCGGCCTCTCTGGCCATCTGCCAGGCCCGCTCGTACTCCTCCGGGGCGATGACGCGGTGCTCGTACGACTCGCCGCCGAAGAGGATGCCATCGGCGCCGGCCGCGAGGGCCGCCTCTGCCTTGCCGAGCGTGTCGACGGCGACGAGGAAGTGGGCCTTCTTGGGGGTCGGGCGCGCGATGCGGTCGGTGAACTTCGACTCTGGGCGATGCTCACGCGCTTCGATCTCCTTGAGGCGCAGCGCGTCGAGCGCTTCGACGGCCTTGCGGCGCGCCTCGTTGATCTCGCTCATCGGCACCATGACCTCACCCGCGATATCGCAGTGCAGGCTCTTCATCTCATAGACGCTGGTGCCGAGGCGGCTGACCTGCTTGCGGATAATCTCCTCAGAGAGCGGCCGCTTGCGCGCCGGCTCGCCGATGAAGTCGGTCCTGCCTTCCCCCCGATGCCCCTCTGCATCGCAGAGGGTGACGGTCAAAGGCTCGCCGATGGCGGCGCGGACCGCAATCGCGACGGGGATGCGGCGCACAGGAGCGCCCGACGCATACGTTTCTTTCGCGCGCTCCATCAGCCTTGCGTCGTAGACCTTGAAGACGCGGTCGTGGTCGCGCACGGCCGAAGGGATGGCAAAGGAGACGATGTCGCCCGCCTGCCCCTCCTCGACTGCGCGCCCTTTCGCATCGGTCAGGGCGGAGATAGTCGCCGTCACGCGGCCGCCGACCTTGACCCAGAAGTCGACCTGATCGCCGAGGCCGAGACGGCCGCTGAGCTTCACGGTGACGATGCGCGCGTCCCAGTCGTAGGCTGTGACGCGGCCGATGAGCAGGCCGCGGTTGTTCGGGCGGCGGTCGCTCATCATCGCCTTGCCCGGGCGTCCCTCAAGGTAGGCCGTCGTGAAGTCGCGGTTGAAGATCTGCGCGAGGTCGTCGCGCTCTTCCTGCGTGACGGCGTAGCCCTTGCCCGCATAGTACGTGTCGATGGCCTCGCGGTAGGTGCGCACGACGGTCGCGACGTACTCGGGGCGCTTCATGCGGCCCTCGATCTTGAGCGACGAGACGCCGGCCTCGATGAGGTCGGGGATGACGTCGATCGTGCTGAGGTCGCGCGGCGAGAGCAGGTAGGAGCCGGCCTTGTCGCCGAGCACGTCCTGCCCCTTTTCGTCGACGAGCGTGTACGGCAGGCGGCAGGGCTGCGCGCAGCGGCCGCGGTTGCCGCTGCGGCCGCCGATCATACTGCTCATCAGGCACTGGCCCGAGTAGCAGACGCAGAGCGCGCCGTGCATGAACGTCTCGATCTCGATGGGCGCATGGGCGCAGATATGGCGGATCTCCTTGAGCGAGAGCTCGCGCGCGAGCACGACGCGCGTGAAGCCGAGCTCCGCGAGCGCCCGCACGCCCTCGAGGCTGCTGACCGACATCTGCGTGCTCGCGTGGAGCGGCAGGTCGGGCACCGTCTCATGGGCGACACGCGCGACGCCGAGGTCCTGCACGAGCACGGCGTCGGCGCCCGCCTCGTAGAGGAAGCGCAGGTAGTCCCTGAGGGGCCCCATTTCCTCGTCTGCCACGATCGTGTTGACCGTCACGTGGATGGCGACCTTTCGCAGGTGTGCGAAGTGGATGGCCTCGCGCAGCGCCTCGCGGTCGAAGTTACTTGCATAGGCGCGCGCGCCGAAGGCATTGCCCGCCAGATAGATGGCATTGGCACCGTTCTCCACCGCAGCCACGAGTGCCTCGCGGCTGCCGGCGGGTGCTAAGAGTTCTACCAAGATAATTCCTCCTGAAAATCCGAAAAAACAGCACGGGAAACCGCGTGCCGCTTTTCAGTCGATGTTATTCGTGTTGTTCGTTTTCGTGTTGCGCGCTGCCGCCTCCAGGCGACGGCTCTGCTGGCTCTTCTGGCCCGTCTGCCTGCCCGGGCTGTTCGGGCTGTTCGGGGACATCCGGCAGCTGCGGCAGGTCGTCGAGCGAGTCGAGGCCGAAGCAGCGCAAAAAGGTCGCCGTCGTGCCGTAGAGGATGGGGCGACCGATGACCTGCTTGCGGCCGAGCTCGCAGATGAGGTCGAGCTCTAATAGCTTTGCGAGGGCGCGCTCGACGCGCACGCCGCGCAGCTGCTCGATCTCGGGCTTGGTGATGGGCTGCTTGAAGGCGATGATGGAGAGCGTCTCCATCGTCGGCGCCGAGAGGTGGCGGTCCGTGACCTGGCTCAGCCGCTCGACCGTCGCATACGCCTCGGGCCGCGTGACGAGCTGGTAGCCGCCCGCGACGCGCTGGACGGTCAGGCCGCTGCCTTCGGAGGTCAGCTTTGCCTGCAGGTCACGTGCGAGCTCGACCACGTCTGGCTCCTCGCAGTCCATGATGGCGGCCAGGCTCGCGAGCGGCAGGGGATTGCCCGCAGCAAACAGCACGGCCTCAAGTGTCGCCTCGCGGCTCAGTTCCGCCTGACGGCCGGCTTCATTCTCTTTCATCCTCTTCCCCTCTCCTTTCGTTCCGCCAGACAATGGTGATCGTCCCGAAGAGATGCGACTGCTGGGCTGTGACTGTGCGCTGCTTCATAAGCTCAAGCAGGGCCAGAAATGTCACGACAAGCTCGCCGCGCGTGCCGCGCTCAAAGGCATCCTCGAAGCGCATGCGTCCGCCGCGCTCCCGCAGCAGCGCCTCGATCTCTTCCATCTTGTCCTCGATATGGTAGGGCTCGGGCCTTATGATGGCGGCCGGCAGTCCCGCCTCCTCGCCCTTGACGCTCATGACCTCGCGGAAGGCCGTCAGGAGCAGGTTGAGGTCGAGGCTCTCCGGCGGCAGATGGCGCACGGGCAGGTCGAGCGGCGCGCGGCCGACGAAGTGCTCCTGCAGGTCGGCCATCGAGCCGAGGACCTCGCTGACCTCCTTGAAGCGCCGATACTCGAGCAGGCGCTCGACGAGCTCCTGGCGCGGGTCCTCTTCCTCATTCTCCTCGGCCTTCTTCTTCGGCAGCATCATGCGCGACTTGATCTGCAGCAGCGTCGCGGCCATGACGAGGAAGGCGCTCGTGACCTCCATGTCCATCTCGCGCATCGCCTCGAGGTAGTCGAGGTACTGGCGCGTGAGCTCCGCGATCGGGATGTCGTAGATGTCGATCTTGTTCTTCTCGATGAGGTGCATCAGGAGCTCTAAGGGGCCGTTGAAGGCGGCGAGGTGAAACGTATAGTCTTTCTTTGCGTTCGTGTCGTTTATAACGTCCATGCTATCTCAACTATCTCAATCCGCTCAAGGCGCTCAGAAGAACGGCATCAGGAGCAGCACGAAGAGCTTCCAGATCAGGCGCTGCAGCGGGATGAAGATCATGCTGAGCACCGGCGTCATGATGAGCGCGATGAGGATGAGGAAGCTGTAGCGCTCGAGGCGCGCGTAGCTGTAGGCCATCCTCGGCGGCAGCAGCTGCATCAGGACGTGCGAGCCGTCGAGCGGCGGCAGCGGGATGAGGTTGAAGATGGCGAAGTTGATGTTGTAGATGATGATGAGCTGGAAGACCTGGTAGACGCCGAAGCTCAGGTGGCCCATGGTGCTCTTGAGGACGAGCAGGGCGACGAGCGCGAGGAAGGCCGTCACGAGGTTGGCCGCGGGGCCTGCGAGCGAGACGAGGATGTCGTCGCGGCGCGGCTTCCTGAAGTTGCGCGGGTCGATGATGACGGGCTTGGCCCAGCCGAAGCGCACGAGGAAGAGCATGATGAGGCCGACCGGGTCGATGTGGGCCGCGGGGTTGAGCGTCAGGCGGCCCATGAGCATCGGCGTCCTGTCGCCGAGGGCGACGGCCACGCGCGCGTGCGCGTACTCGTGGATGACCATCGCGATGATCAGGCCCGGGATGCCCGCGATGAGGTCGAGCGGATTGAAATCAAACATAGATTCTCCTTTACTTGCTTCACTTTGCGGCTCTCTGCTGCGCGAGCATCAGGATGGAGATGACGGATTTCGCATCGACGATGCGGCCGTCCTGCGCCATGGTCACGGCTTCTTCCAAGGGCACCTTGACGACGTTGATGAACTCGTCCTCGTCTGTGTGCTGCTTGCCGGCCGTCAGGCCCTCAGCCGCGTAGAGGTGGATCTTCTCGTTCGAGAAGCCGACCGTCGTCGCGATCGTCGTGAGCTTCGTGATCTTTTTGGCCGTGTAGCCCGTCTCCTCCGAGAGCTCGCGCTCGGCGCAGACGAGCGGGTCTTCGTCGGGCGCGTCGAGCTTGCCGGCCGGCACCTCGAGCGTCACCTCGCCGATCGGGTAGCGGTACTGGCGCACGAGGATGATGCGGCCGTCCGGCAGGATGGGGATGACAGATGATGCCCCCGGATGCTTGATCCACTCGCGCGTCGCCTCCTTGCCGTTCGGCAGCTCGACCGTGTCGCGCTTGACGTGGAGCAAGACGCCGTCGAAGATGGACTCGCTCTTGACTTTCTTCTCGATCAGATCCTCATACATACAAAAAACCTCCAGACTACATGAACTACATGAACTGCGAAACGATTTTACCTTCTATCCTAACACTGAATCCTGAGAAAAAGCAGGAAAACTCACGAGCTGGCCTCCCGGCGAAAGGCGTCCTTCTTCATCTTCGCGTGCGAGACCATCTCGCGCGCGTTGTCGAGCGAGGCGGTCGTCATGTCGGCGCCTGAGGCCATGCGCGCAATCTCGCTGATGCGCTCACGCTCCGACAGCGGGCGGATCTGCGTCGCCGTCGTGCCCTCCTCGGTGCGCTTCGAGATGTAGAGATGCGCGTCGGCCATGCAGGCGATCTGCGGCAGGTGCGTGATGCAGAGCACCTGCTTGTACTGGGCGACGAGGGCGATGCGCTCGGCGACCATCTGGGCCGTGCGGCCGCCGATGCCCGTGTCGATCTCATCGAAGACCATGCTCGGCACGGACGAGTCGCGCGAGGAGGCGACCGTCTTGATGGCGAGCGCGATGCGCGAGAGCTCGCCTCCGGAAGCGACTCTCTGCAGTGGCTTTTCCGCCTCGCCGGGGTTGGCCGAGAAGAACATGGCGACTTCGTCGCGCCCCCGGGGGCCGTAATCTGCGGCCGGCTCCACGCGGATGGCGAGCTGCGCCTTCGGCATGCCAAGCGCGAAGAGCTGCTCTTCGATGGCCGAGGAAAGGTCCTTGGCCGCGGCTCTGCGCAGCTCCGTCAGGGTAGCCGCCTTCTTCCCCAGCTCCTTCTCGAGCGCGGCGATCTCCTTTTCGAGCGCGGCGATGTCCTCGTCGTAGTTCTCGATCTCTGAAAGCTCGCGCTCGACTTTTTCCTGATGCGCGAGCACATCGCCGAGCGTCGCGCCGTACTTCTTGCAGAGGCGGTAGATGACGTCCATGCGGCTCTGCAGCTGGTCGAGGCGCGCGGGGCTGAACTCGACGCTCTCGCCGTAGTCGCGCAGCTCGTACGAGGCCTCCTGCAGGGAGATGTAGGCCTCCTCGACCATCTTCTGGGCATTCGCGAGCGCATCGTCGAAGCGGCTGATGTCCTCGAGGTCCTTCTTGACCTGAGAGAGGGCGGGCAGGACGCCGAGGCCGCTGCCGCCGCCCCCCTCGAGGAGCTCGTACGATTCCTCGATGGAGCCGACAATCTTCTCGGCGTGCGAGAGCTTGCGGATCTCTGTCTCGAGCGCTTCGTCCTCGCCCGCCTTGAGGTTGGCCTCGGAGATCTCCTTGTCCTGCCAGTGCAGCATGTCGAGGCGCTGCGCGTACTCGCGCGAGGCCTGCTGCTTCTCGTCGTAGGCCTTTTTCTTCTCGCGCCACTCGCGGTAGGCGCACGTGTAGGCGGCCAGCGCCTCGGCGACGTCGGGGTCGTAGCCGTCGAGCAGATGGAACTGGTTCTCCTCCTTGAGGAGCGCGAGGTTCTCGTTCTGCCCGTGGATATCGACGAGGTAGGCGCCGATCTGGCGCAGGATGGCCAGCGTGACGTGGCAGCCATTGACGAGCGCCGTGCTGCGGCCCGCCCGCGTGAGCTGCCGCGTGATGATGAGCTCCTTGTCCGAGTCGTCGATGGCCTGCTGCGTCAGAAGCTCGTGCAGGCCGAGCGACTCGTCCTCGAGTGAGAATACTGCCTCAACACGCAGCCAGTCGCAGCCGGAGCGCACCATGTCGGCCGACATGCGCGCGCCGAGCACGGCGCCGAGCGAGTCGATGAGGATGGACTTGCCCGCGCCCGTCTCGCCGGTCAGGATGTTGAGGCCGGACTGGAACTCCACCTGCACGTGCTCGAGCAGCGCGAAGTTCCAGACCGTCAGTGATTTCAACATAGAATGTACTTCCTCCTACTATGCCCTGCCCGCTCAGTCCTGCAGCATGTCGAGGATGCGCTTGCGGACGACGGGGGCCGTCTCCTTGGGCTTGATGACGACGAGGATGCTGTCGTCGCCGGCGACCGTGCCGATGATCTCCGGCCACTTGCAGTAGTCGAGCGCGGCGGCCACGGTGTTCGCGCCGCCCGGCAGCGTGCGCACGACGAGGATGTTCTCGCTGTAGTCGCAGTCGATGATCGTGTCGTTGAAGATGCGGCGCATGCGCTCCTTTGTGAAGGCGTAATTCTCCTGCGCCGGCAGCGCGTAGCGGTAGCGGCCGTCGCCCGTCGGCACCTTAATGAGCATGAGCTCCTTGATATCGCGCGAGACCGTCGCCTGCGTGACGGCGATGCGCCGCTTGCGCAGCTGTGCCGCCAGCTCGTCCTGCGTCTCGATGATCTCATGGCGGATGATCTCGCGGATCAGCTCCAGTCGTCTTTCTTTCATCAACATACCTGCCTTCCTTCTTTATGCTTTATGCATTTTCTTTACGCACTTTACGCAATCTTGCGCAGTCTACTGCATGGACAGGGTCTACTCGCCTGCGGGGCGCCAGAGCTTCGTGCGCAGGATCTGGTAGTAGTCCTTGTCCTCGAACTTGATGATCTCCGCCTGTGCCTCCGACTTCCTGACGACGACCTCGTCGCCCGGCAGCAGCCGGTAGCAGACCTGCCCGTCGAAGGTGACGATGATGTCCTGCGGGATGGAGGCGATCGCGACGTGCACGGCGTCGTCCTCCTGGATGATCAGCGGGCGGATGTTGAAGGTGTGCGCGCAGATCGGGGTGACGATGAGTGCGCGGACGTTCGGGTTCACGATGGGGCCGCCGGCCGACAGCGAGTAGGCCGTCGAGCCCGTCGGCGACGAGATGATGATGCCGTCGGCCTTGCAGTCGAGCAGATGGCTCTCGTTGATCGAGAGGCCGAGGTGCAGCATGCGCGCGACGCCGCCCTTGACGACGATGTCGTTGATGGCGTGGCCGAGGAAGCGCTCCTTGCCGCCCGAGATGACGGAGCCCGCGAGCAGCAGGCGGTGCTCGATGCGGTAGTCGCCGTCGAGGAGTTTCTGCAATTTCTTCTCGAGCTCGTGGAGCTCGATGTCGGCCATGAAGCCGAGCGTGCCGATGTTGACGCCGCAGACGGGCACAGCATGGTGGCTGTAGCGGCGGCAGACGCCCAAGAGCGTGCCGTCGCCGCCGATGCTCAGCGCAATGTCTGTCTTGACGTTCTCGATGTCGGTGACGCCGTAGCCCGCGTGCTGGAAGATGCGCGCCTCCTCCACCGGCATGATGATGCGCACCGCCTTGTCCGCATAGAAGTCGAGGATGCGCTGCAGGACCCGCGGGGCCTCCGGCTTATTCGTATTCGGGAAAACTGCTATCGTCAGCATAGAATCTCCTCTCTGCCATGGCCCAGCTCCGCTTGGGCGTCTGGCAATGGATTAATGATCCAGGTCCGCATGGGCCTCGGCGACGACTTCCTGCAGCCGCTCCTCTGTCACCGTGTCCTCGCCTGCTGCGCGCGTGAGGTAGATGAGGTACTCGATGTTGCCCTCGGGCCCCTTGACGGGCGAGTACGTCAGCGCGAGCGGGCAGAAGCCTGTTTCGCGCGCGAAGGCCGTGACCTTGCGGATGACTTCCTCGTGGACGGCGGGGTCGCGCACGACGCCCTTCTTGCCGACGTTCTCGCGGCCCGCCTCGAACTGCGGCTTGATGAGCGCGACGATCTCGCCCGTCTCCTTGAGCAGGGTGTAGGCGACGGGCAGGACCTTCGTCAGCGAGATGAAGGCGACGTCGATGGAGGCAAAGTCGAGGGGCTCGCCGATCATCTCCGGCGTGACTGTGCGGATGTTCGTGCGCTCCATGTTGCGGACGCGCGCGTCGGTGCGCAGCTTCCAGGCCAGCTGGCCGTAGCCGACATCGATGGCGTAGACCTTCTTCGCGCCGTTCTGCAGCATGCAGTCAGTGAAGCCGCCCGTCGAGGCGCCGATGTCGGCCGCTGCCTTGTCCTGCAGCCGCACGCCGAACTCCTTCATCGCCTTCTCGAGCTTGAGGCCGCCGCGGCTGACGTAGGGGATGTCGTGGCCGAGCAGCCGTATCTCGGCCTCGGCCTTGACCGTCGTGCCGGCCTTGTCGATCTTCTGCCCGTCGACGAGGACCTCGCCCGCCATGATCATGCGCTTCGCGCGCTCGCGGCTGCCGGCCAGTCCCCGCTCGACGAGCAGGACGTCCAATCGTTCTTTTGCCATTCGCTTACCCTTCTCTTTCTCTCAACTATCCTGTATCATGCCTGTATCATGCGTTCTCGTCCATCTGGCTCAGCCGCTCGCGGATGCGCTCGGCCATCTCATCGGGCTGCAGGCCGCAGAGCGATAAGAGCTCACGGCGCGTGCCCTGCTCGATGAAGCGGTCAGGGATGCCGAAGCGCAAAAGCGGCACCTCGATGCCGTGATCCGCGAGGTATTCGGCCACGGCCGAGCCGAAACCGCCCGCGAGCACATTCTCCTCGGCCGTGATGAGGAGCTTTTTCGTCCTGGCCATCTCGCCGAGCAGCTCTGTATCGAGCGGCTTGATGAAGCGCATGTTGACGACGGCCGCCTCGATGCCCTCCTCTTTGAGGATGGCGGCTGCTTCCTTTGCCTTCTCGACCATCGTGCCGACGGCCAGGAAGGCGATATCGCCCTCCTCCTGCAGCACTTCGGCCTTGCCGACGGGCAAGGTCTCAAGCGAGTCCGTGAGCGGCACGCCGAGGCCGGCGCCGCGCGGGTAGCGCACGGCAGCGGGCCCCTCTATCGCGATAGCTGTCGCGAGCATATGGCGGAGCTCCTCCTCGTCCTTTGGCGCCATGACGCACATGTTGGGCATCTGGCGCAGGTACGAGAGGTCGAAGACGCCGTGATGCGTCGGGCCGTCCTCGCCGACGAGGCCGGCGCGGTCGAGGCAGAGCGTCACGGGCAGGTTCTGCAGGCAGACATCGTGGATGAGCTGGTCGTAGGCGCGCTGCGCGAACGTCGAGTAGAGCGCGATGACGGGGTGCATGCCCGCGGCCGCCATGCCGGCGGCCAGCGTCATCGCGTGCTCCTCGGCGATGCCGACGTCGAAGAAGCGCTTCGGGTACGCCTGACCGAAGGCCTTGAGGCCCGTGCCCGACGGCATGGCCGCCGTGATGGCGAGGATGTCGGGGCGGTCCTTCGCGAGCTCAATCAGCGCCTTGCTGAAGACAGAGGTGTAGGAAGGCGCACAGCCCGCCTTCTTTGCAGACTTGCCCGTGCTCGGGTCGAAGCAGCCGACGCCGTGGAACTTCTCGGGCGCCTGCTCGGCCGGCTTGTATCCCTTGCCCTTGACGGTGTGGATGTGGATGAGAACGGGGCCCTCCATCTCCTTGGCGCTCGCCAGCACTTCCTCTAAGAGGCCGATGTTGTGGCCGTCGATCGGGCCGATGTAGTGGAAGCCCATCTCCTCGAACAGGCTGCCCGGCACGAGCACGGAGCGCACGCCGTCCTTGAGGTGGCTCGCCGTCTTGTAGACCTTGTCGCCGATGTGCGGGATGCTCATGAGCAGGCTGCCCATGTCGCGCTTGGCGCGCGCGTACTGCGGCGCGATGCGGATGCGCGAGAGGTACTCGCTCATGGCGCCGACATTGGCGTCGATGGACATCTCGTTGTCGTTGAGGATGACGATGAGCTTCGTGCCGAGGTCGCCGGCGTTGTTGAGCGCCTCGAACGACTCGCCGCCCGTCAGCGCGCCGTCGCCGATGACGGCGATAACCTGGTTCTTCTCCCCCTTGGCATCGCGCGCGAGGGCCATGCCGAGGGCCGCCGAGATGGAGGTACTCGCATGGCCGACGCCGAAGGCATCGTAGACGGACTCTGAGCGGTTCGGGAAGCCGGTGATGCCGCCCTTCTTGCGCAGTGTCCTGAACGCATCCCTGCGGCCCGTGAGAATCTTGTGGGTGTAGGCCTGGTGGCCGACATCCCAGACGAGCTTGTCCCCGGGGAACGAGAAGACGCTGTAGAGCGCGAGCGTCAGTTCCACCGTGCCGAGGTTCGGCGCGAGGTGGCCGCCGTTCTGCGAGACGGTATCAATGATGAAATGGCGCAGTTCGGATGCCAGCTGCTCGAGCTCGCGGACCGTGAGCGCCTTGACATCCTCGGGTTTCTCTATGCGGTTGAGCAATGCATACATGGAAACACTCCCCATCGAAACACTTCCCATCAATTCTCAATTCTTTCGTTCGAGCATGTAGCGGACGAGCTGGCGCAGGAAATCGGCTTCAGGGCCGAAAACGGCGAGCGCCTTGACCGCCTTGTCCACGGTCTCTTCGGCGAGGCGCTGGGCCTCGTCAAGCGAGGTCAGCGTCACGTACGTCGACTTCTCGTTGCGGATGTCGCTGCCGACCGGCTTGCCGATGAGCTTCTCGTCGCCCGTCACATCGAGGATGTCGTCCGTGATCTGGAAAGCAAGGCCGAAGCCCTCGGCATACGAGGTCAGGGCCGCGAGCTGGCCTTCCGTGGCGCCCGCGAGGATGGCGCCGCTTCTCAGGGCGGCGCGGAAGAGCGCGCCCGTCTTGCCCATGTGCATCTTCTGGAGCTCTTGCATCGGGATGCGGTGGCCCTCCGACTCGAGGTCGATGGCCTGGCCGCCGACCATGCCGTTCATGCCGGCCGCCGTGCTGATCTCCTGCACGACGCGCAAAAGAGTTGCCGGGTCCGTGTGCTTCTGGCGCACGATGACCTCGAAGGCGAGCGTCAGGAGCGCATCGCCCGCGAGCACGGCCATGCCGTCGCCGTAGACCTTGTGGTTCGTCAGCTTGCCGCGGCGGTAGTCGTCGTTGTCCATCGCCGGCAGGTCGTCGTGGATCAGAGAGTACGTGTGGATCATCTCGAGGGCGCAGGCCGCCGTCAGGTAGTCCGTGCCCTTCGCGCCGACGGCATCGGCCGCCGCCATCAAGAGGATCGGGCGCAGGCGCTTGCCGCCCGCCATGAGGCTGTAGCGCATCGACTCGGCGAGGCGCGCGTCAAGAGGCGGCTCCTGCTCCAGTTCACGGACGAGCTGCTCTTCGACCAGCTGCTGACGCTCTTTCCAAAGTTCCTTCAACATATCATCATTCCCCTTATCCCTCAATATCAAGCTTGCTCTCTTCGACCTTGCCCGTCGCTTCATTCTCCTTGACGAGCAGGTCCATCGTTTGCTCGGCGCGCTCGAGGGCGCCCATGCAGTTCTTGGCGAGGCCGACACCCTCGGAGTAATGGCTCATGAGGTCCTTGAGCGTCAGGTCGCCGCCCTCCATCTCCTTGACGATGGCCTCGAGCTTTTCCAGTGATTCCTCAAACGAGAGCTCTTTCTTTCTTGGCATATGCAACTTCTTCCTTTCTTTTCCCGCCGGCTCACTGCTCCTGGTTGTCCTCTCCCTGCACCTTTACGGCGCGCGCCGGGATGCGGCCGTCCTTCAGGGTGATGGTGAGGAGGTCGCCTGCCTTTACGGCGCGGACGCTCGTCAGGGGGGCCCCCTCCTTCTCGACAATGCCGTAGCCCTGGCGCAGGATGTGCACGGGGTTCAGGTAGTCGAGCTGCTGCAGCACGATCTCGAGCGCGTGGCGCTTCTCCTGCAGCTGGCCCTTCATCTGCGACTCGAGCGCAGCGATTGCGCGGTCAAGGCGCTGGGCGCGGCCTGCGAGCAGGAGCTGCGGGTTCTGCAGGGCAGCGCTGCGGAGGCAGGCCGCGAGGCGCAGGCGCTTCTCCTGCAGCTGGCGCCTCTCCTGCTGCGAGAGGCGCGCCATCAGGCTCTCCGTGTAGCGCAGGAGCTCTGCTCTGTCCGGCACGGCGAGCTCGGCCGCCTGCGAGGGCGTCGCGGCCCGCTGGTCGCTCGCAAAGTCGGCGAGCGTGAAGTCCGTCTCGTGGCCGACGGCCGAGATGACGGGAATCTTCGAAGCGTAGATGGCGCGCACGACGGGCTCCTCGTTGAAGGCCCAGAGGTCCTCCATCGAGCCGCCGCCGCGGCCGACGATCAGCACATCGACGGGGTACTTCTCGTTGAAGAAGGCGATGGCCGCGGCGATCTGCGCGGCTGCCTCCTCGCCCTGGACGAGCACGGGGCGCAAGACGAGCTGCACCGCGGGCCAGCGGCGCTTCGAGACGTGGTAGATGTCACGCAGCACGGCGCCCGAGATCGAGGTGACGATGCCGATGCGCTTCGGGAAGCGCGGCAGGGGCTTCTTGTGCGCATCGTCGAAGAGCCCCTCAGATGCGAGTCTTGCCTTGAGCTGCTCGAAGGCGAGCGCAAGGTCGCCCGCGCCCTCCGGCATCATGTGGTCAGCGTAGAGCTGGTAGACGCCGTCGCGCTCGTAGACCGAGATGCTGCCGCTGACGACGACCTGCATGCCGTTCTCCGGCCGGAAGCGCAGGCCCTGCGCGCGGCTCCGGAACATCACGCACTTGATGGCCGACGCGGCGTCCTTCAGCGTGAAGTAGCAGTGGCCCGAGGCGTAGCAGCGGAAGTTCGACAGCTCCCCGCGGACCTGGATGCAGCCGAGCACGGGCTCGCGCTGGAACATCCGCTTGATATAGTTCGTGACCTCACTGACGTTGTGTATCCCCACGGCAGCAATCCCCCTTCTCCTGCCTTCTCCTGTCTTCCTTCAGATTCCCGTATTACAAGAAAGAAGCCAGACAAAAAGTCTGGCTCCTGTCTGCGTCACTCTGCGCTCTTCGCGCTCTTCATGATCGCGCCGAGAATCCCGTTCACATAGCGGCTGGAGTCATCCGTACCATACTTCTTTGCCAGTTCTACCGCCTCGTTGATGGCGATGTTCGGTGTGAGCTTCTCTTCGGCAAAGCACATCTCATACGTTGCCATGCGCGTGAGGTTGCGGTCGACGGCCGCCATGCGCTCCACCTTCCACTCGCGCGAGTTCGCGGCGATCTGGGCATCGATGGCCTCTACGTTCGCGCGCGTGCCGTGCACGAGCTGCGCGGCGAACGCGCGGTCATGCGCACTCATCGCCTCGGCCTCGCCGAGCGCCGTATCGAGGGCGAGTGTCTCCTGCATCTCTTCCTGAGCGGCCGTTTCCGCCGGGTTCAGGTCTAACTGGAAGAGCGCCTGCAGCGCGACTTCCCTTGCTTGTCTACGACTCATTCCTAACCTTTCCTAACCTTCCTAACCTTCCTAAAATCATGTATCGTGATGGCCGTTTCCGCCGCCCGCTAGCTCCGCAAGCGGTTGATGCGGTCGAGCAGGTCATCGGCAATCCTGCCGAAGAAGTCCTCTTCGCGGTCGGCTTTCCTGCCGATGCAGAGGCCGACGACGCCGCACAGCACGATGAAGGCCGTGCGCCAGAAGCCGATCAGCAGGATCATCAGGGCCAGGATGATGCCGGAGGCGAGGCCGAGGCACTGCCCCCGGTCCTCCTGCCAGATCATCGCCAGCCATTCCTTGAATTCTTCTTTCATTTTTCCACCGCCTCACGCCTCAGACCACGCGGCGCTTGCCCGCAGGCACAGCGTCCGAGAACGCCGTGATGTGCGACTCGACGGCGACGTCCTCGAGTCCCATCGTCTCGCGGAGTTCCGTGCGGATGGCCGCGGCGGCCGCCTCCGTGAGCGATGCGACGGGCGTGCCGCGGCTGACTGTCAGGTCGAGCACGAGGCGCAGCATCTCAGGTGCGTTCTTCGAGGCCCTGACGCGCTGGGCGCGCACCTTCGCCATGCGGATGCCGTGCAGCGAAAGGAGCGTCCGCTCGGCCATCGCGCGGATGGCGGGCAGGGCGACGCGGACGCCGCCCTCTGCCCCCTGCAGCAGGATGAAGTCGCCGCGCTCGTGCGTGCGCTCCGCACGCCCCCGCAGGGAGACGCCGAGCAGGTGGAGCGCGACCAGAAGGAGGACGACCGAGACGGCGACCGTCTCGCGGCGGGACAGGATGTAGTGGATCTCATTGAGCCAGACCGACTCCGGCAGGACTCCCATGCAGAGCACGAGCACGAGCACGGAGAGCAGGGCCAGGCCGATCATCGAGACAAACAGCAAAAAACGGTTGATAATCCCCATAGTATCCGCCTCGCTCCAGATCAGCGCACGCGTACCTCATCGGCCTTCGCATTCTCCTCCGGGAAGCCGACGCCCTGTACGTGGACGTTGACCTCGACGACGGAGAGGCCCGTCATCGTCTCGATGGCCTGCTTGACGTTCTCCTGCACCGCGAGAGCGATGTCCGGGATGCGCACGCCGTACTTGACGATGATGTAGAGGTCGACAGCGGCTTCCTTCTCGCCGACTTCGACCTTGACGCCCTTGGCGAAGTTCTTGCGGCCGAGCATCTCGGCAATGCCGCCCGCAATGCCGCCGCTCATGCCGGCGATGCCGTCGACTTCCGTAGCAGCCAGGCCCGCGATGATGCTGACGACCTCATCCGCGATGCGGATCGCGCCGAGACTCGAATCTTTTTTGACGATTTCTTTTTCGTTTGCCATGATAAAGGCCTCCTTGCCTGGGGCAGCCCATGGGACTGCGCATAAACGGTAATCCGCACAAGAGGGCGTATAACATGCCTCTCCCATGCATATTTATACTGTACTATTCGCGGACTCGAACGCTTTTTCCTGCCAAGAACGAAAATAAAACAAAATAAAAATGAAAGAAATGCAGCTGCTGTACCAGTTGCATGAACATGCCTGGCGCAGCAGCTGCCAAGAGAAGCAGATGTTTCTTATGCGCGCTCGATGTAGTTGCCCGTGCGCGTATCGATGCGGAGCGTATCGCCCTCGTTGACGAAGAGCGGCACGCGGACTTCGTAGCCCGTCTCGACCTTGGCGATCTTCGTGGCGCCCGTAGCCGTGTTGCCCTTGACGCTCGGCTCGCACTCGACAACCTTGAGGTTGACGGAGTTCGGCAGCTGGATGCCGATGATGCGGCCCTTGAACGTCTGCAGCGAGACTTCCATGTTCTCCATGAGGTAGTTCAGCGCATCGCCGAGCTGCTCCTTGTTGAGCTCCGTCTGCTCGTACGTCTCCGTGTCCATGAACGTGTACATGCCATCGGCCTCGTAGAGGTACTGCATGTTGCGCGTCTCGAGGTGAGCTGCCGGCATCTTTTCATTCGGATTGAAGGTACGCTCTACCACTGCACCCGTCTCAACATTCTTGATCTTCGTGCGTACGAAAGCAGCGCCCTTGCCCGGCTTTACGTGCTGGAAATCCACGATCTGCCAGACACCGCCATCAATTTCAATCGTTAAGCCCGTGCGGAAATCAGTACTGTTAATCATTCTACGCCCTCCAAAAACTTCATTATTTCATTTCTGATTCAAATTCAAGATACGAAACGTATCATAACATTCTTTATTATAATCAACTTGCGGCCCATCGTCAAGCACTGCGCATCAGCGGATCTCGACGAGCTGCTTGGAGGACTTCGTCAGGCGCTCGCTGCCCGTCGCGGTGACGAGCACTGTGTCCTCGATGCGCAGGCCGCCCCAGCCCGGCAGGTAGACGCCCGGCTCATCGGTGATGAGCATGCCCACCGCGAGGTGCTCGCAGGTGCTCGACGGCGAGAGGCGCGGCTCCTCGTGGATCTCGAGGCCGAGGCTGTGGCCGAGCCCGTGGCCGAAGTACTGCGCGAGGTCGTACTTCTTGAGGAATTCGCGCGAAGCCGCGTCGATCTCTTTGCCGGATTTCCCCGGCGCGATGAGTGAGAGTACGAGCTCCTGCGCGCCGAGCACGGCCCCGTAGACCTCGCGCTGGCGCGCCGTCGCCTCGCCGACGCAAACGGTGCGCGTGATGTCGGAGCAGTAGCCCTGGTACTTCGCGCCGTAGTCCATCGTCACGAAGTCGCCCGCCTCGATGACCTTCTCCGTCGCCGTGCCGTGCGGCATGCTGCCGCGCAGGCCCGAGGCGACGATCGTGTCGAAGGACGGCTTCTCGGAGCCCGCTTCGCGCATGACCTGCTCGAGGCGCGCGGCCACCTCGATCTCCGTGCGGCCCGGGCGGATGAAGTGGACGATGTCCTCAAAGGCCTTGTCGGCAAAGGAGCAGGCGCGGCGGATGCAGGCGATCTCCTCCTCGTCCTTGACCTGGCGCAGCGCGTCGAGGTCGAGCATCGTGCCGAAGTCGATGCCCACGAGCATGTCGCGCAGGGCCTCGTAGTCGGCGTAGACGAGGTCGCGGCCCTCGAAGCCGACGCTGCGGCAGCCGAGCTTTGCGATGAGCTCCGCCGTCTTCTTCAAGAGTCCATGACGGTGCTCGACGACGGTGAAGAGCGGCGCCTGCTTCTCGGCCTGCTCCGTGTAGCGGTTGTCCGTGACGAGCAGCGCCTCGTCCTTCGTGATGACGAGCGTCGTGTCGTCCCCGCGGAAGCCGCTGAAATAATGAAGGTTCACGTATTTTGTCACGACGACTGCGTCAAGCCCCTTCTCCTGCAGGAGGCTGCGCAGTGCGGTCAAACGATTTTCATTCAAAGGATCATCCCCCTAATCTGATTACTCCGCCCGGTTGAGCTTGTAGATGATGGCCTCGAGCGCGGCGAGATAGCTCTCGACGCCGAGGCCGCAGATCTGGCCCATCGCCACTGGCGCGAGCACCGACGTGTGGCGGAATTCCTCGCGCTGGTGGATGTTCGAGATGTGCACCTCGATGACCGGCACGTCGATGGCCGCGATGGCATCGCGGATGGCGATGCTGTAATGCGTGAAGGCCGCCGCGTTGAAGATAATGAAGTCGAACTTGTGGTTGGCCTGCTGGATGGCGTCGACGAGGTCGCCCTCGTGGTTCGACTGGTAGAACGCCGTCTCGATGCCGGCCTCAGCCGCGCGCTCCGCGATCATCTCGTTGATGTCGTCGAGCGTCGTCGAGCCGTAGATCTCCGGCTCGCGCGTGCCGAGCAGGTTGAGGTTCGGCCCATGAAGTACAAGGATGCGTGGCATGAGGATTCCTCCCTTTCAATGTGTAGACGTTGTGTAGACGTTTCTATAAAAAAATAAAGCGGGTCAGAAGACGGCTGCGCCGGCTCTTCCCGCCTCAAATCATGGCCAAGGGCATGTGCTCAGTAACGGACGACAAAGCGCGTCTCATCGGGCACCGCCTCGACTGGCTCAAACTTCAGTTCTTTTACCTTGATGAAGTAATTGCCCTCGCGGATCAGTACTGAGAGCTTGTCGACTTTCTCGGGGTCACCCTGGATCTCCATCTCGACGCTGCCGTCCTCCATATTGCGCACCCAGCCCGTCAGGCCGAGCTCCGATGCGTGCTGCTGCACGAACATGCGGAAGCCCACGCCCTGGACGCGTCCAGTAGCTCTGCCAAAGTAACGGACGGATGTTTTGGATTCTGCCATAGAAAAGACCTTCTTTCCTCTGCCCTGCGCGCGCCTCAGGCCTTGGCCGGGATATCGCGGCGCAGGATCGTATACGGTTCAACCGGCTTGTCCATGCGGATCTTGACGATCTGCTGGGCATGAGGAGCAACCGCGATGGGATTGCCCTCTTCGTCAAGCATATCAGAAAGTACCTGGCGATACAAGGGGGCATTTGGCTGGAATACCTCAATTTCCTGACCGATCTTCATATTATTGCGCTGCTCGACCGTGGCGTATTGCGTGGTCGTGTCGTAGTCGCGCACGAGGCCGATGAACTCGGACGTCTGCTGGTATGACGAGGTGCCGTAGAGCTGGTCGTCCGCCGTCGGCTGGTGGTAGTAGAAGCCCGTCGTGTACGGGCGGTGCGAGACTTTCTCGAGCTCATCGAGCCACTCCTGCTGGACCTTGAAGTGCGCGGGGTCCTCGAAGTAGGCGTCAATGGCCAGGCGGTAGGCGCGCACGACGCTCGCCGCGTAGTGGACGCTCTTCATGCGGCCCTCGATTTTGAGGCTATCGACGCCGCTCTCGATGACGTCGGCGATGTGCGGCAGGAGGCACATGTCCTTCGAGTTCATGATGTAGGTGCCGCGCTCGTCCTCCTCGATCGGGAAGTACTTGCCCGGACGCGTCTCCTCGACGAGCGCATACTTCCAGCGGCACGACTGCGCACAGCTGCCGCGGTTGGAATCGCGGCCCGTGAAGTAGTTCGAGAGCAGGCAGCGGCCCGAGTACGAGATGCACATCGCGCCGTGGACGAACATCTCGAGGTCGGCCGACGTCTTTTCGCGGATCTCGCGCACTTCCTTCAAAGACATCTCGCGCGCGAGCACGACGCGCTTCGCGCCGAGCGCGTGCCAGGCGTTGACCGTCGCCCAGTTCGTGTTGTTCGCCTGCGTGCTGATGTGGAGCTCCATATCAGGGATGCATTCCCGGGCCATCATAAAGACGCCGAGGTCGGCGACGAGCAGTGCGTCGACGCCGATCTCCTGCAGGTAGCGCAGGTAGTCGGGCAGGCCGCAAAGGTCGCTGTTGTGCGGGAAGATGTTGACCGTCACATAGACCTTCTTCTTGAGCTTGTGGGCAAATTCCACGGCTTCGCGCAGCTCTTCTCGCGTGAAGTTGCCGCCGAGCGCGCGCAGGCCGTAGAGCTTGCCGCCGAGGTAGACGGCGTCGGCGCCGTAGAGCAGCGCCATCTTCATCTTCTCGAGATTCCCTGCTGGGGCCAGGAGCTCAGGCTTTTTCATCATGTATGGTATTCCTCCGATAATCTGTTTGATTCGTTTGCTGCGGGGCAGCGGCGCGAGACGGCCAGGCCGTCGCCGCGCTCGAAGATCTCTGTCTCGTAGCCCGCCGCATGGCTCGTAAGCTCGATGTAGCGGCGCAGCCGCTTGACAATCGTGCGGTAGCGGCGCGGGGCCTTCTCCTCGCCCATGACGTAGCCGCGGAACAGGACATTGTCGGCCACGATGGTCGCATCCGCTGTCAGGAGCGGCTGCACCTTCTCGAAGTAGTCGACGTACTGGCCCTTGGCCGCGTCGATAAAGACAAAGTCATACGGCCCCGCAAGCTCCGTCAAGAGCTCGCCCGCGTCGCCCTGCAGGATCTCGATGCGGTCCGCGTAGGGCGAGCGCGCGATGAACCCATGGGCGAGCGTAGCGCGCTCCTTTGAGAGCTCGAGCGTCGTGACATGTGCGTCCGCCGCGCCGTTGGCGGCGAGCAGCAGCGCCGAGTAGCCGATGGCCGTGCCGATCTCGAGCACGCGGTGCGGCCGTACTTCCCGGATGACCGAGAGGAAGACCTGGCGGCCGTTCTCGTTGATGATCGGGACATGGTGCTCGGCCGCATACGCCTCCATCTCCCGCAGAAGTCTTTCAAAATCGCTTGTATCTGTCATATCTGTCCTTCATATCTATCCTTGCCTGCCGCGCGCCTCAGCGCACCTGCTCGACGATGGCCAGGTGCTCGTCGTACGTCTGCGAGTAGTGGTTGTGGCCCTGACGGTCGGCTACGAAGTAGAGGTAGTCGGTGCTCGCGGGGTTCAGCACCGCCAAGATGGACTTCATGCCCGGGCTCGCGATCGGTCCGGGCGGCAGGCCCATGTGCTGATACGTGTTGTAGGGCGAGTCAATCTTCGTGTCCTCAATCGAGACGTCCTCCTTCGGGCCCGCCATGAGGTACTGCAGCGTCGTGTCCGACTGCAGCGGCATGCCCATCTGCAGGCGCTTGAAGAAGACCTGCGCGATGATTGGGCGGTCCTCATCGTAGCGCGCCTCTTTCTCGACGAGCGAGGCCAGCGTGACGAGGTCGTGGATTGAGAGGTTCTTCGCCGCCGCCTGCTGGCGCAGCTCCGGCGTCAGGCGCGTGTCGAAGTCCTCGACCATCATCTTCATGATGGCCTCAGGCGTGACCTCGCTGTGGATCTCATACGTGTCCGGGAAGAGGTAGCCCTCCGCCGCATAGCGCTCATTCGGGCGCTTCTTCATGTAATCGTACGGCGCGAAATCCTTCGCCTCGGCGAGAAACTCCTGCTCGTCGACGAGGCCCTCATCCGCGAGGCGCTTCGCGATCTCCTTGATGCCGAAGCCCTCGGGGATCGTGAACCGCACGACCGTCGTGTCGCCCGAGACGAGCTTGTCGAGCACGGCCTGCTCGTCCATGTGCGGCGCGAAGGCGTACGTGCCCGTCTTGAACTTCTGGGCATCGCCCTGGAGCTTCATGAGCCACCAGAAGCGCAGGCGGCTGTCGATGACGCCGAGCCGCGTCAGGTGGTCCGAGATCTCCGACGCCGTCGTGCCCGGCTTGACGACCATGTAGATGTTCTCCTTGGCATCACGGTCCGAGCGCTCGATGACATGCGTCGTGCCAAAGGCCAGGAAGAGCCCCGCCCCCAGCAGGACGACAAAGACTAGCGCAACAGCTGCCCACTTCTTCCAGCCGAGGCGGCCGACGGCCGCGCGCAGCTTCTCCCTAGCAGACGGCTCTAAAAGATTGGAAGGCTCGGAAAGCTTGGAAGGCGGCTCGGATGGCTTGGAAGGCTTAGAAGGCGCCCTCGACTCCGCTGCAGGCGATGGGCTGCCGCCCGTTCCTGGCTCCTGCGCCTTCTCCGCGTTCTCGGCTTTCCCCTCCTGCTCCGATTTCTCAGGCTTCTCGTTTTCCTCGTGTTTCTCACCTTCGGCAGCCGTATCTGCTTTTGATGCGACGGACTTCACCGCAGCGTCCTCTGCTGCTGTATCCTTCGCGGGCTCTGCGGCTCCTGCAGCGCCATTATCTTCAGTGCCATCGTTTACAGATGGAGCCTCTTCTTTTTCCGGCAACGTCTTCGGCGCCGAAACGTCCTGCGGCTTGCTTTCTGGCACAGCTGCATTCTCCTGCTGCTTCACCGTCTCAGAGGGCTGCGGCGCCTGCTTCGGCGCGCGCTCTTTCTTATTCCCATGCATAAATCGTTCTCCGTACATGAAAAAGCCGCCATCCAGATGGATAGCAGCCAATCATTTCGTCATTCAGTCCTTTTCGGCTTCGTCGACCAGCGCGTTGTAGGCCTGCTGGACCGCCTCGAACTCCTCGTCCGTCGGCTCGACGTACTCATCCTCGCCGTCCTCGTTCGTGACGATTTTCGCGATGATGACGTCCTCGTCATCGTCCTCGCAGCCGCAGCCGCACGTGTGGGCGTGCTCCTCATCCTCATCGTGGATGCCGACGAGCAGCGCGTATTTCTCATCCTCTACCGGGATGATCATCTCTTCGCGGTAATAGTACTCATTGCCCGCCTCGTCCGTCATGACGACAACGATGTCGTCCTCATTCATCATATCCTCTGCCATAGGACTCACCTCTTCTTTCTGGTCGTGCCAAAATCTCGATTTTACTGGTTTCATTTTATCGTATCGCGGGAAGGCTTGTCAACGCTTGCTGTCCAAAAAGCCCTGCAGGATGAAGACAGCCGCCATCTTGTCGATGACCTTCTTGCGCTTGCGGCGCGAGACATCGGCCTCGATGAGCGAGCGCGTCGCCGCGACCGTCGAGAGGCGCTCATCCCAGAAGAAGACCTCTACCTCAGGATACGCCTTCTTGACCTCTGCCATGAACTCCTTGACGATGGCGCAGCGGTCGCCCTCCGTGCCGTCCATGTTCTTGGGGAGCCCCGAGACGAGCGACTTCGTCTCGTACTGGTCCATGAGCTCGCCGAGGCGCTTGAGGTCGTCTGCGAGTGACTTGCGGCGGATCGTCTCGACGCCCTGCGCCGTCAGGCCCAGAAGGTCGCTGACCGCGATGCCGATCGTGCGGTCGCCGATATCGAGTGACATGTATCGCTTCATTTCTTGCTTCCCTTTTCCAGATACGAACGCACGAGCTCCTCTAAGAGCTCATCGCGCTCGAGCGTGCGGATCTTGCTGCGCGCATCATTGTGGCTCGTCACATACGCCGGATCGCCCGAGAGCAGATAGCCGACGAGCTGGTTGATCGGGTTGTAGCCCTTCTCTTCCATCGCCGCGCAGACCGAGCGGATGATCTTCTCCGCCTTATTCTCATCGTTCCCGAAACGGAACATCATTGTCTCTTCATTGTTCGCCATAACGATTCCTCCAAAAGCACTCATTGCGGGGATCACCCGCTCTATTGCTTTTATCTTACCACATCTTGACTGCTATCGCCATAGTACACCACAAACCTATAGTTTCCCTGAAAGAATCGCAACGGCACAACCGTCATCTGACGTTTTTCTCCGGCACAACAGGGACCAGCAGGTAGCTGTCGTGCCCGCCGCCGGTGTAGAGGACATGCCTGCCCTTATTGTGCGTGGCCGGTGCCGTGACGACCTGCGCGGGGTCAGCCGTTTCCGTGCTGTTGCCGCCGAGTGTCTCCTTCTTCACCCGGGTACCGGCCGGATACGTGTACGAATCGACAGGAACGTCAATTGCCGCGCTGCCGAAGTTGAGGCGAGCCGTCTCGTTCTGATAAGCACCGACCGTCAGCCGCAGGCTCTCGCCCTTATGGTAGACCATGCCCATGGGCCAGATGCCGATTTCCAGCGGCACAGCCTGACCTTTCTGCAGCTTCTGCTCGCTGGTACCCGCAAGATACGGTTCCGACTCCGTGGATTTCTTCGGGTCCAGGGCACGGCACGAAGCGCGCAGCAGGCCCGTGGCGACGACATCCCCGAACGCGTTGTGATTCAAAGGTGTGCCGTCGGCCGCGAGTTTCTCCACTTTGACGCTGAGGTCCATGTCGTCGTGATCGGCAGCAGCCGCCCAAAGATGCAGTTTCATATAGCCGGTGAGCTCGGTGTCCTTGTCGAAGCGGTAGGTAAACACGGCTTCCGGCTTGGCGCTCTCGCTGTCGTAGCTGAGCTCCGCAGCCTGTGGCTTGTTCCGCTGCAGCGTGCCCGTCTTGGCATCCAGATACATCTTCTCATACTGCGTGCGGGCCAGCGGGAATTCCTGCTCCGGACGGTTGACGACATCACGGCCCTCCATCTCGTAGACGGACAGACGGACGCGCGGCGTCTTCTCCCAGCCATTCTGCTCCCCCTTGAGATAATGGTCAAAGAACTTCGTGAGATCCGCGACATTCTCGGGATTGTAAAAATCATTCCATTCCTGTGTCAGATGGACCCGCAGCCATTTCTCCTTCGAAGCGATCTCGCGGAAACCGGCAAACGTGCCATGCGTATGCACGGGATTCGTGTAGCTGGCCACGACGTATGCCGGAATCTTGATCCGCTCCAGTCGAGCCTGCTTATCCTGCCAATACGCATTGAGGAAGGGATAGGCGACGATCATGCGGGGCTGATCTTCCAGGAGGCCGTGGGCACTGGCAAACGTCTCGGCAATCATTTCCGGAAAGGCAGGATTCGGAATGCCGCCGCGCGTCCCGGTCTCGCGAAAATGATCGGAAAAGCCCTCCCACGGCGCAATGGCCGCGAGATGCGGCGGTTGCTCGGCCGCGATGAACCACTGCGATACCGTCAGCCACGAGTTGCCCGCCATGCCGACTTTCTCATTGGACCAGTCCTGTTTCGCGATCCATTCCACAATGTCATAGCCGTCCTCGGCGTACTGGCGGCCCCAATAGTTGATATTGCCTTCCGACGAATACGCCCCGCGGGGATCCGGATTGACGACCGCATAGCCCTTCGACACCCAGTACGTGGGGTCCGCACCCTCGAAGCGCTCCAGGCCGGACGTCATCGACCGCGGCACGCCGGCGCGTCCCGGGACATCGTCGAGCGACTGCCCGCCGACTTCCTTGCCGTATGGACTGATGCAGAGGATAGCCGGATGCTTCCCCTGATCGACTGGGCGGAAGACATCGGCATAGATGGTCGTGCCGTCACGGAGTTTCACGGCTTTATCGCGTTCCAGCAGGATATCCGTCGGCAGCGGCATTGCCCCGTCAAAGCGGACTGTGCCGGCCTTCAGGATGCTGGTCCCCGGGTGAAAGCCCGTATAGCGCACCCGCGCGGCCGTGACCGGCAGCGCCTTGCGGTAATACACGGGGAAATCCTTTCCCGAATAAGTCTTCGTTGGAATGATTGTCTCACGGCCCTCCAGCGTCTGGGCACTGCCCGACGTCATGAACATCCCCAGCGAACACAGCACGGATGCGGTCAAAGCCATTTTTCTCAACTGCATTGTTTCTCCATCCCTTTCCAGAGTCTTTTTCTGTCTTCTACTATAGCAAAGACTTGGGCAAAGCTGAAATGGAATGTCTCGCTTTCAGTAATTCCACAATGGAATGATCACGTGGCGTCGTACCGCTTCAAGGCCTCTAATACACACCGGCCGCTCCTGCCCAGTTCCTTCCAGGCCGCCGAAACGACGAGCGGGACACTTCCCGAAAGCGGCAGAAAGCGGGCACTTGTCGTGATGAAATCAATCATATGGCGCGGCAGGACAGACAATCCTTTATGGATTTCCACCCAGAACACGACCTCCATGATATTGGCGCTCGTTCCCACCACGCGGGGATGAAAGCCGAGCTGATGACAGTGCCGGTAAAACCGCCCCAGCGTATGCGGAGCTTCTTCCTGCTGCAGCAGCACGAAAGGATATTCCTTCAACGCTTCCAGGTGTACGGGGCCCTGCTGTGCAAAGGCATCATCTGCAGGAACAAGGATTCCCTCAGACTCCTGATGCAGGGCCGTCATTTGGATATCCCTGTCAGTCGGCAGTTCTTCCTGCAGACCGATGATCAAATCCGTCCTGCCATTCTGCAACTGCAGCAGGAGCTCCCGCTGTGTCGCCATGCGGATATCCAACGGATATTCGGGATGCTGCTGGCAAAATGTGTAAAAAAACGGGGCATAGTGGTGTGCCAGAGCTGCCAGCACTGCGATCCGCAGCGGCACAGCTCTGTCGGCAGCTTCCCGGACACGGCGCAGCAGATCATCACCGTATTGAAGATAGGCCTGGCATTCCGACAGGAACACCTGCCCCGCCGCCGTGAGCCGGACGCTGCGCTTATTCCGTTCAAACAATTTGACACCCAAATATTTCTCGAGCTGGACAATCCGCTTGCTTGCCGTCGACTCCGCAATATAGAGGGATTCAGCCGCCGCCGTGAAATTCCGCTTCTCGGCTACCGCACAAAAACACGCAATCCATTCCTTTGTGATAGCAATCACCGCTTTCTCTTCGTAAGACGCCAAAAGCACAAACGACACCTGCGCATCGTTTGTGCTTTGGCATGCATATGGAGTAGCATCCATCAATGCATGGTCAGCTTGCGGAATGCCTCTTCCGTCATGCCTGCCCGCTTCGCCGCTTCTTTCATCGTGAGGAGGCCGTCATGCACGAGTTCCACCAATGTAGTCCAGCGGCCCTCTGCCTTGCCTTTTATCGTGCCTTTTGCTTCCCCTTCGGCAAGCCCTTCAGCACGTCCTTCCTCACGGCCTTTTTCTTCACGGCGGCGCAATTCCATGTAGAACGTCATATACTCCACCTTAATTTTTGTTCTCTTTCGCTGATTCTACATATGCATCAGCATCCATCAATGCATGGCCAGCTTGCGGAATGCCTCTTCCGTCATGCCTGCCCGCTTCGCCGCTTCTTTCATCGTGAGGAGGCCGTCATGCACGAGTCCCATCAACGCCTCTGCCTTACCCTTTATCGCCCCTTCGGCAAGCCCTTCAGCACGACCTTTTATCGTCCCTTCGGCAAGACCTTCAGCGCGACCTTCGGCTCGTCCTTCAGCGCGTCCTTCGGCTCGTCCTTCCTCACGGCCTTTTTCTTCACGGCGGCGCAATTCCATGAAAAACGTCATATACTCCACCTTCATTTCCTTATTCTCTTTCGCTGCTTCTACCGCATCGGCAATGCTCTCGGTAAATTTTCCCTGCGGGGATTTGCCCTCGATGTAATCGAGGAATGCGGCGAGGTCATGGTTGATGCCCTCGCGGCTGCCCTTGCTGTTCAAGAAGATCTTGGCTGTCTCATCGCCCATCAGGAATGCAGGCTCTTCCTGG
>OCTW011556330.1_pt1 | contig 67078 bp, 48 predicted proteins | sample 1539671 | NCBI WGS metagenome assembly OCTW01 (sample SAMN02144230, study PRJEB22623) | gut metagenome | biome: sheep rumen | host: Ovis aries | place: New Zealand | reverse complement strand
ACCTCTAAGCGGGGGCCGTCTGGGGCGGTGCTGAGCCCCAGACATACGACACTACAAATTGTATAAAAACTTGCGACAGCGGGTTGCTTTAGGCTCGACCAGAAAATAACGGGGGAGTGAGACTAGCGAGCGACTACTAATCGTTGCGACAGCAACTACCTCTAAGCGGGGGCCGTCTGGGGCGGCTCTGAGCCCCAGTCAAACTAATAATCTACATTGTTTTCTGTTACAGAGCCATCTGCGTATGAGAGAGTTGCTTCGGTTGACGTATTTTCATAAACATATAGACTATAATCATCTGTTCTAGGATTTCCTATTACTTTACCAATTCCAAGTCCATCTGTACCTTTATAATTTATACTTCCGCTAATTGTATTTCGGCATACAGTATAATCGCTATATCCTACAATTCCTCCAACGTGTCTGGCACCAGCAGCATTTATTGTTCCACTAAATGTACATTCATATATGCTTACCCAAGCTTTACCTGTAATTCCACCTACGCCAGAAGAATCGTCTGTGGATGAATAACCATTTACAGTAATGTTTGCTGTAACTGTACAATTTTGAATGGAATTGGAACCGGAACCTGGGTAGCAAATACCTGCAATGGCACCAACATAATGGGCACTATTTGGTGCTGTAAAAGAGCCTGCGACAGTTAAATTTTTAATTGTTCCATAACTTTGAGCGAATAAACCACATCCATTGGATGCTGCACCTAATACTCCAGTTGAATTAATTGTTATTGTATGGCCGTTTCCATCAAAAGTGCCACGAAAGTTCTGTTTATAACAAGCTTGAGAAACTTCAAAATCATTATAAAGAGTTATTGTTTTTCCTTCGAAGGTTCCAATGGTATTATTAGAAAATATTGTTTCAATTTGTTCTTTTGTATAAATTTCAAATTCAGTTATTGAATTGTAATTATTTAATGAAAAATATTTGTATAAAACACCTTTTTCGTTAATTTTCCAAGTATTTGTGCTACTAGAGGATTCTGAGCAGATTGAAAACTTGCTGTAATTATTTTTATTATTTGTATTGTCTTCTTCTAGAATAAATTGTCCTTGTGCATAGTTTCTTGGAGATATTGTTGCAATAGGACTTGTTGCGGTTAAATTACTTTCAATGATAATTCCATCATAACCTAATTTTATATCATTGCCGCTTCCATACGGAATATATGCAGAAGCTCCCAAAGTTAGTTTTCCAGTGCCAGTTGAACTTGGAATAAAAATAGCACCACCACTTCCGTTAGTAACTGTGTTTTCAGAAATGGTTCCACCTGTTATTTTTAGTTCGTGTCCCTCAAAATATATGGCACCACCTTGGTATGCATTATTCGAAGTAATTGTACCGCCTTTTATCTCAAGCGTTCCACCAGAGCTGACATAGATGGCACCACCTTTTCCCATAGGTGCACTACAAGAAGAAACTTGACCTCTTGTAAGATTGACTGTTCCAGAGGTGTATATTCCACCTCCTTGATTAGAGTTAGTTGTTATTCCCGCCTGGCAGTTTTCTATAATGCCACCATCTATGTTTAATACGGAAGCCTCAGTAAGTCTAATTCCTGCTCCAGGTTCAGTTTGTGTTTTCATTCCTCTTATTATAGTTCCACTAGAAAGTGTAACATTCTGAGCATAATTAATCTGAATACCTCTTACTCTTGTTGATTCAGATGTGTTTGAGATTAAAATGTTTTTTATTGTAAGAGGAACTCTTGAATTTGATAGAAGTAAATTAGTTGTAGTTGTGGAGTCGGCGGTGGTCAATTCAATGCCGTCTTGCGGTTCTCCGTTTAAGTCAAGTCCATTATAACCTTGAATTGTAAGTGAAGCTGCTTTTGATAAAGTTAAACTGTTAGGAATTTCTTGTGCACTATTTAATTTTCCGCATATAAAAATTTTATAATTAACAGAAGAGTTACCAATTGAATTAATTATTTGGCAGGCTTTAGATATACTTTCGAAAGGCTGGTAGGCACTTCCTGTTCCGTTTGTATCGCTTGCACTATTTCCAAAGTTTGTGGCTGCATCACTTTGACCAACATAAAAAACAGATCTTTTGTAAGATTCGATTAGAGTTGAAGTAACGTTAAAAGTTCCATCGTTTCCTATAAGTTCCGTTCCATCGCCAGAGCTTGCCCAAGCGTTTGTAGATAAGTCCTTTAAAACATTTATGGTTTGAGATGTAGAGAATAAAAGAATATTGCTCGTATTAAAAAAACTTAATTCAACTTCATAAACTCCACAAGGAATACTGTTTATGCTTAGAGTTGCAGATGTTCCGCTAAGAGAAATTGATGGAGAAAGGGAATTCCATACAGGATTACTGGAAGTTGCACTTGCAGAAGTAACATTACTGTCAACTGTCATATTTAATTCTATAGAACCATTTCCATCTGTTACTGGTGTCAAATAAAACAAATGTGAAAGAGGTGTTTCTAAGGGGCCTGGAGTTGTGTATGAAGCTTGTAAAATGGTTACGTTATCGGAGTTCTTAATTCCACAAGTTATTGTGTATATTGCCCCCATGGTTAAAGACATTTCAAATAAACCGGAATTTGAAGTGCTAAAGCTTCCCGAAAATGTGTTTCCATTTGAATCGGTTGCTGTGGCAAAAAATGTAAAACTGTCGGAGGTAAAGTCTAAAGTTGGTGTAGCGGTTCTAGCAGGATTTTCATTTGTTTTGGATGTCTGTAAGGAAAGTATTTGGGAAGAAATAGCACCCTCTGTCTGTAATTGGCCTGTAAAAAGGACAGTTTTTTCATTTTCGCTTGTGTCAGTGATTTGTTGTAAATTGTCAAATGTGCTGTCGTCAATAATAATGTTATTTGTACAAGAAGCTAAAAAGATGAAGAGAAGGGGGAGAATTAATATTGAATTGAAAGATTTTAATCTCTTTTTCTTTATTAGCTTTCTTATAGAAGTGTTGATTTCAAACAGTAATTTCATACAACTTCCTATATCTAATTAGAATATAACAAGTTTATCATAACTATCTTGGAAAAACTACTTTTATTATTGAATATTACTAAGTAAAAAACTTATCATTCTCCGCTTAGTGCAATAACAGGATCCAGTTTAGCGGCTCTGCTTGCAGGGTTTAGACCAAAAAAGATTCCTACAAAAACGCTGAATACAAAGGCAAAGGCACATGCACCCCAGTTGATTATAAAATCGTTGGCCTGAACGTATTCTACAGCCAGACTAATTAATATTCCAAGAATAATTCCCATAATTCCACCAATTAAAGTGATGCTGGCCGATTCCACCAGAAACTGCTGCCTTATATCTGCGGGGCTCGCACCAAGGGCCTTTCTTATTCCAATTTCTTGTTTTCGTTCTGTAACGGTTACAATCATAATATTCATAATTCCAATTCCACCTACCAGCAAAGAAATTGCCGCAATAGCACTAAGCATAATGCTCATGGTACTGGTAATTTCGCTCATCTGATCCAGCATAGACTGCATGCTTGTTACACTTACCGAACCTTCTGTGCCAGATTTTTCTGTACAGTAGTCTTCCAGAATATCTACAAGTTCACTGGCTCTTTGGTTTGAAACTGCCTGTACCATTACACTTGCAGCTGCAGGATTTGGCTGGATTTTTTTTGAATAAAATCCACGTGGAATATAGGCAGAGCCGTTTTCCATGCCTGTAGTTTGGTCTGCAAGTACTCCTACAATTTCAAAACCAAAAGAAACATTACTGGCAACCAGAATTATTTTTTTTCCAACGGCATCTCCAGCTGGGAAAAAACTTTCTGCTGTATCATGGCTTAGAATGATTTTTTGCATGCCTTCTTCATCATCTGTAACCGAAAAGAAAGAACCCGATTCCAGTTCCATGCCATACATTTCCAGGTAACCATATTCAATTGCAGAAGTGTTTATGGTAGATGAAGTTTCTCCGTAGGTTAGGGTGGTGCTCAGGTTGTTTTTATACCAGACTTTTTCAATGCCTTCAATTTGAGCAAAAAGGTCTTCGCGGAAACTTTCGTCAAATGTAAGGGTAACAGAATCGCGGCGTCTTCGCATAAAACCAGAACTAATGCTTACAACATCAAGGCCTGCAGTTCCAAAGGTATTTTCTACTTTTTTGGTGGAGGAAGACCCCATACTTGTAATTACGATTACGGAAGCAACTCCAATAATAATTCCTAAAAGAGAAAGAAAAGTTCTTGTTTTACTTCTTCTAAAATTGTTCAGTGCATATAAAAAATCTTCAAACATAAAATCTCCTGTTGAACAGATGGGGCAAGTCCTGGTGCTAGCTTTCAATTAAACCGTCAAATATTTTGATGCAGCGTTCTACCGAATTTCCAATTCTGGGGTCATGGGTTACAATGATGACGGTTGTGCCGTTTGTTTTATTTATTTCCCTAAAAAGTTCCATAACCTGAACTCCAGTTTCACTATCAAGGGCACCAGTTGGTTCATCGGCTAGAAGAATTTTGGGTCTGGTGATCATGGCACGGGCAATTGCGACTCTTTGCTTTTGTCCTCCAGAAAGTTCGTGGGGCCGGTGATTAAGTCTTTCTCCTAATCCAACTGCTTTTAGGGCCTCTTTTGCTCTTTCAAGCCTTTCTCCTTTATCAACCTTCTGGTACTTTAGGGGCAGCATAACATTTTCCAAAACTGTCATAGCAGGAATAAGATGGTACTGCTGGAAAACAAAACCAATTGTAATGTTTCTTAGCTGGGCGAGTTCTTTTTCGTTCATCACAGCGGTTTCTCTGCCGTTTATTGCCACAAGACCGCTGGAAGGCCTGTCCAGGCAACCAATCATATTCATACAAGTGGATTTGCCAGACCCTGAAGGTCCCATAATTGCAGTAAATTCGCCCTGTTCTATTTCAAAAGAAATGCCTCTTAAGGCTTGAACCTGGTTATCTCCCATAAAGTAGGTTTTTACAACTTTATCAAGTTTTACAACTGTTTCGCTCATAAACGCCTCTTGTTTCAAATTGCTGTGTTTAAGCTTTTAGATGATGGAGTTTACATTCCTGGTGGTGGTCCGCCGGCTCCAGCACCGCCGCCCGTTCCGTTTCCACCGCCGGCTCTGCCGAAGCCTCCCTGACCTCCCATTCCGCCTTCGCGGTTTTTGTTCCAGCCAGATGATTTAGGTTTTGTAAGCTGTTTTAATACTTCGCCACCAGAAAGGCCTTCCAAAATTTTGACATATTCTTTGCCATAACGTTGAACGCTAACATTTATAACTTTGCCTGAACGTGCAAGTTCGACATAGGCCTGGCCATCTTCATCATAAGCAATGGCGTACCTTGAAACTACAAGATTTTCTTCTGTAGGGCTAAGTTCAATTTTTCCGGTAAAAGAAAAGTTTGGCAAAATTGCAGCAGGGTAATTATCAATTCTAACTTTGGCAGTAACAACGGTTGCTCCTCGGGAAGTTATTTCGCCAATTGCAGGCCAGCCTGTTACATATCCTTCTACAGTTTCATTTTCCAGGGCGGAGAAAGTAAAGTTTACCTTTTGTCCAACAGCCAGTTTTTGTACATCTGTTTCGGCAATTTCAACTTCGGCGGTCAAATAATCAATGTTTACTAAAGTTCCAACTGTATCTTTTGCTTCAAGGGAATCTCCAACGGCAACGTCTAAATCTGCTACAATTCCGTCAAAGGTTGCTACAACCTGGCGATCGGCAATTTTTTGTACAAGAGAAAGTCTCTGGGTCTCCATCAATTTTAATTCTCTTTCTGAGCCAGAAATTCTTGTGGTGGCCATATCGTAATCGTGCTTGGCAAGGTTGTATTGTTCTGTAGTATCATCCAGCTGCAAAATAACATCGCCTTTTTTTACTTTGTCGCCGGCCTGAACATAAACTGCAAGAACGGTCCCGTCGCTTAAGGCCTGTAAAGTCTGTTCCTGGGCGGCCGCAACTGTTCCAGAAATTTCTATTACATTTTCGTAAGTTTCCTTGTTTACAGTGTAGAATACATTTTCTTTGTTTTTATTTGCCAAAAGATTTCTGATTAAGAAAAGTAGTCCCCCAATCACTATAATTCCTATTCCCGTAAAAAGGGCAATTTTAATTATTTTCTTTTTCTGCATATTTCGCTCCCTGTTTTTTGTCCTATTCTTAATCTGCAACAAAAAGGCTTTGAAGCTCGTTGTTGTAGATGATGAAGTCAATTAAATTACTTATTAGCTTTACCTTGTAATTTTTTGCATTAGATAAAGCCGAAAGGTATTCGCTTTCTTTTATAAGGCCTGCCTTATAGTGGGTTTCAAGTTGATTTGCCAGGTCCTGGTACATGGTGTAGCTTTCGTTGTAGCTTTGTTTATTCCATTGCAAATCTTGAAGTTCCTGTTCTTTATCAACCTTAACTGTTTCAAAATTTGTTCTTGCATTTTCAATTGCCAAAAGCTCCTGTTCTTCGGTAAGGTCGTTCGTTTTTTTTGTTATGGAGTTTTGAAAAAATGTTGATGGAGAAAGGCTGGCACTAAATGTGTAAGCAGGATTGCCTCCCTGTACAGGAATACTGACCCCTGCTGTTAGATTAAGGCCGCCAATTGTAGAAGTAAGTCCTGTATCTATAGTGTTTGATGATGTTGTTGAATTGTTGAAGGTGTAACCTCCGTTTGCTGAAAGTGTAAAACTTTTATTGGCAGATCTGGAAAGTGAATTAATTTCGTAGGTCCAGAGGGCTTCTTCAATTTCTGTATATTTATCTGCTTCAAAGTCTTCTATATTTAAGGCTTGTACCTGGGGCAGGTCAGAAGGAATTAAATCGTAAAAATCTGTATCTTGATCCAGGGTGATTTCGTAACCGCATTTTTTATAAAAGAGCAAATAATCGTGGATTAAGGAACGGATTTTGCTGTCTATATCATGCTGGTCTGACATTACTTTCATTTGGGCTAATTTGTAGGTAGATGATGCTGTAGAATAGCCTTTTGCCTTTATGCTTTCAAAGTCGATTGTATCGGTGTAAAGCTGGGTCTGGGCTGTAATAATTTCGCTGGTACTTGTAAGCAGGGCTTTTAGCTGGGTGTAAAAGTCTGTTTCGCTCTGGAGTGCTTGTTTTTGAAGGTTGCGTTTGGCCTGGGTAAGGTTTCTTTGGGCTGTTAAAAGGGTAATTTTTCTAGATAATGATGATGAAGAAACAAGGTCAACTGAAAGGTTTAGTTTTGTGTCGCTTAGGGAGTTGGAATCCGAATTGGAATTGGCAAAGTCCCAGTTTGTTATGCTGGCTCCACTACTTGCCGAAAGAGTCAGGTTTGAAGCTTGTGGGAGGCTGGCACTTACGCCTGCAGATTTTACGGTAAGAGTAGATTTGTCTCCAAGGGTTTGAATTGTTACGCTTCCTGTTGAAAGTGTTATGTCGAATCCTTCTTCAATTTTGCTGGATTGCAGGGCTAACTGGGCTTTTTCTGCTTCAATTGTAAGGTCTTTTAAGTTGGAATCGTTTTTAAGGTAGGAATAAAACAGTTCCTGAGTTGAAATTTTTTCAAAGGAAAACAAATTGTGTGTTCCTAGGGAAATAATTGTAATTGCTAAAAAAGATAATGTTTTCTTCATGCAAGGCTCCCGTTTCTTTATCATTGTTAAATAAAATATACTTTCTTAAGAGCTCTATTTCTTTAAACGAAAATTAGTAAAAGATTAGAAAACTCTAAGAAAGTATATCTAAACAGAAGTTTGCAAAGATTTATAAAATCTTTCTTTATAAAATGTAATTGTTTTGTTTATGTTTTACTCATGCCTGATTCATGTTTGAGAGCTGGCCAATAATATCTGCACCTGCAACAAATGTTCCAATAGCAGAACCCAGAGTAGACATTATAAAAATAAGCAAAATACGAAGAATTCTGTTTTTATAAAAGCCCTTTAAGCTTGAAACATCATCCTGGAGGGTTTCCATATCTGAAACTCTTGGTTTGCATACGATTGCCTGAATAAGGGCTGTACAAAAACCAATTCCTACAAATGGACAAAGGGATGTAAGTGGGGCTCCTACAAAGGCAATTACAATTGTAAGAGGGTGGGCTGCAGCAATTGCCGAAAGTATGGCGGCTGGTATTGAATTCCATAAGAACCAGGTTGTAAGCATTTGACTTCCGGCCTTTGCTCCACCATAAATAAATCCTGCTACAATTAATCCAATTATAAGGGCTGGAATAAGCCACATAAAGATTTTTCCAACAATTCCTTTTGGTGGCAGCTGGGAAATTTCTTCTACATCTGGGCTTTCCTGGCCGGCAGCAAGTTTGTTCAGGTGGGCTTCAACACCAGGCAGGTGTCCGGCTCCAAGAACTGCTACAATGTTGTTTCCTTTAGAAGTCCAAATTTTACTGGCAAGGAACTTGTCTCTTTCATCAATAAGAACTGCTTTAATTACAGGCATATCTTTAGAAAGTTCGTTCATCATGGAATCCATTTCGCTGTTGTTTTTAAGCTTTTCTACTTCTTCTGGTTCTATTTCTTCTTTTGAGAAAGCACTGGAAAGTAAAAGTGCAAAAAGTTTAATTTTGCCCCAGAAGGAGTTTTTTCCCCAGGCACGTTTCAAAGTTATTTGAATAGGACGGTCTACCAGCGAAGTAGGAATGTTTAGTTCCTTGGCCACTTTTATAGCGGCAAGCATTTCGTCTCCAGGTTTTACTCCAGCGTTTAAGCCCATTCTTCTTTGGAAAGAAGCAAGAATAAGGTTTGCCAGCATAAGGAAGCCTTCGTGGCGTTTTAAAACCTTTACAATATCAAGCTGGCTATATTTATTTGGATTTTGGATTGAATCTGCACGTTTTTCGTCCAGTTCAATTGCAACACAGTCTGGTTTAATTTCTTTGATAGTGTTTTCTACTTCTTCTATACTCTCTTTAGAAACGTGTGCTGTTCCTACAAGAGTGATTGTTCTTCCATTAAGTTCTAATTTTTTCTGAGTCTGGCTCATTCTTTAAGTCCCCATTCTGCAATTCTATATTCAAAGAACATTGGAGCCTGCATGTTTGTTACTTTTCCATAATATTCTTTTGCAAGTTCATTTGCTTTGATAATTTCGCAGTAAAGTCCCATGTAGAATAGCATTTTACCCTTGATGTTACTATCACTTTCTTTGTTGATTTTTTGAGTAAGCTGGCTTTCGGCATTCCTACTATATGTGTCTCCAAAGAATCTTACCATTGCATATTCGTTTGAGTTATAGTCCATTTTCTTTAACTGAGCGGCTATAACTTTTTTTGCCCCCTGAGGATTGTCCATTTTGTAGTAGCAGGCTGCAATCATAAGAGCATATGCCCAGTTTAAATGATTAAGTTTTGGGTCGCTTGCACGGTAGTTGTAGGCTGTATTAAAAAGTTTGATTGCTTCTGCATAGTTTTTCTGGTGGTATTCCAAAATTGCGGCAGATTCGTAGGCGTAATAGTAGTTAGGATTTGTTTCAATTACCTTGTGGTAATTTTTTAGGGCTAAATCGAACTTTTCTAAATCATCATAATTGCCGGCAAGATATGCGTATGCCAAAAAGTAGTCTGGTTCTATTGTTGCAGCGTGTTCCCAGGCTTTTGCGGCATCATCAAACTTTCCGAGATAACGCAGATAGGTTCCGTAATCCATCCAGTAATCGTAATTTTCTGGGTCATATTTTAAGGCTTCTTCAACATAAGAAATTGCTTTGAGGTAGTTTTCGTCGTTGTAGGCCAGTTTTCCCATGTAAGCAAGGGCAGCTGAATTTTGAGGATTTTTATCTATAAGTTTCTGGAAATATACTTTCGAAGTTTTTAATTCATCTGTGTAGTAAGATGTCTGAGCATATCCAAACATTGCATCTTCGTTTTCTGGGTCGCCTTTTAAAGCTTTTGCGTATGACTGGCGGGCTAGTTTGTATTTTTTATTTAAAACATAATCCTGGGCCTTTTGAATATTTATGGCTGGGTTGTAAGGATCCTGCTTTAAGATTTTATTGGCAATTTGGGAATAGGAAGTTTTGTCTCCCTTGGCATAGTTTGCCATGGAAATAAGTTCCAAAGCATCCATATTTTTACTGTCTATTTCCAGAACTTTATTTGCTACTGAAATTGCATTATCAAACTGGGAGTCTGAATAATAGAGGGCCCCCAGTATCATTTTTAAGTCCAGGTCTCCTTCCAGGCTTTTTGGAATTTTTGCAAAATGATCAATTGCTCCTTTTGTGTCACCTTTTTCTAGAAGTGCCTGAAGTTCCTTTGCAAACTGAATGTTTGGAGGGTCTTTTTCCTTTTTAGGTTCACTCTTTTTTTCTTCTTTTGTGATAAGTGGAGCTTCTTTTTCAGCTGTGTCTGAATCTGGTTTTGTAGCACAGGCAGTCAGAATAAGTGCAGAAAGAATTGCAACAACTGGAAATAACTTCATTTTAATCATTTTCTATTCCTTATTATATAGTTGAAATTAAACGAATCATTAGCTAAACTGATAAAACGATGAGCATCAGGATTATTAGAAAAGCCTTGTGTCTGCTTCTTGTCGATATCGTTATTATCATCGGCATTTTTGTTTTACAATTTAGAACAGATTCAAGCATTATTCAAAAAATTGGAAACCTTCAATTTTCATTTTCTCAATCAGAAAACAAGGATAATGAATTATTCCTTTTGAATAAAGTCCGTATTTCTTACAACGGAATTAATTTCTATTTCGATGATCAGACTCCTGCAATTGTAAGAGATAAGAATTCTGAAATTATTCCTGTAAGCTTCACCGGCTATGAAAAGAAAGATGACCTTTCCTATATTTTAAACTTTTCAAAAGGCGTAAAGGTTACATTTGAATTAGCTTCTCTTGATCCTAACGCTTCTCTTGCTATTATTGCAGATATTCCTTCCGACATTCAGGATTTTGCTATTCCTTACAATTTCTCTGCAAATATGAGAATTCAGAAGGAAGAAGATAATCGTGTAATTTTAAATACAAAGAAATCTTCTTGGGAAGCTTCGGCATTCTCTCTTGAGTCAGGTTATTTTGATATGAACAAAAGAGATTATGTTGCTACTTATTCCCTTTACGACGAAACTCAGAAATTTACCTTTGATACAATTGTTAATCTTGAAATTGCCGATTTGCTTGTTTATGAACAGAATATTCAGAACTTTAAGAATAATCTTGTTTCTTCTTTCAAGGCAAACAATTCCGAATCAAATATTTCTGAACAGGTTATTGTTTCTTATCTTGCAGCTCAGCTTGAAAATGGTAATTATATTCAGGCTCTGGACGATATTCCAACTAACCTTAAGAAGAGCCGCCAGAGAACTTACCTTTCTGCCCCTTACTTAAATACTCTGGAAGAAATGAACAAGCTTCTTGAAGCCTCTATTAATGATTACGAAAACAAGATAAGCGAAAGTGCAAATAACGGTAATCTGGATATCTTTACTGTTCATAATATTGCTAACTTTATGTGTGTTCATTCTAAGCCTGCAACTGTAATTAAACTTTTACAGTTTGCTGCTTCAAGTGATATTTCTAATTCATCATTGGCTCAGGCTACAGGTATTCTTTCTGTTTATAATGATCTGGCATCATTGAATTCTGCATATGCGGCTTATCTGGAACCAGTTCTTAATGATTGTGTTGATCGAATTACAGAATCTTGTTCATTCGATAATAATGTACTTACAATTTCCGAAAATGATACCTTCCTTTCTGTTATTCAGGCTGTTGAAACTGGTGTTGCCCTTATGCGTTACGGTTATATCAGTCAGAATGTTACATTGCAGAAGGCTGGATATGTACTTGTTAACTCTTATATGTCAGATTCTTCATCTTACGATTTGAGAACTCTGGCAAATCTTTATCCAATTATTGCTTATGATAACAAGTTCTATCCTCACTTTGAAAAAATTGATACTAAAGATAATCTTAATGTATGGGCTTGGACTTGTGCTAAGTCAATTAATTGTGAAAAAGATGCAGATAATTCAATTATTCTTACAATTGACTTCCCAGAAACTTATACTCACTATTTAATTGTAAAAGGTATTCCTCAGTTCTCTAGCATTTACATTTATGATATGGCCTTCCGTACAGACCCAAGATTTGAAACTTACAATTCTTCTGGATATGTTTATAAAACTGGAAGTCAGACACTTCTTCTTAAATCTAGACATAAGAGCCAGATTGAAACTGTTCGTCTTGAATACAGAGATAGAGTTCCTTCAAATAATACTGTTCCTGCTGCAACTATAAACAAGCCTGCTTCTGATGCTGTTCAAGATAAAGTTGAAAGCAGCAGTACAAGTGAAAGTGGAGCAACTACATCTACAACTACAACAAATACTCAGACTAAGACTGAAACTCCTGCAGAAACTACAAGTACTAAACAGGAGACTTCTAAACCAGCTGTAGAAGAAAAGGTAAATACCGAAAGTTCTACATCAGAAGCTGCAAAGTCTGACACTAGTGTAGCTCCTGCCGCTGACGGCGAAGAAAAAGCATCTGATGAAGGTCAGAAAGAAGAATCTGCAGAAGCAGAGAATCAACAGACTAAGTCACGATGGCGTCGTGGTAAAAGTAACTAAAACACTAGAAAATAATTTATAAAAGACTTAAGGAAGTTTTAGATTTCTTGAATATATTCTTTAGAATTATTTCTTTTTAAAACAATAACTGTAATATCGTCGTTTAGACTTTCACCTTTTGTAAAATCCTGGAATTTTTTCATCAGATAATTAAGAATTTCAGGAGCAGTTTCATCCTTACTTTCCTTCAAAATATCCATCAATATCTTTTTAGAGAATGTTTCTTTTTTATAATTTGTAGATTCTGTTAATCCATCTGTATAGCAAAGAATAATATCGTTGTTGTTCATTCTAAAGCTTATAGGTGGGAATGATACATCCAGGCCTTCTACACCAATTATTCCATACTGTTTGTTTGGATTTTCAATCTTAAGTTCTCGAACTTCATCATTTTGTGAATCAAAAAGCAGAGGATGAGGATGACCGGCATTTGCAAACTCTACGCTGCATACATCCTTAGAATTAAATTCACTGAAGCGGAAGAGAATACCTGTAATATAGTTATCAATATTAACTTTTTCTTTGATATAAGTTCGGTTAATTTCTTCAAGAATTGCAGACATAGATTCCTGCTGTTGAATTCCAGAAATAAACTGCTGGCTTATAATTCCTTTTGCAAGAATTGTCATAAGGCCTGCTGGAATACCATGGCCAGAAACATCAAAAATTCCAAGACCGTCCAGGCAAGTGTCTGAATTTGAAGAATAATAATCGTAAAGATCGCCAGAAACGTTGTTGTCTAAAGGTTTATAGTAAATTGCAAGGTCCCAGCCACGGAAGGTATGTTCCTTTGGAGGTAAGAAGTTTTTCTGTACATGGGAAACTGTTTCCAAACCTTTTGACAAAACATAGTTGGCATCTGACAGTTCTTTTGTTCTTATTGCAACAACTTGTTCCAGGTTTTGGTTGAATTCCTGTAACTGGTCTTTAAGTTTTGTATTATGAATATAAATTTGGCTAAACTGTTTAATAAGCTGATAAAGGAAGTTGTATGTAGTTATCTGCCATCCATAAAGAGAGAACATTGGCATATCGGGAATTGTATGGAAAACATGGAAGATAAGGTCTAAAAAGAGTCCAACAAAAATTGGAATAAATCCTAGTAAAAGCTTTTTAGTTTTTGGTCTAGAAACAGGATTTATAAAACTTCGTATAAGCCTTGGAATAACATAAGCAAATTGCAGAAGAGAAATTAGAGCCAAATAATGGGAACAATTAATAAAAATTCTATAATTTGGCATCAGGAAGGCTATTAAAATACTAAAAATAAGAAGACCGAATCTCTGTATCATTTCTTTTGTAGATGCTTCGTAGCCTAAATATGCAAGACAGAAAGATGCGGCAAAATAAATTGTTGAAAATCCGCCGTAACACCAGGTAATTTTTAAAACTGTAAGATAAGAGAAGAATGGAAGTTTCAACCAAGGCATATCACCAAAGCTAAATGCCAGTAAGAAGTGGGCGGTGTAAAAGTTGAGCAGGGCGTAGAAGAGATACATTCGGTTTTCTTTGTACTGTTTTAAAAGAAAGTAAAGAACAATGTAGAGGAAGGTTAAGATTAAAGAAACCATTGTAAATGTAATTGTAATTCTTGAATTGAAGAAGGTTTTTCTTTCGGCTCTTCTAATAACCTGTTCCTGGTCTGTAATATAGATTTCTTCAGATATAGTTCCCCATGCTCCAGGCCATACCTGAATATAAATACTGTTATTTCCCTGATTGTTTACCAGAGAATTTGTAAAAATATAACTATGGGCAACATATCCAGCTGTATTTTCTACAGGAGGATGGTCTCCATATTTTTTTATAAAGTTTCCATTTAAGTAAACTGTTGATGAAGAACGTAAATGCCCAATATAAAGTCCAATATCATGACCTAATAATTTATTATCGATTGTAAAATCAATTTTGAGCCAAATTAGATTTTGTTTGCTATGTAAAAGTTTTGAAAGATTTCTCATTTTATTTTTATCTAACTTTTGGAAAGTTAAATCATGAGAAATAATATCTGTGTAATTGTACGAAGCGGGAGTTTCTACGTATTCAATAGAATCTGTTAGATATTGTCTATACGACTTTGATTCATTTTTGCAGGAAGTTAATAAAACCACTAGCAATAAAGGTAATGTAATGAAATTGAAATGTTTTGTTTTTAGTCGCATAAAATCAATTATACATCACCTTTATAAAAAGCGATATTAAAAACGTTCTGCTTTTGAATTACTTTTTTTGTAAAGACTGGCAGATGATGCTTTTCGTGATGAAGAACGTTCTGTCTGGGTGTGAACATTAGGTCTGGCACCTTTAGAACGGCCTTTTTTCTCCTGATCAAAGCTTTTTTTACCAGATGAAGAGCGGCCTCGTTTTTCCTTTCGGTCAGGTGAGTCTTCAATTCCTTCAGGTCGGCGGCGACGGCTTCCAAAACTGTCTCCACTTTTTCCGCCTTTACGGGAACCACGACCTTCTGATTTTTCATCCAGATGCATGTGTGGAAGTTTATGGTTAGATTTAGACAGTTCGATTGCCTTTTTTGCAGATGCTGTTGGAAGACTTAACAGAGAGAATTGCTGGGCTACATCAATATCATCAACCAGACGGCCTGGAATATGAAGTAATTCGCTGAAGTAGGCTGCAATTTCTTTAGCTCTGTAGCCATCCTGTTTACCAAGTGAAACAAAAATACGAGTTTGATTAGGTTTTGGACCAAATTCTTTGCTGGAAATTCTTCCGTAATGTTTTGAAGAAAGTTTTTCTCCGTAGAAAACAGAAAGAATACCTGCTAAAACATCTGTTGGATCGTTACCGGCTGCAAGTTCCTGGGCAAGAGTTTTGTATTTATCATCAAAATGATTGAGTTCTGGAGAAGGAGTTGTTTGTGCTGTAGTCTGTTCTGGAGTTTGAACTTCTTCTAGAGAAGGAGTTGTACTTTCTTCATCAGCCTGTGTCTGAACTTCTGCTTCTGGAATTATTTCTTCTTTGGCAGCTGGCATTTCTTTAAAGAGTTTTTCTTTAAGTTCCTCAATCACTCTTTTTTCTTTTACATCAATTACTTCGTGAACAGTAGGAATTTTTCCTTCTTTAAGTTCGCTCTTGGTTGCTTTAAGAACATTTTTTGTAAGGAATCCAAGCTTGCGTCTTTCTTCTGGTCTAACAAATGTAATGGCAATACCTGTAGTTCCTGCACGTCCTGTACGACCAATACGGTGAACATAAGTTGCTGTATCGAATGGAAGAGAATAGTTTACAACGTGGGTTACTCCTGGAATATCAATACCACGAGCGGCTACATCTGTTGCAACCAAAATACGGGTTTTCTTTAAGCGGAAACGTTCCAGAACTTTTTCACGCTGGTTTTGCATAATATCACCGTGGAGAGCTGCTGCTTCATAACCTTTCATATCAAGTTCACGGGTAACACGATCTGCATCTGACTTAGTCATTGTAAAAACAAGACCATAAAAATCTGGAGAAATATCAATAAGTCGGACAAGGGCTTCGATTTTTTCGTTTTCTTTTACACACCAGTACTGCTGGTCAATTAAAAGGGCCTCGTCAATTACTTTTTCTTCCTCAATAATATCGTATTCGCCCATAAAGTCGCCGGCAATTTTTAAAATTGGGGCAGGCATTGTTGCAGAAAAGAGTAAAATGCGGCAGTCAGGATTTGCATGGCGGAAGATTTCTTCAATATCGTCAATGAATCCCATATCAAGCATTTCGTCGCCTTCATCAAGAATAAAGTACTTGATTTTGCTGATATTGAGAGTTTTGCGGTCAAGGTGGTCTTTAATACGGCCTGGTGTTCCTACTACAATTTCTGAACCACGTTTAAGGTCCTTTATTTGGGCTGCGTAGGATGCTCCTCCATACAAAACTGTTGTTCTAGGGAAATCGTTATTTGCAAAAGACTGCATTTCTGTGCAGGTTTGAACAGCCAGTTCACGGGTTGGTTCCAGAATTAATGCTTCTACATGTGAACTTTTTTCGCGGACATTTTGAATAATTGGAAGTCCAAATGCGGCTGTTTTACCAGTACCTGTTCTGGCACGGGCAATAAGATTTGTGTCGCCAGTAAGAAGTCTTGGAATTGCTAATACCTGAATAGGTGATGGAGTAACAAAGCCCTTTTTTGCAACTGCTTTAAGGGTGTATTCATCCAGTCCTAAATCTTCAAATGTAACAGTTTCTGGATTTTCGTTTTGGACAGAATTGTCCTGTGATGGGGACTCTAAGTCCTCTGGTTTGATGTTTTCTTGGTTCATATAAATTCCTTATTTTTTCCAAACGAAAGCAAAGTCATTTATATTTTCCCAAAAGAAGTAACTCTAGCCTTCGTATTGCACCAAATTGCAATGTTGCCAATATAGTTGAATATGAATAAAAATACAAGCAAATATTAGAAAATACATGAAATATTTACGATTATTTGTCAGATAAAGTCAAAACAATGATTTTTTCTCAAATTGAATATTCCCTAAATTTGTGCTATAATAAATACTAATTATGGATACACAATTCAAATTGGACCAGAAGGTCGTTTACCCAAGTCAGGGTGTTGGTGTTGTAACAGAAATTTTTGAAAAAACAATCAAAGATACTACAACTCTATATTATAAGATTTACATTGAAGCTTCCGACATGGTTGTTATGGTTCCCGTAGCAAATGCAGAGATGTTGGGAATCCGCCAGATTGTTTCTAAAGAAGAAGCAGAAGCTGCCTTAAATCTTTTGTCAGATGATTTTGAACCTATTACTTCTGACTGGAAGCTCCGTTATCAGATGAACCTGGAACTTTTGAAAAAGGGAACTGTAAAGGATATTGCAACAATTGTTCGCTGCCTTTACAACCGTAGTAAAGTAAAAGAACTTCCTATCCAAGAAAGAAAACTTTATGATTCAGCAAAAAAATTGCTTGAAGATGAAATAGCTTTTGCTTTGGGAAAAACAGCAAAGGAAATTGAAGCAGAAATTCATACAAAGCTTGAACCACCTGGAGCTGCTCCAAAAATTAAGCACGCAGTTTTGCTTGATGATGATGAAGATGATGATTTGATGGATGATATTTCCGATAAATCATCTGATTCAGACGACTCTGATGATTCTGACGGAGACGATTCTGATTCTTCAGATTCTGCAAGTGATATGGATGCTGAAGACGATTTCGATGACGACGAAAGTTTCTAGTATTGCAATTATAATTACTGCTGCCGGTTCTTCTACAAGAATGGGCGGTAGTATTAAAAAAGAATACTTACCCCTAAAAGATGGCACAGTTCTTTCGAATTGTGCTAAAACTTTTTTAAAGCTCCCTTCTAATATTTATAATATAGTAGATTTTATAATTACTTGTCCTAAGGGCGGAATTGACGATTGTAAAAAAGCTTTAGCTTCTCTGAAATTTGAGTCCAAAATTAATTTTCAGATTGTGGAAGGATCTGCTACAAGACAGTCATCTGTTTTTAATGCAATTAAAGCTGTAAAACATAATCCTCAAATTATTGCAATTCATGATGGAGCCAGGCCTTTTGTAAGTCTTGAACTTATTGAAAAAACTTTGGATGCCGCCCTGGAGTATGGTGCTTCTGTTCCTGCTTGCCAGCCTGTTGATACCCAAAAAGAAATTGACGAAAAGGGCTTTATTGTAAGGCATTTACGAAGAAGTTCTTTGGCGGCTGTACAAACTCCCCAGTGTTTTGCTTATGAAAAAATGCTTGAGGCTCACCAGAAAGCGAGTCTGGATGGTAGGGAATACACCGATGATACAGAAATTTGGGGGACTTATTGCGGGCAGGTAAAAGTAGTAAACGGTCAGGCAGAAAATATTAAAATTACATATCCAGGTGATTTAGAAAGAGGGCAGAGGAAATAAATTTATGATTAGAGTTGGTCTTGGTTACGATTTACACAGACTTGTAGAAGGTCGAAAACTTATAATTGGTGGCGTTGACTTTCCTTTTGAAAAAGGTGAGGACGGTCATTCAGATGGTGATGTTTTATTGCATGCCGTAACCGATGCTCTTTTAGGTGCCTCTGGCCTTGGTGATATAGGTTCTTATTTTCCTCCAGAAGATCCTCAGTGGAAAAATGCTGATTCTGCAAAACTTTTGCAGGCAGTTTGGAAGGATGTTCTTGATGAGGGCTGGAAGCTTGAAAATCTTGATTGTGTTGTAAAACTTGAAAAACCAAAATTTCTTCCAAAGAGACAGGAAGTAATTTCTTCAATTGCAAAGATTCTTGGAGTAGAAAATGAAAGAGTCTTTGTTAAAGCAAAAACCGGAGAAAAACTTCCTCCGGTTGGTACAGGCGATGCTATTGAAGCCTATGTTGTTTGCCTTTTGAATAAAGCAGATTAATCTGCCTTTTAGGTTACTCTGGCAACTGCAAAATCAAATCTACTTCGTTTTCTGTAAGCTTTAATTTGTCTGCTATTTCTTGGATAGACCATCCCTGGCGTCTAAGTTGTCTTACGCTGTCATTAATCTGAGGATTAAGGGTTGAACCTTTTACAGAAGGTTTACCCTGTAAATCCTTTTGTGTCATCTGCTGTAAGGTCTTAAACTTGTTGTCTACATCGCGGGAAAGACCTTGTAAATCAAGTTCAGTCTTTTTAATACCGTTTTGTACAGAATTTACGGCTTCAATTCGATGCTCTGTTTCTTCAAGTAAGCTGTCTAGTGTTTCAAGTCGTCCGATTGCATCTGTAATCTTTGGTCCATTCTGTAAAATCTTATCAACATTTGACTGAACTTCCTTAATTTCCTGAGGAAGAGATACAGCCTGGCGGTTGCAGTTTACAAGTCTCTGTTCCAAATCTTTTAGCTTTTCGAATTGGCTGTCTACATCAAGCTTAATTCTGTTTACAACTTCATCTTTCTTTTCAAGGCGGTCATACTGGTCTGAAATGTACTGGAGACGATCGTTGTAATTACGAACTGTAACTTCCATAGCCTGCAAGTCGTCCTTTGTTGTATTCAAAGAAAGAATTCTGTCGTCAATTGTGTTTGAAAGGGCAATCATACGGTTGAACTGCTGTTCCAGGTTGATTACCTTTGTCTTTTGGTTTTCAAAATTTGTGAGCTGGCGTGTAATTTCTTCATTAATCTTTAAGATAGAATTGTATTCTTCATTCATCTTATCTGCAGATTCAGAGAAGGTATCAAGTTTGCTGAATGAATCGTTGATTGACTGAATATCATCATCAAGCTGGCGTTTCATTTTGTCTGCTTTTTCGTATATCTGGATGTTATTGCTGACTTCCTGTAATTCCTTCTGAATTTCCATAATCTGAGTCTGAATTGTGTTGGCGTCATCCTGCATCTTAAGAACAAGTCTAGACTGTTCTGTTTGATTTGCATTTGTGATGTTTTGAATTTCTTTCTTGAAGGAGTCAATCTTTGTTTCTGTTTCCTGATTCTGAGCTGCAATTTTATCTTCAGTTGCAGAAAGCATATCTTCGTACATCTTTTTGAGCTGGGCCAAAATCTGTTTTGAAGAATTTTCATAATCATTAACAGAATTTTGTGTTTGATTCTGGAGTTCTGCAATCTGTCTGTTAAGTTCTTCGTGCTTTTCTTTGATAGCGTTTTCGTAGGCATTCATGTTCTGGAAAAGCTTCTGTCCAACTTCATCAATCTTAGTCTGGCTATTGGTCTGGAAGGAATTAAGCTGGCCTTTGAAAAGTTCTGCAGAATCATTGAGCTGGGTCTGGAACTGGGCTTTCCATGTTTTAAATTCAGAGAGGGCAGCGTCGATTGTAGAAGTTCCTGTTTCCTGTTTACTCTGGATAGAGTCCTGGAAGGATTTTAAATCTTCCAGCATTTCGTTCTGAACCTTATTCAAATTTTGCTGAACCATTGTCATATTCTTTTCGATTTCGCGTTTGAGTTCTGTTTCAGAGTTTTTGGAAATAACATCAATAGATGAATTTGCATCGTTTTTGAACTTATTGATTACTTCCTGAATATCCTGAATTGCTCCCTGCATTTCTTCTTTTGTCTGATTTATAGAAGAATTTACTGCTGCGAATTGATCTGAAGCACGGCTCTGTAAACTTTCGATGTTTTGTCGGAGTTCGTCTGTGTATTTTGCTTCAACTTCTTTACGGGAATCTTCAAAATCATTAGTAAGATTTGTGAGTTTTGCATCAAGCTGGTGTTTCCATTCTGCAATGTCTGAATCAAATTCGTTGTTCTTTGTAGAAAGTGTCTGATTAAAGCTTGATTCAAATTCCTGTAGTTTCTGGCTCATGTTGCCGGTTGCTGTTTCTTTGAGGGAATCCAAAGAAGCGTTTATTTCCTTAATCTTATTTTCGATAGAGGCTGAATCTTCTTTGATTTCTTCTGCAAATTCTTCGTGCTTCTGGCGCTGGCTTGTAGTAAAGTTGTCAAATGTAGAAAGAACTCTGTTTTGAACTTCGTTCATAGCGGCTTTTAAGCTCTTTTCAAGTGTGTCGATATCTGTGTCCGAAATCTGAATTTGAGAAAGTTTGTATTCGATATCCTTTTTGTAGGCATTGAGCTGGGCATCTACATTTTCAAGAATATTAAGATGTTTAACTTCGCTTTCTGAAACGGCCTTGTGAACTGAATCTGTAATGATTTTTGAAAGGCTGTCTAAGCGGCTGTTTGTTTCCATCTGGAAATTATCAATTTGACTGTTTGTTGAAGACTGGAATTTATCCAGCTGCTGATTAGTTTCTGTTTGGAATTTATCTAACTGCTCATTTGTTTCTGTCTGGAAGCGGTTAAGATTCTGATTTGTTGTAGTCTGGTAGCTGTTAAGCTGTTGGTCTGTTTCTTTTTGGAAGCGTTCAAGTTCCTGTTTTGTAGAAGTCTGGAATGTGTTGAGTTCTTCTTTTGTATTTGTCTGGTAGTCTCCAATCTGCTGGCTTGTTTCGTTCTGGAAACGTTCAAGTTCCTTATTTGTATTAGACTGGAATTCTTCGAGTTTTCTTGCAGTTTCAGATTCGAGGGTTGCAAGTTTTTCGTTTACGCTGCGAATCTGGTTTTCAAGTTCTGGTTTAAGACTTGCGGCTCTCTGTTCTGCTTCATCACACTGATTCTGAATTGTACGTACAGACTGTTCGGCTGCCTCAACTGATGAAGAAGCATCTTCTGAAATCTGTTTAAGTGTCTGAGCAAGATTATCCTGCATTGTAGTAATATCTGTGCGGAGGTTGATTGAGCGTTCGTTTGCAAGGCGAAGATTGTTTTCTACCTCGTTCTTCATGTCTTCTATGCGTTTGTTGTAAGACTGTTCCAAATCGCCAAGTTCGTTTAAGCGGTTTCCAAAAACATTCTGGAGGGAATCAACACGGCTGGCATATTCAGCTTTTAGGCTGTCAAACTTGTTGATGTATTCTTCTTTAATGCTGTTGTATTCTTTTGCATAATTTGTATTCAAATCTGCAATAAGCTGATCATTAGAAGCTTTTGTTTCGTTGAATTTATTTTCGTAATTTTGAGTAAATTCAGAAAGTTTCTGGCTTGCATCGTTAGATATAGTTGAAATTTTCTGTTCACAATCTGTAATAAAGTTTGTAAATTTTTCTTCATTTGCACTTGTGATTGAATCTAGCTTAGTCTGATTTTCTTGCTGGAAGGCATCCAGTTTGTGGTTTGCATCATCAATTATAATTTCAAGTTTATTCTGATTTTCGGCAGTGAACTCTGAAATGCGGCGGTCGCTGTCTTCCTGGAAGCGTGCGATTGTATTATCAAAGTTTTCCTGAAGTGTTTTGTGTTCTTCTATAAACTTCTGATTAAACTCGTTGATTTTTTTGTTATTTGTGGCAGTGGCATTTTCAAAGGCTGTCTTGTAAGTTTCTGAGAACTTGGCAAAATCTGACTGGAATTTTTCTGTAAGGCTAGAGTAGTTATTATCATTTTTGCTGAGAACACTGTTAATCTGAGTTGAGTATTTTTCTTCCAGTTTTTTGTTGTCTTCTTCAAAGCGGGCTGTAATTTTTGCAAGAATTCCATTATTTTTGCCGCTAATTGTTTCGAGCTGCTGGTTGTATTTCTGCTGGAGGGAATCAACTTTTTCTGCAAAGGCACCTGAAACATTTGTAATTTTTTCGTTGAATTTATCATTGATTGTGGCAAGTCTGGCCTTTGTGTCTGTAATAAGTTTTGACTCTGCATCCTTGTAACCCTGAGTCGTGTCGTTAATTTTCTGATTAAAGAGGTTTTCAAGTTCGGCAGATTTGCTTTCCATATCGCTGGAAATTTCGTCGAAACGTTCTGAAATCTTGTTTGAAGCAATATTAAATTGATTTTGTAATTCGTTTTGCAGGCTTTCAGTCTGATTTTTAAGTTCGCCAAGATACTGATCAGAACGAGCCTGGGCCTGCTGGCTAAGGTGTTCAAAGGCTGTATTTTCGAGTTTTTCAGCTTTTTCTGCGGCCTGGTCATAAACTGCCTGAATGTTCTGTTTAATTTTTACAAGAGTATCTTCTGCGGCTGTTTGTGAATTTTTAATATCCTGAGAAAGATTTTTTGCATATTCTTCATATTGGTCTAAAAGTTTTGTACCAATTGCCTTAAGTTGTTCAGCATTGTGGGCAGAAAATTCCTTTGAAATTTGTGGGATTTTGTTTTCTATGCCATCTACAATTGAATCCTGCTTATCAAGACGCTTGATGATGGAGTCTACAATTGCACTTTCCTTGTGGATACGCTGAAGATTTTCTTCAACCTGGTCAGTCATCTGGTTTAAATCTTCAAGAACCTTGGCATAAGAGTCTATTTGGGCACGGATATTCTGTACAGATGAAATATCCTGACTGAAAGACTTCATCTTTTCTGCAAAGGCTTCGTTCTGCTGGTTTAAAAGTTTTATAGCGGCATTTGCCTGTGTTTGTCTTGCATCAAATTCAGAAGCTAAATGGGTAAAGTCATTTTTAATTGACTTGTATAAATTCTGCAAATCTTCCTGACGTTTATCTGCATATTTTTTGACCTTATTCATAGGGTCGCTGTTTTTTTGAAGGCTATGAAAGTAAATTGAAATTCCCAGTGAAATTACAACAGAAAAGAGAATTGCTAATGCGATACTCATATTTTTAAATCCCCACCCAAATTTTTTATATATTAGCCCGAACTTTTATTCGGAATCGTGTTTTACATCTCCAAAAATAGCTTCTTCAAGCTGGTAGAAATGACTAAAAGTAATATCTGCTATTTTAGACCTTCTCCACCACCAGAAAGGAAGTGGAAGGGCAATCCAAGCTGCCCTCATTCCAACATTTTTTGAACCAACAATATCATACTTATGGTTGTTACCAACGTATAAGATTTCTTCTGGCTTCAATTGAAGTTTGTCTGCAAGTTTTAAAAATGGAGTTGCATCAGGTTTTAAAGCACCTGCTTCTTCTGAGCCCAAAACTACATCGCAAAAATCACGTATTCCCCAAATATCGCCTTTTTGCTCTGGTGGAAAGTCAGAAAGAATTCCAATCTTGTATCCATTTTTTTTAAGTCTTTTTATAAAATCTAGAGCTCCCTTGCAAGGTTTTATGTGCAGGAACTTTTTTTCTAAGCCCTTGTAAATTACCTTATCAAGGCGTTCTTTAGCTTCTTGTGTAGAACAACGAAGTTTTTTAGCCATGTGTTCTGCCTGGACTTCAATAAAATTTTCTGTCGCAGGTGTTTTATGCATAATATTGCGTACTAAACCATACTTAAGGAAGAAAATAGAGCGTGGAAGAAAGTAAAAAGGCATACGGATATTAAACTTCCATGTGCGGTAGAGTGTTCCATCGATGTCGAAAGCAACTGCTTTTATTTTAGTAAAATCCAAAGTATTCACCCTACTATTATACACTAATAAAATAAATACGTCATTAGTAATTAGAGTGCTTATATAGATAAAAAAGATAAGAGGTTTGCTAAATCATGGATTCTTCGTGTAAGGCGTCTAGTCTTGCAAGCCTTTCTTTATCTGGCTGTATGCAAAGATTTTTTTCCTGGCTTGGAAGTACAAGACCTTTTGGACCATTTTTAGCCCTTCGCAGATATTTTACATGGGTGTAATACAGGTCTGTTTTACCGGCATTGCGGGCCTTGGAGTAATAAACGGCAAGGTTTGCGGCATCCAAAAGAATATCGAGGGGAACTGTTTTGCCTTTTTGAGCTTTTACAAAAACGTAACCGCCTGGAAAATCGCGAACATGTAGCCAAAGGTCTTCGCCCTTTACGTGATGGCGGAGGAGTTCGTCGTTTTCGTTGGCATCGCGGCCTACCAGAATGAGCCAGCCGTTTACGGTGTAATCGAGACCAGGTCGATTTTTCTTTTGCTGCTGCTTAGGTTTTGAGTCGCGGCGAAGTAATTGTTCTATTTTTACAGGATTTGTTTCGTTTAGAATTTCCTGATAAAGGTCGTCCAGTTTTTTTAGGCCTTTTTTTGCTATTTCAATGTCGTGTTCAAGTTCCTGAGAGCCTGTCTGGGCCTTTTTGTACTGTTTATAGTATTCGCTGGCATTTTCCTGGGCAGATTTTTTTGGATCTATTAAAAGTTTTACATTCTGACCAGTTTCGTAATCCTGACATTCAAGATATTTGGCTCCATCCTTTATCATATAAGCAAAAGAAAGAATTAAGTCTCCCTGGTGTTTGAGCTGCAGGGCGTTTTGGAAGGAGGCAACTTTATCTTCAAGGTTTTTAAGTGCGGCTTCCTTTTTGCTACGGCTGGAGTTGTACCATTTTTCGGCTTTTTCTAATAGGGCCTGGCGAGAAAGTGTGGAAGAATGTTCTGAGTACCAGTAATCAATAAACTGATTAAAGGAAGGGGCTTCTGGCAGTTTATTGTCTTCTATTTCGGCTAAAATGGCCTTGTAATCTCTTATTGGGAATCTTGTTATAGATTCCTCATATTTTTCTGGAATTGGGGCAGGGGCTATAAAAACTTCATCCTTTACTTCGTAACGTTCCGGGCGGCGGAACATTGTGTCTAAAACTAAATCATTTTGGTCGCATAAAATTACATTTGCGGCATTATTCCATAGGCGGATGTAGAGATTGAAGATTTCGTTTTCGCTGTGGGAAAGAACCATCTTAATCACACGTTCAAGGCCAATTTGTTCGCAGGAATTTATACGACAGCCCTTTATTCTGGAGCGTAAAAATTCCATAAAGCGTAAGGGCTTGTCGTTTTTGGTGATTTTTCTCCGAGTTTCATTTATGCGTACAGAATTTTGTGCCGTACAGATTAAGACAGTTTTGGCCTGGCCTTCTTTGTAGGTGTAAAGGGCAAGACTGTCAAAACCTGGCTGGATAATGTCTTGTATAAAGCTTCCTGTTAAATCTAATTCCTGGAGTATGAGGTTAATTTCGTTGCAATTTAGAGACAATTTTTATTCCTTTTCGAAATTACTTTTTTAATTTCAGTTGATGCTGTGCATTTCTAAAATATCTTCAATATCTTCATCCTGCTGACCAAGGGACTTCCATTTTGCAACTATTATTTTTCCGTCTTTCAGGCTGTCTAGAGAAATTGCCTGATCCTGGGATTTTATTTTTGCAGGTTTTTCTACAATTCCTGTAATTTCAATTTTGTATCCCTGGTTGTTTTGTAATTCTGAAAGCGTATTTTGGTCTGCCTGGATTTTAAACTCTCTTCCATCATCAGTCTTAAGTCCCAGAAATGTAACTGGTTCGTTTCCATAAACTTTTACCAAACCTATAAGTGTCATTTCGGCATTTTTGATTGGCTTTGAATAAGCAGAGAGAATTGCACTTGTTGTAATTAATATTAATGCTAACAGAATTTTTTTCATTTTTTCCTCATCAGTATCCTATATATAATCTGTATTTTACACCACTGTTTCCTGTTGCAAAACTTGAACTTAATGTGTATTTAGAAGGAAGTATATTTGAACCTATTTGACCACAGTAAGAAACTGACATTCCATGTGGATAAAGGTTTGAGTAGTAATACTGGGCATTTAAAATTACAGGTCCGTAATAAGCTGTGTTTTCTGCTCCGTTGTAATATTTTCTAGCTGTTGAACTGGTCATATTTTGGGCTGTGATAGCAGGATAATCGAATAAGTTTATAGGACTGCATTCAAAGGTTACGGTTTTGTTTCCAATATCATAGCTTTGACTGGCTGTTCTGAAAAGAGTGTAAGAAGTTCCGGTTGGGAATAAAACTGTGTTGTAAAAGTTTTCGTATGCCTGATCAAATGATGTTAAACTACAATTTTTTGCCTGTAAGGCCTTTGTAATTGCTTCCTGGTTTATATAGTCGTTTTGTGCAAGTTCTTTTATAAAGTCTATTCCAAAGTTTCTTACAAGGTAGGCTCCAAAGGCATATGCATTGGCGTAAGAAATTAATACATAATCATCTTTTAACCATGCTGTAAATCCATACATGTAACTATTGTTAAAGGTTGATAATCTTGATTTTGGAGATGCATCATCATCAATTCCAAGCTGGCTCTGCATAATATCTTCGCAAACCATAGACATCATTTCGTTGAACCAGTTATCTGAATATCTGAAGCTGTTCGAACCTGTTGAAGATGCATGTTTAACTGTTTTGTTTACAAAATGCAGAAGGTGCTGGAATTCATGGGCAACTGTTGAAACCATATAATCTTCTGCTACTTGGGTAAAGTAAGAGTCTAGGTGGAGACACTGGCATTCATTTGAATTGCTAGTTGTATTAGATCCGTATGTTCCGTTTTTAGTAAAATCATAAGACGAGAAGTATCCAAAGGTTCCGCTGTTCTGATTTTCTACATAATCGTTGTAAATGTCGTAAACAAACAGGTGAACTTTTTGTTCGGTTTTAATGTTGATAAGGTTTGAATAATTGCAGTTTGAGTCGTAATTGTTTCCAAAAAGATAAGTTTCTTTTTCGTAGATTGAATCAAAAGTGTCTGCAAGTTTTTTTAATTGGGCGTTTGTTACTGTTATTCCAGATTTTTCCAGGTACCAGACATAGCAGTGGTCTCCAATTACTTTTAAAGTTGCTTTATTTCCATATAGAACATATGATTTATTGTTGTTTACACCATAAATGCTTCTTTGATTGCCAATTTCGTATGTTACTGTAGATTCTGTTGCATTAAGGCTTCTTCCGTCTGATAGGGAATTATCAATTACAGGTTGTATATCAATTTGTGGAGCTTCAAAAGGAATGTTTGTAATTTTGTTTTTACCATTACTTGTAAAGTCCTTGCTAACTTTATCAAATTTTGTGTCTATGGTATTTATGTTAGATGAGTTACTGTTGAAAACTTTTGTAATTTCATCGTTGTTATTTGTTACAATAAGAAATGCATTTCTTCCAGCATAAGCCGATAAATCTACTTCTTTACCAACTTCTAAATCTATTGTTGTAGGATAAAGAATAAGGGGTGTCTGGGGTGTACAAGAAAAGAACAAGAGTGCAAGCATAATTGTAGCTGAAACTCTGCAAAAAAAAAATTTCATAAAATCACCTTTGTTATATTTTTTTGTTATATTTAAAGTGATTATATTTCTACAAAGGTGACTTTGCAAGTTTTAATCCATAAATACCAGTTTATAAGTTAGATTGCTGGATGAGCTGCTTATATTAGATGATAACTTGTATGTAGTTGGCAGGTCATCATCACCAACAGTACCCCAGTAAGAAACAAACATGCCGTATGGTGAAAGGCTGGAGTAGAAAACTTGAGTATTTAGGATTAAAGGCCCATTGTATGCAGAACCAAGACTTGCATTGTAGTAGTAAGAAACGCATCTACTGGTCATCAGGCTGGAAGAAAATGTCTGGTAATCGTTAAGATTTATTGCGGAACAGGTAAATGTTACGGGGCTGTCTCCAATATCTGTGTAAGTTTTTGAAACTGTTTTGTTCAAGGTGTATTCGCTTGATGTTGGTTTTAGTATTGCATTGTAGAATTTATCTAAGACTGCACTAAAACTTTGAAGTGCTGCACCTTTTGAAATAAGAGCCTGGGTAATAGCTTCTTCGTTTATGTAGTTGTTTGTTGCCAGTGTTTTTATAAAGTCTATTCCAAAGTTTCTTACAAGGAAGGCTCCAAAGGCATAGGCGTTGGCATAGGATATGTATACATCATCATTACTACGCCAGGTATAAAAGCCCTTGTTATGATATGCATTAAAGTAAGGTAATCTAGCTTTTGGAGAGGCGTCATCATCAAGTTCTATTTGAGTCTGCATAATATCTTCGCAAATCATAGACATCATTTCGTTGAACCAGGTATCAGAATATCTGAAGTTGCTCGAACCTGTTGAAGATGCATATTTTATGGTTTTGTTTACATAGTGAAGCAGATGCTGGAATTCATGGGCAATTGTAGAACGCATTGTATCTTCTGCGGCCTGCAGAAAGTAGGAATCAAGATGAAGGCACTGGCATTCGTTTGACATGTAGGATTCTGTTGCATCATCATCATTTATATTAAAATCCAGGGACCAGAAATATCCAAAAGTGCCGGAATTTTGTCCTGAAGTGTAATCATCAAAAATATCGTAAACAAGGAGGTGGACTTTTTGCTCGCTTTGAATGTTTATTATATTGCTGAAATTGCAGTTTTCATCATAATTTGTGCCAAAGAGATAGGTTTCTTTTTCGTAGATGGAATCGAATGTATTTGCAAGTGTTTGTAGCTGGTCGTCCGAAATGCTGATGCCACTTTTTGATTTGTACCAAACATAACAGTGGTTTCCAATAACTTTTAAAATAGAGTCCTGGCCATAAGCTGCTGTATTTGTTCCGGAACTTGTTGCTCCGTAGAAAGTTTTTGTGTCTCCAAGTGAATAAGTTATGCCTGTGCTAGAGGCATTTAAGCTTCTGTTATCACTTATTACTGGCGAGATGTTTGGATTTGGAGCATTAAAAGGAATGTTTGTGTATTGAGTCAGGTTTAAGAGTGAAGATGAAGTTTCTTCGTCATTTATGGAATTTACAGATGATGAAGAAGAGGCTCTGCTTAAGCTTGCAGATGAAGAACTTTTATTTGTTACAATTAAAAAGGCCTTTTTTCCCTCAAAGGCAGAAATGTCATATTGTTGATTAAGTTCTATACTCTGAACATATGCTGAGTTAATTAATTCTGCTGTTGAATCTGACAGTGTTATTACTGAATCCTCTTGGGATGAGGAGTCTTCGGTACTGCTTGAGCTTGTTTCGTAGGTGTAGGCTGTGCTTATAGGATTCTGGCAGGAAATAAAAAATATTCCAATAATTAAAACTTTTATAAATATAAAGAAGATAGAGTGTTTCATAGTTCAACCTCGTTATATTTAATCGAAATTCATTATATATAGAGATTTAGAAAAAGAATAATGAATTTTTTGTTAGTAAGAAGGAGGTTTATATTGTGAATCTTTTCTATTTAAATTGATGTAGGGCTGGAAAAAGGTCCAATATTGACAAGAAATGGCAAATATAGTAAAAAATTCCTAATGAAATTAACTTCTTTAGTCAAAGTTTTAACTGTCCTCGTCCCTGTGGTTGGAAAATAACCGAAGAGTGATTGTTATATCTTTGTGATTAAGGAAACAGATATAGAAAAGAAAAGCTCTCCGGTGCTGGTTTATGGTACGAGGAGAGCTTTTTTGTTTTATACATATATTTTTAGTGTTTTTATAGAGGTTTTTTATGAAACAAACAGGCGCACAGATTATTGTTAAATTGTTGGAAATGTATGGGATTAAAACCGTAGCTGGAATTCCAGGTGGTTCTATTCTTCCTCTTTATGATGAATTAAATCGTTCTTCAATCCGCCACGTCCTTGTGCGCCAGGAACAGGCAGCCGGATTTATAGCTCAGGGAATGACTCGTTCTACAGGTAAGGTTGCAGTTTGTATGGCAACCTCTGGTCCTGGAGCTATGAACCTTCTTACAGCTATTGCAGATGCCCGTGCCGACTCAATCCCAATTATTGCAATTACAGGTCAGGTAAATACTTCTTTAATTGGAACAGATGCTTTCCAGGAAGCCGATACTTTTGGACTTTCTTTCCCAATTACAAAACATTCTATGATGGTAAAAAGTCCTGCTGAACTTTTGAATGCAATTCCAGAAGCCTTTGAAATTGCACAGAATGGTCGTCCGGGGCCAGTTTTAATTGATGTTCCCCGCGATGTTCAGCTAGCTGAATGCGAGGTTGATTCATGGCCAGATATTGAAGCCGTTCGCGTACACGATATCCGTTTTCACACTCCAATTGCTGAGTACGGCGAAAAAATGACCAAAATTATTGAAGCACTTAAGGCTTCTAAACGTCCTGTACTTTACTGTGGAGGCGGTTGTAATACAGAAGAGGCTGCCAGTGGAATTAAGGCTTTTGTTCAGACTTACTCCCTGCCTCTTGTAACAAGTTTGATGGGGCTTGGTTGTTTGCCAGAAAGTATGCCAAACTTTATAGGAATGCTTGGAATGCATGGTAATCATGCGGCAAATGTTGCAATTCATGATTCAGATTTAGTTATTGCCGCTGGAGTTCGTTTTGATGACCGTGCAACTGGTCTTGTTCAGCAGTTCTGTCCTGATGCCAGAATTGTTCATATTGATATTGATGCGGCCGAAGTTAATAAGATTCTTCCTGCAAATATTTCGATTGTTGCTGATGTAGAATCTGTATTCCCAGTTCTGACCCAGTTGATTTCGGAACAGAAGGTAAGTGCTCCAGAAGCATGGCTTAAAAAGATTTGTAAGATAAAGGAAGAAAATACTTCTGTAGAATGTGGTCGCCCAAAGGGAGAAAAACTTGCTAATCCTCGCGAAATTATTTCTAAGATTCCTGAATATGCAGCTCAAGCTGGTGTAAGTGGAGATAAATTGATTGCTACTACAGATGTAGGACAACATCAGATGTGGGCAGCTCAGTATTATCCAGTTGAAAGACCTCGTTCTTTCCTTACTTCTGGTTCTTTGGGAACAATGGGTTTTGGTTTGCCTGCTGCAATTGGTGCCGCACTTGCTAATCCAGAGTCTAGAGTTGTTTGTTTTTCTGGAGACGGCTCAATCATGATGAATATTCAGGAAATGGCTACTCTTGCTGAACTTAATCTTCCTGTAACTGTAATAGTTTTCCAGAACGGTACTTTGGGTATGGTTTATCAGCAGCAGAAGTTCCTTTTTGAAAAAAATTATTCGGCTTCGGTTTTCTCTAAAGAACCAGATTTACTTTCTATTGCCAGAGGTTTTGGTATAGAAGCTATAGATGCAGATGAAGATCCTGAATGGTACAAGAAGGCCTTTGATCCTGCAAATCAGGCTAAGCCTCGCTTTGTAAGAATTTCTGTTGATTCTGAAGAAACTGTATTACCATTCGTTCCTGGTGGAAAGGCTAATATTGATTCTATAAGAGACTAGTTGTTTAAGTATTAGTTTTTACTTGGAAATTAAGAAGAAGGATATTTCCGTATTCCATTCAAAAATAGTTTTGTCGCAGGCGGCAAGGAGCAGGTTTACAATTTTTTGTATTTCCAGGCTACCTACCGCCTGACACATTTTTGCTCCATAAGCCGAAGTTTGTGGATTGAACCATTTTTCAATTTCTGCAGGAGTAATTCGTCTTTTTTCTTTTAAGTTTTGGGTAGCAATCTTTACGGTAAGCCCCTTTTTTCTGAAGGTGTTGGCAATAAAAATTCCATCCCAATTAAACAAAATATTGTCGCGGTCCCCAAAGAATTCTTGTTCTGCCGCTTCCATTTTATCCAAAGTTTCTAAAAATGGTTTTAGACTTTCTGGTGAAAGAATTTGATTTCTAACCAATTGGCTTATTTTTTGTCCGTGGCAAGGTATACGCTGGGAAATAATCATATTCCAGCCTTCTGCAAGTGGACATTCGTATGTAAATTCTTCATCATCTTGGGAATCTGGACGTTCATTATCATATTTTGTAAAGACTGCTTCTTCGCTAATAAAGAATTCTTTTTGTGGAGTAAGAATACCGGCTAAAGAATCTGCCAGGGCTATAATTGATGTTTCAGAGGCAAATGGGTCTGTAAAGAAAAGGCGGTCAAAAACTGCACCGTTATACTGGAACTGTACAAGCAGGTTGTAAAAATCTTTTGGAGTAAGAAAATCTGATGAAAGGGATTGTCCACGGCAGCGTAAAACCGGTCGGTCTAAAGAACCTAAAGTTCTTCCGTATTGTTCCAAAATCTCTTTTCCTTTTTCAGTTTTACAAACACCGCAAGTTACACCTTCTGGAGTTCTGCGGGCAATTTCCCAAAGAAGTAGTCCGGAATCTGCATTCCAAATTAAAGAACGGTGATGGCGGAGAAGGTTTGCCATGTTGGTCATTGTATCGCGGATGCCCAGAAGAACTTCTGCACGGTTTGAATCGAGTCTCTGACGCCAGAAGCGGTCGGCACGGTTTAGAATTACTTCTTTTGCAGGATCCTTTGGACTGAATGTAAGGTTTTCTTCTTTTTTGACATCTCCAGACTTGAAATGCTCATTTACCCACCATTCAGAAATTGGATTTTCACCAAATTCAGATTTTTCTGTTTCTTGTTTTTTTGCAAGATTTGAGTAGCGGTTTATAGAACCTGTAGTTTCTGGCGAAGTTGCCAGTTCATCGGAAGTATATTGTTCGCTAGACTGATTTTTTTCAAGAATTGCAGCAATTTGCAGTTCACGGCGGGAAAGTACACCATCTCTGATTGTTGCTTCGTAGCCCTGGGTGCTTGGATTGTAAAATACTCGACCCATAAGAGAGTCTGGCAGGTACTGTTGAGCAACCCAGTGATCGCGGTAGGCATGTGGATAAAGATAGCCTGCTCCATGACCAAATCCTTCTGCATCACGGCTGCTGTCTTTAAGATGGTTTGGAACTTCTGCATCTTCTTTTTCGATTGCGGCAAGGGCGTCAAAAAAGGCCATGCTGGAGTTAGATTTAGGGGCTGTAGAAAGATAAAGGGCTGCATGGGCCAAAAAGTAACGGCCTTCTGGCATTCCAACTCTGTCAAAGGCCTGGGCACAAGACTCAACAATCGAAATGGCATTTGGATCTGCAAGACCTGTGTCTTCGCAGGCAGAAATGAGCATTCGTCTAAAAATAAAATGAGGGTCTTCTCCAGCCGCTACCATTTTTGCAAGCCAGTAGCAGGCCGCATCTGGATCACGTCCACGTAAAGATTTTATGAAGGCAGAAATAATGTCGTAGTGGTAGTCGCCATCGCGGTCATAAAGTACAACTTTTTTCTGGATTGATTCTTCAGCACATTCCTTACTGATATAAATGGTTGTTCCGTAGGCTGGAATTGGAGGCTGCTGATAAGGGGCCCATTTTTCTGGAGTAGTTTCAATTGCAAGCTCCAGAGCGTTCAAAAGGGAACGGGCGTCTCCGTTGGCAGTTTCAATCAGGTGTTCTAAAGCACCGTCTTCGAATTCAATTTTCCAGTGGCCGTAGCCTCTTTCTTCATCTGTTATTGCCTGCATTGCGGCTTTGTGTAAATCCTGCTGGGTAAGAGCTTTTAACTGGAAAACTCTTGAACGGCTTACCAAGGCCTTGTTTACTTCAAAAAAAGGATTTTCAGTTGTGGCACCAATTAAAATAATTGTTCCGTTTTCAACCCAAGGAAGCAGGGCGTCTTGCTGGCTCTTGTTCCAGCGGTGTACTTCATCAACAAAAAGGATAGTTCTGCGGCTGTAAAGATTGTAGTAATCTTCTGCCTGTTTGATTGAGTCACGGATATTTTGAACACCTGTCAAAACGGCATTCAAGGTTATAAAGTTTGATTTTGTATGATTGGCGATTACACGGGCCAGGGTGGTCTTGCCACTTCCTGGAGGGCCGTAAAAAATTACTGAGGTTAACTGGTCGGCGGCGATGGCACGGCGAAGAAGTCTTCCTTTTCCTACAATATGATCCTGCCCGATATATTCATCGAGATTCCTTGGCCGCATTCTTGCAGCCAGAGGTTCCTGCATCATTTTAATTTGCTCAAAAAGTGAATCTTCTGCCATGCTCTCTCTGATATTTGCGAATAAAATTATTCGCGGTTCCAGTTTCCTCTTGAAGGGTAGTAAGACCAGAGCCCTACATCAGTATATGAAACTGATGATGAACTTGAGCCTGTTCCATAGAAATTTATACTTGCATACAAACTACTTTCAGCTTCTGTTTTATCTGGAGTTGCGTTAAGAGTTGCTAAAATATTATATGAAGAAGTAAGTTTAAATGAAGCATTGCTTGTAAAGTCAATTAAAGAAGAACCAGGAACTCCGTCTGTTAATGTTGTTCTGACCATTCCCCCTGTAGAAGTTGTTGAAGCACTTACTGATGGTATGTATCCACGGCCAATTAAAAGTGTATCGGCTGTAGTTGTTAGAGTTGTAATTGGGTTTCCTGCGTTCAAGCTTAATGTAAAGTTGCTGCCGTTTGTATCGCTGTAGTAGAGGAAATATCCTGAACCATAGTAAATACGTGTGGCAGGGCTTGTGTATGTTTCATTTGTTGTAGAAGCAATGCTGTTGAAGAATACTGGAGAACCATTGAACATTACAACGGAAGAAATTTGATTTGTGTCAGTTGAATCTACAGGGGTAAGGTTTCCTGCAGAAGTAATTTGTCCGTTAGACAGCTGGTAGTAAGTGATTGTAGGGTAAACGGTATTTAATACTCCCGAACGAATGTAAATTCTTCTGTTTGCTCTTTGTGGGGCATTTGTAGAGAAGATGGAGAATGCTGTGTACTGTACTTCAGAATAGTAGAATGTTGGGAATGTGTTGTCTGGAATGTTTACAACTTTTACTTCGCAGTCTGTTGTTGACCAGCTTCCATCGCTGTTTACACTTGGTTTAAGTGCCCAAAGGTAGAAATTGCTTACAGCTGTAGTTCCATAATCAGAATTTGTATAAGATGCACAGAACAAGTAGAGGTAATCTGTGTCGGTAAGAACTTTTGCAATCTGGTAGCCAGTGTGTGTTGAAGTTGTGTAATCGTAGGTATGATATGCAAAACCTGGAATTACAGTTCTTACATCAAATGTACACCAACTTCCATGAACCTGATTTGAAGCGAGTTTATAGCGTACTCCATAATCTGCTGCAAGAACAAGATATTCATTATCACTATTGTTTCCTACTGTATAGCGGCAAATGGAATTTATATTTCCACTTACAGTTGCCTTTTCAGGAGAAACATCATTCATAACTTCGTAATAAATTGGGCTAAAACAAGAGGTAAAAGATATTGTTGCAAAAATAGCTAGAATTATAAGTCCAAGTGTCTTTTTCATTTTAATTCCTTTTTGTATTAGAAGTGATAGCGGGCACCAAGTCCTGCAGTTGCAAATAAACCATTATAGTTCTTTGTAGAGTCTGTGAACCACTGTGGAATCCAGTAAGCGGATGCATTTAGACCAATGGACCAGCCTTCTGCAAATCTATAGAACACTCCTGCATTGGCTTTTGCGGAAAATGAAGGAAAGTAAGTCATGGTTTGGCATGTTGTTGTTGCAATTCCAATTCCTAATGACATTGGAAATTCAAATTTTCCTACGTAAGGCTGATAAAGAAGGCCTAAAGTAATTGGAACAGAAATTAAAGGTTTTTCACCAATTGTCATATTGTATCCAATCAAGAGGTCTCCACCTACAGCAATGTTTCCTGTAAGAAAACGGTAGTAAGAAACACTTGCTCCGGCACCAATATACAACTGATTTTTAAAACTTAATGGAAAATTGGCAAATAAATCTATTTCAAGGAACTGATCTCCAGCTCCATTTTGTTCATAAATATACCCATCATCATATTCATCACCGGTTTCGTCTGCAAATATTGCTGCAGTACAAAGGCAGATAATCATTAAAATAGAAATAAAGCGTTTCATATTGCGACCTTTTTTTATATCCAGTATATTTTTCGTACTAGAAATATACATTTTTTGAGTTTATTTATCAATAAAACCATATATGGAGATTAAGGTTACATGAGTGCAGTTGTAATTGACGGAAAACAGGTTGCTGCAGATGTTCGTGCAGAGGTTGCAAAAAAAGTTGCAGATTTGAAGACAAAGGGAATTACTCCTTGTCTGGCAGTTATTCTTGTAGGAGAAAATCCTGCATCTGTATCTTATGTAACAGGAAAACAGAAGGCTTTGGCCGAAGTTGGCATGTCTGACCGTTCTGTAAAATTGCCTGAATCAACTACAGAAGAAGAACTTCTTAAATTGATTGATCAGTTGAACAAGGACGATAGTGTTCATGGAATTTTGGTTCAACTTCCACTTCCTAAGCATATTAATGAAGATAAAGTGATTATGGCTATTGATCCTTCAAAGGATGTAGATGGTTTCCACCCTGTTAGCGTAGGAAATTTGATGATTGGTCGTCCGGGATTTTTACCATGTACACCTCATGGAATTATTGTAATGCTGCAGAAGGCTGGAATTGAAACTAGTGGTAAGCATGCCGTTGTAATTGGTCGTTCTAACATTGTTGGAAAGCCTGTTTCAATTCTTCTTGCCCGTAAAGATGTAAACTGTACTGTAACCATGTGTCATACCGGTACAAAAAATATGGCAGAAATAACACGTCAGGCTGATATTCTGGTAGTCGCTTCTGGTCATCCTCATACTCTTACTAAAGATATGGCAAAAGATGGAGCGGTAATTATTGATGTAGGTGTAAATCGTATTCCAGATTCAAGTAAAAAATCTGGATTCCGCCTTATTGGAGACTGTGATTTTGATGACCTTAAGGAAAAGGCATCCTTTATCACTCCTGTTCCTGGTGGGGTAGGGCCAATGACAATTGCTATGCTTATGCAGAATACTCTGGAATCGGCCCAAAACAGATTAAATAAATAAGGGGCATTTTATGCGAGATATACAAAACGAAGAAGATACAAGAGAAGTTCCACTTCAAAAAGTTGGAGTAAAAAATGTAAAGTATCCGGTTCAGGTTCTGGATAAGGCTAAGAAGATTCAGAATACCACTGCAACTGTAAATCTTTTTGTAAATCTCCCTCATAATTTCAAGGGCACTCACATGAGCCGCTTTATAGAAGTTTTCCACAAGTATCACGAGGATATTTCTATGAATAATTTTCTGGATATGCTGGAAGAAATACGTAATAAGCTTGATGCAGAACGTGCCTTTGGAAGAATTACCTTTCCATATTTTATAGAAAAGAATGCCCCTGTTACTAAGTCTCCTGGAATTATGCAGTATATCTGTACTTATGAAGGAGAAACTTCTGTAAACGAAGGTAAAAAATTCTTTGTTTCTATAAAAGTTCCAATTGCCACTCTTTGTCCTTGTTCAAAAGCTATTTCTGAATATGGTGCTCACAATCAGAGAGGTCTTGTAAAAATAAAGATTCAGTATAAGGACTTTTTCTGGATTGAAGATATTATAAAGATGATAGAGGATTGTGCTTCTACACCTTTGTACACCCTGCTCAAGCGTCAGGACGAAAAGTATGTTACTGAACATGCCTACGATAATCCACGTTTTGTAGAGGATGTTGTACGTGAAGTTTATTTGGGCTTAAAGGATATGGGATTTGACTGGTTTAGCGTAGAAGCCGAAACTGACGAAAGTATTCATAACCATAACGCTTACGCCTATACAGAATTTTCAAAATAAAAAAAACTCCCAGATTACCGGGAGTTTTTTAATAGTAAATAAGTATTTTTAAATAAATATTTTGAAATGTTTTTTAAATTGTTTTTAACTAGTTTTTTAAATTATTTTGAAATCTTTTTTAACTTTTTATAACTTTATTTACTAACTTTATAATATATCTGTGTAAGTATGATGTCAAGAACTTTTTTAAAAAAAATTAACCATAGTTAAAGTTTCTAAAAAAATTTAACTATGGTTAAAAATAACATTAATTTATAATTTTACTTGCAATATTAAGATTTATGTTTTTCTATTACAGATTCTCTTTCTATAACTTTGCCAAGAATAATTTTCTTTCCAAGACTAATTTTAGGATCCTGAATTTTTACAATTATACTTTCGGCAGCCATTCTAGCCATTTCATCATAATCAATACTGAAGGTTGTAAGTTTTGGAATACCAAAATCTGCATAAATACCATCATCAAAAGCGGCTACTGCAATAGAGTCTGGAATATCGTATTCCATTCCTTCTAACTGGTGAATAAGTTTGTATGCAACACGACAGTCATTGCAAATAAAGGCGTCTGGCATGTCTTCTGGAAGGAAAAGGCCCTGTTCTTCACCATCTTCAGTTATATCTTCAATAATATAGTCATTTCTATATGGAGAATTACTAAGGAAAACAGCCTTATGATAGCCTAAATAGCGGTCCATAACAGTTGCATCAAACTTTGGGTTACCTACAAAACCGATTTTTTTGTATCCCTTATCATAAAGATACTGGGTGAGGGTGTAACCAAAGTAGATATTATCGCAAACAATTCCACCGTCTGTTTCATCAGCAAACTCAAAGGTCATTAAAACTTTTGGAAGGTTAATTTTTTTGAGCAAATCAAGATATGATTTTTCCATTTGGCCAAGAATAATGAAGCCATCCACCTTTTTTTCCTTAATCAATTTTGGTTCAATAAGGAGGTGTTCAGTTTCTTCTGAAATAATTTCTGTAAGACCGTAGTAATCAACCTGAGACAACTGAAAAATTAACGATTGTTGGATAGACATGAAGGTAGCATTAGCATTAAGTGATCTTGCGGCTACTAAAATACCAATGTTTTTAGATGAAGTTTCTTTAGACGCTGAGGCTTTTTTATAACCAATTTCTTCTGCTTTGCTTATAATTTTTGCCCGTAATTCGTCACTAACTCCCTCTTTACCCGAAAGTGCCTTTGAAACTGACATAACGGTTATTTCGAGTTCATCGGCGATGTCTTTCATTGTTGGAACGCTTTTCATTAACTTTAATATAACATCTATATAAAGTTAATTCAAATGATAATGCATACAAATTGATATATATATTTATAAATAATGTTTTTTTTTGTACAATAAGGCTTATGACTTACTTTTTTGAAACATACGGATGTGAAATGAATATTGCCGAATCCGCTTCGGTTGAGCAGCTTTTAATTGCACGGGGGTGGACTAAGGCCGACTCCGCACAGGTAGCAGATCTTGCAATTATTAATACATGTTCCGTAAGAGAAACAGCTGAAAATAGAATTATGGGACGTTTGGGCTGGTATAATGGTTTAAAGGCTGTTCGTGAATGTAAGCTTGGTGCAAAAACCAGAATGCTTGAAGATGCTGTAGAATATGTAAAGAATGGACCAAAGCCTTTGACTCTGGTTGTAATGGGTTGTATGGCGGAAAGACTTTTGACAGAATTTCATAAGGATTTTCCTTTTGTTGATTATGTAGTTGGAACTTACGCCAAGCATTATTTTGGTCAGATTGTCGAGGCAATTGAAGAAGGTCGTAAGCCTTTTGAAGTAGATGATACAGAAAAATACAAGTTTGCTACAGTTTCGGCAGAGCCAGGGGCTTTTTCAACCTTTGTTCCAATTATGCACGGCTGTAATAATTTCTGTACCTTCTGTATTGTTCCATATGTAAGAGGTCGGGAGCTTAGTCGTCCTGTAGATGAAATTTTAAATGAACTGGATATTCTGGCAAAAATGAGGGTAAGGGAAGTTACCTTAATCGGGCAGAATGTAAACTCTTACCATGGGGCTTTGAGTCAAGGCCGTTTGGAAAAAGCCGTAGAGGGAATTACTGTTCCTAATCCTGATGATGTAAACTTTGCTCAGCTTTTGCAAATTGTTGCAGACCATCTTAGAGAGACAAAATCTCCTATTAAATGGGTTCGTTTTATGTCTTCTCATCCAAAAGATTTGTCTGATGATGTAATTGATGTAATTGCCAGGGAAGACGTACTTTGCCGCCACATCCATCTGCCAGTTCAGCATGGCTCTAGTGCTGTTTTGCAAAAAATGAACCGCCGCTATACCCGTGAACATTATCTGGACTTAGTAAAAAAGATAAAGGAAAGAATTCCAGATGTATCTCTTACCACTGATATTATGATGGGCTTCCCAGGTGAAACTGAAGAAGATGTTGAATTAACTCTGGATTTAATGCGTCAGGTTAAGTATGAATCGGCAATGATGTACTACTACAACCCAAGAAGTGGAACTCCTGCTGCCAAGATGGAACAGATTCCTGAAGAGGTTAGAAAGGAACGTTTGCAGAGGGTAATTGATTTGCAGCTGGAACATACCCACGAACAAATGTCTAAGAGAGTTGGAACAACAGTTATGGTTCTGGTAGAAAAAATCAGCCGTGATAATAAAGAAGAACTTCTGGGTCAGACTGAACAGCATGAAAAAATTGCCTTCCAGGCCCCAAGTTCTTATATTGGTAGTTTTGTAAAGGTAAAAATTACAGAGCTTAGTGGCAATACTTTCCGTGGACAGATGATTGGTTAGTATAATATTATAAAAGAATAGTTCTAGCAGAGATAATTTTTTTATAAGAGGCAAAATATGATAATTACATTGATAGTGTTTTTAATTCTTGTTGTTTTTATGGCTTTCTTTATTGGATTAAATGTTGAGCACAGCTGTAGTCTCTGGCTGTTTAAATCTTTTGAAAGCCTTCCTGTTTCTGTGCTGGTTTTATTATCGTTTGCGGCTGGAATTGTTTTTTCTCTGCTTCTTTTAATGATTTATAAATTAAGAAAGTCTAGTACCGAAAATGAAGTAGAAAAGCTTGCGGTAGAAAAGTCTAAAAATGACAAGAAGAATATCAAGCTTCGTGAAAAAACTGAAAGAAAAATCAGAAAACTTCAGAAAAAGAATTTTAGAGATAAAAAAGCCGTGCTTTCTGAGCAGAATGGAAATCAGACTGTTATTGCAGGTCAGGTAAGTCCGCTCTCAAGTACAGACTCTTCTTCTACCGATAAATAATATATGAAAAAAATAATTTCCTTTCTTATTCTTGTAAATTTATTTTTTTGCCTTTCTGCGGCTGAACTTACAGCAAGGTTTGTTACTGGTGAGGCTGTAAAAAAGGATAGTCTAGAAGAGTCTCTTTCATATTTAAAAGGTCAGGTTGCTAAAATGAATCTTCCTGCAGAAAAAAGGGCAACTTACGTTTTTATAGCAACTCTTGAAGAACAGATGGCTTTGTATGACCAGGCACAAAAGTCTTATGCTCAGGCCGCTTCGATTGCAGCGGGCGATGCAGAAGGAATGCCTAAAAAATCAAATGAAGAAATTGTTCTTGATGCAATTCGTTGTGCCCTTAGCAGTGGCGATTATATGACTGCGGATTCGTATTTAAACTCGGCAGTTAGAAATACCAGAAATGAAAAAATACAAGCTTATATAAAATTATACACTCAGTGGTCGGCACTTTGCAGGGCAGAAAAAGTTGACGATATTCAGGAACCTCTTGTAATGCTCCAGGCCTACTTAAAGCTTGATTCGATGGAATGCCTTCGTCCTGCCATTTATTTGACCCTCTGGTATCTTACCGGCGATAAATCTTACTCTCAGCAGATTGCATCTAAATATCCAAAATCTCCAGAAGCCGCAATTGTAAAAGGTGATGTTCAGCTTTTGCCAACTCCTTTCTGGTTCTTTGTTCCTAAATCTGGAGAGGCAGAGCAGGGTACAGGTAGTTATGCCGATACTTCATCATCTAGTGGCACTTCTTCATCTGCTGCAAATGAAACTTCTTCTAGCCAGGGACAAAGTGCAGCTTCAAGTAAAATTACAAAATGGCAGCTGGGACTTTTTAGAACTCAAAGTAATGCCAAACTCCTGGTTGATGAATTAAAATCTAAGGGGTTTGAAGCCTATACCACAAGTGAAACTAGGGCCAGCGGAACAACCTACTATATAGTTTTGGTTAATGAAGATAAGTCTGGCAATATGGCAGATAAACTTAGAAATGCCGGTTACGACTGTTACGCTGTTGATTGAGGGTTTATTACAAAACCCTCAAAACGGCGAAGTCAAGGCTTTAAGCGTGAGCGTGCCTTGACTCGACGTATTAAATCTGTTCTTCTAGAGTAAATCTTTCTATAAGTTCAATATCCAGTTGTAGAACGTTCATTTCGTTTGCAAGCTCTGCTTTAAGGTGTTTAACGCCCTGAGGCAGAGTTTCTTTCTTTAAAGAGAAGATTAAGAGCTGATTTATACTGTACCAGGCAAAAATTCCCGGATACTGGGCTTCTTTTATAAAGGTCGAAATCTTTTCGTTTAAAGAAATAATTTTTTTGCTGTCAGGATTTTCTCGGTTTCCTTTATCTACAATGTTTAAAAGACAGAGCTGGGCAGAAAGTACTGGTGAAGAATACTTTTTATAAGTTATGTAAACAATTCGGAATTCACCAAACTTAAGCCAGGTCTGAATTTCTTCGCCAACACGTTCCTTGAGCATAAGATCAATGTTTACATTGGTACATTCCTGGCGTCCTTTAAGAGCTTCTTCGCGGTCATCTCGTGGGGCGTGGAATTTAAAGCCGTTTTTACCATGATTTTTTACATATAAGAGGGCATGGTCTGCTTTTGAACTAAGATTTTCAAAGGTTCCGGCTACATCAGGATAAAGGGCAATTCCAATAGAAGTTGTAACAGGCCTTGAAAGATCTGGCAAAAGAACTTTAGATTGCAAGGTCTTTAAGAATAAGCTACAGCATGAGGCAATCTGGTCCTGACTTTCAAATGATTTTAGGAATACACAGAATTCATCACCAGAAATATGGGCAATATAGGAATCTTCGGGCATAATATCTTCAAGACATTTTCCAACACCCCGTATAATTTCATCTCCAACCAGGTGAGAGAAATTATCATTTATGTATTTAAGTCCGTCCAAATCACACATAATAAAGGCACCAGGTTTTTTAGACTTGAGTCTTTTTCTTACCTTTGTCTGGAATCCGTCTTTATTTAGAAGACCTGTCATTGGGTCTGTAATAAGCTTTTGTTCGTAAACAGCAACGTGTTTTTTAAGAGAGTGAATTGTAATTACATTCTGAATACGTTTTTTGGTAAGTAGGGAATCAAAAGGGGGATTAAAGATTTCGGCACAACCCATGTTGAAAACATCCAGTTCCTTTTGCAAATTGTTTGTTTCTAGAATTACTGTTACAGGCTGATTACTAATTTGCTTACTGTCTACAAGGTATTTTAGAATTGCATTACCATCCATTTTTGATGGTGATAAATCGATTACAATAAAACTATATAGATTTTCCTGAAGGGCATTGATAGCACTTACTTCATCAGAATAGCTGTCGATTGTGTAATTATCGCTTAAAAAAGATGAGAACGTTCTGAGCGTAGAAAAATTTTGAATTGCTAAAAAAACTCTTTCCATATTTTTTTACTTTTTCCTTTTATAAATTGTAATTTTGATATCTACAAGTTTTAATTATTTCTGTTTTATTTTACTTTAACATATAAAAGGTATTTTTTGTAGTTTTCTTTGTAAAATAGGTGTTATTTACCATCCTCTAGCTGGCTCTGTTGTTACATTTGCCTTTTTTAGGTAAAATTAACAGGAAAAAATAAAATAATACAAAGAGGGATATTAATGGCAAAAACTTTTGATGATAAAAAAATCATTTACACTATGGACCGTGTTGGACGTGCTTACGGAACAAAGGTTGTATTAAAAGACATCAGCATTTCTTATTATTATGGTGCCAAAATTGGTGTACTTGGTGCAAATGGTGCTGGTAAATCATCACTTTTTAAGATTCTTGCTGGAATTGATAAGGATTTTACAGGTGAAACTTCCCTGGCTCCTGGTTATACAATTGGATATTTGGAGCAGGAACCATATCTTGAGCCTGGTAAAACAGTTATGGAAGTTGTAAAGGAAGGCGTAAAGCCAATTACAGATCTTCTTGAAGAATTTGATAAGATTGGTGAAGCATATGGTGATCCAGATGCAGATTTTGATAAATTAGCAGCCCGCCAGGGCCAAGTTCAGGAAAAACTGGATGCTTTGGATGCATGGAATTTGGATGCTAACCTTGAACTTGCTATGGAAGCTCTTCGATGTCCTCCATCTGACCAGGTTGTTGATGTTTTGTCTGGAGGTGAACGCCGTCGTGTTGCTCTTTGTCGTCTTCTTTTACAGAAACCTGATATTTTGCTTTTGGACGAACCTACTAACCACTTGGATGCAGAAACTGTTGCCTGGCTTGAAAAACACTTGCATGATTATCCTGGAACTGTAATTGCCATTACACATGACCGTTACTTCTTGGACGAAGTTGCCGGCTGGATTTTGGAATTGGACCGTGGAGAAGGTTATCCTTTCAAGGGTAATTATAGCAGCTGGCTTGAACAGAAGAATCAGCGTCTTGCTCAGGAAAGCAAAAATGAATCTGCCCGTCAGAAGGAAATTCAGCGTGAGTTGGAATGGATTCACATGGGTGCCAAGGGACGTCAGGCTAAGCATAAGGAACACATTACCCGCTATAACGAACTTATGTCTCAGGAATCTAAAAAGCAGTTGAAGGATACTCAGATTTCAATTCCTGCTGGACCTAGACTTGGTGGTCAGGTAATTGATTTTGAAAATGTAACAAAATCTTTTGGAGATAAACTTTTATTTGAAAATTTAAATGTTCATATTCCTGCTGGAGCAATTGTTGGTATTGTTGGTCCAAACGGTGCCGGTAAAACAACTTTATTTAAAATGATTGTGGACGCAGCTGGAATGGAAGGTGGTGAAAAGCCTGATTCAGGATCAATTAAAATTGGTCAGACAGTTAAGCTTGTTTATGTTGACCAGATGAGAAGTGGACTTGATGAAAACAAGACTGTTTATGAAACTCTTGGAGGCGGCGGTGATCTGGTAAAGCTTGGTGCTGTTGACGAAAAGGGTAGAGCACTGGAAGGTGGTGTTCGCGAAGTTAATGCCCATGCTTACTGCGGTTGGTTTAATTTTGCTGGTCCTGATCAGAATAAAAAAGTTTCTGTTCTTTCTGGTGGTGAACGTAACCGCTTGAATTTGGGTATGATGCTTAAGGAAAGTGGAAACGTTCTGCTTTTTGATGAACCTACTAACGATTTAGACGTAGAAACTGTTCGTGCTCTGGAAGAGGCTTTGGAAGATTTTGCCGGCTGTGCTCTTGTAGTTAGCCATGACCGTTGGTTTTTGGACCGTATTTGTACTCATATTCTTGCATTTGAAAATAATTCAGAAGTTCGTTTCTTTGAAGGAAACTGGTCTGAATATGCAGAATGGAAGATGAAGGAATTTGGCGAAGATGCAGGAGTTCCAAAAAGAGTTGTATACCGTAAATTGAGCAGATAATTCTATTATGCAGGAATCTTATGTTAAATAATTTCTGATGAAGAGAGTAAAATCAGGGGGTATTTTATGAAGAAGTTGTTACTTAGTCTTGTAGTAACATTCGTTTTGGCAGGTGCACTTTTTGCTGCAAAACCTGTCTTTGAATCGAAGAATGCAGTAAAAGATACTGGAAAAAAGTCTTTTAATTCTGATTCTGCAATTGAAACTGTAAAAGACATGAAAACTGGTTGGAATCTTGGTAACACTTTGGATGCTACCAATGCACAAAATCTTTCGTCAGAAACTAGCTGGGGGCAGCCAAAGACTACAAAAAAAATGATTGATACTTTGGCTGCATCTGGAATAAAAACAATTCGTATTCCTGTATCTTGGCATAATCATCTTATTGATAAAGATTATACGATTGATCCAGCGTGGATGAAGCGTGTAAAAGAAGTAGTTGACTGGGCTATTGATGATGGCATGTACGTCATCATCAACTCTCATCATGACTGCTGGTCTAGCCCTTCAAAAATGCCTTATGGTAAGGGCTACTATCCTAACAGTGTAAACTATGAAGAATCTGAACGTTTTCTTACTAATGTTTGGGCTCAGATTTGTCTTGCTTTTAATAACGGCTATGATGAACACTTGGTTTTTGAAACAATGAATGAACCAAGACTTTGTGGTACCAGCCATGAATGGTGGTTCGATAAAAACGCAAAGGAATGTCTGGATGCCGCTGAAAATTTGAATAAACTGAATAAACTTGCTTTGGATGTAATTCGCTCCAGCAAGGGAAATAATTCTAAGCGTTTTGTTATGATTCCTGGTTTGCAGGCTTCTCCAGATTCTGCATTTGCTTCTGAGTTTAAAATGCCTGATGATGGAAAAAATGGAACAAGTCACTTAATCCTTTCAACTCATATGTATAGTCCATACACCTTTGCAATGGAATCGCCTGGTAAAAGGGAATTTACTCCACAGTTTCAGAGTGAACTTGCTTCTACTTTTAAGCGTTTGAACGATAATTTTGTAAAAAAAGGATATGCAGTTGTAATTGGCGAATATGGAGCTACAAATAAGGATAATTTAGAAGAACGTGTAAAATGGTTCCATGCTTTTATAAAATATTCTCGTCAGTATGGTATTACATCTTGTCTTTGGGATAATGGTGTCTGGGTGGTGAAGGGTAATGATTATAACGAACACTTTGGTTATTTTAACAGAAGTGCTTGTAAATGGTTCTTCCCAGAAATTCTTAAAGCAATCCAAGAAGAAGCAAAATAAAAAAAATCCTGAAGTATATTTTAATCTCTTTGTTTTACATAGTAGGAAGAGATTAATTCGGTTAGGAGTCCGAATATATACTTCAGGAAAAATATAATAAAAAGGGATTTCTGTCTTAGGAGGATTTAAGGCTTTTTTACTGGTTATGCCTTTTTTGAAATCCCTTTATATTCCAAACTTATTCTTTTACTCCTCCAACTGTCATACCAACTACAAAGTACTTTTGTACGAATGGATAAACAATCAAGATTGGAACAGAAGCAACAATTGTAATTGCGGCTCTGATTGAAACTGGAGTAATCTGGTTTACTGCAGAACCATTTGCTGCGGCAAGAGCTTTAGCACCTGCATCTGCGGCACCACCACTATTCTGGCTGGCGTTCAAATAACCCATCAATACATACTGTAAAGAGTGTAAGTTCTTATTTCTTGAACAGTAGAGGTAGGTATCAAACCAGCTGTTCCATGCACCTACTGCAACGAAAAGACAAATCATAGCAATTGAAGGAACAATAAGTGGCATAATAATCTGCAAGAAGATTTTCATTTCGTTTGCACCATCAATACGGGCAGATTCTACAAAGCTGTCTGGTAAACCATTGATGTAGGTTCTGATAAGAATGAAGTTGAATACATCGATAATACAAGGAACGATGTAAACTGCATAAGAACCAACCATGTGGAGTTTCTTAATCAACATATAACCAGGGATTAAACCTGCATTTACATACATTGAAATTACCAGAATTGTTGTAAGGAGCTTTTTAAGAACAAACTCTTTACGGCTTAAAGAATATGCCAGCATTGCTGTACAGAATACGCTCAAAACAGTCTGAAGGATTGTACGTGACAAAGAAACAAGACCTGCTCTAAAAATATAGTCTGTAGCAAAGAGGGTTTTGTAGTTTTCAAGTGTAAACTTTCTTGGCCAGAATCTGATTCCGCCCTTAATAGAGTCCAAACCATCATTAAATGAAACTGCAATTGTATTCCAGAAAGGGTATACAGTTACAATTACAACCAAAAATAAAGTTATATAAATAATTGCATCAAAAATGAAGTTTTCGATTGTAGATTTTCGTTTTGCAAATCTGTATGGATTATCATTAGTCATCATATTAAACGCTCCTCACCAGCTTTTTTAGCTATACTGTTAGCAATAAGAAGTAAAGCAATGTTTACAACATTCTTGAAAATACCTGCTGCAGTAGCAAGAGAGAAGTTACCCATTGTGATACCCCACTTCAATACGTAAATATCAATCTGAGTAGCAACGTCCTGAATAATTCCGTTCTTCAATAAGTAAGGCATTTCAAAGTTAGCATCAAGAATATGTCCGGCAGACATAATCATCATGATGATGATTGTTGGTTTAATTCCTGGCAAAGTAATGTGCCAGATTTTTCTAAGACGACCACATCCATCAATTTGAGCAGCTTCGTACAAACATGGGTCAATGGCAGTCATTGCTCCAAGGTATACGATTGTGTTCCAACCAACTTCCTTCCATACGTAGGTCCAACCTACAATGTTCCAGAAGTATTTTGGAATTGCGAGCCAGTGAATTGGCTTTTTGATAAAGTGTAATGCCTGTAATATATTATTTAAAATTCCGTCTTCAACGGAAAGAACATTCGCAACTAAACTTGTAACGATAATCCACGAAAGAAAGTGTGGAAGATATGATACAGTCTGAACGAAGCGTTTTATACCAATAAAACGTACTTCATTTAAGAATACGGCAAGAACAATAGCAGTAATATAACCAAGTGCAGTTGAGATAAAACTCATACAAATGGTATTTCTGAGTGATAATAAGAATTCTGTATTCCAGATTATTTTGCCAAGTTCATTTCTAGCAATGTTACCCTGTAAATCATAGGTAACAAAAAGTTCTTTAAACCATTTTAATCCTACAAATGTTTGTGATGTAAGAGGTTTACCAACTTTAAAGTTTTGGAAGGCCATTGACCATCCTAATAATGGAACATATCTAAAAAGAATGACATATAAAACAAATGGAACTGACATTAAAATAAGAGCTTTTTGTTTTTTTAATAAATGCCATTTATTTTGTTTTACCGTGAGTAATGTTTTGTCATTGGTTTTGTTTGTTTTTTTACTTTTCATTAAAAAGACTCCAGAGAGAGAATTGAAAAGTGCATAGAATTTATTTTCTATGCACTTTTGTGTTAACCTCCAGAGCCTTAAGACTTCTGAAGGTTCTGGTTAGCTATAGATCTAACCATTTAAGTCCTTATTTTCCACCGAAGTTCTTAACGCGAGCGTCAAGTTCTCCCTGCATAAACTTGTTGAATACATCTGTAAGTGGTTTCATCTGTGTTGCAAATTCATTCCAAGTTTTATCGAAATCATTTGGTGAGCCCATAATCATTTTTGGAAGATACTTGAACTGGAGTGTTTCAAATCCCTTCATAGCAACGGCTGCATCGTGTTCAAGACCGTCGTTCTCTGGAGCTGGGTTACACTGCCACATTGGGTACCAACCTGGGTTCTTTGGTGGGTTTTTGTCTACTAACTGAGCGTAAGAGTTAATTCCGTATGCTTCGAATACTTTCTTGTCGATTTCTTCCATACCATCCTGGAATTCATAAGCTGTATTAGCAAGTGATGTAGCATATCCGTCAGAGAATGTACCTTCCCATTTTGGAGCTTCATCTGTCCAAAGCTGAGCTTTGTTCTTAAGAATCCAAGTTGCATCCTGCTGCTGGTTTCTCTGTTCCTGTGTACGGTAAGGAGCACCTGCTGTACCTGTTACAGAACCATCTGTATCGATAAAGTAGTCAGTTCCTTCAAGACCCCAGTAAAGACGCTTCTGATATTTTTCTTCAAGAAGTGTATCCATGAGTTTCAAAATCTTTTTAGCTTTTGCTTCACCACATGCTGTTGTGAAACCATATCCTCTCTGGAGGTTTGGAAGAGAAAGATCACGGTACCATGGTTTAATAGATTCATCGAATGTTACAGGAAGTGGAGCATATGTCTTGTCCAATTTTCCTTCTGTTCTAAGAGTGTTTTCAGCATCGTACATGAACTGCCATCCCTGGATGAACATACCAAGTACACGACCCTGAGAAATCTTAGCTTTGTACTGATCCTGTGTATCTGTGAAAGATGCTGGATCAATTAAACCTCTCTGATAGTATCCGTTAGCTTTTTTGAACCATTTTTTAGCATTTTCATCAGCAAAGTTGTCCAAATATGTGTATGTACCGTCACCATTGTCAACAACGTGTCCGTTACCATCGTTTGGATAACCAGCCAAGAATGCAGGTGGGTTCCAAAGGTTGAATGCAGCATTTGGGTCTGTAAGAATTGAGAATGGAATTGTTGGCATTCCATCTGTTGTTGGGTGTTTTTTGTAGTAAGCTTCGATTACATCAAAGAACTGATCAACAGTTTTGATTTCTGGCCATCCAGATTCTTCAAGAACGCATTTCTGAATCCACCATGCTGTCTGGTTATATGTTGTATTCTGGTCTGCACCAGTGTAAGCACCGTAGTTTGGTAAAGAATATACATGTGCTTTTACAATGTTTCCGTTTTCATCTTTTTCTGAGTCAGCGTAAACAATCTGCTTCCAAACAGAAGAGTAGTTCTTCATGATGTTTGGACATTCTTTTTCTACGATATCTTTAATATCGATAAGACATCCAGCACCCTGGAATTTTTCTGAATCAACTTCTACCAAGTCAGGTAAGTCACCAGAAGCAATAAGAGTACCAATTTTCTGGTCTTTATCACCATTAAGAATATCCCATGTAAATGTTACACCGAATTCTTCTTCTAACCACTTATAATCGCGGTTGTCAGCTGGAGGCTGTTGTCTCTGCTGAATTGTAAATACAGAAATGTCAAGGTTTTTAGCATTTTTACCCTTACATCCTACCATTGTAAGTGCCATCATAGCACCAATGGCTACCACTGTTAGTTTTTTCATAAAGTCCTCCTTTCGACTTTTTTGAATCTTTAGTAAAACGTTTAACTCATGTTAAGTCTGGACTTGTAGAAAAAATACACATAAATTATCATAAAATTTGTCTAAAAGTCCTAATTTTGTGTATAATCTGATTTATGAGTCAAGAATATGAGTTTATTGAACGGGGGACCGAAAAATTCCCTGTAGGATTGTTTGCCCAGACTATTTATTTGGATAAGCCACATCATCATATTGAATATGAGCTTTTTTATTTGAAGAACGGACGTGCTATTTTTGGGATAGAGGATCAGGAATTTAAACTTTACCCTGGAGATTTCCTTTTTATTAATCCTGGAGTAACTCATTATGCAAAGAGTGCCGGGGAAGGGGAAGTTTATAATTACATTGCCATGGTTTTTGATATTTCTCTTTTGGGAAAGCCAGGGGACCCTTGCCGTCAGTTTTTTGAAAATATACGTATAAAACGCTTTGTAACTATGCCTAAAGAAATTTCTGAAAAGCTTGCACAGGCAACTGACCTGGTAGAAAAAAAATCTGAGGGGCACGAAATTGTAGTAAAGTCTGTTTTATATGATATTATTTCTTTTGTAATTACCAGTGGACAGTACGAGGTAGTTTCTCTTATTGAAAACAAAAAAACTTATAGTATTTCTGCAATTGATACAGCCTTAAATTTTATAAAAGAACACTTCCGCGAAAACATTTGTCTTGAGGATTTGTTGGGACTTACAAATTACAGTAAGAGTCACTTTATCAGGCTGTTTAAAGAACATACCGGATATAATTTTGTTGATTACATAAATAAATACAGAATTGAAAAAACTTGTCTTGATTTGATTTACACAGATAAGAATGTTACAGAAGTTGCCACGGAAAATGGCTTTAACAATGTTCAGTACTATTCCCGTACCTTTAAGAAGTATATGAAAACTACTCCAAAACAGTACAGAAAAAACGGAAAGAACCTTGTTGTTCCATCTTCCCTGGCAAACGTTTATGTTTACTTATAAAAGTTCAAAGCCTTTCAGGTGGTGCTTTCCTGAACCCTTATAAGTAAGATAAAGGGCAGAAACTCCATCTGGAATTTCTATATCTGCTGAGTGTTTTTCCCAGATGTTGGTAAAAGAAACTGGGATTGTGCCTAAAACAGGTCCATCCCACTTAGTTTTTACTTCATAGCAACCGGCAGAATAACCTCTGGTCCAGATAGTAATTTTCTTACAATCCTTAAACTTAAAGTACTTAAAACCAAAGGTTGCCTTATCACTAACATCAGCTATATAGCCTTCTTCTCTATCTCCGTCTCGGCCATCCTGGGTAACTTTTGGGAAAGGCTGGTCAGAAATATATTTGCTAGGCTTATCTGGAATGAACATATTGCAGACGATGTAGGCTGGATAGTACCCCTGCCCTTTAAGAGGGCCTCCATTTAAGCCGCAGGAAGTAATTTCAACCTGAGGAATGATTCCATCTTTAAGAACTTTAATTTTTTCTGCACACCCCTGGCGACTATACCAGGTTCCGTTTGTATGACGGTGGTAGAAAATATACCAGTCACCATTAATGTACTCAATTCCACCATGATTGTTTGCTCCATAAGCGGCTGGCATATCAGCTGGTTTGTAAGAGTCTATTCCTAAATCACAGTTGCTTACAATAACTCCTCCAAATTTAAACAAATCTGTTGGATTTTTACTTGTAGCATAACAAAGTTCGTGCATAACTTCTGAGGAATAAACAAAATAATAGGTGTCTCCAATTTTTCTGATTGATGAAGCTTCAAAAAAGGCATGATTTTTAAAGCCTTCCCAGTTTTCAGTAGAACTCAGAGCATAAGGATAAGCTCCTCCTGCAGCCTTCTGTTGTTTTAAGGCTGAGGCACATGCCTCTTTTTCTGGCAGGGTATAAGAGTCTCCCGGAACAATTACACTTGGTTCTTCGATTATGGTAAGCATGTCTGGTCCAAGAACAGTTGCCATTGCTCCAATGCGGTCCTTCATCTTATTTCCGCAAAAGCCTGTGTAGAGGTAAGTTTTTTCGCCTTCTGTAAGAACTGCAGGGTCAAACTGAGGCATATCTCCCGCTCTGTCTCCGTATTTTTCGCCAGATTGATAGTGTACGTAACCGTAGAAACTAAAAGGTCCTGTTGGTTTTTCGCTCACTGCAACAGAAACAATGCTTACTTTATCTAAAACATAATAAAGATAGTATTTTCCGTCAGGTCCTTTTGTAATATCAGGCGCGTAAAGTGCCATTTTTCCTTCGTTATTTAAAGGATCATCAGTTTTTTTGTAAATTACCCCTTCGTAGGTCCAGTCAGACAGGTCATTTACAGGGGCAGAGTAGCAGACATAGTCTCCAAGGCAGAATACCCAGCCGTTGAATAAATCGTGGGAGCCGTAAACGTAAACTCTGTCTCCAAAAACGTGTGGTTCTCCATCTGGCACATATTCCCAAGAAGGAAGATAAGGATTAAAGGCCTGTTTCTTCATCAGTTTTTTCCTCCGAAAATTTTTGCAAAGTTGTAAAAGCCAAGATTCCAGATTTTAAAATCGTGTCCACCATGGCATTCCTGCCAGCAGTAGTTTTGTCCATCAACCAGGCCTGGGGTAAGCCGAGGAAGAGTTCTTGCTGCGTTCAGGTGGGAATTGTAGGCTATAGAATCCTCGGTTCCACAGATATTGTAAAAATAGTCTATAGGATACTGAGGATTTTCATTTATATGTGCAGCAACTGTAGAAGCTCCGTATGATGTAGGTGCTGCAGAAAAAGCTCCAAAACTTGAAATTAAATCCAGACTCTGGCAGATTCCAATGTTTATAGTTTGCATGCCTCCCATTGAAAGACCTGCCATACCGCGTCCCTTTCTGTCGGTTATTGTAGAATAATGGGCGTCGATGTAAGGAATAAGGTCGTTTCTGAGTTCTTTACCAAACTCGTAGAAGGAATTATAGTCGGCATTTCTGTTTGCAAAATCTTTTCCAGAGCGTCCGTTTGCGGCTACAACTATAAAACCTTCAATTTCATTTTTGGCTGCAAGATTGTCCATAATCATTTTGATAAGGGAAGAGTCATTTGTCATGCCCCATTCCTTTTCATCTCCACCAATTCCATGCATAAGGTAGAGAACTTTGTATTTTTTGGAAGGATTTTTCTTGTATTCAGCTGGCAGGTAAACATTTGCAAATTTTGTAATTTCTGCCTGGTCGCCGTAATAATCTTTTGTAGGGTAACTTATGTGTTCTATTGTTCCACCATTTTCGACTTTTGTCTGATATTCGAGTGGAATTGAATCAAAGCGGTCAATTTTTTTTGTTTCCTGGGCAATTGCTTCCTGAATCGATTTTTCAGATGAGCTATCCTTTACGTTTAACTTTTCGTTCATAGAATAATCCCCTTTCTTAATTTGTCTGCATGAAGCTGATAAAGTCAGAAGCATGCTAAGCCCTAAAAGGCCTGTAAAATAGCGAAAGTTCTTTTTCATTTTCTATCTCTTTTTAGTTTTTCTCTAGGTGATTATACTTAATCTTTGCCTAAAATATGGTTAAACGTTTTACTAAAAGGATAATTCTAATTTATAATTAAATTATGAAAAAGGCAAGAAAAATATTTGGAGGAATTTTGCTAATGTGTATGTCTAATCTTGGGGCCCAAGTTTCTAAAATGCAGTCTTTAATGGCCGAAAAATCTATTAAAATGATTTCGGAAAATAATCCGATTATGGCTCATAAATTTTCTGCAGATCCTGCTGTTCTGGTTTATAAGGATACAGTTTATGTTTATTCCACAAATGATATGCAGCAGCTGGAATATTCAGAAGGCAAAGAAGAAAACCGTTACAATAAAATCAATACTTTGAATCTCTATTCATCAAAGGATTTGGTAAACTGGACCGATTTGGGAGAAATTGCTGTTGCAGGAAAAACAGGTTCTGCTGGCGATGCTAAATGGGCTACAAATTCCTGGGCTCCTGCAATTGCTTATAAAAATATTGGTGGAAAAGACAAGTTCTTCCTTTATTTTGCAGATAGTGGTAACGGAATTGGTGTTCTTACTGCGGATTCTCCAGAAGGACCTTTTACAGATCCAATTAAAAAGCCTTTGATTTCACGACAGACTCCAAACTGTGCAAATGTAAACTGGTTGTTTGACCCTGCTGTTTTTGTTGATAAGGATGGAAAAGGCTATCTTTACTTTGGTGGAGGTCATGATCCAGAAAAGTACGAACATCCAAAGACAGCCCGCTGTGTTGCTCTTGCAGATGATATGATTAGTATAGTTGGAACTCCAGAAACAATTGATGCACCTTTCCTTTTTGAAGATTCTGGAATTAACCGCATTGGTGATACTTATTACTACACCTACTGTACAAACTGGACCAGCCGCAATGATTCAAAAGATAAGGATAAAATGCCAATCGCTGTAATTGGATACATGACTTCTAAATCTCCACTTGGACCATTTGAATACAAGGGATACACACTGGAAAATCCTTCTACATATTTTGGTACATCCGGCAATAATCATCACTGGATTTTTGAGTTTAAAAATAAATGGTACATTGCTTATCATGCTCAGACTCTGGAAAAAATAGTAGGACTTGAAAAAGGCGGATACCGTTCTTTGTTTATAAATGATTTTAATATCAATGCAGATGGCAGCCTTCCAGTTCAGAGAGGAACAAAGGATGGTGTAAAACAAGTTACAGGCTTTAATCCATTTGAAAAGGTTCCTGCTGCAACTTTCCATTCAGGCCGTTATGCAGCTGTTACTTCTAAGCAGACTTTATTTGCCACAAAAGATAAATCTTACGTAATTGTAAAAGGTGTAGATTTTTCTAAGGATCTTTCTAAAATTGAGCTTGAATTTGCTGATACAGGAAAGAAGGGAAGTGTTTCTTTTTATGTTGATAGTTTTAGAGATGAAGCAAATTGTCTTGTTTCTGTTAAGGCTAAAAAGAATAAAACTGTAGAAGAAAAGATTAAGCTTGATTCCAAGTTTAAAGGCCAGCACGATCTTTATATAGTTCTTTCAGAAGGAACAGAACTTGTAAGCTGGCAGTTTTTACTTCAATAGTAGAATAGTTGATACTGTAAACCGGAATACAATAGAACATGATTGTTTCATCTGAACCACCTTCCATCATGAAACTCTTTGGAAGAGGTTTGATATAAAGAAGAAAAATCACTATACTAAGCGTATGAGTAACGAAAACAACGAAAAAAGAGACCCTTTACTTTGCCACTGGGCAGATCAGATGGCAGACAAAATTATTAAGGAAAAGGGCGATTTAGATTCTTACACCTGTGCATCAGGAATTACCCCATCGGGAACAGTTCATCTTGGAAACTTCCGCGAAATTATTACTGTAGATTTAGTAGTTCGTGCTTTGCGTGACCGCGGTAAGAATGTCCGCTTTATTTATTCCTGGGATGATTATGATGTATTCCGTAAGGTTCCAGCTAATATGCCAGATCCTGATATTCTTGAAAATTATCTCCGCTATCCAATTACAATGGTGCCTGATACAACAAAACGTAACGAAAACTATGCAAGACACCATGAAGTTGATATTGAACAGCAGCTTCCACGTGTTGGTATTGCACCAGAATTCCTTTATCAGGCTAGCCGTTATAGAGCTAATCGTTATGTAGAAGGAATGAAAAAAGCTCTTCAGGGTCGCGAAGAAATTAAAAAGTGTCTGAACGAATACCGCGATGACGCTCATAAAATGAAAGATTCAGATGTTTACTGGCCTGTAGCTATTTTCTGTGATAAGTGTAATAAAGATACAACAGAAATTGTTTCTTATGATGGAGAATACGGTCTTACTTACAGATGTGAATGTGGAAACGAAGAAACTGTAGATTTGCGTACATTTAAGGGGGCAAAACTTGGATGGCGTGTTGACTGGCCAATGAGATGGAACGAAGAAAAAGTAGTATTCGAACCAGGCGGAAAAGACCACATCAGTCCAGGTGGATCTTACGATACAGCAAAACTTGTTTCAAAACGTATTTATAACTGGGACGCTCCTGTAACTATGCGTTACGACTTTGTAAATCTTAAGGGAGTTCCTGGAAAAATGTCTTCTTCAAAAGGTAAGGTAATTGCTTTGCCAGATGCACTTGATGTTTACCAGGCAGAAGTTCTCCGTTATCTTTTTGCAGGCACTCGTCCAAATACAGAATTTGCTATCAGTTTTGATATGGATGTTCTTAAAGTTTACGAAGACTACGACAAGACAGAAAGAATTGTCTATGGAGTAGACAAGGCTAAGAACGAAGATCAGTTCTACAAAGAAAAGAGAATCTACATGCTTTCTCAGATTGACGGAAAGATTCCAGAAACAATGCCTTATCAGATTACCTTCCGTATGCTTACAACTTTGCTTCAGACTTATGACTTTGACTATGACAGAGTTATTGCATCTCTTGGTGATGTAAAACCTGAGCAGGAAGAAAGACTTCGCCGTCGTATGGCATGTGCAGATTTCTGGATTAAACATTCAGCTCCAGACTGTGCACCAGAGTTCTGTTTTTCTATCCGTAATGATGGAAGCAAGGCTGATTTGTCTGGCGATATGCTCAAGGCTGTTCAGCGTGTACGTGATGAAGTTGTTCCTAAGGTTGGTTCTTATGCAATGGATAAAGAATGTCAGCAGGCAATGTATGATATTGCAACAGAACTTGGACTTGATGCAAAGGCCTTGTTCACAGCACTTTATCAGGCTTTGATTGGAAAAGATCAGGGACCAAGACTTGCCAATTTTATGAAAATTATTGGTAAAGAAAAACTTGCGAAGATTCTGAGCGTATATTAAAATATAATATAGAAGTCTTTGGAGAGATGACGATTTACTTTTACGGTGGATCGTCATTTTTTTTAGCCCTTGGACTTTTTTCATCTGTAAGGGGTCATTTAATGAAGTTAAACACAAAATTCTCAATTATTGTAGCTGTAACGGTTATTCTGGTTTTACTGCTAACATTTTCTTCTCTGTATGGTTCTAGAAAAGTTATTAACATGAAACAGTACCAGAATGTTCAGTCTCAAGTAAGTGCAGAATTGGGTGAATTAATTATCTACCTTAATAATATGGACTACAGGGGCTTTCAGTCTACAATTGCTTATCGTGAGTGGGAATCTAAGGTTCAAGCTCTTGATAATGATTTTGACTATTTGATTAATGCTCCAATTTCCAAAAATTTTAACTCAGAACTAAAAGAAAATCTTGAATCGACACAAACTATTTGGGAAGTTTTAAAAACACGTTTTGAACCAATTGAAAACGTATTAAAACAGATGCAGGATGTAAAACTTGAAGTTGCCGAACAGTCTGAAATTCAAACACATGGTATTAGAGAAGCTTATGCAAAGTTTCCAGATGAAGACTGTTATTCACGTCTTTATGAATTACTTTTGCCTGCACACGATGAATTAGCTGGAGTTAATAGATCTAAAGAAACTTTATCACGCTTAAATAAACAGTCTGCTATGCTTATGGCAAATATTCTTGCAAGACAAGATTATCTTTTTAAGATTAGTTCTATTTTGCTTGCGGCTGGTGCAACTCTATTTCTGGCGATTCTTATTCTGCTTGTAACATCAAAAGTTGCAAAAAGAATTAAATCAATAGAAGGCGTAACCGAAATTTTGGCTAAAAAAGACTTTTCTGTAAAAATTAAACCAAACGGAAGTGCAGAAATGCAGTCTTTAATGCGTAATATGAATCAGATGATTGATCAGATAAATGATTTCTTTGTAATTGTAAAAACAACCGCTTCAAAGGCTATTTCATCTGGTTACATGATTACTGATTCTGCTAATTCAACTGCAGCCGCTTCATCACACATTTCTGAAAACCTTGATACCATTTCAACAGAATTTAACGAGATTACTGGAGCTGTTCAGAGAGCGGTAACTGTAATTTCTGAAATGAATATGCATATTGAAACCCTTGTAGAAAATAATCAAAAACAGACTGCAGCCATTGAAAATTCAAACAATGCAGTTAATCAGGTTGTTGAAACTTTGGAATATATGAATAATATGGCAACTCAGCGTACACAGAATGCTCAGGAAATGAATTCCCTTATTGATGATGGTGACAACAAAATTTCTGCAACAAAAAATCTTTTGAATGATATCAACTCAAAACTTGATGAAGTAAAAAATATTGTAACTATCATTAATAGTGTTGCTAATAAAACAAATCTTCTTTCAATGAATGCGGCAATTGAGTCTGCTCATGCTGGTGAGGCAGGAAAAGGTTTTGGTGTTGTTGCCGGTGAAATTCGTTCTTTGGCAGAGGAAACTCAGAAAAATGCCATAAGAATTAATGATGTTGTCCAGAATATTGTAAATTCAGTTTACGCTGCTAACGAGTCAAGTAAGGAAGCTTCGGTAGCATTTGGAAAGGTTAGTAATCAGGCCGAATCCATAATCACTTCTTTGCAGGAAATTACAAGTGGTATTGGTAAAATTGACCAGCAGATGCACCAGATAAAGGACCGTACTGAAGAAACTTCGGAAGCGGCAGATAAAATCAACTCTTACTGTGGTGAAATTTCGGAAAAACAGCTTTTGGTTTCTAAGGAAGTTGACTCAATGAATGATTTGTTCGTTGATACAACAATTTCAATTAGAAAAATGAGACAGGGAACTGAAGATATTACAAGACGAATGAAAGAAGTTTCTAGTTCAAGTAAAGATTCTTACAAGAATATGACTGATTTGGAAAATATTTTGGAAGAATTCAAGACAAAGATTGAAGTTGAAAAGGCTGTAGAAGAAGTTGATGAAGAAAACTTAATTGATAAGCCTGTATCAGCTGAACTTGCAAATTTTGAAGGCCTTGAGACTGTAGATCTTCCTCATCCAGAGGGAGCAGAAGAGATTGAATTTAATTTAGATGATGTCGAAGAGTATCAGGGCTAATACCAGCAGATAAGGGAAAGACATCAAAACTGATGTTGGAATAGCTGGTAGAAAATTTTGAATATTTGCTGCAAAAATATCGGCACACGAAAAAATTATTACACAAATCAATATTCTCAAAGGCTTTTTTTTGCCTAAAAAAACTGCCGCAAGAGCCATCCAACCACGTCCAGATGCTATATTTGGAACAAAGGAGGAAATTCTCATGGCCAGAAAAATTCCAGAAAAACTGGCGTAAAATGCTGCCAGACTCCAGGCCGCAATTCTACAATTGGCAGGGCTAACCCCCTTTGCCTGTAAAACCTGGGCATCGCTGCCGCTAATTCTTATGTAGAGGCCATAAGGACTTTTTAGCAAAAATAAAAGGGCTGCGACAATTAAAATTAGACTGGTTATTAGTGTAAAAGTTTTTGAGTAAATAGGGCTGAAACTGTATTCTGTTGAAGTAAGAACTCCACGGCTACCAAAAATCACAAAGGATAAAAAAGAGGGCAGGGCCGAAAAGAAAAGGTTTAGGGCAATTGCAGAAATGAATTTGTTTGTTTTAAAACGTTCTGTTAAAAACGAAAAGCCTAATACTAAGACAAGAGAAGTTACACAGGTCATCAGGCTTGCTAAAAGGTCGGAGTGAGTCCAAAGTGTAAAGAAATAATGTAAAAATGCTGAAAAAGAAATAAGTCCTTCTAAAAAAAGGGCCAGACAAGCTGCATATTCAGAGAAAAGTGCTCCAAAGGAAGCAAGAATTAAAGGGCATGCAAAGGAAAGCAAATTCAAAATCATTATCTAACCTTTTTTTTTGAAAATTGGGAAAGAAATTAAAAGTAAAATTAAGGCTTGGATTAAAGAATCCATATCGAAACCAAAATTATGGTAAAGTGCATATTTATTTGAAAAGGTTGTAATAAAGCCCATAAAGAGTGATGAAGGAATTATTAAAAGTGGATTTGAATTTGCAATTAGGGATGCAGAAAAGGCATTCCATCCCATGCCTGAATAAAAGCCCTGGTGGCATGTAAAGTAAGTTCCACAAATTGCCAGAGCTCCACAAAGACCATGCATTCCTCCAGAGATTATGGCTGCTGAAAAAGAAAGTCTTTTTATATTGTATGTAGAAAATTCTGCAAAGCGGGGAGAAATTCCGTAAATACATAGTTTTCTTCCCCAGGCTGTTCTGTAAAGCAAAAAGAAAAATCCACAACATAAAAGAAGGGCTAGAAAAAAACTTGGGTTTAAGCTTGAAGGCTTTAATATAGAAGGAAAACGAAATTTTTGTTCAATAAATGGAGTTGCCAAAAGGTTATTGCTGTGACTTCTAAAGGGACCAGAAATAAGTCCGTCTATAAAAGGAATTGTTGCAGCTGAGGCAATATAACTTGTAAATAGAAAGTATGCTTTACGATAGTGCTGGAGTAGGGCCGAAAGTAGGGCCAGAAAGCCTGACGCTAGAAATGCAGTTATAAGAGAAAGCGGTAGGGCAAGGGGGGCTGGAAGGGCTGCGAGTTTTACCAGAATCAGGACTGTTGTAAAGCCGCCAAGGTAAATTTGACCTTCACCACCCAGGTTTAAGGCTCCGGATTTAATGGAAACTGCTGCTCCTAATCCCGCTATCATATATAGAGAAGAAAGATTTAAGGCCATGCCAAAGTAGTAAGGGGTCATTTTTTTTCTCCATCACTTTGTTCTGCTTGTTCTGCAAAAATTACAGTGGTTCCATCTTTTGAAAGTTTTTCCAGTCGGTCGTAAAGTCTTTCTGTGGCTTCGACGTCCAGACCTTGGGTTGGATTAAAAAGATATAAAGTTTCTGGTCTTTGGGCAAGTGCACGTTCCAAAATCAACTTTTGCAGCATTCCTCCACTTAGGGCAGAAACTTTTTCTTTGAGTTTTATATTTACTCCAGCTTTTTTTAAAAGGTATTGAGAGTAGGCCTTAAGTTTTTTTTCTTTTCCTGCAGGGTTAAATGCAGTAAGCATTTGTTGAATTGTCAGTTGGGGATCAGAGGCCTTGAAAGTTTTATCTGAAGGAATAATTGCAATTTTTCCCAATTTCTGAGAAAGGCTTTCTTCATCAATCTTTTGAATTTTTATAGATGCTGGCAGTTGAACTTCCTTGGAAATGCCGTAGAGTTTTTTTGAAATAATTTCTTCGCTGTACTCACTGGCTGGTTTATGCTCTACAATCAGACCTTCCTGTAAAAGTATAATTTCATCACTTTTGGTAAGGGCCTGATTCAGATCGTGGGTAATCATGATGATGGTGAGCCCCTGGTTTGTAAGGCCTTTTAGTTTTTCAAGAGGAATTGTAGGCGGTTCGTCAATAATCAGTAGTCTTGGATTTTTTAATAGGGCACCAATCAAAGAAACATAGAAACATTCTTCCTGGTTTAGATTTTTTACCAGATATGTAAGTTTTAGATTTGGCAGATACTGGTTTGCAAGCTCCTGCATTCGGCTTAATTCATTTTTATGAATACCAATTCTTAGATTATCTTTGATAGAAATTGAAGGGGCCAAAAGAGGCCTCTGGTGGACACATACCAGGCCATGAGCAATAGCTTCTTTTGGTGAATGGCATTTAAGCTCCTGGCCATCAAGAAATATATGACCGGAGCTGGCCTTTATATCGGCACAGATTACATGTGCAAGGGTAGATTTACCGGCACCGTTTTCTCCCAGTAGGGAATAAATTTTCCCCGGCTGGAAGTCAATCGAAATACCTTTGAGAACCTTTTTATAAGAATAATTTACACATATATCTTTAAGCGAAAGCATTTAGTTTATAGTTAATTCTCCGCTTTTAATTTTTTCAACAAGATTTGTCATTTCTTGGCGGATAGAGGTAGGTACAACTGAAAGATAATTTGGGTCATCATCAACAAATGAAACAAAACCATCTTTTATACCAACCATGTGAGCCTGACCCCAGGCAGTTTTTCCTTCAAGAAATTCTTTTGTTACTTTTTCTGCCATTTTTACCTGTTCCATAATACAGCTGGAAATGATTGTTCCAGGTGCTTTATCAAAACCGTTGTTGTCAAACCATGTGATGTAGATTCCCTTGTTTACTGCAGAAGAAATAACGCCTTGTGAAGCACCTCCGCAAATTGGAAGAATAACATCTACATCTTTTTTAGAAAGTGCATCTGTAATTTCTGCCCCTTTTGTTGCATCATACCAGTTTCCAACTACGCGGAAGTCTACTGTTGTCTGTGGATTTGCAGCTTTTCCACCTTTTTCAAAATAAGGATAAAGAATATTGTTCATTACAGGATATTCCTGAGCAGCTATAAGTCCCATTTTGTGTGTCTTTGACATAAGAGCTCCAATATAACCTGTAAGATAAGCGGCTTCGTACTGATTGTAGCAAACTGTATAAATGTTCTGGTTGCCTTCTTTTGTGGCATCTAAAAGAATAAATTTTTGATTAGGGAATTGGCTAATAATTGGTTCAACTAAGTCTGGAAGGGAAGGGTTAGAAGAAATAATTACATCATATTTTTGTTCTGCGGCAAGAGCTGTGATTTTAGGCCCCCATTCTGCCTGGTTTGTACCGGCTTCCATTACAAAGAGTTCAATTTTATCTTCATCTGACTTTGTTTCGTTGCATTCATTTACAGCGTTTGTAATTCCTTCTACGAGCATGGCATAAGTTGGGCTATTGTCACAAATTCCAGGAACAAAAACTGCAATTGATTTATTTTGACTTTTCTTAGAACAGTCGAATGTAAAAAGAGCTGAAAGTGCTATTAAAGCTAATAATGATTTTTTCATTTAGATCTCCATTTGATGTATTGTGGCCTAATAATAGTTTTATATAAAACTATTGTCAATATAAATTGCCTGTTTTTTTTGCAGGATAGTTTTTTTCGTGGGATGTAGAGATTATGGGATTTTATTTAAAATTGCGACGTATTCTTTGTAAAAAATTAAAAAATTCTTCTTTTTCCTGCTCTGAAAAGCCCTTGTAAAAAGTTGATAATAAATCTTTTGAAATATCAGATGTAGCCTGATTAAATTCTTTTCCCTTTGCGGTCAGGCAGATGTTTTTGCTTCTTTTATCATTTATATCAGGTTCCGAAATAACAAGTCCTTCCTGTTCAAGCTTACGAACAAGAACTGTAGTTGTAGATTTGTCTCGGTTTATAAGTTTCGCGAGCTGGCCCATAGGCATTTTTTCTTTTAGGCTAAGCTGAAAAAGAATATTTCCATGGGAAGATGCAAAATCTTGAAAACCTTCCTTCTTAAGGTTTTGAATTACGAAGTCAGCGGTGATGGAATGTATATTTGATAGCAATGAAATTGAAGAATTAACGTCCATAAGCCTATTTTAGCACAATTTTTCCTTGTCATTAAGGGCAATCATTGTTAAATTTAATTTATGTTTGGATTTTTACTAAAAAAGAATTTTTGTGATGGTTGGGATAATCTTTTATCTGTAGTAATTGTAAATGTAGTATTCCTTTTTGCTGGATTTGGAGTTGTGTTCTTAAACATTTTTGCTCGTGCTACTGATGCAATTCTGATAAAGATTCTTGCTTTTACAATTTCAATTATTGTTCTTTCAATTTTAGCTTTTGCCTATGGTGATTCAGCAGCAAAAATTGCAAACTTTGAAGGAATTCATATTTTGGATTACTTTAAGGCAATTCCAGGTGTTTTAAAAGACGCAAGTCTTTTTGGTCTTTTGGTAAGTGTAATTATTCTTCTTACAACTTTTTCTATAAAATATTATTTTACACAGTCAGAATCAATGTTTGGATTTATGCTTGGGGCCGCTATTGTCTGGATTGATGTATTTATCTTCTTGTCTTTAATATGGTTTATTCCAATTCGTTCATTGATGCATAATAATTTTAAGAAGTGTCTTAAAAAATCCTTTATCATCTTTTTTGATAATACAGGTTTTACACTTGCAATTGCAGTTTATAATTTAGTTTTGCTAGCACTTTCGGTTCTTTTTGTAGGTTTTATTCCATCAGTAGCTGGAATTTTAATTGCCAACACAAATGCCTTAAGATTAAGACTTTACAAGTATGACTATCTTGAAGAACATCCAGAATTGACAACAAAAAAGGAACGCAAACATATTCCTTGGGAAGAACTTATTTATGATGATAGAGAAGCACTCGGTCCTAGAAAGTTCAAGAGTTTTATTTTTCCTTGGAAGAATGACTAGTAAGATATTTATATTTTAATTTAAAAGTAAAACGGGCTGACAATAAAAAGCTTTTATTGTCAGCCCATTTACTTTTAAAATCTGTTAAAAATCTTATTTAGTCATTAATAAAGTTTTTGCATCAAGATTAACCTTTCCATTACCATTTTTAAGAATAGAAAGTGCAAGAGCTTTATTTTCGGCTGCAAGATGAGCAACTGTTGTAAATGCTTCAAGTTTATCTGCATCCAAAGTTCCCTTGAGCTCTGCAGCTTCATTTGTGTAAGAGAACCAGGCTGTCATCTTTTCAGATTTAATAAACTTTGCAAATGTATCCAAATCATCTTTTGGAGTTTTTGCAAGATCAAGACCATCTACTACAAGCGAATTAATTTTAATTCCACCTTCTTTAAGTGCTTTCAAGGTTGAAACAACTTTTGGAAGTGTGAAAGTTTCTTGATTAAAGTTTAAGATAGTTCTGTTACGAACAATTTCTTCATTAATATCTTCAAGATTAAAATTCTTCTTCTTTGCAATTTCTGCAAGAATACTTGAATACCAGGCAATTACATTTGAAGACTGCTGATCAAAAGAAACGTGAACAAGGGCTTTGTCGTTCAAGAGGGAGTCAATTCCAAATTGAACAAGGATAGAAGTTTTTCCAAGTCCTTTTTTTGCTGTTACAAGACCCATTTCACCATCTTTTAAGCTGGCGTTTGTTACATCAAAATAACGAACAGGGCTGTGTGGGATTAAATCATTTTTATTCATAATTAGCGCCTCCTAGGTAAGCAAAAATAAAATTGAGATGTAGTAAAGGCAAATCGTTTACTATCTAACTATAATAAATATTAATTCGACAAATCCCAAAAAGCAAGTTTAAAAGAAAAAAGGCCGCCTCGTTTCCAAAGCGACCTTTCTAAGCCTTAAAAAATAAACATGCAGAATGCATGTGCGAGTTTCACAAAGTGAAACTCGGGGTAAAAAATAACGAAGTTATTTTTTACCAGCTTCCTTTTCAGCCTTGTGTTTAGCGATAAGTTCATCAGCAATAGCGTTAGGAACTTTACCGTATTTTAAGAATTCCATTGTGAATTCACCCTTACCCTGAGTTGAAGAACGGAGGATAGTAGAGAATCCGAACATTTCAGAAAGTGGAACTTCTGCGTTTACTGTAGATGTGTTGTTTTCATCTGTTGAATCAACAATTACACCACGGCGCTGGTTGATCAAACCGAACAAGTTACCCTGGAATTCTGTTGGTGCGGTCATCTGTACCTTCATGATTGGTTCAAGGATAGCTGGTTTAGCGTTCTGATAACCTTCGCGGAAAGCACCAATAGCTGCTGTCTGGAATGCGTTATCGTTAGAGTCTACAGGGTGTGACTGACCATCGTTGATTGTTACTCTAACACCAACAACTGGAGCACCAATCAAAGAACCTTCTTTCATAGCTCTCTGGAAACCTTTATCACAAGAAGGGATGAATTCGTTAGGAATTGCACCTCCCTTAATTGCGTCTACGAATTCGTAGTCTTTGTCAGAAATAGGTTCCATAAATCCTGCTACACGACCGTACTGTCCAGAACCACCAGACTGTTTCTTATGTGTGTAGTTGAATGTACCCTGCTGAGTGATAGATTCACGGTAAGCTACCTGTGGAGCACCTGTTGTTACTTCACAGTTATATTCACGGCGCATACGTTCTACGTATACTTCAAGGTGAAGTTCACCCATACCCTTAATAATTGTTTCGTTAGATTCTGGGTCTGTGTATACACGGAATGTTGGGTCTTCTTTTGTAAAGCGGTTAAGAGCCTTAGACATCTGCATAGAAGCCTGTTTATCTTTTGGAGTAATAGACAAAGAAATTACAGGTTCTGGAACGTACATAGAAGCCATAGAATAGTTAATTCCACCACTTACGAATGTATCACCAGATGCACAGTCAACACCGAAGAGTGCAACGATATCACCTGCACAACCTTCGTTGATATCTTCCATCTGAGCA
>OCTW011616911.1_pt1 | contig 67342 bp, 38 predicted proteins | sample 1539671 | NCBI WGS metagenome assembly OCTW01 (sample SAMN02144230, study PRJEB22623) | gut metagenome | biome: sheep rumen | host: Ovis aries | place: New Zealand | reverse complement strand
CGGGGGTGGGGTCTCTAACTATCTCCGCGTAAAGAATATACAGACCCCACCCCCAACCCCTCCCCTTGAAGGGAGGGGAGCGGCTGGCGCCTTGCCCGCCGCATGAGATACGCAGTCATTCCCCTTCCCTCTGATAACGGGTCTGATCTTACTCATAGGCTTACAAGTCTAACCTTACGCCCCTCCTTGCCTGCCTGCAGGCAGGCAAGGAGGGGCGTAAGGGCAGGCCTGCAAGCCTTCACTTAATAGTTCGGACACAGCCGCTTTGATGATGACGAAGCGGCCCTTCGGATGGGCTGAAGGGCCGCTCGGGAAATGAAGTAGTGGCCCTTTTCGAAGGTAATATAGGGGTATATTACTGTCGAAAAGGGCCACTTTCTTATTTTTGGAGGCTCAGAACAGCTGCTTCCGTCGACCGATGATGCGGAGGCCGCGACGAGCTCCAGCGCGCCGGCCGTCGGGCGAATAGGCTGGGGCGGGCGACGTGGTGAGGCGCACGGGACGGACGGCGGAGGCCTCGGTGACGATGAGGTAGCCGTCCACGTAGTCGACGGCCTCGCTCGTGATGGTGCCTGGCAGCACGCGGATGGCGTAGCGTCCGGGCGGCGACTGCGGCGTGGCGTCGCACTGCAGCTCGGGCGTGCCCTCGACGTAGTCGCCGATGATCTGATAGCCGAACTCGGGGTTCTCCTGGCCCTGCTCGCGGATGGCGTTGCGGGCCTTGATGGTGGTACCCCACTCGAGGATGTTGTCGAACGTCGGGCTGCGGAACTGGCTCCAGCCGTCGGCCGCGGCGAACGTGTCCTTCAGCCCGCGGACGACGTAGAGGCGGCAGTGCTCGAAGTCGAGGTCGGCGATGGCGCCGGCCTCCATCTGGGGCAGCTGGCGCTGTGCGGTGCGCAGTTCGGTGAGGTCGCGCAGGTGGCTGAGGGCACGGGTGCCGATATGGGTTAAACTCGATGGAATCGTGATTTTTTCGACCCTGACACAGCCATTTTGAGCATCGGAGTGCATCGACGTGAGCCCTCGCGGCAGGTCGACCTGACCCTGGGCTGAGGGCAGCAGGGCGATGAGCTCCGAGCGGTCGGGCGTCAGGACGAAGTGGCCGTCGATGACGAACTGGCGGTCGACGTCGGCCTCGGGCAGCTCGACCGTCCGCAGCTGGCGGCAGCCGGCGAGGGCGCCGTCGCCCCACTGGATGAGACGTGCGGGCAGCACGAGGCGGCGGAGCGCGCTGCAGCCGTAGAGGGCGCGCTCGGGCATGGCGTCGCCGGGCAGACGGACGCCGCTGAGGTCGAGCGTCTCCAGGCGGCCGTCGGGGCCGGCCAGGCGGCGCAGGTGGTCGAGGTCGTGGGCGTTGAGCTCGCCCGTGAGGGTGAGGCCGGTGACGCCTTCGGCCGTCAGCTCGGCGAGCGTGCCGGGCCGGACGTCGCCGATGGTTTGCTCCACGGCGACGAAGGGCTCGGGGCTGATGCCGACGACCATGTCCTGCTTGGTCGCGAACGACATGTTCTGCGGATTGAGCAGGGCGATGTCATAATAGCCGTCGCTGAGGCCGCCCCAGCCCCAGTTGACGTAGACGAGGCCCTCGGCGTTGTAGCCGTGGAGGACGAAGGCATGGCCGCTGATGCCGGCCAGCGGGTTGGGGTCCATGCCGCCGTAGAGGATGGGGCGGCCGTGGGCGAGCTCGTCGTAGACCATCTGCATCCATTCCTCCTGGGTGAAGTCGTTACGGCGGACGTAGCTGGCGCTGTCGATGCCGAAGTATTGGCGCAGGCCTTCGGCGGCCTCATAGAGGGTGGCGCCGCTCGAGGCCGGGCCGTACTTCATGTTGGCCGCCACGCCGCAGTCGCGCATCAGCGTGGCCACGGCCAGCTGCTGGGCCTGGCCGGTGGCGGGCAGGGTGGGGTCGTCGGGCATGAGGGCCCAGTCGTAGTAGTCGTCCTCGAAGGGGGCCCGGACGGGCTGGCCGTTGGTGTTGCCGCTGGGATAATAGATGGTGCGCACGCCGCGGCCATGGCGCGGCGCCTGATGGAAGGCCAGGATCTGGGCCATGGCGGTGGCCACGCAGCCCGTCAGGCAGCGCCCGCCGCCGGCCGTGGGGCAGAGCAGGTTGTAGGGGTGCTCCTGCTGCCAGAGGGTGGTCAGCATGGGGGCGACGCTGTCGGGGAAACCGACAGCCGCAGGCTGGATGGGGGCGCGGTCGGCGGGGCTGACGGCGGCGACGGCGCGCAGATACCACTGCAGGTTCTCGTTATCGGGGGCGTAGGGGGTCTGCGAGATGCCGATGACGGCGGGCAGCTGTTCCGAGGCGCCTAAGATGACGAAGGCGTCGTGGGTGCCCATGACGGTGTAGGCGTCGGTGGCGTCGAGGGTCTTGAGGGGCTGGTCGGTGCGGAGTGCCTGCCGGGCCGTCTGTTGCATCAAAGAAAAACTCCTGCGCTGTGGCAAAGAAAAACTCCTGCGCTGTGCCCACGCGGGGACACAACACAGGAGCGATAGGATGATAAGAATCTTGTTGCGCATCGCTTAATTCCTAATGGTTTTGTAGGTGTGGACATGGCCTTGACCATCCCGCTGGCGCACGATGACCATTCCGCGACGGGCGGCATCGGCACGCCGGCCGTCGGGGGTGAAGTACTCAGCCGTGGCGCCGTCGGCGGCATTGGCCGTCGTGGCGATGCCCTGCGTGTTGCCCGTGGGGAATCCCGTCAGCTCGACGTTGTCGACGACGCAGTTCTTGTTGTTTTTCGAGTCGTAGTTGGCGACGAAGGCCACGATCTGCATGTTCTCCTTGACCCACTCGTCCTTCACGTCGAAGGTGAAGTGGTTCTCGTATTGATTGCCTTCCCACTGCATCGCGTCGCCGAAGTTGCTGTTGTAGGCGCGGATGACGTGCTGGTGGCGGAAGTTGCTGCCGCCGCTGGCCTGGTTGACGGCACGGATGTCGTTCTCGACGAGATAGACCGTCAGCAGCGGGTTGGTCAGGTTCAGCTCGTCGCGCTTGCCGCTGACGGTGACGCTGAGCTGCTTCGCCGTGGCGTCGTAGGCGGCGCTGAAGGCGATGGTGACGTGGGCGGGCTGGGCCGAGAGATAGGCGACGGCCTGCTCGATGGTCTGCTGCTCAGGGCAGTCGTGGAGGGCGCCGTCGACGAGCACGGGGCTGCGGTCGTACATGACGGCCGGGGCATAGCCTACGCCGAAGAAGCTGGCCAGCGTCTCGTCGCACGACTTGGTGAGCCAGTCGGTCTTGTAGCCGCTGTGGTGGCAGACGGCGATGGCCTTGTCCTCATATTGCGGCATGGCGAGCACGTTGTGCAGATAGCCGGCCACGCGTGGGCAGTTGCCGCAGGGCTCGGTGGTGTATTCCTCGATGAGCACCTTCTTCTTCAGGGTGAACTTGGCCTTGATGGTGTTGTTGCCGTTGACCTCGTCGGCAGCGCCGTCCATCGCGGTCAGGGTGACGACGATGTCGCCGTTGCTGACGGTCGACAGGGCCGGAATCTGATAGTCGACGACGGTCTTCTGACCAGTGGCGAGGTCGGTGCTGAAGTGCTGGGTGTAGACCTCGTCGGACTGCTCGTAGCGGGTCTCGAGCGTGAAACCGCTGACGTGCTGCTGGCCGTTGTTGACGACGCCTACCGTCAGCTGATAGTTGGAGGCGTCGAGATAGGGATTGGCCACGGCCGAGGTGAGCCCCAGGTCGTAGTCGGGCATGTTGCTGCCGTCGACCACCGCCTCGACGCTCAGGATGCCGGCCGAGCTCATGTCCTGCCAGGCGGCGTCGTCGCCCAGCTGCACGAAGCAGGCGTTCTGGAGCTCGGCACCGACGATGCTCAAGGCCTGCACCTCGGCCTTCTGTCGGTAGGACAGGCCGACGTAGAGGCCCTGGCTGCCGTCGATGACGTAGGGCTCATCGAGCGCCACCTCGTTCCATCCGCGGGCCAGCTTCGGATCGGTCTTGCTCGTGACGGTGGCTTCGGCCAGGTTCTCGCCCTTCAGGCTGGAGCGCACCCAGAGGCGCAGCGTGTCGACATTGACCTTCGAGGCCAGGGCGCCACGCAGGGCGGTGATGCTGCTGCCGTCGAAGCTGGCCAGCAGGTCGGCCGGCAGATAGATGGCGGCGCTGACCCATGCCTTGCCCGGGGTGGAGACGGAGCCCTTGGTCGTCGCTTCGCCTCCGCAGTAGCCCAGGTTGATGGTCTGCTGTGCCTGCATGCTGATGGCGGCAAACGTGAGTAGGAACAGGGAGAATAGTTTCTTCATTGGTTTCTGGTTGATTGATTTGTCCGCAAAATAATGCAAGATAATCGTTAGTCCGGTCTTGTGCGATGACTAAAGAAAATGCACCAAAACGCGTTTGGTGCACATTCGCGTCGATGTGTCGGGGCGACGATTCGACGACTTAACCTTCGAAGGCGGCCAGAATCTTCTGGGCGGCCTGCTGCATCTGCTCTGGCGAGAGCTGCAGTTTCTCGCGGCGGAAGTCGACGTCCTGCTCCGAGTTCATCGGGATGAGATGGATGTGGGCGTGGGGCACCTCGAGTCCGAGCACCACCTGAGCCACTTTGCGGCAGGGGAAGGCTTTCTTCAGTGCGACGGCCACGCGCTTGGCAAACTGCTCAAAACGTCCGATTTCATCGTCGTCCATGTCGAAGATGTAGTCCACCTCACGTCGTGGGATGACGAGCGTATGGCCCTCGGCCAGGGGATTGATGTCGAGGAATGCGTAGAACTCTTCGTTCTCGGCGCACTTGTAGCTGGGAATCTGTCCAGCGGCGATCTTGCTGAAAATGTCCATGTTCTTGGGGGGATTACGTTGTTTCGTTATTTCGTTATTTCGAAAAAAGGAATATTATCCGACGGTGATCTTGTCGATGCGGAGCTTGATGGTGCCGCGGGGAATCTTGATCTCCACCTCGTCGCCCACCTTGTGGTTAAGCAGACCCTGGGCAATGGGCGTCGTGATCGAGATCTTGCCCTCGCGCAGGTTGGCCTCGCTCTCCGAGACGATGGTGTAGGTCATGTGGGCCTTGTTGGCCAGGTTGGTCATCTCCACCTTCGACAGAATCTGCACGGAGTCGGTCGACAGTCGCGACGTGTCGACGATCTTGGCCTCGGTGATGGCCTTCTTCAGCTGGTTGATCTTGTCCTCCAGGTGGGCCTGTGCCTCCTTGGCGGCTTCATATTCGGAGTTCTCGCTCAGGTCGCCCTTGTCGCGTGCTTCAGCGATGGCGGCCGATGCCTTTGGGCGCTCGATGCCTTCCAGGCGTTTCAGTTCGGCTATGAGCTTGTCATAGCCTTCTTGTGACATGTATGCCATAATTTCTTATTTGTATTTGTTTATTTTTCTGGTTAGTAAAAAAGAAAGAATCCCGACTTATTTCGTTGAGTCGGAATCCCCGTAGGTTTGTGTTCTACCTCTATGTCTTTTTGCTTTATCCGCCTGCAAAGGTAGGCATTTTTTCGGAACCAACCAAATTTTTTGCCCGAAAAATGCAATGCGGCCTTTTCTGCGTGTCGGCGACCACGTTGTCTAAATAAGCGGAGGCTCAAGTCAGCGCGAACTCGAACTGGTGGTCGTCGCTGAGGCGCCATTCGGCCAGTCCGTAGCGGCAGAGGCGGGCCAGGAGGTTGATGACGCGCGGCCGTGGCAGTTGGGCGCGCCTGACCAGCGGATTCAGCTTCTGCCATTGTCCGGCGTCGCCCATGGCGGCCATGAGCTGGCGCTCGGCCTCGCCGTAGGTGAAGGTCTGGCCTGACGGGGCCTGCTCCTGTCGCCAGATGGCCAGATGGACGGGCGAGGCGACGATGTTCTCATCCTTGATGCGGATATAGGCGCGGGCGTGGCCCTCCTCGTCGAGGGCGCAGACGGGTCGCCGCTCGGCGCGCGGGATGGTGCTGACGACGATGGTGCGACCGTCAGCATGATAGGTGTCGAAGCGGATGGAGGCCTGCGGGCGGCAGTAGCGCCAGGCGGCCTGATGCATCATGAAGATCTCCTCCTCGGAGCGCACGCCCGAGAGGTGGCCGTCGTCGCGCACGCCGATGAGCAGGCGTCCGCCGTCGGTGTTGGCAAAGGCCGACACGCTGCGTGCCAGCTTGACCGCATCAGCCACGCGGTACTTGAAGTCCTGCTGCTGATGCTCGCCCTCGCGGATGAGGCTCATGAGGTATTGACGGTCGTTCATGTGCGGCCTTTCAGGATGACGTAGATGATGACGGGGGCGCCCATCAGCGGGGTGACGGCGCCGAGGGGGATGACGCCCCGCTCGCCCGGCAGGAAACAGACGGCGTTGCAGAGCAGGGCCACGGCCGAGCCGCAGAGCAGCGTGGCGGGCAGCAGCAGGCGATGGTTGTCGGTGCGGAAGATGAGGCGCGCCACGTGGGGCACGGCCAGTCCGATGAAGGCTATCGGGCCGCAGAAGGCGGTCGTGATGGCCGTGAGCAGCCCCGTGGCCGCCAGCAGCAGGTTGCGCGTGCGGCGGATGCTGATGCCGAGGTTCTCGGCGTAGCGGTCGCCCAGCATGAGGGCGTTGAGCGGCTTGATGAGCAGCATGGCGGCCATGATGCCGAGCAGCGAGGCCGAGGCGAAGATGGGCATGTGGCGCATGGTGACGCCGCCGAAGGAGCCCATGCCCCAGACCATGTACGACTTGACGCCCTCGTCGGTGGCGAAGAAGTTGAGCAGTGCGATGGCCGACGACGACAGGTAGCCGATCATGATGCCGATGATGAGCAGCATGACGTTGTTGCGCACAATGGTTGAGAAGGCGAAGATGACGGCCGTCACGGCCATGGCGCCGATGAAGGCGGCCACGATGACGGCCACGAAGCCGCCCACCTGCAGCGACCCCAGCGAGAGCGAGCCGCCCAGCAGCAGCATCGTCAGTGCCACGCCCAGTCCGGCGCCGCTGGAGATGCCGAAGATGGAGGGGTCGGCCAGGGGGTTGCGGAAGGCCGTCTGCAGCATCAGTCCGCTGACGGCCAGCGAGCCGCCGGCCAGCAGCGCCGTGATGGCCTGCGGCAGCCGGCTCTCGAGCACGATGTAGCGCCATGAGGGCTTCAGCGCGTCGCCCCGCCCGACGAGGATGTCTATCACGTCGGACGCAGGGATGCGGATGCTGCCCTCAAACAGATTGAGCATGAACAGCACCACGATGAGCACCACCAGCAATATGATCTTCAGTCTACTCACTTCTCCGGGCGGCAGCAAATTTTTCACTTTTCACTCTTCCTTTTTCCCTTCTACGGGCGGCAGCAAATTTTTCACTTTTCACTCTTCACTTTTCCCTCACCTTATGATAATAACGCAGCGGGGTCGTGTTTGTTGTGTCAGGATGGAGAATGCTGATGAAATCGCGGAGCAGCAGGTCGGGGCGGAAGGGCGTCTCCTCGTAGAACATCGACGTGGCGACGTTGCAGGCATAGACCTCGCGTCGGCGCACGGGCCGCAGCTGGCCGTAGCCGGGCTGCTCGCTGAGCAGCTGAGCCATGCTGAGGGGCTGGGCGGCGTCGTAGCGCAGCAGCCATACGTCGGCCTCGCCGGCCTGCTCGAGCACCGCCTCGAAGGGCAGGGCCAGCGACCCGCTGTGGTCGTCGTGGGCCCAGGGATAGCGGCAGTGGGCGTCCTTCAGCATGTGGCCGATGGTGCTGCGGCCGCCGGGCACGTACCAGACGGAGCCCGTCTGCTTGTCCATCAGCACCGAGGGCTGCCCGCTGGCCTCGCCGGCCTGTCGGCAGAGGGCCGCATAGCAGCTGTCGACGACGTGGAAGAGCGAGTCGGTGCGCGCTTCCTGGCCGTAGAGCATGCCGTAGAAGCGCATCCATTCGGCGCGGGCCAGGGGCGACTGCTCCATATATTCGGCGCACTCGATGAGCGGGATGTCGACCTCCTCCAGCCGGCCGTAGCCGCCCGAGTTCTCGAAGGGCGAGAGCAGCAGGGCGTCGGCCTCGGCGTCGATGATCTTCTCGACCAGGGGGCTCATGCCGTCGCCGCAGTCCGTGAGACGGCCCGAGGCGAGTCCCTCGCTGACGTAGGGCACCTTCATATACTTCGCGTCGGCCACGCCGGCCACTTGTCCCTCGGCCCCCAGCTCGCCGATGAGGGCGGCATGGACGCTGGTGAAGACGACCGACCGCCGCAGCGGCACCCGCACCACGGTGACGCCCTCCTCGCGCGCCGCGGTCGCCATCTCCTGTCCGGTGTGGCGCGGCATTGCCGCGTCATCCGCCACGAGCAGATAGCGATGGAGCACCTTCCCCGCCTTCCAGGGATTGTCGACGGTGACCAGTCGGCAGCCGTCGCTCTCGGTGACGTGGATGAGACGGGCGTACTTGAACGAAACAGCAGTGCCCTCGTCCTGCCCCGCCGGCGGTCGGCTGGTGCAGGCCGTGAGCACTGCTGTCAGGATGAAAAGCAATATAGCCTTCTTCATTTCAGATGTCCGAAAACAGAGAAACGGCGCTTTTTGAAGGTAATATACCCCTATATTACTTCCGAAAAGCGCCGTTTCTGCATTTTTTGTCGTTTACTTTACGATGACCTTACGGACGCTTCCGTCCTCCGAGCGGACGATGTTCAGACCCTTGACGGGGGCCACGAGCCGGCGGCCGCCCAGGTCGAAGCGACCCTGCTCGGCGGCGCCATTGACGGTCGTCGTCAGGCTGATGCCCGTGGTGACGTTGCCCTCGGGCAGCACCTCGGTGCCCTGGGCGCCGAAGTCGTCGAAGCAGAAGTAGGTCGGCGTATTGATGTTGAAGCCCTCGCCGTCGGAGCTGCTGAGCTCAAACTTCAGGCGCTTCACCTTGCCCAGCGTGCTCAGGTCGACGTAGCGCCAGTCGTCGATGATGTAGGCGCTGGCGGCCTCGCGCAGGTCGGCCAGGTAGTAGTCCTTTCTGCCCGTGACGTTGTCGTCGGCGTCGTAGCCCGTGACGGTCAGCAGGTACCAGTCGCCCAGCTCGAACTTCTTGGCATAGCCGTCGCCCTGGGTCAGCGAGCTGTAGGTGTAGGCCGAGTTGGTGATGTAGAAGCCGGGCACCACGGCGGCCTCGTCGCTCAGGAGCGTGACGTAGCAGGGGCCGTTGAAGGCAGCGGCATAGGCCACGCCGTAGTTCTTCGAGCCATTGTAGCCGCCGCCGACGACGTTCTTCCACTGGTCGGAGAGCTTGGCGTAGGTGTTGTCGGTCTCGTTGGCATAGCCGAACCAGTACCAGTAGTCGTAGTCGCTCATGCAGCCCGTGGCAAACTCGTAGTCGCCGCTGCGGAATGAGGTGCGCTCGTCGTCGGCCTCGGTCGAGACGCTCATGTGGCCCTCCTCGCCGATGGCGATGTCCTCAAACGTGGCCACGCGGAGCGGGGCCGTGCCGTTGAAGTCGTCCATGCAGAAGTAGGTCGGCGTGGTCAGACCCCATTCGTTCTTCTTCGTGCCGTCGATGCTGAACGTGATGTTGTTGACCTTGCCCAGCGAGGTGAGGTCGACCCACGTCCAGTCCTTCAGGTAGTAGTGGTCGGCCTCGTTCTCCGAGGTGTAGTCGGCCAGCATGACCTCGACGGTCTTGGCTGAGCCCGGGGCGTCGTTCTTGCCGGTGATGGTGAGTTTCAGGTAGTCACCCTTCTCGAAAGCGCCGCTCATGCCGTCGCCTTCGAGAATCGATTTCACGACCCATGCCGTGTTGGTGATGTAGAAGCCGCTGACGGTCTCGCCTGATGTGACGGTCTCGATGGGCATGGCGTTGTTGTAGGCGTCGAAGAAGAAGACGGCATAGTTCTTCGAACCGTTGACACCGTGGCCCACGCAGCTGTTGAACTGGTCGGGCGTCAGCTCCTCGTAGGTGGTCTCCGTGCGGGCTGAGATGGCGAATCCGTACCAGTATTCGTAGGTGCCATAGTCGGCCCATGAATTGCTGAACACGAACTTGCCCGACATGAAGAGACCTTCCTTCTCCTCAGCGTCGTAGAAGTTGTTCTGGAAGTTCTGCTCGTTGAGCACGAGGTCGCCCTCGATGGTCTCGACGTTCTCGAAGTCGACGACCTGTGCCTGTGCGCTCATAGCCAGGCAGAGGGCAGCGAAAGAGTAAAAACACTTTTTCATACGCATTGTTGTTTTTGTTGTTGTTAGTGAATATAGGTTTTCTTTCCGTTCTTGATGTAGAGGCCCTTCTTTAAGTGAGAAGGATGGGCCATGCGGCGTCCCTGCAGGTCGAAATAATGTTCAACCTTCAATTTTGAATTGTCAATCGTCATGACGCCGGCGGCCTGCTCCAGCGAGGCCTCCAGGTGGAGGTCCTCGGCGCCGGTGATCTCCGTCGACGTCTCGCCGATGTCGCCGCACACCTGATTCATGGCGTTGTAGCATTTGACGAAGTCGATGTGGCTCAGGCTGACGCTGCGGCCCTCGGCGTCGACGGCCCAGCCGATGTCCATCGAGCAGCCCTCGGCGTCGCTGTTGGGCAGGTTGTCGGCATAGCCGTAGGCATAGGCGTCGAGCAGGTATTTCTTGCCGACGAGCTCGGCATTGTCGGGCAGCCGGCAGCCGCTGAAGCTGATAGTTCCCTCGGATGCGAGCCACAGGGGGAAGTACTCCTGGGCGTGGAACGTGTTGCGCGGCACGCTGCCCTCATGGCCCTGGTTGTCGGTCCAGGGGGTGTCCTGCAGTGGCGTGTAGGTGTAGGTCAGACGGTAGTCGTGCGTGGTCAGCGGGTTGTCGTATTCGCTGCCCCGCAGCTCATACCACGCATCGTCGGGCTGATGGTTGCCGTTGGCGTCGACGGCCACCATGACGACGGCCGGCTCGGCAGCATAGTCGAAGGCGTTGCCCCAGACGGCAAAGTCGCGCTGCCCGGGGATGTTGGCCACGGGGTGGTCGAAGTGGAAGACGACGTAGCCGCCCCAGGCGCCGAGGGTGATCATGCCGCCGGCGCCGCCCGCCAGTGCCTCGGTGCACTTGTGCGCCATCGTCTCAGGCGTGTCGTCGGCCGTGGCCTTTGGCAGCGTGTTGACAAACTGTCCCGGGGCCGGGCAGTATTCGTCGACGGCCTCAATGTATTTGCTCTGGGCTGCGGCCTGTCCGGCACTAAGGAGCATCGTCAGGAGGATAGTCAGTTGTTTCATATATAGCTATTTAATATTGATATGAGAAGGACAAAGGATGTTTTTATTTAGAGACCCCACCCCCGACCCCTCCCCTTCTTGCGTCCCTTCGGTAGCAAGCGTCCTTCGGCCGAGCGGAAGGGAGGGGAGTAAGCCTCCCCCCGACCCCTCCCAAGGAGGGGAGAGGCTGGCGCACTGCCCGACGGGGATGACGGCGCAGCTACTCCCCTCCCTTCAAGGGGAGGGGTCGGGGGTGGGGTCTGTAACTTTTTTTTCATACCTTTTATTACTATTGCTCAAAAGTCAGTCAGCCAGCACGTGTGGCCGGGAATGTCGCCCGTCGACGTGCGCCAGCAGTAGTTGCCGTCGCGGTCGAAGCAGAATATCCAGCCGGACGAGACGTAGTTGGTGGCGTCCATGACGAAGATGTGGCCCGTCAGGGGGTGGACCGTCAGGCCGTAGGGCGTCTCCAGCTCGTAGTCGGCCGAGGGGCGGATGAGCTGCGCGTTGACGATGCGGTGGGTGCGGATGTCGATGAGGCCGAAGTGGCCCTGGGTGCGAAAGTCGGCGTCGGTGGTGGTGCCCATGTAGCAGAGCGAGTCGCCCAGCAGGCAGATGTCGCTGACGGGCACGTCGATGGAGTCGATGACCTGCTGGCCGTCGATGACATAGAGCCGCGAGGGCCACTGCGGGTCCTCCTCGATACCGCGGCTGGCCACCCACAGCTGGCCGTAGCGGTCGGCGCGGATGCGGAAGAGGTTGGGCGCCACGTCGATTGTGTCGACGACGGTGAACGTCTGCAGGTCGACGACGCTAACCGTCGAGTCATAGCCCCGGCCGACGCCGCCCTTGTAGCCGCCGCTGTTGGCCACGTAGAGGCGGCCGTCGCTGACGCACAGCTCGTCGGGCTGATAGCCCACGTCGATGCGGCCGACGACCTGGAGCGAGGCCGTGTCGACCTTATAGACCGAGCCCAGTCGGTCCCACTCGCGCAGTCCGCCGCCGACGTAGCTGCTGACGTAGGCATAGCCCTCGTCGAAGCAGACGAAGCGGCAGTTGGGGATGTCGACGTGGCCGCGGCTGACGGCCGTCCGGGCGTCGCACACCTCCACCTTGTTCGAGCAGTTGATGACGAGCCAGAGGCTGCCGCCGTAGATCTTGGCGTCGTTGCCCACGTCGCCCAGCTGCATCACCTGACCAGGGTTGCGCGAGGGGAAGATGTTCTTGTGGTATTCGCCCGTCGCGAGGTCCAGATAGTCGAGCGTCGCCTTGTTCGAGCCCATGTTGCCCTCGCAGAGCACGTAGAGCCCGCTGTAGGCCGACGGGATGGCCATGCCCGTCATGCTGATGGTGGGCGCGACGACGTCGTCGTCCTCGCGACAGCCCGTCAGCAGGCCGACGAGGCAGATGAGTAGGGGTATGAGCAGTCGGTTCATAGTTCGAAGGTCAGGCCCACGGCGGCATTGCGGCCGGGCATGGGGTAGTTCAGGATGACGTCGTACTGCTGGTTGAGCAGGTTGTTCAGCTCGGCGGTGAGACCCACGGTGTGGCCGCGCCACTGCCATCGGTAGTTGGCGGCCAGGTCGCTCGTGTACCACGGCTGCATGTGGTTGTAGGCCGTGTTCTCCTGCTCGTTCCAGCGTTCGCCGGTGTAGAGGAAGCTGTAGTTCAGGCTGAGGCCGCGCCAGTCGAGGCCCACGATGAGCGAGCCCGAGTGGCGAGGGATGTAGGGAATCTGGTCGCGATAGTAGGGCTTGCGGCTGTCGGTGACGTCGATGGCGCGCTGGAAGGTGTACTGGGCGCGGAGGGTCGCGATGACGTCGCTACAGACCTGACCGCTGACGGAGGCTACGACGTCGACGCCGCGGATGTCGACCTTGCCGAGGTTGAGCATCGTCCAGCGGAACTGCTGGCCCTTGGGGTAGGCGATGATCTTGTCCGTCACCTTATTATAATAAGCATCGGCATGCAGGCTGACCTGGGTGATGCGGCCGCGGGTGAAGTGGCGGCTGAGGACGAGCCCCACGTCCCACTGTGTGGCGCGCTCCGGCCGCAGGTTGGCATTGCCGATCTCGGTGTAGTAGAGGTCGTTGAACGTCGGCATGCGGAAGCTCTGCTTCACGTAGGCCCTGAAGGAGAGCCAGCGGCCCCGGCGGAGCGGATAGATGTTGGCGAAGAGGGCGGGCGTCAGCCGCGAGACGGCCTTCGAGTCCTGCCGGTCGCGCCGGTGGTCGTCGATCCAGGTGCCGACGACGGAGCCCTGCACCTTCACGTGGCGGTAGTCGACGGCCGTGGCGGCCGAGAGCATGTGGGTCCAGCGCGTCGGGAAGGCGAAACGGTAGGTGTCGGCCGACAGGTAGTTCCACCTGAGGTCGTAGCTCACCGAGGCGCTCCATCCGGGCAGCAGCTCCACGACGTTCGACGTCGAGAGGTAGGCCTCCTGCTGCTTATAGCGGTTGTCGACGGGCAGTCGGGTGGTGTCGCGGTTGACGTAGTGGGTGTCATAGTAGGCATACTTCATGAGCCACTGCGTGCTGAAGCGCTCGCCGATGGATTTCTGCAGGTGTCCCTGGACGAAGGTGTTCAGGTCCTGCTGGCGCTCGCCCCGGCTCCAGACGTTGTTGACGATGGCGCCGGGAATGCCGCGGGCCGAGTTGTAGACGTAGCCCTTCAGCTGCCAGGCCCCCTGCGTGAGCAGTCCGTGGAGGTTGGCCTCGAGGCGCTCGGCGTGGATGTCGCCGTTCTGGCGGACGGCCGTCGTGTCCCAGGCGGTCGTGCCGTCGAGGTTCTTGCGACGGTAGCGGAAGTGATACTTGCCGCTGGCCGTCAGCCATTCGCTGTTGACGCCCAGGCTGACGTCGGGGCTGAAGCGCTGCTCATAGAGCGCCGAGAGACGCAGCAGGTCGCTGGCGCCGTATTTGAGTTTAGCCTTGAGATTCTGGTTCTTGCCCACCTCGAAGCGGGGCGTGCGCGTGCGGATATAGACGGACGAGGCCGAGGCGAAGTCGCTGGCCGGCTGGAAGATGGCGCTCTTCTGTCCGTTGTAGAGCGTCACCTCCTCGACGTTGTCGAGCGAGAACTGCCCCAGGTCAATCTGGCCGTTCTGCGCGTTGCCCAGCACGATGCCGTCGTAGCTGACGGCCAGGTGGTTGGTGCCCATGGAGCGCACGTCGACCGTCTTCACGCCGCCCACGCCGCCGTAGTCCTTCAGCTGCACGCCCGAGAAGTAGCGCAGCGCGTCGGCCACCGACTGGGCCGACAGTCGCTCCAGCTCCTCGCCGTTCAGCTTCTGCGAGGGGATGACCTCGCGGAACACGAGTTTCGACGTGACGACGACCTCCGTGACGTGCTGCATGCTGTCCATGCGGCCCGTCAGCCGTTGCTGTGCCGTCAGCCCTAAGCTCAGCACAATCATCAGCACCAGTAGCAGTAAGCGCTTGGTCATCGATGTCTTAATATTTACAGTCCCGACGTCACTAACCCCAGAGCGACCGTCGGGCAATCGTCAAGTCGTGGCAGGTCTTCTGACTTGTTGCTCAGCTTCGCAAGCGTCTTCCCGATAATCTCAGTGACCTTGTTGCTTGCTCAGTAAAAAGAGCGACTCACAGCTGCGGGACAGTCGGGGCCTTTCACCCCGTTCCCATTTTAATCGGTCGTCGAACCACGCTTTTCGGGTGCAAAGTTACAAAGATTTATCGATTCGGGGCGTGTTTTTCGCAAAAAAGTTTGGCCGGGTCGCCAGAAATGACTATCTTTGTCGGCAAGAAAGGTCAAGGGGGACTTACTTCTCTTGCTGATCATGCCCTTTCGGGGGCGTAGTTTTAGTCCCCCGATTACCTTTCGTTTTTTGTCTATGGTTAACAAGGACCTACTCATCGTATCGCTCCGCCAGCGGGCTCTCTATCTGCCCGGCGTCGTGCCTCAAACTGAAGCCCGGCCACGAACGCTACAGCTGGTCGTCGAACTCCGCCAACTGGGCTTCACCGTCACCGAACCATTACTACACGCCCTCAACGGCCTCAGCGACGAGGACGGCCAGACGGTCGTCGATGCCCTCAACGACGTGATGGGCACACGGCTGAACTGGGCCTCGCTCGTGCGCGGATGGCTCGTGCCGACGGGCGAGACCGTCTGGGACCACTTCCTGACGCTCGTGGCCAACGTGCTGAAGTCGGAGATGCAGATCCCGGGCACGACGCTGCCCTGCGGCCACCTCATCCCCGAGGGCACGTTCCAGCTGGAACGCTACACGGGCTGCCCCTTCTGCGGCACGCCCTTCCAGACGGCTCCGGGCGAGGTCTATCGCGGGCAGGGCTCGAAGCTGCGCCTGCTCTCGCTCTGGGACGACCATGACCTGGAGCGCCACTATCAGGCGCTGCTGGCTTCGAAGACGCCCCTCGACGCCACGCAGCGCGCCTCGCTCGTCACGCTGCTGGGCCACATGCCCACCGCCGACCTGGACATTGCGATGAAGGAGACGCGCATGCTCGTCGTCGACGCCCTCGTCGGCCTGCAGCGCGACGACGATGCCGCCCGGCTGTTCGCCTCGCCCGCCGACGTGCTGCGCTATCTGTGGTTCCGCCATACGGGCAAGCTGCAGCTGCTGCGCCCCGCCACCTTACTTAATATTGAGCGCAAGAACCAGCGCTACGGCGGCCATAAGGCGGAGGACATCGAGCAGAAGGTCGGCGAGCGACGCCGCCAGCTGCGCCTCAGCTATGGGCGTCCGTGGTGCCGCCGCGTGGCGCGATGGCTCAATGGGCTCACGATGCCGCTCGACGCCCAGCTCGAGGCGATGCACCCCCAGCGCGAGATGTGGGTGCGCTTCGTCCGCGCCCTGCGCCTGGCCGAGTTTGCCCGCAAACCGGGCTACGAACAGCTGCGCACCCTCCTCGACCGCTTCTATCGTCAGGACTATCGCGTCTTCCAGGGACGTGTCGACATGCAACGGCGTGCCGGCGATGCCGACGCCGTGCTCGCACTGCTCAGCCAGCGCCCCGGACTCTTCGCCCGCTGCCTCTTCTCGACGATGCTCACGTTCGGGCCCGACCGCGTCGTGGCGGCCTTCCGCGACGTCGTCGGCCAGGTCCAGCCGCGGCTGCTCGTCTCGCTGGCCACGACGGCCGACCTCTACTTCGACCGCCATCAGAAGCGCGTGGCCCGGCCGCTCTCGGGCGTCATGCACCCCGTCGATCCCCATCCCTTGCTCGTCCACTATACTGACGACGAGCTGGACCGCATGAAGCGGCTCGTCAGCGATCTTTATCTCGAGGCCATGCGCCGCCATTTCCAGCAGACTGAGCCCGTGGGCCGCCGCATCTATATCGCCCCCGAGCTCGACCATATCCCCGTCAGCGTAGGCGACCGCTCCGCCACCGTCCAGGACATCTCGGCCGCCCTGCAGGGACAACGCTTCCCCGTCAGCGGCGACAGCGTCCGGCTGTTCCTCCAGTGGGGGCGCGACCTGCCCGCACAGCACCTCGACATGGACCTCAGCTGCCACATCCTGGGCGACGACTTCAGCGAGGTATGCGCCTACTTCAGCCTCAATGTCAAGGGGGCCAAGCACTCGGGCGACATCCAGCAGATTCCCGACCTCGTCGGCACGGCCGAGTATATCGAGCTGTCGCTGCCGGAGCTCATCGAGCGCGGCGCACGCCGCGTCGTCTTCACCTGCAATGCCTATACGGCTGGCGCCCTGCAGCCCAACCTGATGGTCGGGTGGATGTCGGCCGAACAGCCCATGAGCGTCAGCAACGAGACGGGCGTGGCCTACGACCCGTCGACCGTCGACCACATGGTGCGCATCACGGAGTCGAACCTCTCGAAGGGCCTCATCTTCGGCGTCCTCGACGTGCCGGGCCGCTACATCACGTGGCTCGAGATGCCCTTCGACGGCCAGACCGTCCTCAGCATCTCGCCCGAGACGATCGATGCCTACCTGCGCCGACTGGAGCGCAAGCCCACCATCGGACAGGTGCTCCGCATCATGGCCGACGCCCAGCACCTGACCATCGTCGACCAGCCCGCCCAGGCCGACCGCGCCTTCGACCTCCTCTGGGCCCAGGATGCTGCCGAGGTGAACCGCCTGCTGTAGTGGACTTTTTGAACTACGAATTAAGTGACCGTAAAAAAATAACTTGGTACGATTTAGGAGGTCACGTGTCCTCACGTGACACCTGCGGCAACTGCGACGTGGGGACACGTCGCCTCCTACAGGGTAGCCGAATTGTACCAATTTATTTTTTGCATATTACTAACTCTGTTTTTAAAAAACAACGAATTAAGACAAATTACACGAATTATACGAATTAATATTGATTTCACGAATTAGCTCTGATTTCACGAATTAGCTCTGATTTTACGAATTAACTCTGATTTCACGAATTAACTCTGATTTTACGAATTATTCCTACAAGGATCGGTGTGGATAATTACAGACCCCGCCCCCAACCCCGCCCCTTGAGGGGTGGGGAGCTGCTACCGCGCAGTCCGACGGGAATGACGGCGCAGCAACTCCCCACCCCTCAAGGGGCGGGGTTGGGGGCGGGGTCTGTAATAAGAATGACGGCGCAGCAACTCCCCACCCCTCAAGGGGCGGGGTTGGGGGCGGGGTCTGTAATATTTGTGTAATTCGTCTTAATTCGTGCTATTAAGAAGAAAGGTGTAAAAAAAGAAAGGAGGAAAAGGCTGACTATACAATAAAATCACGGCGTGACGGCATGGCGTCACGCCGTGATTTCATGCCGTCACGTCGTGGCGTCATGCCGTCACGACGTGACGAGAGTTTTCTGTACCCCGTCAGAAGTCGACGTTGACGCCGGCCATGAAGGTGGCGCGGGGCATGGGGTAGCCAGCCAGGATCTCATACTTCTGCCGCATGAGGTTCTCACCGCGCAGCCACAGCTTCGTGGTGGGCAGGAGGCTGTAGCTGGCCGTGGCGTTCACCAGGGTGAAGGTCTGCAGGTCGCCGCCCGTGTAGAGGTTGCTGACGTGCTGCGTGCCGGCATTGAGGCCGAAGCGTCCCAGCTGCCAGCGGATGCCGAGGTAGTCGACGTATTCGGGCGTGCCGGTCTGCTCGCGGCCCTCCTGCTGGTGGATGTAGCTGCGGTTGGCGTGGATGCTGAAGTTGGGTGTCACGCGATAGCTGGCCTGCAGCTCATAGCCGGCATTCTCGAAGGCGCCGGTGTTGATGCGCCCCACGTTGCCGTCGGGCTTCAGGCCCGTGCCGACGAGGTTGTCGGCCTTGAGGTAGAAGACGTTAGCCTTATATGAGAAGCGCCCGATGCGGTGCTGCCACGACAGCTCGTAGTTCCACAGGCGCTCGGCCTCGAGCTCCACGTTGCCGTTGGTGCCGTAGAAGTAGAGCTCCATCATCGAGGGGTTGCGGAAGCCCTTGGCCGCCGTCAGCTTCAGCACGCCGCCATTCGTCGGACGGGCCACGATGCCGAACTGCGGCACGAGCTCGCCGCCCGACAGGTTCTGCCAGTCGTAGCGCAGGCCGGCGTTGACGGTGAGCCATTCGAGCAGGTCCTGACGGATGTCGACGTAGGCGGCCCACTCGTTGCGGTAGCTCTTGCCCGTGCCGGCCTTGAAGTTGGTGGGGACGACGGAGCCGTCCTGGCGGCTGGTGTTGTAGGCATAGCCGTAGATGTGCTGATAGTCGGCGCCGACGGTCGTGTGGTTGCCCTCGAAGAGCTGTGCCGTCTCATAGAACGACACGCCCGTCAGTGCATCCTTCGAGCGGAAGAAGTTGGCACGGGGCTGATTGCCGTTGGCGTTGGGGCCGTAGCCGTCGTTGATCTTGTGGCGTCCGAAGTTGGAGTAGACCATCAGCGCACCGTCGAGATGGTCGAAGTGGTTGCTCAGGGAGGCGTTCACCACGCCGCGCGTGATCCACTGGTCGGCCTCGAGCAGGGGGCTGCTGACCGTGCCGGGGTGGGAGGCATTGAAGTGGGTCACGTCGGCCGAGAGGCGGGCCGTCCAGTTCGTGTTGATGTCGTAGCCCAGGTTGAGATAGCCGCCGTACTGCTCGAAGCCCATGTGCGGCCGATGGTTGTCGGAGCGGCTGTACTGGGCGGCGACGGTGCTCGAGAAGCGTCCCTGGCGCACCTGGTTGCTCACCTCGGTCTGCACGGAGCCGTAGCTGCCGGCGCCGACGTTCAGTGAGGTGCGCACGCCGTCCTCGTGCATCTTGCGCGTGACGATGTTGATGACGCCGCCCATGGCGTTCGAGCCGTAGAGCACCGAGGCCGGGCCGCTGGCCACCTCGACGCGCTCAGCCATCATCGTCTGGTAGGCGTCGCCGATGGGATGGTCGAAGATGTTGGCATACTGCGGATGGCCGTCGATGAGCACCAGCACGCGCGAGCCGCCCGAGAGGCCTCGCAGATTGAACGAGCCCGAGCCGCCGCCGCTGACGCCATAGCCCATGACGCCTCGGCTGGAAATAAAGAGTCCGGGAACTTCCTGCGTCAATGTCGGCAGGATGGAGGATTGGAAGTTTTCGGTCAGCTGTTCGCGGCTGACCACCGTGACGTTCATCGGCACGTGGCTCAGGCTCGCGGCCTGGCGCGTGCCCGTGACGACGACGTCGTTGATACTGCCACCACTGATGATGGTCGAGTCGGCCTCCGCAGCATTCATGCCAGCAGAGGCCAGCAGTGCTGAAGTGAGCACTGCCGTCAGTTTGGTTTTACCTTGCATTTTTTGTGTTTAGTTTTTTTGTATCACACACAACGCAGCCGGACTCTTCGCCTTAAGCCTCCTCACGCTTGGGAGGGCATGACTGCGAACGTGAGCGATGAGATTAGAGAGTATAGTGTATATATCGCGATGTTATAATAACGTGCAGGGGCCGTTTTTATTGCATGCGGCCGCCGCCGAACCCGCCCCCGCGGCCTCCACGGCCGCCGTCGCCGCCGCGTCCGCCGAAGAAGTTGAGCCGGTAGCTGACGTGCATCATGGCGTAGCTCGTGATGCTGTTCACCTCGCGGTCGGTCCATCCGTTGGCCGTGACGGTGCGGCTGAAGTTCGACTGCTGATTCAGGATGTCATACCACTGCAGCATGACGGTCAGCTTCTTGCCGCGCAGGAATCCGTGGGAGAGCTGGGCGTTCCAGATGAACTCGTTGGTGTTGAGCGACTGGTCGCTGTAGCCGCGCTTCGAGAACATGTGCATGTCGGTGTTGAGCGTCGTCCCCCAGGAGAACTTGATCTGCGTGTTGCCGCCGTAGGAGAAATTCCAGGTGGAGAGGTTGCGCGAGGCCTGCAGCTCGTTCTCGGTGCGGGCGTAGGTCACGTTGCCGTTGAGGGAGAAGTGGAACCACGAGTTGCGGTAGCTGAGCGACGTCGACGGCGTCACGTTGTAGGTGTGGGTCGTGTTGCGGTCGGGCCTGGCCGTGCGGTTCAGGTTGACGTAGCCTATCTGGTGGCGGTAGGAGCCGCGGACGCTGCCGCTGACGTCCCATCGGTTGAGCGTGTCGAGGTTGAGGTTGAACGTGAGGCCGCCGCTGGTCGACCAGTTGCCGTTGATGTTCTCGGGGCGCGAGATGCGGCCGCCCGTCGTCTCGTTGTAGGTGACGACGTTGCCGATGGCGTTGCTGGTGCGCTGCACCGACGTGTTGGCATTGAAACTCCAGTGGCGCTGCGCCTTGGGAATCATCTGGCCGAGGGATTCCTCGATGAGCGTCGGCTGGCGCTGCATCTGGAAGTTGGCCTGCAGGTCGGTCGTGAACGAGGGCTTCAGTCCCGGGTTGCCCATCGAGATCGACAGGGGGTTGGTGTCGTCGTAGATGTCGAGCAGCTGGGTGATGTTTGGCTGCTGGGTGTTGCCGCGCAGGTTGACCTGCAGGTTGGTCTGCTGGTTGAATCGGTAGCGCATGTTGAGCGTGGGCGACATGTTGGTCACCGTGCGCACCGTGTCGACCGGGCGCCCGAGGTATTGCTGGATGTAGTGGGAATGTTGGGGTTGCAACTGCAAACCGATGTTCATGTTGAGCTTCTCGCGGACGAGCCGCAGCTGGAGGTCGATGTTCTGATTGTCCTCAGTGCGCTCGGAGTAGCGGCTCAGCCGGTCGCTGAGGTATTGCTCGTAGGGGTTGTCGAGGAATCCGAAGAGCAGCGTCCAGTCGCGATAGCCCTGCAGCATCTGGTCGAACTCGAGGTCGTCGTAGTCGGGGAAGTCGTAGGTCGCGGGATCGTTCTTCTGATAGCTGTGGTTGTAGCGGTAGCTCAGTTGCAGGAACAGTCCCTGCGTGCCACCGCTGCGGCCGCCGCCACGTCCTCGTGAGGCCGTCTGGCGGCTCTGCTCGAGCGAGTCGACGGGCTTTGGGGGGAAGATGAAGATGGGTTCGCTGTAGGTGGCTCCGAGCGAATAGCTGAAGCTGTGGGAGGAAGAATTCGTGTAGCGGTTGGTCTGATAGGTGGAGTCCTCGCCCAGGATGTTCTGTTCCTGATAAAAATGCACGGCCGAGAGGTTGGCGCTGCGGTTGTCGCCGTCGGAATAGTTGATGTTCGACGTGAGGGCAATGTTGCGCCCCTTGCGGCTCAGTCTCCTGAACAGCTGGAGCTGTGCGCTGGCGTTATGGTTCGTGCCGTAGTTCAGCGAGCGGTTGCGGCGGCTGTTCTGCACCAGCCCCAGGTTGTTCATCGTCGTGAGCCCGTCGGCCTCGAGCGGGTTGACGACATGCTCGAAGGGGTCCTCGTTGAAGGAGGCCGAGCGGCTGAATCCGCGGCCGTCGCTGGTCGAGAAGCTCAGGTTGGGACGGAAAGAGAAGATGCTGAGCGTGTCGACGTTCCACTGCAGGTTCATGTTGGCCGTCCAGTTGTTCTGGCGGGAGTAGTTCTGGCTGATGCTGTTCGAGAAGGCACCGCCGCGCGTCGCTCGGACGAAGATCTCCGAGCCCGTGCGGCTCCAGTTGTCGGCGTCGCTGCGGTTCCACGTCACGCGGCCGCTCATCTTCAGGTTGCGGTTGTTCTCGTAGCTGGCGTCCAGTGCGGCCGTCTTGGTCTCACGCTGGCCGTTGCCGTTGCCTCGGCCGCGACCGCCACGGCCGGTGAAGTTGCGGTCGTTGACGTTGTTGGCGTTGCCCATGAAGGTGTAGCGGATGCCGCCGAAGGGCTTCATCGCCGTCAGCCGGACACCGTAGCGGTCGTCGGTGCCGTAGCCCACGTCGGGGTTCATCTGCAGGCCGCGGCGGGCGCTGCGCTTGGTGACGAACTCGAGCACGAAGTCTTCCTGACCGTCGTCGATGCCCGTCAGCTTCGCGAGGTCGCTCTTCTCGTCGTAGGCCTTCACCTTGTCGATGACGTAGGAGGGCAGGTTCTTCATCACGGCGTCGTTGTTGCCCGTCATGAAGTCGCGGCCGTCCATCTTGAAGCGCTTCACGTTCTTGCCGTTGATGCTGATCGACCCGTTGTCGTCGATCTTGGCGCCGGGCAGCGCCTCCACCAGGGCCTCGATGACCGACCCCTCGGGCACGCGGAAGGCGTCGGCATTGTAGACGATGGTGTCGTCCTTGATGACCATCTTGGGCAGGTTGGCCGTGACGACGGCCTCGCCCAGCTGGACCACGTCGGGCGACATGGCTATCTGGCCCAGATCGGTCGTCCGGTTGCCTTGTTTGTTGAAATCATGACGTAGTGGTTTGTAGCCTAAGAAGGTGGTCTTCAAGACGTATTGACCCGTGCCGATGTTGTTGAAGCCGAAGGTGCCCTGGGCATCGGTGAGGGTGCCGCCGACGAAAATGGTGTCGGCTGTGGCCTGTTTGCGCTTCTGTTCGATTCTGAATAACTGCAATGTCGCCTTTGGCAGGGCCTCATGGCTTTCGCTGTCGATGATGGTGCCTGTGAGGTTAGGCTTCTGGCCCATCGTCGCGGCGATGCCAAGGCCCCACAACATGACGGCTGTTGCTGCAAGTCGGGATGGTCTCATGCGAAGAAAAGTCTGTTTCTGTCTAAATAGACGTTTCTTTTGAGAGATGGTTTATTCCCCCCTTCTTCCTTTTTTTGTTGACTTTCAGGGTGTTGTCAGTTGCCAGTCGATGCCCAGGGGGTTGTCCTGCATCTGGAGGACGAAGGGCAGGGAGTGAGTCTTCGCAATGCGCATCGTCATACGGGTGCCCTCGGCCCGACAGGTCACGTCGGCCGCAGTCTCGGCCGTGCGGTGCCATTTGAGTCCTTCGTAGGTCATCGTGCCGAGACTTAGCAACTGCCGGAGCGCAGCGCGTGAGACGAAAAGGAACGTGCCGCGGGCATTGTGGTGGATGGCACCGTCGTTTTGAGGGTTTAACCAGCAAAAAACGTCGGATTCATCGACATCGCGGCGCGGAATCATGTAATAGGTCTCCTTGCAGCGGACGACGAGCGTGTTGCCCTGCCAGCCGTAGCTGTAGGGCCAGGTGCGGAACTGGCGGTTGAGTGTGAAGGAGACGCTCATGCTCTCCTCCGGCCGGAAGGTCTCCTTGAGCCTCTCCGACGGGGCTGTCTTGTTGCTTTCGCTCATCATAGACGAACGGGCGCGCTCTTGTTTGGAGCGGTTCGGGACCGCCTTGAACGCCAGTTCGCCGCCCTCCATGATTTGCTGATGGCTGATCCGGGCGTCGCCGAGTTCCCGACCGTTGAGGGTGACGCCGCCGAAGCCGTCGCCCTTACCTTTCTTATATATACGAAGGGTGCGGCCGTTAGGCAGCGACAGGACCGACTCGTCGAGAAGCGGCAGGTTGAGCAGGTAGGCGTCGGAGCCGGCCAGGGGGTAGAGCCCCATCATGTGGAAGGCCAGCCAGCTCGACATGGCGCCTGAGTCGTCGTTACCCGGCAGTCCGTCGGGGCGGTCGGTGTAATGGTCGCGGACGATCTGATGGATGCGCTCGGTGCTGAGGTCGGGGCGGCCTATCCAGTGGTAAAGGCAGGGCGAGAGGAATGACGGCTCGTTCTGCACGTTATAATATCCCTTCTCGAAGAACAGGTCGAGCCGACGGCGGAAAGCGTCTGGTCCGCCGCAGACCTCGATGAGGCCTTCCACGTCGTGCGGGATGCTGAGCGAGTATTCTTCTGACGTGGCCTCGTAGAAGAAGGTCGACCACCAGGGCACGTACCAAGGTGCGACCTTGGTCGTCGGGGTGTAGGGAATCTTGTGAGGCGCGAAGTGTGAGGGGAGGGCGGAGACGGCCGACGACCGGGAACCCCAGTCGACGCTGTCGAGCCAGTGGCCTTCGGCATTGCGGGGCATGATGAAGCCGCGCATGCCGTCGTATTCGTAGTCAGTGCGCCACAGGTTGCGCCAGTTTTTGCTTCTTTGGGTGTAATTTTTGGCGATTTCATCGTAACCGAGGCCCTGTGCTACCTGGGCGATGCACCAGTCGCAGAAGGCATACTCGACGGTGCGCGTGCCGGCGCGGTCGATGCCGTAGGGGACGTAGCCGAGGCGCTTGTATTCGTTGAGACCGCCGCGGCCGTGGCGTTCGTGGTCGGCGCCGGGGTCCTGCTCGCCGTCCTTGAGCATGGCTTCGAGGGCGAGCTCGTAGTCAATCGTTGCGGCAATGCCGCAACGCACCGGACGGGAGGCGGCGGCGCTGTCATGCAGAGGGAGGGAGGCGGCGGTGCGACCGAGGCCTTTGGCGAAGGCGTCGGCGATGACCACCTCGGCGTTGGAACCGCCTTGGGTGCGGCCGTTGGAGTCGCCGGAGCGGGCGTCGGGCAGGTAGCCTTCGCGGCGGTAGATGTTGAGCAGGGCGTTGACGATGGCCACCTCACGGTCGGGGTCGAGCAGCGTGATGAGTGGCGTCGAGGTGCGGTAGGTGTCCCAGATGGCATAGTAGTCATCGTAGTAGGGCGTGTCGGTCCATTTGGGGTTTTCGCCCGTCTTGTCGACGGGCATGAGCATGGCGTGGTAGATGGCGGTGTAGAACATCCGCTTCTGCTCATCCGTGCCCTTGATGCTGACCTTGGCGAGCTGTCGGTCCCAGGCTTGGCGGAGCCTCGATAGACAGGTACTGAAGTCGATGGAATCGACGTTTTTTGATGCCTGTATCGTTGAAATATAGCTGATGCCGACCTTGGCTGTCACGAGCGTGTCGGCAAAGGTGAGACGGCCGTCGGCGTAGCTGAACGGCTGGTCGGTCTGCAGTGAGAAATAGACGGTGTAGGCGTCGCCGTTGTTCCATCCGCCGCGCACACGGCTGAATCCGCGCACCTCATGGTTGCTGACGGCCTCCATGCCGCTGCCTACAAACTGTTGGCGTTCGCGCAGGTCGGGCACGGAGTCCTTGCCTAAGAAGTGGGTGGGGTCGACGAGGATGTGTCCTTTCCGTGGGAAGTGAAAACGGTAGTGGGCGCAGCGCTCGCTCGTCGTGATCTCGGTGCGGATGCCGTTTTCAAAGGTCGTGGCATAATAACCCAGGGCGATGTCCTCGTTCCGTCTGCGTTGTGGGGTAGGGGTGTCGAGGTAGGGCATCAGCAGGATGTTGCCATACTTCTGACCGCCGCCGGTGCCGCTGACGTGCGTCTGCGAGAAACCTGTGACCACCTCCGGCATCGGCGCCCAGCCGGCATTGGGTATGACCGTGCAGTCGGGCCCGGGCTTCACCATGCCAAACGGCATGGAGGGTCCGGGAAAAGTGCGTCCGACGCCGACGCTGCCGATGCGCGGGTCGACGTGCTGCCAGTTCTGTGCTGTTGCACCGATGCTTAGCAGCAAGGACAAAAGGAACATGAGGGGCGAAAGGAAACGGGAGGTCATGGGCAGTAGTTTCATGGGCGAGCGATAGTGGGTTTGCAGTTTTTGATGTTGATAGGAATGGTCTCGGTGTTGACTTTATCGGTCGTAACATCGAGCCGAACGACGGCGGCGCGGGCGTTGACGGGCTTCGACTGGTCGAAGATGAAGTTGCCGATGCTGTAGTAGATGGGGCGACCGCGATAGTGCTCGACGGTCTGCAGCGTGTGGGTGTGGTGGCAGATGAGGGCGTCGGCCCCGGCGTCGATGAGGCGGTGGGCCTCCATGCGCTGGCTCGCCGTGGGGCGCAGCGTGTGCTCGGCGCCCCAGTGGAGGCTGACGACGATGACGGCCTTCGGATCCTGACGGCGCAGTCGGGCCACGCGGCGCAGCAGCGAGTCCATAGGCTCCTGGCTGACGCTCGGCTTCTGCGGCAAGTAGGCAAAGTTCTCCAGAGCCAGCCTCAGCGAGGCGATGAGCCACACGCGGCGCGGCTGGCGGCAGAGCAGCACGGGCTTTGCCGCCTCGCTCATGGTCGGTCCGGCGCCGATCGCCACCATGCCAGCCTCGCGGACGTTGCGCTCCGTGTCTGTGAGTCCGCGGCGACCCTGGTCGATGCTGTGGTTGTTGGCCAGGTTCAGATGGCTGAACCCATGGCGGCGGAGCACCTGCAGCCACTCCGGCTCGGCGCGGAAGATGAAGCGCTTCTGCGTCGGGGCCTTGATGCACGTGGCTGGGCACTCGAGGTTGCCCACCACTGCCTGGGCTGAACGCAACAAGGAGTCGATGCCCCGTGTGAAGAGGGCATCGGCTCCTTGTCGTTCAATCGTGCGGCGCACCCCGCGGTCGAGCAGGATGTCGCCGGTGAAGAGGATGGAGGCCTGCTGCGGTTTGTGTTTGTCGGCATGGCATGCCGACATACAGGACAGGCTAACAGCCAGAGCTATAAAAAACCTTCTCATTGTCAATGGGGGCCTGCTTGACGGGGGCGATGACAGGTTTCATCCATTCGGGCATACCCTGCCGCGGGTCGCTCTCGAGGCGTTTCTGCCACTCCTCGTCGTTCATGCGCTGCTCGCCGTAGGGCCGCGTGAACTCACGATAGGAGAAGACGGCACCGCGCATGAGCCACAGATAGCCCTGCACCTCGATGACGACATAGATCTCGTCGGCCGGACCCACGCCCTCGTAGAGGATGGACTGCTGCGGGTTGTTGTCGGCATTAGCCGTATAGACGTCGGCCACGAGGGCTACCGAGCGCTCCGGGCCCTGGACGTCGTCCCACTCCCACAGCTCGTGGTCCTTGTCGCGGAGCATGTCGAGCGAGAGGTTCTCGAACGTGGCTCCGATGTGCTTCAGCTGGTCGCACTGCTCCTCGCTCAGGCCCCGTCCGGCCAGCTCGTCCTTGCTGGCCTGCAGGAGGAAGGCCAGCTGGTCGGCCATCTGCTCGCTGATGCTCTTCGCGCGGTCAGTCAGCAGTCCGTAGCTCTGCAGCACGGTGTTGGTCTGCGTGAGCAGTTCCTGAGCCTTCTGCCAGAACCTGACGTTAGGCTCGACATAGGCCTGCACCACCGGGTCGGGAGGTCCGGCCCCGCCACACTCGGCGCCCATGGGCTGCTTGGCATAGAGGATGGCGTCGTGCTTCAGTTCGGTCCATGAAGCCAGTGCGGCGTTCAGTCCCTTGAGTCCCCACTCCGGAGCCAGCATGAAGTAGGGTGCGGCGCTGTCGGCCGGTGCGGCGACGGTGGCGAGGGCATCGATCCATCGGGTGGCGACCGTCTGCTGCCAGTCGATGCTGTCCATGAGCCGCTTCATGCGCTCCAGGTTCGGCTTATACTTGTCCCATCGCTTCGACTCCTGCAGCTCGTCGATGAGGATGCGCTCGGCCACGGTGTTGCCCATGGCGGCAAAGATGTCGAGACCGCGCGGGGTGGCCCGCTTGGTGGGCGTCGACTCGTAGTCGACCATCTCCTGCAGCACCTCGGCGTCAGGCTGATAGCGCTGCGGCATCAGGCGCACTTTGTTGCGGCCCGAGCGCAGGAATTTTGGCCGTATGCGCGTCTGTTTTTCCGCGATTTCATCGATTTTTTTGCCCAACTCATTGGGGTCAATATCATCTGTTTCCCCATCAGCCATCATTCTTCCCATTTGCATGATGCTCACGTCGTCGGGCTGTCCCATGAGCCATGTCATGGGCTCGGTCAGTCTCTTGTAGAGGGCGTTGAGCTTCTTGTTGTCATACACTTCTTGGGCCAGCAGGGAAGCCTTGAACATGTCGAACGGACTGTCGGTCCGGAAGGGAACGGTCTGCAGCCACATCATCGTGCGGAAATAGCGTTTCAGGGCGTCGCTGCGAGTATAGTGGCCTCGGGGCCGGAACAGGCTGTATTCAAAGGGCACATTCGTATAGCCGAGGAATTCCGACATGCTGTTTTCGCTCTTCATCACTCGCTCGTACTCGGCCTGTGCCACGGGGTCTTGCTTTGGTGCCTGCTCTATCAGCAGGGCCTTGGCCACGTTGAAATAAGTGTTGATCCATTTGGTGGCCGCGAGGGTGTCGAACATCTCATCCTCGAATTGTCTGATGGGGAAGGCCTTTTGCGCTTCATCGCAGAAATGTCCCAGCAGAGGGTAGAACCGATGTTCTTCCACCTCGCGCAGCAGGGCGTCGAAGTATAGGTGATAGAGCTGGAGGTAGAGGTCGGTGGTGACGAACGACGGGAACACGTGGTAGTCGTTGGCCTCGTAGACATGGAACAGCTGCAGATGCTGTGCCGGCACGATGGCGAAGCCGTTGCGGGCGAGCATCGAGGTGAGTGCCGGGTCGGCGCCCCCGAGCAGCTGCGAGGCGTTGAGCACGTTGCCCACGTTGACGCGCTGCCCCTCGGGGACCTTGAAGTTCAGCCCCCGCAGCTCGTCCTCGCGCGCCTTGACGCGGTCGATGAAGGCCTGCTCCTCGTCGGTGTGCTTGAGGACGGCGGGCCGTATGGACTGGTAATACTGTTCGCGCCATGAGAGCGTGCTGTTCTCGTCGTAGTGCCAGTCGAAGTTCAGCGAGTCGTCGTCGAAGGCCCACATCAGCGAGTCGTACCACGTCGTGCTCTGGTAGATGCTGCGCAGGTAGGCATCTCGGAAGGGCAGTCCGCGCCGTGCGTCGAAGGCATGTCGCAGGACGTAGAGGTCGCAGAGCGGCAGTGCCGAGATGTCCATGTCGAGGTCGATGGAGTCGATGAGGCTCTCGACGTCGATATGGCTGACGGGCAGTACGTCGGTGTCCTGTTCCGTCGCCGTCGTCATTTTCTGGTTGCAGGCAGTGGCCATGATGGCCATCGCACAGGCAAATAGGATCGTTTTCATTGGTTCAGATATTTAATGGCTGTCGTTTTGTCAGTGTTCTTGATCAGAAAGCGTTCGAAGTAAGGGCCGAAGTCGCGCCAGCGGTATTCGCTGACGGCGTAGGACGAGCTGTCGGGGGTGGCCTCCATGGCCCGGATGCGGCCGCGGGCGAAGCGGAAGTCGACCAGCACGCCGCCCAGCCGCGAGCCCAGCCACATCGGCCGTGCGTGGCCGTCTACCTGCTTGAAGATGAACAGGCGGCGCCCCTGCTCGGGATGGAAGCGCGTCGACTTGACGACGCCCACCAGGGCGTCCTCGCTGCCGTCGCCGTCGACGTCGCCCGTCTGAAACCGGTAGACGGGGTAGGGCAGCGGCCAGTCGTTCAGGCAGTAAGCCGAATCGCTTTGGCGGGTGAGGGCCCCCTCCCACCTCCTGGCCCCCTCCCACCTCCCCCCACTGGGGGAGGCTGCTGCGCCAGAATTATCCGCCGTAAAAGCCTCCCCCAGTTGGGGGAGGTTGGAGGGGGCCAAGGCTGCCAGGCATGCCAAAGCCGCCCAGACCCACCACCGTCGCCTCATAGCAGCGCGCGGATCTCAGCCTCGAGGTCGTCCATCTGCGACGAGCGCTTCTGCAGCTGGTTCTGGCGGTCGATGGTGAAGAATTCGGGCACGGCCTGCACATTATATTTCGCGAGCGACTCGCCCTCGGCGTCGCGCACCGTGATCCAGGGCAGCTGAGCCACCTGCTGCTTCCAGAAGTGTTCGTCGGGGTCGATGCTGACCTGATAGATCTCCAGTCCGCGGTCGTGATACTTATTATATAGTTCGCGCAGCAGGAGGATGCGGGCGGCCGACTCCGACGTGGCGAAGGCGTGGAAGTCGAGCAGCACCACGCGGCCCTTCAGCTCCGTCAGCGTGCGCATCTGTCCCTTGTTGTCAGGCAGCCGCAGGTCGACGACGCCCGACTGGATGACCTTCCCGGCGTCGATCACCTGATTCTCGCGGGCCTGCACCGTGCGCGCCTCGTTCATGCTCTTCAGCGTGATGTTGCGCAGGTTCTGCGCCCGCTCCGACTCGGGGAAGAACGTGTCCCAGTAGGTGGCCACGGCGCCGAACGTGCGCATGTCGTCGCGGCTGGCGTGCGGGTTGAAGATGGGCGCTGAGCCGAGCGTCTGGAACAGTGCGAAGTAGGACGACGTCTGGTCCGGGCCCGCGAAGATATAGTTCTTGACCACGTCCTGCTTGTAGCGCTCGACGAGCGCGTCGATCGAGTCGGCCAGCTCCTGTCCGATGTAGCCCTGCTGCAGGGCTATGGCCTGCCGCTGCAGTGCCTGCTGCTTGAGGGCCAGCTGGCGGATGCGCTCGCAGTTGTCCGACCCGCTGACCGTGTAGTTGGCGGCCATGCCGGGATACTTCGCCCGGATGCTGACCGTCTCCGTGGAGTCGACGGAGAAGTTGATGATCTGGCCGTCGATGCGCAGCACGTAGAAGTCGGGCGCCTCGGGGGCATCGGCCTTGAAACTGAAGGCGCCGTCAGCCGTGAGCCGCACCGAGTCGATCACGGTGGGCCCGCTGAGCGCCATGTGGTGCAGGTAGAGCATGGAGTCCTGAGCCCCCTCGATGGTGCCCTCGACGGTGAATTTCGCATTTTGTGAGCAGGCGCCCATCATGACGGCAGCTACGGCCGGTGTGATGAGCCTTATAATCTTGTATGTTTTCATCTTTTTGTTGTTTTTGGGTGCAAAGATAATGCTTTTATTCATAAAAAACAAAAAAAAGAGGGCGAGAATTCTTTTATTTGTCTAATAATGTGTAACTTTGCGCCGTTTTTTATTTTTAGATGTTTTTTAAATTAAGATGAACGTAATTACAAAGACCGTTCAATTGCCTGATGGAAGAACCATCACAATTGAAACCGGGAAAGTGGCAAAACAGGCTGACGGCAGCGTCATGCTCCGCATGAACAACACCGTGCTTCTGGCCACCGTTTGTGCCGCAAAAGATGCAGTTCCCGGAACAGATTTCATGCCTTTGCAGGTAGATTATCGTGAACAGTACAGTGCAGCCGGCCGTTTCCCCGGCGGATTTACCAAGCGCGAAGGCAAGCCCAGCGACAACGAAATCCTTACATCGCGACTGGTGGACCGCGTCCTTCGTCCGCTGTTCCCCAGCAATTACCATGCTGAAGTTTTTGTCAATGTCATGCTGCTCTCGGCCGACGGTGTCGACCAGCCCGACGCCCTGGCCGGCTTTGCCGCCTCGGCAGCCCTGGCATGCAGCGATATTCCCTTCGAGTGCCCCATCTCGGAGGTGCGCGTGGCTCGCGTCAACGGCGAGTATGTCATCGACCCGACCTTCGAGCAGATGAAGCATGCCGACATGGACATCATGGTCGGTGCTTCGGCTGACAACATCATGATGGTCGAGGGCGAGATGAAGGAAGTCTCAGAGCAGGACCTGCTCGGCGCCCTCAAGGCTGCCATGGACGCCATCAAGCCCATGTGTGTGCTGCAGACCGAGTTGTCGAAGGAGCTCGGCAAGGACGTCAAGCGCGAATACAACCACGAGGTCAACGACGAGGAGCTGCGTGCCCGCATGAACCGCGAGCTCTATCAGCCCGCCTATGACATCACGAAGCAGGCCCTGCCCAAGCAGGACCGCGCCGACGCCTTCGAGAAGCTGCTCGAGGACTTCAAGGAGAAGTTCTTCGCCGAGCGCAAAGAGGCCGCTGAGGCCGCCGAAGGCAGTGTGCTCGACGGTTCTGCCGTCGAGATCAGCGACGACGAATACAGCGCCATGATGGACCGCTACTATAACGACGTGGAGCGCGACGCCATGCGCCGCTGCATCCTCGACGAGGGCATCCGTCTGGACGGCCGCAAGACCACCGACATCCGCCCCATCTGGTGCGAGGTGAGCCCGCTGCCCATGCCTCACGGATCGGCCATCTTCACCCGTGGTGAGACGCAGTCGCTCTCGACCTGCACCCTGGGCACCAAGCTCGACGAGAAGCTCGTCGACGACGTGCTCGACCGCGGCTACATGCGCTTCCTGCTCCACTATAACTTCCCTCCCTTCTGCACGGGTGAGGCCAAGGCCCAGCGCTCCGTCGGCCGTCGTGAGATCGGCCACGGCCATCTGGCATGGCGCGGCCTGAAGGGTCAGATTCCCGAGGACTTCCCCTACACGGTGCGTCTGGTCAGCCAGATCCTCGAGTCGAACGGCTCGTCGTCTATGGCTACCGTCTGCGCCGGCACGCTGGCCCTGATGGATGCAGGTGTGCCCATGAAGAAGCCCGTCTCGGGCATTGCCATGGGTCTGATCAAGAACCCCGGTGAGGACAAGTACGCCGTGCTCAGCGACATCCTCGGCGACGAGGACCACCTGGGCGACATGGACTTCAAGACCACCGGCACGCGCGACGGACTGACCGCCACGCAGATGGACATCAAGTGCGACGGCCTCTCGTTCGACATCCTCGAGAAGGCCCTCATGCAGGCCAAGCAGGGCCGCGAGTACATCCTCAACTGCCTGACCGACACGATCAGCGAGCCCCGCGCCGAGTTCAAGCCTCAGGTGCCCCGCATCGTCCAGATCGAGATCCCGAAGGAGTTCATCGGTGCCGTCATCGGCCCTGGCGGCAAGATCATCCAGCAGATGCAGGAGGACACCGGCACCTCGATCAACATCGAGGAGACCGAGGGCGTCGGCAAGGTGCAGGTCAGCGGTCCCGACAAGGACTCCATCGAGGCTGCACTGGCCAAGATCCGTGCCATCGTCGCCATCCCCGAGGTCGGCGAGGTCTACGACGGCGTCGTCCGCTCCATCATGCCTTACGGCTGCTTCGTCGAGATCCTGCCCGGCAAGGACGGACTGCTCCATATCTCCGAGATCGACTGGAAGCGCCTCGAGACCGTCGAGGAGGCTGGCATCAAGGAGGGTGACCACATCCAGGTGAAGCTGCTCGAGATCGACCCCAAGACCGGCAAGTACAAGCTGTCGCACCGCGTGCTCATCGACAAGCCCGAGGGCTACGTCGAGCGTCCCGCCCGCAGGGAGCGTGGCGAGCGCCCCGAGCGTGGTGAGCGCCGTGGCGACCGTCGCGAGCGTGGCGGCGACCGTGGCGACCGTCGCCAGCAGGGCGGTGAGCGCCGCGACCGTGGCGAGCGCCGTCAGCGTCCCGCCGAGGAGATGGGCGAGCCCTACCGCGATCCCGCCCAGCAGCAGGAGCCGAAGGACTTCAGCGATGCTCTCGACCACATGGACTTCTAAGTCTTTTCACAAGCATCTGACGAATATGAAAGCGTCAGCCGAGGATTTCTTCCCCGGCTGACGTTTTTTTATATATATAGCTGTGAATAATGTTTTTATGGTGATAATGCGGATTAATGGTGATAATATAGTTTTAATCAATATGGTTATAAATGCCCGAGATTTCAACGCCCCCCTGCCCCCCTCTAATCTTAGAGGGGGAGTTGGATAGTACCGTAGGAATAGATGGGCGCAGTGACACCGGCGGATGCGGGCGGCATGCACGCTAACTGACTCCCCCTCTAAGATTAGAGGGGGGGCAGGGGGGCGTTGACTGCTGTCGGGAACTTATCACCACATTGAGTAGTTTTATGGTGATAATGCGGACTAATAAAGATATTACAGACCCCACCCCCAACCCCTCCCCTTGGAGGGGAGGGGAGCAGCTGCGCCGTCATCCGCGAAGGGGAGGAGACAAGCGAAGGGACTGTGCGCCAGCCACTCCTCCCCTCTGGGGAGGTCGGGTGGGGGCTCTCCCTCCTCCGGGGAGGTCGGGAGGGGGCTCTCCCCTCCCCTCCAAGGGGAGGGGTTGGGGGTGGGGTCTGTAACTTCAATATCCAGCGTATTTGTATTGCGAACTTTCTTGACAAACCGATTTCCTGAATCGGAGAAGTGCCGCTTTTCGAGGCAAAAAGCGGCACTTCTCGACCCGAAAAGCACCGCTTCTCTTGTCGAAAAGCACCGCTTTGTTTTTGCTAAAACGTAAACTTGCTGAAAGTCAGGCTGTTGCAAAATCGAGCCGTTTGATTCGAAATTTTCTTTACATTTCATGGCCCTTTTGCCCTTCCGAAGCTACTTTTTTGCATCCCCCTTCCTTCGCTTGCGCCCACGACCCACTTTGTCGCCGGAAAATCTGTTCAATAACACGCAGGAAAGTGCTATCGTGTAAAAAAAACACTAATTTTTGCCCTCCGACGAAAAAAAACCTGCAAAAATGATACGACTTATAAGATTTTTTTAGTATCTTTGTCGCCGAATTGCCTCCCGTGCAAATAAGTAGGGCTGACTACGAAACGACCGTAATGGATTGAAACTACTATAATTTATTTACTAACTTTTTAAAATTCGTAAGCTTATGAAGATTTCAAAACTACTCGTTTTGAGCGCACTCTGGCTCTGTGGCCTCGGTGCACAGGCTGCTATCGTTGACGGAGTCCGACAGGCTCCCGAACCCAGCACCATCCCGTTCCAGGTAGGCACGCAGGAGGCACCTTACTACCTCTACAACACGTCGGCCCACCTGTTCTTCACCCAGGGCAACACTTGGGGCACGCGCGCCTGCGTCGGCCCTTACGCCTCGGCCGTGAAGCTGTTCTTCGAGGAAGCCTCCGATGGCGGCTACCTGCTCTGGGACCTCATCTGCCAGCGCAGCACCTCCTACTCTTGGAAGAATGCCTGCGCAGAGGCTGGCGGCTCGGCCCTCTATTGCGACCAGTCGGCCACTTGGGGACGCCCCTACTGGGTGGTTGAGCCCACGACCGGCAACGGATTCCGTCTGGCCAACCTGGGCCCCATTGAAGAGGTTGCCGACGGCAGCACCCTCTACATGGGCCGTTGCGACACCATCCCCCAGGACTTCTACAACGCCTACAGCGCCTTCACTGACGACGCCAAGCGTCTGCCCGTCAGCGACAACCTCGTGGCCAGCAGCGAGCTGAACCACATCGACTGGGCACTCGTCAGCCAGGAGGGCTACGAGGCAGCCGGCCAGGCCTTCGCCATCTACGAGAAGGCTCAGGAGCTGCTCGACATCATCAATGTCGCCAAGGGCAAGGGCATCAACGTCGCTGCCCAGGAGCAGGTCTACCTCAACGAGAGCGCCACGATGGAGGAGCTTGAGGCTGCCATCGCAGCCGTCAAGGAGGCCATCGCACAGGCTGCCGAGAATGCAGCCAGCGTCGGCAGCCCCGTCGACATGACCACCTCGCTGAAGAACCCCGACTTCGGTACTGGCAACAGCGAAGGCTGGAGCGGCACGGCCCCCAACATGTCCGGCGACGGCAAACACGCTGCTGCCAACGTGGCCGAGCAATACAACAAGACGTTCGACACCTATCAGAAGCTGGCCGACCTGCCGAAGGGTGTCTACAAGCTGAACGCCAAGACCTTCTTCCGCGGTACCTATGCTGACCTGCTGAGCGGCGCCAACAAGGTGGCCTACATGTATGCTGCCACGAGCGACACACTGCGCACCTTCTTCAACAACGCCTATGCTCCGCTGAACACCGAGTCGCTCGTCGACAAGTATGGTGCTACCACCTACTTCAACACCCCCAACGTTGAGGGCTCGACCACCACGGCCGACGGCATCACCTACTACATCCCCAACAACCCCTCGACCTTCCGTCTCTACTACGAGGAGGAGGGCAAGAACTGGTATGACACCAACCTCTTCTTCTCCGTCGCCGACGGCAATGCCGTCCTCGGTGTGAAGAAGGATCAGAACATCACCGGCACTGACTGGGCCGTCTTCGATGAGTTCAACCTGACCTACTACGGCAACGCCGCTGAGGCCTACCAGTACTGGGTCGACGAGTATGTCAAGGGCTGCACCGACTATTCGACGCTCTCCGACGATGTCACCGTCACCGAGTCGTATGTCGAGGCTTACAACGAGACCCTCCAGGGCCTCACCGCCAGCAACCGCGAGGAGGCTCTCGCTGCCATCGCCGCCGTTGAGGCTGCCGTGAGCAACGTCACGCTCAACATCTCGCTCTGGAATCAGTACAAGGCCCTCGTCAATCAGGCCATGGACATCAAGAGCAACGAGAACCTCGACCAGGATCGCATCGAGAATACCTACGGTGTGGGCGACTGGGCTGAGTTCGACGCTGAGGACGTGATCAACGATCACGAGCTGACCAACGAGGAGCTGCAGGCCGAGATCGACAAGTGGACTGCTATCCTCAACGAGGTGAAGAACTGGTATAAGGCCGTCGATGGCGACCGTGTCGACATGACCAACCTGCTGACCAATCCTGCCTTCACCGGCAATGCCGACGGCTGGACCCGCGTGGCTGCCGGCGGTGGTAACGTCGCCTATGGTAACAACGGCTACGAGGGCTGGAACAACGCCAGCTTCGACATCTATCAGGTTGTCAAGGACGCTCCCGAGGGCATCTACGAGATCGAGGTGCAGGGCTTCTACCGCTACGGCCGCGGCCAGGCTGCATGGGATCACTATGCAAGTCAGGACGCTGACGTCGTCAAGCCCAACGGTGCTCCTGTGTTCGTCTATATGAACGCCAAGCAGACCCCGTTCAAGAACCTCTTCGACGAGCCGGGCGAGGCTGAGGCCTACAGCACTCAGAACACTCAGATCACGACCGCTGACGGCACCACGCTGAACTTCCCCGACGGCATGGCCAGCTTCGAGGTCGCCAGCAACGCCGGCAAGTACAAGCAGTCGGCCTACGGTATCATCCGCAAGGGTCAGGACATGCGCGTCGGCGTGAAGGGTACCACCAACCAGCTGGGCGACAGCTGGGCCATCTGGGACAACTTCAAGCTCTACAACGTCGGTAAGAACAAGAACGCCGTGCTCAACGTGCTGCCCGACGAGATTGCCAACGCCAAGACCATGCTTTCCGATAACATGGGCAAGACCATCTACAACAACCTCGTGGCTGCCATCAATGCCGCTGAGGCTGCACTGACCAGCGACGACGGCGAGGTGCTCTTCGACGCCCTGAGCGACCTCTTCGACGCTGAGGAGAATGTCAGCGCCTCCGTCGCCCTCTTCAAGCAGCTCAACGATGCCAACGAGGCACTGCTCGACGACCTCGGACAGTACAGCCAGACGGCCACCCAGGCTGCCCAGGCTAATGCCGGCGCCCTCTATGAGACGATTTCCGGTGCTATCGCCGGTCGCGAACTCGAGGATGCCGACGTGGCTGACTACATGATCAAGATCAAGGAGGCCAAGACGATGCTGCGCCTGCCCTCTGACTATGCCGACGCCAGCGACCTGGCTCCCGTCGAGGTGAGCAACGTCGTCGTCAACGGCAGCTACGATGCTGACAACAGCGGATGGGACGGCACGACGGCTGCCTACAACGCTACGGCCGGCAACGTGGAGATCTTCAACGCCAACTTCGACTACTATCAGGACATCTACGGACTGCCCGCAGGTACCTATCAGCTCAACGTCCAGGGCTTCTACCGCGCCGGTGGATACACCGCTGACTACAGCAACTACCAGTCGAACCCCGACAGCCTCAACTACGCATTCTACTATGCCATGGTCGTGGCCGACGCTGACAGCATCTACAGCAGCAAGCCCCTGAAGCGCCTCGCTGCCGAGGCACGCGACGACAATCCCGGCGACGGCTTCGTAGAGGTCGCTGAGGGTGCCGGCAAGTTCGTGCCCAACTCGATGGTGGCCGCTGGCGACGCCTTCCTCAGCCAGCTCGACCCGAGCGATTCCGAGTCGCCCTTCTACTACACCAACGCACCGCTGACCTTCAAGGTCGGCAAGGACGGCAAGGCACGCATCGGTATGAAGAAGGATGAAAACATCGGCGACAACTGGTGTATCTGGGACAACTGGACACTCGTCTACTTCGGTGAGAACAGTGAGCTCGTCGTCGACGGCGACGCCTCCGACTCTCAGGGCATCGAAAATGTCAACCTGGGCGAGCCCGTCCGCACCGAGTTCTTCACCCTCGACGGCCGCAAGGCTGCCGGCCTCGGCAATGGCATCGTCATCATGCGCCAGACCATGGGCAACGGTGCTGTCATCATCAAGAAGATCCGTAAGTAAAGACGTGTTGTAAAAAGAGAATGATTTCTATAACATTCTAAACCTGAGATAAGGGACTGGGGCGACCGGAAGCGAAAAACGGTCGTCGCCAGCCCCTTCATTTTCTGTTGACTACACCTTATTATATATATAGAGACATAGCCGCAGACATCTGCGGGACTCATGATTCAGCTGACCTCCACGCGTCGGCTCACCAAGATTGAAAACCCCATAAGCCCGGTATTACGGGCGTCATCATACAAAGAAACGAGATAAAAAAACAATAACACTAACAAAACTCTATGAAACGTAAAACTATCGTAATGCAAAAGCGACAGGTGGCGATGGCCATCTGCGGGATGCTCATAGGGACAGCCACCCTGACCACGACGTCGTGCTCCGACGACGTGCTCACCGGACAGCCTTCATGGCTGGGCAACTCTATCTACGAGCGCCTGCAGGAAGACGGTCACTACAAGACCACCCTGCGTCTCATCGACGACCTCGGCCAGGCTGAGGTGCTCGGCCACACAGGCTCGAAGACGCTCTTCGCTGCTGACGACAATGCCTACAACGAGTGGTTCGGCCACAACTCGTGGGGCGTCAACAGCTATGAACAGCTCACCGAGGCACAGAAAAAGCTGCTCCTGAACAACTCGATGATCAACAACGCCTACCTCATCGAGTTGATGTCGAACGTCAGCGGCAACCCGCCCATGGAGGGCATGGCCATGCGCCGCGAGACGGCTGCCTCCATCTACGACTCGGTCTACATCATGCCCGCGTCGAAGATGCCCGGCACCGAGGCCTGGGACAGCTATCGCAATCGCGGCAAGAGCATGCCCATCTTCAAGGACGGCACCGCCGCCCCGATGATCCACTTCCTGCCCGCCTTCATGCGCTACTATAAGATCACCGACGAGGACCTTGCCGTGCTCACCAACGGACAGGCCACCTCGACCGACGAGGCATGGGTCAACGGCAAGAAGGTCATCGAGCGCGACATCACCTGCAAGAACGGCTACGTGCAGAAGGTCGACGGCGTCATCGAGTCGTCGCCCAACATGGCCGAGATCCTGCGCCAGCATCCGCAGATGTCGATGTGGTCGGCACTCGTCGACCGCTTCTCGGCACCATATTATCATGCCAACGGCACACGCGAGTATAACCGTATCTACAACAACGAGGACTCCGTCTTCACCCTCCGCTACTACAGCAAGCGCTCGCTGGGCGGACAGGAGAACAACCGCATGCCCAACGGCGAGACCGCACCGGCACAGCTGTCGTTCGACCCGGGATGGAACCACTACATGTACTCCAACACCATGGGCTACGACCTGCACTACGATGCCGGCGCCATGATCGTGCCGACGAACGAGGCCCTCACCGAATGGTGGAACGGCGACGGACGCGACCTGCAGGACGAGTATAAGTCGTGGGACTCCATTCCCGCTCCCACACTGGCCAAGCTGATCAACGTCAACATGCTGCCCACGTTCACCGAGAGCGTTCCCTCGAAGTTCGACCACGTGCTCAACGACGCCAAGGAGGCCCTCGGCATCAAGGTTGAGGACATCGACTCGTGCTTCATGGGCTGCAACGGCGTCGTCTATCTGGTCAAGAAGGTGTTCGCACCGGCCGAGTATGCCTCGGTGGCCTATCCCGCACTGGCCCACCAGTCGACGATGAACATCATCTACTGGGCCATCGAGACCAGCGACAACAACAACAACAAGTCGACCTATCTGCCCTACCTCCTCTCCATGGACTCGAAGTATGCGCTGCTGATGCCTACCAACGACGCCATGTTCTACTACATCGACCCTGCTACCTACGGAGCCACCAACAACGTCACCGGCGAGGGCGATGAGACCTACACCGTCGAGGCTCCCCAGCTGATCTGCTTCCGCTACGACCCCTCCAAGTCGTCAGACGAGCGCGTCCAGGCCAGCCGCTTCAACTGTACGGTCGATGCCGACGGCAATATCACCCAGGGCGCACGCACACAGCTGGAGGTGGGCCGCAAGGTGATCAACAAGATGCTCGACGACCTGGTCAACCAGCTCATCATCGTCATCCCCGACAAGTCGAAGACGCTCGAGGACTATGTCCGCGAGGGCTACCAGTACTTCAAGACCAAGGGCGGCAGCCTCGTCAAGGTGATGCAGCAGCCCGACGGCTCGCTGGCCTTCGCCGGCGGCTGGCAGATGGAGCACAACGACAAGCCGCTGCCCGCCACCCAGGTCTACACCAAGAGCAACGGCCGCTCCTACCAGATTGAGGACCAGGTGCCGATGACGGCCCAGAAGTCGCTCTATATGACGCTGCGCGAGCATCCTGAGTATAGCTCGTTCTTCAGCCTGCTCAACAACGACTTCACGTCGCTGCTGACTGAGAAGCTGAACAACAAGTACACCCCGAGCGGACAGGCTCAGGGCAACAAGAACATGTCGCTCTTCGACAACTATAACTACACCGTCTACGTGCCCTCCAACAGCTCCCTGCAGCAGCTGCAGCGCGACGGCCTGCTGCCCACCGACCGTGAGCTCGACGCCGACCTGACCCTCTGGGAGGAGAAGGTCGGACGCGAGACCATCGAGCACACCGTCCTCGACAGCATCTGCGAGGCAGAGCACTGGTATGCTGCCAATGCCACCTGGGAGGACAAGGAGGCCGTCCAGGAGAAGGTGCGCGCCTGCGTTAAGGAAATCATCTCCGACTTCATCCGCTATCACGTTCAGGACCACTCGCTGGCCATCGGCATGGCCCCTGAAGCCGGCCAAAGCGACAACAACTACGAGTCGATGAAGCGCAACCCCGAGACGGGACGCTTCTTCCCCCTGACCGTCGAGTTCAACAACGACAAGCTCTCTGTCACCGACTTCGTGGGCAACACCCGTCAGGTGCAGAAGACCGAAGGCCTCTACAACAACGTCTGCCGTGAGTATTGGTTCGATGGCACCAACAACAGCGCCCGCCTCTTCATGGCCAGCGACGCCGTGGTCCATCTGATCAATGCGCCGCTCTTCTTCGAGACGATGAAGCCCTGGCGCCAGGTGGTCAGAACTTATCTTAACATCAACTAAGGAGGAACACTACGCAATATGAGAATTATTAAGCATATCATCATGGTGCTGGCACTGATGTTCACCACGACCATCGGCGCACAGACAATCTCGTCGGTTCACGGAATGGTGAGCGACGATATGGGTCCGCTCATGGGTGCTACGGTCTGCGAAATCGACGCTACCGGCCGTATCATCGAGTCGGCCGTTACCGACCTGAACGGTAACTTCACGATGAAGATTCGCAATGCCAAGGACAAGATCCGCTTCAGCTACGTCGGCACGAAGACGATCACGCTGCCTATCAACAAGACCACCTTCAACGTCACCATGACCTCGGCCACACAGATCAAGGAGGTCGTCGTCAAGTCGAAGAAGCGCATGCAAGGCAACGCACTGCCCATCCCGGAGCGCGAAATCTCGTACGCCACACAGACCATCTCGATGAAGGAGTTCGAGGGTCTGGGCATCACCTCTGTCGACGAGGCCCTGCAGGGCCGTATCGCAGGTCTTGACATCATCGGCAACTCGGGCGACCTGGGAAGCGGCTCTACCATGCGTCTGCGTGGCGCCTCCTCGCTCTCGACGCTGACCGACGCCAACCCGCTCATCGTCGTCGACGGCAACATCCGCGAGGTCAGCCTCGACAACTTCGACATGGCCGGTGCCAACAACGAGAAGTTTGCCGAGCTGCTCAACATCAACCCTGAGGACATCGCCTCAATCACCGTGCTCAAGGACGCTGCCGCCACGGCCGTCTACGGCTCACAGGGTGGTAACGGCGTCATCGAGCTCACCACCAAGCGCGGTGTGCGCGGTAAGCCGAAACTCACCTACTCGCTCAAGCTCACCGGCACCTATCAGCCCCAGGGCTACAAGCTGCTCAACGGTGACGACTACACCATGATGCTCAAGGAGGCCTACTTCAACCCTGAGCAGAACGACAACGCCTCCGACCAGAACGCCATCCCCGAGATCAACTATCTGGACAACACGGGCGGATTCCCCGACTGGCGACAGTATCGGGACAACACCGACTGGCGCGACGCCGTCACACAGCATGGTCTGCGCCAGAACCACTACGTCACCATCTCGGGTGGCGGTGAGAAAGCCTCGTTCCGCATCGGCGGCGGCTTCGACCACGAGACGGGTACGATGATTGAGCAGAAGCTCAACCGATTCTCTACCCGCGTCGCACTCGACTACAACGTCTCGCAGCGCATCCGCGTCAGCACCAACTTCGCGCTGACCTACACCAAGAACGATATGAACTACGACAACCTGCTGTCCATCGCCCTGAAGAAGATGCCGAACGTCAGCATCTACGAGAAGGACCCCATCACAGGCAAGAACACGTCGGCCTACTACACCATGCCCTGGGAAGGCATCTACATCGGATCGGGCGTCTTCGAGAAGGACCAGCGCACCTACGTCAACCCCGTCGCTTCGGCCAAGCTGGCCAAGAACCAGCGCCGCACCTACGACATGTCGCCTGAGCTGGTCATCAACTACCAGCTGCTCGGCCTCGACGAGGACCACTGGCAGCTGAACTGGCGCGGCTCGGTCTATATGAACATCTTCAACCAGTACGACGACAAGTTCTATCCCCAGGAGGTCACCCCGCGCGGATGGGAGGGCAAGGTCAACACCTCGTTCGCCGGCTCGTCGAAGAGCGTCTCGTTCAACACCAAGCAGACGCTGACCCTCATCCCCGCCTTCAAGAACAAGGATCACTCGATGATGGTCATGGGACGCTTCGAGCTCACCTCGGGTTCGTCAAACTATCAGAACACCAGCGGCTACGGCCTGCCCTCGACGGACAACACCGTCACCAGCCCCGCTGCCGGCGGACTGATTGAGGACGTCGCCTCGGGCTACGGACAGTGGCGCTCGATGTACTACACCTTCTCGACCCACTACGCCTACAAGGGCCGCTACATGGCTGACGTCACCGTCCGTGCTGACGGTACGACCAAGTTCGGACCCGGCCACCGCTGGGGCTACTTCCCCTCTGTCTCGCTCCGATGGAACATCATCGACGAGCCCTGGATGGAGCCCTTCCGCGAGATGGGACTGTCGATGCTCTCGCTGCGTCCCAGCTGGGGCCGCGTGGGCAACCAGCCTAACCAGAACTACCTCTACACGTCGAAGTATGGCTCGGCCAGCCGCTATCTCGACATGGCCGCCATGCAGCCCAACAACATCCGGCTGACCAACCTGAAGTGGCAGATCGTCTCGAGCTACAACGTCGGTGCCGACTTCGGATTCTTCGACGACCAGCTTACCCTCACCATCGAGGGCTACCGCTCGACGACCACCGACATGCTCATGGCCAACTATCGCATCCCCTCGAACGCCGGTTTCGCCACCGTCCCCTACCGCAACAGCGGCAAGATGCGCAACACGGGTTGGGAGTTCCACCTCAACACCAACCGACTGGTCAAGGTCGGCAAGTTCATCATGGACATGAACGCCAACTTCGGTAACAACCGCAACGAAATCCTCGAGATGGACGAGTACATCCTCGACAACCTCAACTCGACCTTCGGCTACAAGAACGGTGAGTGGCTGCGCCGAGTGCAGGTGCACAACCCCTTCGGAGCCATCTACGGATTCAAGTACAAAGGCGTCTACACCCACAACTACAACACCTTCGTCAACATGACCCCCGAGCAGCGTCAGGACTTCCTGGCTAAGGGCTACACCGCTCCCGTGGCCACCAATGCCGACGGTACCATCGTGGTCGACGCTAACGGCGTGCCCGTCCGCATGATGTACAACTACACTAACGACGCCACGGGTAAGAACTACCGCTTCCAGGGTGGCGACGCCATCTATGAGGACATCAACAACGACGGTCAGATCAACGCCCTCGACATCACCTACCTCGGCTCGTCGCTGCCTAAGCTGACCGGTGGCTTCGGCTTCACCTTCAACTATGGCGACTGGCGCCTCTCCACGCAGTTCACCTACCGCGTCGGCAACAAGATCATCAACATGGCACGCCTCCACGCTGAGGCCATGATCGGCAACGACAACCAGAGCCAGGCCGTCAACTACCGCTGGCGTAAGGAAGGCGACCAGACCTCCATCCCGCGCGCCATGCACGGCGACAACTCGCAGTTCAACACGCTGGTCAGCGACCGCTTCGTCGAGGACGGCTCCTACCTCCGTATGAGCTACGCCCAGCTGTCGTATGCCATCAAGAAGAAGTACCTGAAGTGGATCGGACTGAACCGCATCTCGTTCTACGCTTCGATCAACAACCCCTTTGTCATCACGAAGTACTCTGGCGTCGACCCCGACATCTCGAACGTCGGCTACGACCCCGCCATCGACAATGCCCAGACGCCGCGCTCACGCTCCTATACGCTGGGTGTTACTGTTGACTTCTAAACCGATACACAATTATGAGAAAGATATATAATAAAATAATGTGCGCAGTCGCTCTGCTCGGCGGGCTTACGTCGTGCAGTGACTTCCTTGAGATTAAGTCGCAGAGCGAGATTGTGCTTGAAGATTTCTGGAACGAAAAGGCCGACGTCGACAACATCGTCGCCGGATGCTACTCGGCCCTCCAGAGCGACGGTGTCATGCGCCGCATGATGGTCTGGGGCGAGTTCCGCAGTGAGAACGTCATGGCCGGTCAGAACATCAACGACGACGTCAACCTTGAGAACGTTCTCAAGGAGAGTATCACCGCCATGAACGCCTACACCACGTGGGACGGCTTCTACAACGTCATCAACCGTTGCAACACCGTCATCAAGTATGCACCGCAGGTGGCCGAGCGTGATCCGGGCTACACCCAGAGCGAGCTGCAGGCCACCATCGCCGAGGTCTCCGCTCTGCGCGACCTCTGCTACTTCTACCTCATCCGCACCTTCCGCGACGTGCCCTACAGCACGGAGGCCTTCACCGACGACGACCAGAAGATGGATCTGCCGGCAACGCCCTTCAACGCCGTCCTCGACTCCCTCATCCAGGACCTCGAGGCCGTCCAGGGCAATGCCGTGGAGCGCTATCCTGAGACCAGCCCCCTCTATCAGACGGGCCGCATCACCCAGGACGCCATCCACGCCATGCTCTGCGAGATGTATCTCTGGAAGCAGGACTACGACCAGTGCATCCGCTATGCTGACATGGTCATCGACTCGAAGAAGAAGATGTACGAGGAGAAGCGCAGCCAGAACACTTCCTTCGGACTCGGCGGCTCCAGCCAGAACGTCCTCAACACCCGCATGAACGGCTATCCCCTGGTCAACAGCCTCTCGTCGGGCTACTACGGCAACACGTACACTGAAGTGTTTGTCAACGGTAATAGTCAGGAGACCGTCTTCGAACTCCTCTTCGACAAGACGGAGGCCGGCTACACGATGCCTGGCAACTCGGCTGCCGGCGCCTTCTACGGCAATGCTTCCGTTGATAAGGGACTCGTAGGCCCTTCGACCACCGTCACCGAGGATATCGGCAAGACCTCCTCGCGCACCATCTTTGCTGACCGCAACAAGAAGGTCGACGCCCGTCTCTACGAGAATGTCAACATAAACACCGAGTCGATCAATAAGTTTGCTTCGCGTGGCTTGCTGATCAATGCGACCCAGCCGACAAATGTCAGCGTCTCCTATATGGCTAAATATCCTTTTGCCAAGATCAACGATGTCAATCACTATTACAACAGCAGCTCGTGGGTCATCTACCGCCTCTCCGACATCATGTTGCTCAAGGCCGAGGCCCTCTGCCAGAAGATGCGCGAGGGCAGCGACGAGGAGATCAATGCCCACAACCAGCCGCTCCTGGCTCAGGCCTTCTCGCTGGTCAACGCCGTCAACAAGCGCTCCGTCTGCGAGGCTACGCTCGTCGACACCCTCGTCGCCGGCGACTATCTGACCAAGGCCCAGATGGAGCAGCTCGTCCTGCAGGAACGTCAGCGCGAGCTGATGTTCGAAGGCAAGCGCTGGTACGACCTGGTTCGCCGCTCGATGCGCGACGGCAACACCCAGGTGCTCTCGTCGGCCGCACAGAAGCGCGACGGCGTCAACGGTCAGTTCATCCAGAACTTCTTCCAGAAGATGGACGCTATCTTCTGGCCCTACAACAATGATGAGATCAAGGTCAACCGCAACCTCGTCCAGAACCCGTCGTTCGGCAGTGGCGAGAACAGCAGTTACGAGAAAACCAAATAACCCCAATGCTCGATTGAAGATATGAAACAGACACTCATTTCAATACTTTGTGCGCTCTCGGTCGTCTGCGGCTTCACGGCCTGCTCCGACGAGCCCGACAGCGAGAACTTCTACACCTTCACCGGTGAGATGATGAGCGACTATCTCAGGAACCGTCCGCAGTACAGCGACTTCGCCACCATCGTGCAGCGCGCCGACCTGATGGACCTCCTGTCCACCTATGGCCACTACACCTGCTTCCTGCCCTCCAATGAAGCCGTCAGCAACTTCCTCAGTGAGCACGGACTGCAGTCCGTCGACCAGCTCAGCGATGCCGACTGCGACACCATCGCCCGCACACACCTCATCTCCAACATGTACACCACGTTCGAGATGACGCAGGACCGCCTGCAGACCAGCAACATGCTGGGCCGCTATCTGGCTACCTCGCAGGGCCTCGATGACGACGGCAACGCCGTGGTCTTCCTCGAAGGCGTCGCACACATCTATTTCGACCTGAAGAACGACTCCGTCGAGAACGGTATCGTGCAGCCCATCGACATGGTGCTCGAGAAGTCGAACAGCTACATCGCTGACATCCTGCGCGACAACAGCGTCATCGGCACCTTCTATGAAGCTCTCGAGGCCACCGGCGTCTACGAGGACATCTCGCTCGTCGAGGATGCCAGCTATAATCCCAAGGACTACGAGAAGTACTACTACACCAGCGACTTCTGGCGTGAGGTGGCCTGGGTGCCCGACACCAAGAAATACGGATTCACGGCCTTTGTCGAGCCCGATGAGGTCTACGACCGCGAGTTCCAGCGGCGTGGCATCTCCACGGCCAACGGACGCCTGCGGGCCGTCTACGAGCTGGCCTGCCAGATCTACGACCCCGTCTATCCTGCCGACGTCAATGCTCCCGGCCACTCGTTCGAGAACCTGACCGACAGCGTCAACCCCCTGAAGCGCTTCGTGCAGTACCACATCATCAGCCGCTACGTGCCCGGCACGAGCGACCTGACGCCGCTCATCATGAATGTCGGTGCCACCAACGAGGCCTTCGGCATCCACACCAAGCTGGCCAACCCCTGCGACTGGTATCAGACGCTGCTGCCCCACACCATGATGAAGATCGAACAGCTCACCATGGACCGCGACGAGGATGGCAACGACTGCCGCGGCAATGACTACGGCAACGTCGGCGAGCGCTTCATCAACCGCCGCTACGCCGCCCCGGCCTACAACTTCCGCGGTGCGCTCATCGACTCAAAGGTCGAGACCACCGTCGACCACGATGCCCTCAATGGCCACTACTTCTATGTCGACGACATCGTGGCCTTCTCGAAGGATGTGCAAGAGATCGTCCAGAATATCCGCATACGCATGGACTTCTCGACCATCTTCCCTGAGGTCATGACCAACGACATGCGACTCAAGGGCAACCCCACCCAGGACGACCCGTCGGGCACTCCCGACGACGCCTCCATCCCCAAGAACGGACGCAACTTCTACTTCCCCTTGGGCTATCTTGACGGCGTCACCTTTACCAACTGCCACGTCGTCATGCGCCGTCCCCACACCAACTTCTGGTCGTGGCAGGGCGACGAGTGGAACCTCTTCGGCGACTACGACTTCACCTTCCGCATCCCGCCCGTGCCCAAGAGCGGTGAGTATCAGCTCCGACTGGGCTTCTGCGGACTGAAGACCCGCGGCGTCGCACAGGTATACTTCGACGGTGTGCCTCAGGGTATTCCTCTCGACATGACCGTCTACCTCAACGAGGAGTTCTTCCTCGGCGACCGCTTCGTCGACGACGAGAAGCTCGGCGACTACAACGGCAAGACAGCCGAGGAGAAGGCCGAGGAGCAGAAGCTGCTGAAGAACCTGGGCGCCTATCGTGCCGGTCGCAGCACCTATCACTTCAATCCCTCCAGCGGCGAGCAGTTCGACTTCACGGGCAATCCCCGTACCTACCGCCGCATCCTCTGCCAGACCTACATCGATGCCAACAAGGATCACTATCTGCGCTTCCGCGTGGCCAGCGACGGCAAGCAGGGCAACAACAATGAGTTCATGCTCGACTACTTCGAGCTGGTGCCCAAGAGCGTCTACGGCGTAGGCGGTGACGGCGAGATGGAGGACGACCTTTAATAGATAACAGTTAATAGATAATAGATAATAGTTATGATTACCAAGATAAACAGACTAATTCAGACGGGGCTCATGGGGTGTGCCTTCATTGCAGCCTTCACGGCTTGCACTGACACTTGGGACGACCATTACGAGGCTCCGGCCACGGGTGTCAACGATGGCTCGCTGTGGCAGGCCATCAAGGCCAACCCTGACCTGAGCAACTTCGCCAGCGTCATCGAGGCTTGCGGCTACGACAAGGCCCTCGCCAGCAGTCAGGTGTTCACCGTCTTCGCGCCCACCAACGCCAGTCTCTCCGCCGACGAGGCTGCCGAGCTGATCCGTCAGTACAACAACGAGAACGGCAAGGTCAGCGAGGAGGACAACACCGTCATCAAGGAGTTCCTGCAGAACCACATCGCACTCTACAACTACTCCGTGTCGCCCAACAGCAGCGACTCCATCGTGCTCATGAACGGCAAGTACGCCGTCCTCTCCGCCAGCCATATCAATGAGACGCCGATGCTCTCGACCAATGCGCTCTACGAGAACGGCGTGCTCTTCACCGTCGGCAAGCAGGTAGCGTACTTCCCCAACATCTTCGAGTATCTGCGCAAGGATGCCGACCTCGACAGCCTGCGCAAGTTCCTCTATTGCGGCGACACGCTCAACAGCGACCGCTCGCAGCCCATCTTCTACTACAAGGACTTCCTGCCCTCGCGAAGCATCCCCGGCGGCATCGAGAACGGTAAGACCGTCTATCTCGACTCCGTCTTCGCACAGCGCAACGAGCTCTTCAACTTCCTTGATGCCCAGCTCAACTCTGAGGACAGCACCTACTGGATGGTGGCTCCCACCAACGACGTCTGGCGCGACCTCATCGCCCAGACCACGAGTTGCTTCAACTATGCCAACAACGTCGAGGACCGCGACTCGCTCATCTACACCAACTCGCGCCTCGCCATCGTCGAGGGCACCATCTTCAGCAGCACCATCAACCCGCTGCTCGGCACGGCCGCACGTCTCGACTCCGTCATGTCGACCAGTGCCGTCACCAACTACACCCTCCGCCGTTACCGCTGGGGCAGCGATACACTCTGCTACTACCAGTACTTCAACCCGACCGATGCAGGCGGCGTCTTCGACGGTGCCACCCCCGTCGAGTGCAGCAACGGCCGCCTGCTGAAGGCTTCGACGTGGAACTTCGACAAGGCTCAGACCTTCGGCAAGATCATCATCGTCGAGGCAGAGCGTGCCAGCAGCATCAAGGAGGTCAGCCGCCGGCCCGACTCGCATGGCGACTCCATCGGCACCATCACGCCCACCTCGCGCTACGTCGAGAGCACCAACGCCTACTACAACAAGGTGTCCAACAATGGCTTTGTTGAGTTCGTGCCTGCCTCATCGGACGTCAACCACTACGTGACGTTCAACATCACCAACGTGCTCTCCGACATGGGCTACGACATCTATCTCGTCACCGCTCCCGCACTGGCCAACGACAGCAATGCCACCGAGGTGCAGCGACTGCCGACCACCATGCGCTGCACGCTGGGCTACAACAACCAGGCCGGGCGCCATCAGGAGCGTCAGCTCGTCTCCTCCGTCAGCACCAACGACGAGAAGCTGGGCTATAGTCCCGATGCTGTCAACTGGATCAAGCTGGCCGACAACTACAAGTTCGAGGTGTCGTCCTACGGACTGGAGGAGGAGAACCCCCAGGTGACCCTCAAGGTCGAGACGCGTGTGAGCAACGCCCAGCAGCGCAACAACCAGTACACCCGTACCATGCGCATCGACTGCATCGTGCTTAAACCCCACGAGGAGTGAACACATATTTCCGAATCATCAACTTAGCATTAATATCTTAAGCATGAAACGATATATCTTATTTGGACTTACCCTGCTGATGGCCTTCCCGCTCGCCGTCGTCGCCCAGGACGACGACACCGATGAGGAGGTGGAGGCTGCCGACGTGAGAAGCATCGCGCCCAAGCAGAAGCAATATGAGACCCGCACCATCCGAGGACAGGTGCTCGACGCCACGACGCAGGAGCCTGTCGCCGGCGCCATCGTCCGCGCCGCCGACATCGATGGCTACAGCGTGCTGACCGAGGACGACGGCTCCTACGAGCTGCGTCTGCCCGTCTTCGCATCGGCCGTCTTTATCACCACGCCCGACTACAACCCCGTGCGCATCGGTCTGCTCAGCACCGAGCAGCAGCGTGCTGCCCAGCTCTATCCCACGACGTTCACGGCTGAGTATGCCCCGCAGGAGAACGTCCGTGGCGACCAGACGGCCAGTGACTTCCGCTACACCAGCGCCGTCAACGTCAAGAGCGAGATACAGAGCCAGCTTGGCGCCTACGCCCATACCGTCAACCGCAATGGCACGCCCGGCGTGGGCAGCGTCATGTTTGTCCAGGGTCTCAACTCGCTCAATGTCAACGCACAGCCCCTCGTCGTCATCGACGACGTCATCGTCGACCAGCAGTACGGCCGCACCCTTCTGCACGACGGCTTCTACAACGACATTCTGACCAACATCAACCCCAGCGACATTGAGAAGGTGACCGTCGTGCGCAACGGAACCGCCCTCTATGGTGCCAAGGGCGCCAACGGCGTCATCCTCATCCAGACCCGCCGCAACAAGTCGATGGCTACCCGCATCACGGCCAACGTGTCGGCCGGTGTCACCTTCGAGCCCAAGTACATCTCAGTCATGGGCGCCGAGCAGTATCGCGGCTATGCCAGCGAACTGCTGAAGACCACGGGCACCACCAACCGCCAGTTCAAGTTCCTCAACGAGGATCCCGACTACTACTATTACACGCAGTACCACCAGAACACCGACTGGAAGGACCTCGTCTATCGCACCGCCATCAGCCAGAACTACGGCATCAACGTCGAGGGCGGTGACGACGTGGCCAACTACAACCTCTCCGTCGGCTACGGCAACACCCAGAGCACGCTCAAGAACAACGGCATGGGCCGCCTGAATGTCCGTTTCAACACCGACATCTCGCTGACTCGCCGCCTCTCCGTCCGCTTCGACGCCTCTTTTGCCAACGTCACCCGCAACCTGCGCAACGACGGCGCTCCCGAGGGCTACGACGAGGGCACTCCCACGTCGCCCGCCTTCCTGGCCTACGCCAAGAGCCCCTTCCTGAGCCCCTACAGCTACGGCCGCGGCGTGCTCTCCGACAGCCACTTCGACATCAACGCCGAGGACTACCTGACCGAGGCCCTCTACAGCTACTACAACTCCGGCTACAACTGGCAGCTGGGCAACCCCGCCGCCATCCTGGAGTACTCAGAGGCCGAGAACAAGAACCGCTTCGAGAACTCGATGCTCAACCTTAGCGTCACACCCAAGTACCAGTTCAACGCCAACCTCTCGCTCTCCGAGCACTTCAGCTACAACCTGGTCAACACCAACGAGATGTACTACATCCCCATCAACGGCACGCCCAACTACATCGTCAAGTCGATCAGCAGCGACGTCCGCCAGACCAATGAGGTGCGCTCGCTGGCCTCCAAGCAGAACTCCGTCCAGAGCGACACGCGTCTCGACTGGCACAACCGCTACGATGCTCACTACATCCACGTGCTCGGCGGTGCCCGCATCAACTGGGAGAGCTTCACCACCAACTCGCAGGTGGGCTACAACACCGGTAACGACAAGACGCCATTCATGCGTAAGGATCTCAGCAACATCTCCGTCGACGGCATCAACGAGAACTGGAACTCGCTGACATGGTATGCCCAGGGCGACTACAACTACATGAGCCGCTACTATCTGCAGGTCAACCTCAGCGCACAGGGCTCATCGCGCTTCGGCCGCGATGCCGGCTCGGTCCGCGTCTTCAAAGCCCCCTGGGCACTCTTCTATGGCGCACAGGCCTCGTGGGTCCTGACCAACGAGCCCTGGCTGGCCAACGTCAAGGGTCTTGACTACTTGCGGCTGACGTGGGGCTACGACGTCAGCGGCAACGACGACATCGACTACTATGCTGCCCGCAGCTACTTCCGCGCCTCGCAGTTCCTCCACGCCATCTCGGGCCTCTCCTTCGACGGCGTCGGCAACACCGAGATCCAGTGGGAGACCACCCGTCGCTTCAACGTCGGCTTCGAGTCGAGCCTGATCAACAACCGCCTCGGCGTCACCTTCAACTACTTCCGCTCCACCACCGACAACCTGCTCACCCGCCAGTCGCTTGGATTCCTCAGCGGACTCAACCAGAACTGGTCGAACGGCGGTAAGCTCACTAACGAAGGCTTCGACGTCAGCTTCACCGCCAAGCTCCTCGCACAGAAAGACTGGCAGTGGCAGCTTGGAGCCAGCGTGGGCCACTATAAGAACCGCATCACCAGCCTACCCGACGGCGACGCCACCATCCTCACCGACGTCTACGGAGCCACCATCCAGACCAAGGTAGGCCAGGCCGCCAACGTCTTCTACGGATTCAAGTCGCTCGGCGTCATGGCCAACACCGACGAGGCACAGCAGGCTAACCTCAGCGTCCGCCAGGCCAACGGCACGCTCATGCCCTTCGCCGCCGGCGACATCCGCTTCTACGACCTCAACGGCGACGGCGTCATCAGCGACGGCAGCGACGGCTATGCTGACGACCGCATCGTCATCGGCGACCCCAACCCCGACATCTACGGCAACATCTTCACCACCCTGGCATGGAAACGCTTCAAGCTCGACGTTCGCTTCAACTATTCGCTCGGCAACGACGTCTACAACTACATGCGCTCGCAACTCGAGGGCGGCAGCCGATTCATGAACCAGACCACCGCCATGCTGCGCCGCTGGCAGGCTGAGAACCAGCAGACCGACGTGCCTCGCATCACCTTCCAGGATCCCATGGGCAACGCCCGCTTCAGCGACCGCTGGATCGAGGACGGCTCCTACCTCCGTCTGAAGGACGTCACCCTCTCCTACGACCTGCCCCTCAAGTCGGAGTTCATCCAGGGCATCCAGGTCTGGCTCCAGGGCAACAACCTGCTCACGTTCACCAAGTATCTGGGCAGCGATCCTGAGTTTACCATGACCAGCAGCGTCATCGGTCAGGGCATCGACCTGGGCCGTCTGGGCCAGAGCCGTTCCGTCGTGGCCGGTGTAAAGATCAACCTGTAATCTGAATTGAATATTGAAAATTGATAATTGAAAATTATGATTACCAAAGCATATAAATTCTTCTGTGCAGGCCTGGTCTGCTGCGGCATGGCCGCCGTCACCACCTCCTGCGAGGACTTCTTCGACCAGGAGTCAGACCACGTGCTCTACTCCGGCCATGACCACCTCAACAATGCCGTCGACACCATCTACAGCGTCACCGGCATCCTCAACAAGCTGCAGGCACTGGCCGACCGCACCATCCTCCTCGGCGAGGTGCGCGGCGACCTCGTCGACCTGACCGACCAGGCCACCAGCGACCTCCGCGACGTGGCCAACTTCAACGTCAGCGACGACAACCAGTACAACGTGCCGCGCGACTACTACGCCGTCATCAACAACTGCAACTACTTCATCGCCAACGTCGACACCGCTCTGCGCAGCAACCGCGACCAGAACATCTTCATGCGCGAGTATGCCGCCGTCAAGGCCATCCGCGCCTGGACCTACCTGCAGCTCGTCCTCAACTACGGCAGCGTCCCCTTCGTCACCGAGCCCATCATGACCAAGGACGAGGCCGAGCTCGACTATCCACGTGCCGACCTGCAGACCGTCTGCCAGTACTTCCTCAACGACCTGAGCGACATCCCCGAGGCCTACAACACGCTCTATCCCGGCTATCGCATCATCCGCAATCAGGACTCGCGCTTCTTCTGGTTCCCCCTCAGCATCGTCCGTGGCGATCTCAACCTCTGGGCCGGCAACTACCGCGAGGCTGCCCTGCAGTACTATAAGTACATCAGCCAGCGCAACGGCATGAACTCCACCTATCCCACAGGCCCCGGCTTCCGCATGTGGATGCCCGGCAACGCCAACTACACGGGCACGCTGAGCCTCAACATGGGTTCAAACATCTACTCACAGGAGAGCTACAGCGAGACCAGCGAGCTCATCACCATGATTCCCGGCGACTCCATCCCCGCTGAGGGCAACTACAGCCAGCTGCGCAACCTGTTCAACTCGACCAGCGACAACAACCAGCGCTTCAGCATCACGCCCTCCGTCGGCATGGAGGAACTCTCCGAGGCTCAGGCCAACTGCTGTCTCAGCGCCAACGGCAACACCGTCACCTATGCACCCCTCGGACTCTCCAACCACCGCACCGGTGACCTCCGCCTGTCGATGGTCTGGGGTGAGAGCTACTCCATCGACGACATCACCAACGAGCGCCTCGAGACCCAGTCGATCTATAAGTATCAGACGCGCAACGTCCACATCTATCGTCGACAGATGGTCTATCTCCGCCTGGCCGAGGCCCTCAATCAGGCCGGCTTCCCCCGCGCCGCCTTCACCATCCTCAGCCGCGGACTGACCAACCAGACGATGCAGGCCTACGTCATGCCCTACTACTCGCAGTCCGACTCGATCTTCCTCGCCCAGTTCGACTTCCCCACCAGCCGCTATAACGTCGTCACCGTCGAGGACGTCATCGGCATGAGCATGGGCACCAACCACAACACCATCGGTATCCACACACGTGGCTCCGGCTGGACACCCATGAACGAGTACTACCAGCTGCCCGAGGACACCCTCGCCACCGCCGAGGAGCTCACCCGTCGTCAGCAGCACTTCGTCGACAGCCTCCTGCTCAACGAGAACGCACTCGAGCTCTGCTTCGAGGGCACCCGCTTCTACGACCTCATGCGCTTCGCCCTGCGCTCCGACAACCCCGGACAGTTCATGCAGGACCACATCTACGCCCGTCGCGGACGTGAGGGACGCGCCAGCGTCCAGGCCGACATCAAGGCTAACCTCACCGACCAGCGCAACTGGTATCTCCGCTGGAACGGCAAGATCGGCTTCTGACGACCCGCTTTTTCCTTCACACAAAGGTGTGCCACTTTGAGGAGACTCAATCTGGCACACCTTTTCTTTTTGCCACGAAACGACTTCTAATGTCACTTTTATTGACAAAATGAATCCGGCAGGAAGAAAAGCACCGCTTCTCGCTTCAAAAAGCGGCACTTCTCGCATCGAAAAGCGGCACTTCTCGCTTCAAAAAGCACCGCTTTATTTTCGTTGGTTTTATATTTGACTGAAAATCAGGCTATTGGTAGAGTAATATCCTTAATTGTCAGTTTCTTTTACAAAACCAAGGACGCGTTTCCCCTCCCCCTGTCCGCTGGTAATCCCGATCAGTGGCCAACGATACGGCTATGATTGTCTAAAAGAATAATCCGGAACTACGGTTCGGTATAAAGAGTCCCATTGCGAGTGCTCGAGTTCTACTCGCTTCGCTCGTCGTAGATTTTGAATACCGCCGCGGGCAAGGCGCCAGCCGCTCCCCTCCCTTCAAGGGGAGGGGTCGGGGGTGGGGTCTCTAACTATCTCCGTGAAATAAATATACAGACCCCACCCCCAACCCCTCCCCTTGAAGGGAGGGGAGTAGCTGCGCCGTCATTCCCATCAGTCCGAGCGGAAGGGCAGGGGAGTAGCTGCGCCGTCATTCCCATCAGTCCGAGCGGAAGGGTAGGGGAGTAGCTGCGCCGTCATCCCCTTCAGACAAGCAGGGGAAACGCCTCCGGCGCCCGTCTTTCTCTGCCCCCATTCTTTTGTTTTTTGAAATCTTATTAAGTATAAGCACGCTTTTTTGAAAAGAAAGTATTATCTTTGCAGCCACAAAACCAATAACGAACAATGAAGAAAGAATCCCTTCTCAGAAAAGACGGCGTCAGCCTCGTCCTGCCCTTCATACTCATCACGTCGTGCTTCGCCCTCTGGGGCTTCGCCAACGACATCACTAACCCGATGGTGAAGGCCTTCTCCAAGATCTTCCGCATGAGCGTCACCGACGGCACCCTCGTCCAGGTCGCTTTCTATGGCGGCTACTTCGCCATGGCCTTCCCCGCAGCACTCTTCATCCGCCGCTTCAGCTATAAGGCCGGCGTACTCATGGGCCTCGGCCTCTATGCTGCCGGCGCCCTGCTCTTTCTGCCGGCCAAGATGGTCGGGGCCTACGGCTGCTTCCTCATCGCCTATTTCATCATGACCTGCGGCCTGTCGTTCCTCGAGACCTCCTGTAATCCCTACATCCTCACCATGGGCAGCGAGCCGACGGCCACCCGCCGCCTCAACCTCGCCCAGTGCTTCAATCCCTGCGGCTCCATCATCGGCATGTTCGTCGCCATGAACTACATCCAGGCGCGCCTCAATCCCCTCAGCAGCGACGAGCGTGCCCTCTTGAGCGACGCCGAGTTCGACGCCCTCAAGGCCCAGGACCTCAGCGTCCTCATCTCCCCCTATCTCGTCATCGGCCTCGTCATCCTCCTCATGTTCGTCGTCATCCTGCTCACCCGCATGCCAGCCGACGGCGATAAGAGCCGCGACCTCCACTTCGCCGCCTCCCTGCGCCGTCTCATCCGTCTGCCCCGCTATCGTGAGGGCGTCGTCGCACAGTTCTTCTACGTCGGTGCGCAGATCATGTGCTGGACCTTCATCATCCAGTATGGCACCCGCATCTTCATGGCCGAGGGCATGAGCGAGCAGGCCGCCGAGGTGCTCTCCCAGCGCTACAACATCGCCGCCATGCTCCTCTTCATCCTCAGCCGTTTCTTCACCACCTGGCTCATGCGATGGTTCAGCCCCGCCCGTCTCCTCGTCGTCTTCGGACTCCTCGGCATGGCCCTCACCGCCGGCGTCATCCTCCTCCAGGGCCGCTCCGGCCTCTACTGCCTCGTCGGCGTCAGCGGCTGCATGTCGCTCATGTTCCCCACCATCTATGGCATCGCCCTCCGCGGCCTCGGCGACGACGCCAAGTTTGGCGCCGCCGGCCTCATCATGGCCATCCTTGGCGGCTCCGTGCTGCCCCCGCTCCAGGCCATGATCATCGACCGTGGCACCGTCCTCGGCTCCTTCCCCGCCGTCAATGCCTCGTTCATCCTCCCCCTCTTCTGCTTCCTCGTCGTGGCCCTCTATGGCCATCGCGTCATCCGTCAGACCCCGTCTGCCCTCCCCAACGACTAAACGACCAACCCCTAAACTACCAACAATGGACCGCCGACATTTCCTCAAAGACCTGGGCGCCATGGGCGCAGGCGTGCTCGCCCTCACCAGCCCCTGGCTCACCACCTTCGCCTCCGCCGACGCCACCGTCGGCCACCGCCTCCGCTTAGGCCTCATCGGCCCCGGCTCACGCGGACGCTTCCTCCTCAGCTTCCTCGTCCAAAACCCCAAGTGCGACGTCGTCGCCTTCGCTGACATCTATCAGCCCTCGCTCGACGAAGCCCTCAAGATGGTGCCCACGGCCAAGGCCTATCATGACTACCGGCGCCTGCTCGATGACCCCTCCGTCGAGGCCGTCGTCATCGCCACGCCCCTCAACACTCACTTCCAGATCGCCCTCGACGCCTTCGACGCCGGCAAGCACGTCTTCCTCGAGAAGGCCCTGGCCTACACCATGGAGGAGACCCTCCAGCTCTACCAGCGCCACCGCCAGACCGGACTCATCTTCTTCAGCGGCCAGCAGCGACTCTTCGACCCCCGCTACATCAAGGTCATGGAGATGATCCGCATGGGGCTCTTCGGCGAAATCAACGCCGTCCACGCCTTCTGGCATCGCAACGGCGACTGGCGCCGCGAGGTCCCCTCGCCCGAGCTCGAGCGCCTCATCAACTGGCGCCTCTACCGCGAGTCGTCGAAGGGCCTCATGACCGAGCTCGCCTGCCATCAGCTGCAGGTCGGCACGTGGGCCCTCGGCAAGCTCCCCGTCAGCGTCATGGCCACCGGCGCCATCACACATTGGCGCGACGGCCGCGAGGTCTACGACAATATCCACTGCATCTACGAGTTCGACGACGGGCGCCAGATGACCTACGCCTCCGTCATCTCCAACCAGTTCTATGGCCTCGAGGAGCAGATTCTCGGCAACCTCGGCACCGTCGAGCCCGAGCGCGGCAAGTACTATTACGAGAACTACGGCCCCGCCCCCGCACCCGCCTTCGTCCAGATGCTCATGGAGTGGGAGGACAGCCTCTTCGGCGCCAACACCTTCGCCGGCAGCAGCTGGGACCCCGAGGTGGCACGCAACAACCCCGGCGAGTGGATCCTCGGCCATGCACCCGAGTCCGACGGCACCTCACTCCTCCTCGAAGCCTTCGTCGAGGCAGCCATCACCCGTCAGCAGCCCCCACGCATCATCGAGGAGGGCTACTATGCCACCCAGCTCTGCCTCATCGGCCATCAGGCCATCGAGGAGCACCGTCCCGTCGCCTTCCCCGATGCCATGCGCATCGGCTATGCCCCCTACGACACAACCGCCACCACCACTGACAACCCAACCATCGCAGCCCTATGAACCGCCCCGGCATCCTCATCACCTATCGCCGCCTCCGCACCGAGGCCCTCTGGCTCGCCATCAGCCTTGTCGTCGCCTGCGGCCTCAACGTCTACGCCATCATCCATTACCACGCCCCTTGGACCGAGCTCCTCACCTCCGTCCTCTACGTCCTCATGGCCACCGGCGTCGTCTATCTCATCCTCCTTCTACTCCGGCTCATCGTCTGGGCCCTCCGCCGACTTCTCATCAAAGCCTGAACCCCCAACCGCCCACCTATGTCCTACATCACCATGCTCGGCACCGGCAACGCCCTCGCCACCCACTGCTACAACACCTGCTTCACCCTCCACGGCCCCGACGCCGACTCCCTCCTCCTCGTCGACGCCGGCGGCGGCAACGGCATCCTCACCCAGCTCGAGCGTGCCGCCATACCCCTCGACGCCATCGCCAACCTTTTCGTCACCCACGCCCACACCGACCATCTCCTCGGCTGCGTCTGGATGATGCGCATGGCCCTCCAGAAACGCCATCCCCTCCACGTCTGGAGCCATCGCAAGGTCGTCGACCTCCTCACCTATATCTGCCGGCAGATCCTGCCCCCACGTCAGTCGAGCGCCATCACCTACGCCGACGACCCGGCCCCCGACGCCCTCGTCGTCATGCACACCCTCCAGAGCGCCGGCCACTTCAGTGTCGGCACCCTCCGCCTCCAGTGCTTCGACATCCTCTCCACCAAGGAGCCCCAGTACGGCTTCACCGCCCTCCTCCCCGACGGACAGCGCCTCTGCTGCCTCGGCGACGAGCCCTTCAACGACGCCTGCCGGCCCTACGCCGAGCGTGCCGACTGGCTCATGAGCGAAGCCTTCTGTCTCTACGACGACCGCGACCGCTTCCATCCCTACGAGAAGCACCACAGCACCGTCCTCGACGCCGCACGCCTCGCCCAGCAGCTCGCCGTCCGCAACCTCATCCTCTACCACACCGAGGACCATACCCTCGCCACCCGCCGCCAGCGCTACACCGCCGAGGCCCTCACCGCCTTCACCGGCCCCGTCTACGTCCCCGACGACCTGGAGCGGATAGACCTCTGACGGGTGTGTTAAAAATCCTTACAATCGTCCAATTTAGAGTAATTATTCGTATTTTTGCTGACGTTGAATATAGTATGATTGGAAAGGATGATAATATCTCATATCAATAAAAGCGGTCTTGTTCAGACCAATGATGAGCATCAACAAGGGGTTGCAGAATTGGCATCCATGTTTGCCTCTGAATTTGGTATGAGTGACCTCGGACGTTTGATGGGATGGCTTCATGATAAAGGCAAAGAACAGGTTGGGTGGCAGAAGTATATTCAGGGAGTAACAGGCTATAACCCGAATTATTCTCATATAAAAAGTGGTCCGAATCACTCTTTTGTCGGGGCTCGTATCGCACAAATACAGTATCCACACTTAGCTCCGCTGATTGCCCAGCCTATTGCCGGACATCATCGAGGACTTTATGATTATTGCGAGTATATTGAAGAGACCAAGAAAGGTGTTCCTAAAGAGGTCTTGATGCCCGAAGTGCAACCTTGCGCTATGATAAGTTTGCGCCATCTGAGACCTTATGACTATCATCATATAATTCGCATGCTCTTCTCCTGCCTTGTGGATGCTGACAGTTTGGATACAGAGGCGTTTATGGCTCCTGAACAGGCATCTCTTCGTGGCATCCATACCACGATGGAAGAATTGTTAAATAAGTTAGAGGGATATTTATCCCACTTGCAGCAACAGTCAGAGGACACAGAGGTCAACCGCATTCGTAATTACGTACAGGCACAATGTGTAAAGGAAAGCCAAGGCGAGGTAGGATTCTACAGCCTCACCGTACCTACAGGTGGCGGAAAGACGTTGGCTTCGGTGCTGTGGGCCTTGCGCCATGCAGTAAGAAGCCATCTCCACAGGGTTATTGTAGCAGTACCCTATACGAGTATCATTGTGCAGACGGCTACTACGTTGAAAGCAATTTTTGGCGAGGAGAATGTGTTGGAGCATCATTCCAATGTTAATCCCGATGATATTAAGGACATGGAACTGCGGGAGCGTATGCAGCTGGCTACCGAGAACTGGGATTATCCTATCATCGTTACTACCAACGTACAACTGTTTGAATCACTATTCAGCAATAAACGTTCCGACTGCAGGAAACTACACAATATCGTTAAGAGCGTATTGATACTGGATGAGGTTCAATCGCTGCCGATGAACTTTTATAAGCCCATCGTTCATACACTTGACACGTTGTGTCGCTTCTTTGGCACTTCTGTCCTTTTCACCACCGCCAGTCAGCCCGTGCTAACAGGAAGAATAGAGGGCACCAACCCTTCTGTTGGATTTGACGCTCTGGCTTTTGTTCATGAAATTATCTCTGTAGAGGCGAAACTGCATGACAAACTAAGGCGTGTAGAACTGAAAATCGAGGAATCTCCAAAATCATACGATGAAATTGCGGCGGAATTGGCCAAGCATCAGCGAGTGCTCTGCATTGTAAACACTCGCAGGGATGCCAAAGAACTTTATGAGAGATTGCCAAAGGAGGGTATCAGCCTGCATCTTTCACGAATGATGTGTCCTGCCCATCTGGCAACAACCTTACAGCATATTAAACACTCATTGAAAGAGGAAAGCAATTGCCCTATCAGAGTCATCGCCACCCAACTTGTAGAAGCGGGTGTTGATATCGACTTCCCCGTGGTTTACCGTCAGGAGGCTGGACTTGATTCGATTCTTCAGGCAGCAGGGCGCTGTAACCGTGAAGGAAAAAACGGTATTTGCACTACATATGTGTTCAGTTTAGGAAAGGAGCATCCACTGCCGTCTGGTTTCATTTCACAGACGAACAACGCCCGACTGAATATGGCTGGGCAGTATGACTGGTTTGCTCCTGAAGCAATGACAGCCTATTTCAAGCAACTTCATTGCCGGATTGACAACTTCGACAAACAGCAAATGCAAGAATTGCTCTGTAAGCCAGCATGTGAGTTTGAGGAGGCGGCAAACCGTTTTCACTTGATAGACGACGAGACAACACCTGTCCTCATCAATTGGCATGACAGCATCGGTCTTTATCAGCGACTACTCGTGGAAGGTCCCTCTTATCAGTTGATGAAGCAGATGGCTCAATACAGCGTCAGCATTCGCAAGCACGACTTTGACAAACTGAAGAGTATAGGTGCCATTGAGGAGCCTTTCGAGAGCATCTACGTCATAACCAATCCTGCCTTCTACCATGAAGACACAGGATTGTCAATAGAGAATCACTGGTTAGAAGAAACATACATAATATAAATAATATGGAATACTACGACAAAGAATTCTGTTTAGAGGTATGGGGACCGATGGCCTGCTTCACCCGTCCGGAACTGAAAGTGGAACGGGTGAGTTACGATGTCATTACGCCCTCTGCTGCACGTGCAATCTTTGAAGCCATCTTCTGGAAACCCGCCGTTCATTGGCAAGTGACAAAGATAGAGGTACTGAACCCTATCAAATGGACATCAGTACGGCGTAATGAGGTGGGCGCAGTGGCATCGAAGAATCCCATTTACATAGAAGACAAGCGTCAACAAAAGAACAGCCTATTACTAAAGGATGTCAGATATCGACTATGGGCAAAACTGGAGTTCATTCCTCAGCGGAAGAGAACAAGACAGGCAGATTTGTTTGACGAGGAGCATAATGATGAGAATCCGGCAAAGTATAATGCCATGTTTGAGCGGCGTGCCGGCAAAGGACAATGTTTCAATCAACCCTATTTGGGAACTCGTGAGTGTGTGGCATCCTTCAGGCTGGTTAATCCAGGAACTGATGAATTGGCTGCACCCATCAACGAGTGCCGCGATTTGGGCATCATGCTCTATGATATGGACTTTGAGAAAGACTTGAAGAATCCACCTGCCATGTTCTATCGTGCAAAGATGGAAAACGGGGTTATAATTGTTCCACCAAGAAATAGTGAGGAGATACTGCGATGATACTGAAAGCATTATACGATTATTATAATCGGAGTGACAAAGTTGCTCCAGTCGGTAAGGATTATAAGGAAATTGTATTCCTCGTCGTAATTAGACGTGACGGAACATTTGTCAGAATTGAAGACACCCGTAATGAAGATGGGAACGGGAACAAATACATCGTTGCAAAAAGCTGGGGCAGAACGGGAACGACGCCGCAGCCATTCCATTTTTGGGACAATTCCTCTTATGTTCTTGGCTTTAGTAATGCAAATGTCGGAATTGAAAAAGATGACGTTGATGATGACAAACGTGCAAAATATGAAAAAGAAATAGCCAAGAATAAAAAGAGTCATAAAGCATTTGTTGACTACGTAAGTCGCATGAGAGGTCTTCACCCTAATGATGCAGATATAAAGGCTGTTTCTTTATTCTATGAGAAAAACGAAGGCGAACTTGAATCTTTTCTAAAGAATTCTCCTATATGGGATAATATAAAAAGAAATCTGACAAAGAATCTATCCTTTCTTATTGAAGGAGATACAGAGATAATTGCAGCAAAGGAAAGAGTGATTGAATACTCGTTTAAAAGTCATGAGGCTAATGGGAATGCAATTTGTTTGATTACGGGAGACAAATGTAGCCCCATAACAACTTTCACTAAAATAAAGATGGGAAAGTTTAGTGATACTAAACTGATCTCCTTCCAAAAGGGAAGCGGCTACGATTCTTATGGGAAGGAGCAAGGGAATAATGCACCCATATCAGAAGATGCCGAATTCAAATGCTCTGCTGCTTTAAAGAAGATGCTTGAATATGATTCGTGTAATAAATTCGCTATAGGAAGTCGCACCTTTATTTTCTGGGCTTCGTTGCAATCCAAGGAAGCACAAGATGTAGAAAAGTTTGTATTTGACATGTTTGGCTTTTCTAATGATAATCCAGACAAAGATGTAGAAAGAGTAAGAAAAACATTTGAGTCTATCTTTAGAGGCAATCCGCATTTTAATAGGGAAGGATGGTTTTACGTCCTTGGCATTTATCCTGCCAACAAAGCCCGCATTGCGGTCGCTTACTGGGCGGAGATTCCATTGCGCCAATTTGCAGAAACCATCTGCAAGCATTTTGACGACATGGAAGTTATTGACACCCGCCCGGAAAAGAAGCCATATATGAGCCTGCGCAACATCATCAGCACGGTAACGCTTGGTGGTAAGGTCTCTGATGCCACGCCGAATTTGCCGGAAGCAGTAGTAAAAAGTATCTTTGAGGGGCTGCCTTATCCTCAGACGCTCTTCGCTTCTTGCATCAGGCGCATCCGAGCAGAATCAGGAGAAAAAGACAAAAATGCGGTGCACATCACCCGTGCCGCCATCATCAAGGCATATCTCAACAGACTAAAGAATAATGAACAAAAGATACAAATTATGTTAGACAAAGAAAACACCAACCAAGGCTACCTTTGTGGCCGACTGTTTGCCGTGCTTGATAAGATTCAGGAAGAGGCAAACAACCAGCATTCTATCCGTGAGCGGTACATGAACTCCGCCAGTTCCACTCCTGCTGCTGTGTTCTCTACCATTCTGAATCTCTCAAACCATCATGTGGAGAATCTGAAGAATGAAGGACGAAAGGTCTTTTTCGAGAAGCTGAAACAGGAAATCATCAGCAAGATTGATGCCGATGGCTTCAGACCTCAACTGGATTTGCAAGACCAAGGTCGTTTCTTTATTGGCTATTACCATCAGCGGCAGGAATTCTTTACAAAGAACGAAGATAATAATAACGAAGAATAACAATTAAAATCATACTATCATGTCAGAACTTAAAAACAGATTCGATTTCGTTTACATCTTTGATGTACAGGATGGCAACCCCAATGGTGACCCCGATGCAGGCAATCTGCCCCGAGTGGATGCAGAGACAGGCATGGGACTGGTGACGGACGTTTGTCTGAAACGCAAAGTGCGCAACTATGTGCAGGCGGCAAAAGACTGTGCTGAAGGTTACGACATCTTTATTAAGGAGAAAGCTGTGCTGAACAAATCCATCGATGCCGCACATGAGGAGGAGAGCGTGAAGAAGGCTACAGACAAGACCTCTGCAGCCAGAGAAGTGATGTGTCAGAAGTTTTTTGACATACGCACCTTTGGCGCAGTCATGTCAACAGGCAAAAACGCTGGTCAGGTACGTGGCCCTATCCAGTTGACATTTGCCCGTTCCGTTGATCCTATTGCTGCAATGGAACACTCCATTACCCGTATGGCCGTTGCTACAGAAAAGGAAGCGGAGAAGCAAGGTGGTGACAATCGCACGATGGGTCGCAAAGCCACTGTTCCTTATGGACTATACGTATGTCACGGCTTTATCTCTGCCAATCTTGCCAAGCAGACGGGATTCTCAGAGGAAGACCTTGCGCTCTTCTGGGATGCGTTGAAGAATATGTTTGATGTCGACCGCTCAGCAGCACGAGGACTGATGAGTGCCCAGAAGTTGATAGTATTCAAACACGAATCAGTATTGGGCAATGCACCAGCGAACAAGCTTTTCGATTTGGTGAAGGTGGAAAAGAAATGCGAAGACGCACCTCGTTCTTTCTCCGACTATACCGTTACGATCAACAAAGATGCTCTTCCTGTAGGTGTGAACATCGAAGAAATGATTTAGCCGCCTATGGCAAAGAAGCGTGAAATAAGAAACAGCACGGCAGAGTTCCTGATTTTCCAGGCAGAGAACAAGGAGCAAGGCATTGAAGTGATGTATGCCGATGAGACGATTTGGTGTACGCAAGATGCTATAGCAGCATTGTTTGACAAGGGACGCTCAACAATAGCGGAACACATACAGAATGCTTTCAGTACTGGAGAACTCATTAAGGATTCAGTTTGTCGGAAATTCCGACGAACTGCTGCTGACGGCAAAGATTATAATACGCAATACTATAATCTTGATGCCATTATTAGTGTTGGCTACCGCGTGAACAGCATCCGTGCCACCCAGTTCCGTCAGTGGGCCACGAGTGTGCTGCGGCAGTATGCCATACGGGGCTATGTGCTCGACAAGAAGCGCATGGAGAACGGCACGTTCCTCAGTGAAGACTATTTTGAACACTTGCTGGCTGAGATACGGGAAATCCGGCTCAGCGAGCGGCGGTTCTACCAGAAACTGACGGACATCTATGCCACGAGCATGGACTACAACAAGGATGCGCCGACTACGAGGCTGTTCTACAAGCGTATTCAGAATAAGATGCACTATGCTGTTCACGGGCGGACTGCCGCAGAACTGATTGTAGAGCGGGCTGATGCCGACAAGGAGCACATGGGACTGATCACGTGGGAGAATGCGCCTGACGGAAAGATTGTCAAGACGGATGTGACCATTGCCAAGAACTATCTGAAGGAGCTGGAACTGGAGGACATGGGGCGCATCGTAACGGCAGTGCTGGAGTTTGCCGAGAGCCGTGCCAAGCGGCATATCCCGATGACGATGGAGGACTGGGCGAAACGTATCGATGCTTATCTTTCGAGTGACGAGCGGCCAATCCTCGACAATCCAGGGAGCGTAAGCCACGAGGATGCCGTGCTGCACGCTGAAACAGAGTTTGAGAAGTATCGCGTCGTGCAGGACCGCCTGTTCCAGAGCGACTTTGACCGCTTCCTCGGCGCCCTGCCATTTGAAGAAGACAATACCAGCGACAATTAGCCCATGACCTACAGCGACGACGATATGCTCATGTTATCGGGAATACAGCACTTCCGCTTCTGCCCCCGTCAGTGGGCACTGATACATATCGAGCAGCAATGGGACGACAATCGGCTGACGATGGAGGGAAGTCTATTGCACCAGCATGCAGACGATCCCTTCTATCGCCAGAAATGCGGCGACTATATATCTCTGCGCTCTGTCAACATAGCTTCTCATCAGTTGGGGCTTTATGGTGTGACCGACGTTGTGGAACTGCATCCTGCTGATCTTTGAAATAGATTCGCAAAAATATAGGATTAACGCTCTGATTATGTCCTTGTTATTGCGATAGAGTCGCCCCCCTCGTGGGGGCGTGGATTGAAACATCGAATCGCCTACGGTCTCACGCTTGAAGGTCGTCGCCCCCCTCGTGGGGCGTGGATTGAAACATGAAGAATGCGGCGTCGTGGGGATAGTCCTCCTGGTCGCCCCCCTCGTGGGGGCGTGGATTGAAACAACTTCGACACCCACCCCTCCGGGGATGCCTGGTCGCCCCCCTCGTGGGGGCGTGGATTGAAACTTGTCATTACTCATAAGTGAGAGCCACGACATCGGTCGCCCCCCTCGTGGGGGCGTG
>OCTW011592082.1_pt1 | contig 67425 bp, 69 predicted proteins | sample 1539671 | NCBI WGS metagenome assembly OCTW01 (sample SAMN02144230, study PRJEB22623) | gut metagenome | biome: sheep rumen | host: Ovis aries | place: New Zealand | reverse complement strand
TCATATGAATGTTCTTCTTCGCAATTTACACGTACTTCAAACGAAAATTTTCCTTCATAATTAAAACTCATTATTTTAGTATTACCAACTCTATCTGTATTAAAATCTACATAGTTTTCTAAATAATGTAAATCTTTTAATTCGGATTTGCTCTGTAATTTATATTTATCATTCCCTATTTCTACATAAGCAATATCATTTTTTTCAATACTATTTGCTGAATTTTTCTCATTATCATTTGATTTACCACATCCTGTTATAGTAAATAATGCTACTATAACTAATAAACTTAATATTATTTTCTTTTTCATTTTTATCTCCTAACTAAATACCATTCATCATCATAATTACAATATCCAAATGATGAAAGTGATTTTTTATCTTCTTTCTTTGAACCTTTATATATTAAATCACCATCTAATTTGTAACATTCTTTTGCTTTTAAATCAGTTTTAAAATAATCAACTATTTTTTTATTAAAACTATCTAATTCTTCATCTGTAAATTTTTCTTTTGATTTTAGTTCATATGAAATAATAAAATCTTTGCCATATTTTTCTTTATCTTCATTCAGTGTTTTTTGAAGATATTCATTTGTTATATATTCTTTAGCATAGTCTACATAGTAAGGCGGAAAGATATCTTTCGTAATGTCCGCATCAGCTGTCATATATTCTTTCACAAATTGATCAAGTAAATATTCAACGCTGCTTTTTTCTTTTGAAGTACTTTTACATCCCGTTATAGTAAATAATGCTACAAGTACCAATATTCCTAATAAAATTTTATTTCGCACAAACTATCACTTCTTAATTTAATTATCTATAAATATTTTAACATAATTTTTTGCTATTTTTATTATAACTCGTATCATCGCAATATTACTATTTTATGATTTAATTCTATGTATAAAATGGTTCTAAAGCCAATTTTGGACTATTTTTTGATAAAAAGAAAAACTCACTTTTCCCCTTATTTTATCGAGATTTGCGAGTTATTTACCATGACATTGTTTATATTTTTTTACCACTGCCACATGGAATTTAATTGCATATTTTTTGCTTTATTTTTCTCATTTTATGCCTTAATTTTCATATAAATGACAATATTTTTCTCTTTTTATTGATTCTAGGTATCTAAAAGGATCTAATTTTTTTATTCATTATCTCCACATTTAATATCATATTTCCATTTAGCATTTTTAACACTACTATCACAAACTCCGTTTGCTTCATATTTTAGTGTTTCACCAGCTTTAATTGTAGAAAACTTAGTAACTGCTTTACCAACATATTCTTGTGTTTCATCTTTTACTAAATTAAAAGTTAATGTACATTCTGTCACATCAGAGTCACCCTTATTTGTTATTTTTCCTTTAACATAACAAACTCCTAGTTTATTAACTCCACCATCATCAACTGTTACATCCAAATTATATGAGGCTGTTAAATTGCTTAAAGTTCCTGTTGCTCCAAGAATACCAATACCAACAATAGCTACTACAATCCAAGCCCATGCTGATGATTTCTTTTTTTGAACAACAACAGTTTGTTGCTTTGGTGCAACCTCTTTTCCCTCAGTTGGATTTCCACACTTAGGACAGGCAGGAGCATTATTACTATACTCTTTTCCACATTCACTACATTTTATCAATGCCATAATAACACCTCAATATAATTATATCATAATTATTTATAAAACATATAAATAATCTTTCAGGGTATCTAAAAGGTATCTAATTCACGTTTTTTCACTTTTTTAATAGTGTTGATGCCAGCAACCCCTTATTTTATCGGGGTTTGCGAGTTATTTTCCATGACATTGTTTATATTTTTTACAACTGCCACATGGACTGAGTGATACTATTTTCTAGCAATAACTTGCGAATAAATTGTAATTAATGCTAATAATTTGTAAGTTTTTCAACAAAATTTCAAAAAAATCATTCAGAAGGTATCTAAAATACTTTTTTAATAGTTTTTCGCAATTTTTTTGTAAGATTTGCAAAAAATGATCTTTTTATATTTAAAACTGTTTCTAAAATCAAGTCCAAAATGTTAATAAATCTATTTCATATCCCTTTTTCTTTACCTCATCAACTATTTTTTTGTAAGTATCTGATTTCATATTTTTCATTCTTCTATATCCGCCAAATGATTTTGGGGCAATATCAGGTAAATTTTCAAGCAACCAATAATATTGTTCTCGAGCCTTTGACTCTTCTATATATGGATCTATTATTCTTTTTTGATAATCATCTTTTGTTTCATAACCCATTTTTGCACAAAAATCTTGTAAATTATGAAGCTCATCCAATCTAGTACCATGAAGTTTATCAATATTATTATGTTCTATTCTAGCTTCATCAAATCTTCCAGCCAAAATCAAAAAATCAACCAGTCTTTCGTAATTGTCTCTCGTATACTGATAAAAAGATAAAGGATATAATTCATTAACCTTTCTTAAGCATTCAATTGCCAAATCGTATTGTTGATTATTCTTATATTCAGTTGCTTTTCTACTTAATATTTGCTCTGGCATATATACAACGCTTCTTCCACCATCAGAATATCTTTTTGCTTCTTCAACAGGTATTGATCTTATACCCGCTACAGATGTTAAATCATATCTATCTTTAAATTCTTTTATACGTTCGTTATTATATTTATCATATTCTTCTTGATTAAAATTATCATCACTTTGATAACTATTCTTAACAATCGCATTAAGAGATTCAGATATTTTGCCAAAAAGAGACATATAATCACTCCTTTTTAATCATCATATGGTTCTATTGTTTTTAAAGAATTATTAGCATTTACATTACAACGATTTTCAAAATTCATACATATATTAAATGAATCACCTTTAATTAAATTCATTTCACTTAATTTATCTCTATCAAATTTTATTGAATAAACATAATCATCATTTATTTGGCCTTTTCTATCTCTTCTTTGAGTATAAGAGGAAATGGTTATTTTTTGAATTTTAGGACTAATATTAAAAATATTTCCAACTACAAAAAGTGCTAATCCAAAAACATAATTCTTATAATCACTATATAATTCTGCTTGAGTTTTATCTTTCAGTTTCATATTACCGTTAGCTAATTGAACTGCTTTCTGATTTGGGAAATCTTCTATTTCTGGTAAATCCAAGTCAATTAGTAATAGATTTTCATTTTTCCTATAATCATAACTAATATTACACTCAAAGGGCATTTCTAATTCTGAAAACCATAAATCAATATCATTACATACGCAATCACTATCTCCAGCAATAATGTTTTTTAAATATTTTTTTGTATTTTCATATTCTTCTTTAAACTTTATATTATTTTCTATTTCTAACTTTTTCTCATTTTCTTCAAATTCTTCTTTTTGTTTTTTCCAATAATCATATCTGATTTTATATATCTCATCGTATTTACTATTTACATATTCTTCTCTTTTTTTCTTTAAAGACCATACAGCTATACTTTTTATTTTCTTTGTTGCAATTTTTAATAAATCAGCTTTTACATTCTCTTCTGTTGGCATAGGCATATCAAAATCTTTCTTATGATATTCTTCAGCCTTTAAATTGTTCAATTCATCAATATAATCTTGTTCATTAAGAATTTTTTCAGGACATAATTTATTAATATTAATTAAATCATTATTAGTTTTATTATGTTCTATAACTTTATTTAACATTTCTTGATTATGTTCTCTTTGCATTCTATCTTTTTCATTTTTAAACTCATCTGTTCTTTTAATTTTGTTAATTAAACTTTGATCAGTTATTTCAGTGCCATTCGGATAAAAATAGGTCATCTTTCCATCATCATCCATATGTAGTCTAATAGTTGTTTGAACAATAGTTGGTTGAGATTTTGTTATAGGCTTGCTATAACTTTTAGGAGATGAAGAAGTTACATAGGACAAGCCAGTTCCAGGTATTCCTATATGTTTTGTTTGTCTACCTTTTGAATTAAAAGAATATCCATATTCTCTTCCACCAACGCTCATTCCCCATGAATTCTTATTAAAATTCAATCTAACACCTTTGCAAATTTTAACGTTTCTTCTAAATCTTAATCCCATTGTATTTCACCTCTTTAGTTTAATTCAATAATGATTATAACATATTTTTAGAAATTCAAAAACAACTGTGAAAAGATATCTAAAGTGAAATTTTAGTGATTTTTCGCAATTTTTTAGCAAAGAAAAAACTCGTGTTTTCCCTTTATTTATGGGACTTTACGAGTTATTTACCATGACATTGTTTATACTTCTTACCACTGCCACATGGACATGGGTCATTTCTTCCTACTTTGTCTTTTTTAACAATAGTTCTTCCTTTGCCTTCTTCTTTTTTTTCGTTTGTTTGACCTTTGATAGTTTGTTTCATCTCTGTGTTTTGTTCAATGTTTGCTTTTAGTAAGAATTGAGCAATGGTATCATCTATTCTATTAAGAAGTTGTTCAAACATATCATATCCTTCCATAGTATATGCTTGAAGTGGATTTGTCTGAGCATATTGTCTTAAGAAAATTCCTTCTTTTAATGCTTCCATAGCATTTAAATGTTCTACCCACATAGAGTCTATAATTCTAAGTGAAATAGCTCTTTCAAACTCTTGGAAATTAGGAGCATCTTTAATCTTTAATTCATAATCATCATTTACCATTGTTGATAAGTACTCAATTATTTGACCTTCATCTTTGTCTTTTAAGTCTTCTACTTTAACATCTACAGTTTTTAAGAAGTTAGTGTTCATATATTTACAAATATCTTCTAGGTCCGCATCTGTTAAATGTCCTTCTGGCGCAATATGACCTGTAACAACATCTTCAACAACATTTCTAAATGTTTCTTTAATAGAATCATGAATGCTTTCATTATCTATGATGTTATTTCTTTGTTCATAAATCATTCTTCTTTGTTCATTAACTACATTGTCATAATCAAGTAGATTTTTACGCATGTCAAAGTTGTTTCCTTCAACTTTCTTTTGAGCTGTTTCAATAGATTTTGTTAAACTCTTAGAACGAATAGCTTGATCTCCTACAAGTCCTAAAGCAATAACCATATTTTTAACTTTATCTGTTCCAAAACGTCTCATTAAGTCATCTTCAAATGAAACAAAGAATTGTGACATACCAGGATCTCCTTGACGTCCTGCACGTCCTCTTAACTGATTATCGATACGACGTGATTCATGTCTTTCTGTACCAATGACACATAATCCACCTAGTTCTTTTACACCTTCACCTAGCTTAATATCTGTTCCACGTCCTGCCATGTTGGTGGCAATAGTAATGGCTCCTTTTTCTCCTGCCTTAGCAATGATTTCAGCTTCTCTTGCATGGTTCTTAGCATTTAATACTTCATGTTTTAAACCTTCTTTTTTAAGCATTGCAGATAATTTTTCATTGTTTTCAACTGATATGGTTCCTACTAGAATAGGTTGGCCTTTTTTATGAATTTCTTTTATTGTTTTAACTATAGCTTGATATTTACCAGCTTCAGTTGAATAAACTAAATCAGCTAAATCTTCACGAATAACAGGTTTATTTGTTGGAATTTGAATAACATACATATTATAGATATTTCTAAATTCTTCTTCTTCTGTTTTAGCTGTTCCTGTCATACCTGATAATTTCTTATACATTCTAAATAAATTTTGGAAAGTAATTGTAGCCATTGTTTGAGTTTCTTCATTTATAGTAACTCTTTCTTTGGCTTCAATAGCTTGATGTAATCCTTCAGAGTATTGTCTTCCATGCATTAAACGTCCTGTAAAAGGATCTACAATAATAACGGTTCCATTATCAACAACATAATCAACATCTTTGCTAAATCCATAGTTAGCTTTTAGGGCATTGTTAATATGATGAACTAAAGCAGAATTTCCATAATCATATAAATTGTCTAGATGGAAATATTTTTCTAGCTTTTCAGCACCCTTTTCAGTAATAGATACGTTTCTCGTTTTTTGATCTACTTCATAATCTTCTTCTGTTAAAGTTTTAACTGCTCTATCAGCATCTAAATATAGATTTTTAGAGTTTTGTTTACCTCCAGAAATAATTAATGGTGTTCTAGCCTCATCTATTAAGATAGAGTCTACTTCGTCTACTATACAGAAGTTCAAAGGACGTTGTACTCTATCTGATTTACGTACAACCATGTTATCTCTTAAATAGTCAAACCCTATTTCACTGTTAGTAGAGTATAAAATATCACAATTATATGCTTCTTGTTTTTCTTTTGGACTCATCTCTCTCATGTTTAGACCAACACTTAAGCCTAAGAATCTAAAAATATTACCCATCCACTCAGAGTCACGTTTAGCTAAGAATTCATTAACGGTTACAATGTGTACTCCATTACCATCTAACGCATTTAAATATGCTGGCATTGTTTCGGTTAATGTTTTACCTTCACCTGTTTTCATCTCAGCTATATTTCCATAATGAATAGCAAGTCCACCTAAAATCTGAACAAAGAAAGGTTTTTCTCCTAAGACACGATAGTCTACTTCTCTAACAACAGCAAAAGCATCTACAACTAAGTCATTTAGACTTTCTCCGTTCTCTAATCTTTCTTTGAATTCTTTTGTCTTTGCTTTTAATTCATCATCAGATAAAGCAGCCATTTCACTTTCTTTAGCTACTATCTGATTAGCTATTCCTTCAAATCTTTTTAATTCTTTATATTCTGAATCTATTAGTTTTCTAAATAATCCCATAGTTCATAACCTCCATAGTGCTTATTTTAGCACACTTCCATTTTATTTCCTAGTATTTTATGCAATTTTTGACTTAAAAAAGAGAGGTTTACCTCTCCTATATTACTTACTTGTATCAATAATGCCGTATAAGCCATCTTTTCTTTTATATAATACAGAAATTGCATCTGTGTCGACATTTTTAAAAACAAAGAAATCATGACCTGTTAATTCCATTTGTAAGATAGCTTCTTCTTCATCCATAGGTCGAAGTTCAATACTCTTCCTTTTAACAATGGTTGCATCACTTTCTTCTTCAATGTTTTCATCTTGAGCTTCCATCATCTCAAATTGTAAAATATCTTTAAATTTCTTTCTCAGTTTAGTTTTGTTCTTGCGTATTTGTCTTTCTAGTTTGTCCACTGATAAGTTAATCGCGGCATATAAATCTTCATGAGAAGTTTCGCTTCGAAGCGTAAATTTTGGTGTAGGAATAGTTACTTCAATAATTTGATCTTTATTTCTAACACGAACTACAACATATGCTTTTAGTTCCTCTGGATTTTCAAAATATTGATCTAGCTTTCCAATTTTTTCGGTAATAGCTTTTTTGATTGCTTCTGTAATCTCCACTTTAGCCCCTCGAATATCTATTCTCATATAATCACCTTCCTAGTTTCATTATAACAAAAAGTTTAAAAAAAAACTACTATTTGTAGTAGTTTTGATATTAGTTTGTAATGTACTGTGTTTCTTCAACGTCAACAGCTTGTAATCCTTTAGCTGTTTCAATTAATTTGAAGTCAACAACATTTCCCTCTTTTAATGTCTTATAGCCATCTTTTTTAATAGCGGAGTAATGTACAAAGATGTCTTCTAAGTCCCCATATTTAATAAATCCATATCCTTTCGTGTTGTTGAACCACTTAACTGTACCTCTTAACACACTAATCACATCCCTTCTATTTCTTTTACTGCTACAAAATACCACATCATGTTTATGCTTCCAAAAGTAAATTCTGCAGCATTTCCTTAAGGGAGTATTTGCATATCCACGATAAAATGAATTATACTCAATACTCATTTTATTGTCTATACTCTTTGCTTCAAATGGCCGTTTTTTTGCTCGAAATGAATTCTCTTGTAGGGAATTGTTCTTTTCTTTTTATCTTATTCCATAAATAAATGATTACAAACCAACTTTAATTTTTTATTTATTTTTTTTGCTAAACTTTCCATCGTAAGGAGAAATCATGAAAAGTAGTTTTATTAACAACTCTATAACACTGATTGCAAAATCTAGAGAGTTAACCTCACTTGAAGAGAAAAAAATAAGATATGGATTAGAAGGGTTCTATAATCTATTTACCAAAATGATTGTTATGACAGCTCTGGCTATCTTTCTTAAAATATTGTTAGAGTATTTATTGTTAATGGCTATTTACTCAACACTTCGACTTTATGGTTTTGGTATTCATATGAAAACTTCGTTGCAGTGTTGGTTTACCACCTTACCTATTTATATAGGAGGATGCTTGATTATTAAGTATGTTCATATTTCTCCTATAGTAAGTATTATTGTATTTGTTTTTGGATTTCTTTCATTCTTATTATTTGCCCCTGCAGACACTCCTGCTAGGCCCTTAATACATAAAGAAAAAAGAATTCGAGCCAAAATATTGTCATTAATAATACTTACATGTTATTTAATTTTGTTTTTGTATGTAGACAACATGATGATTAGAAATACTATTTTATATGGGATTATTTTGGAAAGTATTACTATTAATCCTTTAACTTATAAATTATTTCGAACACCATACAGCAATTACAAAAATTTTAAATAAGGTTTAAATTTTTATATAGATTTAAACAAAGAATAAAAAGGAAGGAAGTGTAATAATAATGTTCTTAGCTGATATTTTAGCAGGAATTGGCAATCTATTTGCTAAATCTGTTTCTTCTGCATGTTTCTGGTTTTGCTTTGATGAACCTGAGGCAGATAAAGACTTAATATAGTTTATTCTGATATTTAGTTCTTTTCTAAATATCAGTTTTTTATTATCGAATTACTTGATATTTTTTTTACTTTTATTTCTGTTGTAAGTATATTGTTCTTAATGATACTTTTAATATCCGTCTTTTTTTTATAAAATAGCGAATACAACCCTAATCCGTGTCCTTTTTCTTTGGATGTGTAATTTAAAGTTCCGAATTTTTCAATATCTATGCATCCAGCAAAAGAATTGGAAATCTTAAAAAGAATATAATTTTTGTTTTCTTCAAATTTAAGATACAGCATTTTCTCAGGACTTTTTGATGAAGCATATAAAGCGTTATCTAAAACTATACCTAAAGATTCACATAGAGCATTATAATTTCTAGGGCCTAGTTTATTTAATATATTGTCTTTTATACAATCCTCAGTTATTATATTAAAATCAATATCTTTATAATCATATAGTTTTTCTATAACGATTCCATTAATACCTGATGGCAATGAGTTTATATCATGTTTTACATAAAAAGATTGATTGTACTCTTTTATTAAACTGTCTAATAACTCTATTGACTCTTTATTGGCTATCGTTTTTATTCCTAGTAACTGACTTTCTAAATTATGCTTTAGCATTCTATAATCAGTAATGATTTTCCTGTTGATTTCGTCATTTTTTTCCAAGAAAGAATTTGTTTCTTTCAGTATATATATTTTATAAATTAATGATAAGAGAAGGGTTGAAATTAAAAGTATAGATAATCCTCCAATAAATAGTAATAATATCAAAATGTGTTTGGTGATGTGTAAAGAACTTATGAAATCAATAAGCAAAAATATTGTCAATAACCAAATTATATATTTTTCCTTAATATTGATTTTTTGCAATTCTTTATATATCTTTAATAAAACTCTTTTAAGCATTTTCGATTTAGATATTAAATATAATAGTATCGCCATTATAATTGAACCGATACCCTTCAACAATTTCAAATTAATACTTGAATTATTTATCAGCCCAGTGATGTTTACCATAGACATTATAAATATATCAACCAGCAAACTAAGTATCCATATAATTACACTATAATTTTTCGATTCTTCTGATGTACATTTATAAATCCATTTATACATATAATACATATATATTATTGTTATTATCGTACTAATAGCATTCTGTACATATAAATTTAACAGCACTTGAATAATAGCACCAATAATTATATAAATTACTTGTTTAAAATCTAATTTCAAACGTGCACCATATAGTTTTCCAAAAAAATATAGTAAAGAAATAATTATGCATGTGGAAGATATAAAGTCTAATCCTAACTCTAGCATTAACCTTCAATCTCCTTTTTGAATTTCTTAGATAGGTAATCAACTTGTTCTCCTGAATCTAACATAAAGTAACCTTTGGCATAATTTCTTTCTGTCATATGATTTTTATTTGCTATACAACTTTTATGAGTTTGAACAAATCTATTATCTAATCTATCTTTTAATTCAATTAGAGAATAAGGCACTTTAAATTCCACACTCTCTTGAGTGTGGATAACTGATTTTCTTTCTTCTTTATCTCTTATGATATAGAGAATATTTTTCATATATAATTCTAAAACAGCATGTTTTGCTTCTAATCTTAAAATCTTTTTATCTTCTTTACGATTAATAATTAATTGAATATCTTTGGTTATTCTTTCTTCCATATCCTCAAATTTTTCGATAAAATCAAACACATCTAATACTCTTCTATGGACTGTTTCAAACATTTTATCATGACATGTTACAAAGATGATCTCACTATCCCAATCTGATTCCCTAATCAATTCTGCTATCTCGATGCCACTTATGGAATTATCAAGTTCAATGTCCATGATATATATTTTAGGGTATAGGGTGTTTATGATTTCTTCTTTTAAGGAGTTGTTATATTTTTTATAATAAGTCACTTCAAGTTCTATTTCATTTTTAATGGCTACTGTTCTCAATATCTTTTTAATCTGTTCTTGTACAGGTGTGTCGTCTTCAACCACAATAACTTTTTTCATTATTAACACCTCTCTTGTATTATGCTAACAGTAATAAAAATTATATCAAAGCAATTATAATCTGAGAAGTCCCATTTAACTGGATGAATGCTTGATAATATGTTCTTTATAGTCAGTATAATAGTAGAGATTGGGTTGATTAAAATAGGTAATTAAGTCAGGTATTTTGGGATTGCTTCCTAAAAAATAGAATCTATTCTTTTTAGTTTGATTATCTAAAATATATTTTATTGTTTTTTTAGCACTTTTAAAAATATAATATGGGTATTTTTCAGTAATTATTCTTTTTTTATTTAAATAGTGTTTGTATAGATAGTTGTTATGTACTTCAAGTACTATTTTATTCTTTTTTAAATTAATTTTGGCTTTAATGCACTTAATTTTTTTTAGGCCAATATTTTCTAATATCACTAAAAAAACTTCTTTTTCTTTTTCATTGTATTCTAAGGGAAGGACTAAAGTTATAGCTTTTTCTTGAAAGAGAGTTATCCATTTTTTCTTTTTTAAAGCATGTTTTAATTCTGCCTCAAAAATAGGAATATTATTAATCTTCCCATTTATAAGGGCATTTGTTGATAACTCTATTTCACTTGTCTCTTCTTTCTCTTTATATTGAATTATATTTTCGTATGGATAAAGGTATATCATAATCAAAAAAATCCCATATTAGGATTCCTTGTTTTCTAGAATAGAATTAGGATTTACAAGATTTCCTTCTTGATATGTTTCAAAAAGAAGAGTATATGGCTTACTAGTTTGTAATTTACTACTTCCAGATTTAGCTATAATATCACCTTGTTTTACAGTATCACCATTATTTACCTTTATATCTTCTAGCGTATAATAAATGGTTGTTAAATTATTTTCATGCTCGATTGTTACAACATTACCAAGTATTTCATCTTTTTTTACTTCTTTTACTGTTCCATCTAAAATAGCTAATACTTCAAATTCTTCTCCACTTGAATAAAGAATACCTGTATTTGGCATATATATTCCTTCATAATATATTAATGAGGCTTGCTGCTCTTCTTCTGTAGCATCTTTATTATAAAACTCTTTTTCAATTCCTACTGAATATGAATCAAAAGGGGCTATAACTTTATTTGCATCTTCCTTTTCTTCCATTACTGGTTCATCGCTTTCAGTCTCATTAAATACGCTCATTGAATAATTGTAGTAATCATCATTCTCTACTTTTTTATTCATTAAATTTCTACTTAACATAGTAATCCCAAATGCCATAACACCTAAAACCATTAAATATAGTGTTGGTAAAACAAATCCTCTCAATTTTCTTTTTCTCATAAAAAATTCCTCCTGACTATATTTTGAGGAGGAATTTTATTTTTATACATTTATTTTTGATATTTCTGTATTTTTGTAATAATGCGCCAGTATTTCTTTATAATTATTTCCTTCTTTGGCCATTCCATTGGCCCCATATTGACTCATTCCTACGCCATGTCCAAAACCTTTTGTTGTAATTGATACTTCATTATCTTTTAGTTCGATTGTAAAATCAGTTGATCTAAGTCCTAGTTTGGTACGCACTTCTGTTCCTTTAAAGGTTTTATCATTAATGGTAATCCATAGTACTCTTCCCGTATCACTTTTTTCAACATTTGTTATTTCAATATTATCACATTTTATTTCCAAATTATTGCAGAATTCTTGTTTGGAAATAGTTTTTTCATACTCGAAATTCCCTAGAGAATTATTGTCCCATTTTGATTCGACACTTTCAAGATATGGAAGTTGTTCACTAAAAACTAGTGAAGAATTTTCGGTATAACCATTACTCATAGAAAAGTAGAAGGCATTAATTACGTTTCCTTCATATGTTAAGACTTCTCCTTTAGTTGCTATGACAGCATCTCTTACTTTTAAGTAATTTGAGAAAAAGGCTATGTTCCATCTTTTTAATAGTTGTTCATTGGTTGAATAAGCTTGATCGCTCACGCCTATTATTAAGTCATAATCAAGGCTTGTTCGCATCTGTTTTTTATTAATAGCATAACTTCTTGCAGCTACGGCTTGAGCCTTTAGGGCTTCAAATTCAAAAGATGATGGCATCTCAGAAGATACAACACCTATGATGTAATCTTCTAAATTGATATTGGTAACCGTATTATTATTTGGATTTAATAATCTTATTACTATTTTAGTTTCTCCTTCTTCTATTGGAAGTGGCTCAAAATATATCTTCTTTACTTTTATGGATATAAATATTAAGATAAGACTTAAGACGATTACGATTCCAAGTAAGATTTTATTTCGCATGATATCCCCTTATAAAAAAGCCAGAAAAAATTGGGTAACTAGATATCCTAAGGCAAAGCTAAGTAACATTACAAGTATTCTTGTTTCCCATATTCGGTTTCTTTTTATTATTTTCTCAAAATTTATTCCAGATAGAGCAAATGCTGAAAATAAAGTTGAAACAACATAGATATATATCTTAAAGTCCATAATTATATTCTCCATTTTCAATACTCTTTACTTTATTAATTCTCCTTAAATGTCTTTCCTCGCTTGGAGATGGAGTATTAATAAATTCATGAACAATGTCTAAGGCTTCTTGTAAGGAAATCCCGCCTAAGGCAATCATATTGCATCCATTGTGTACTCTTGCATGATGAGCATCTTCTTTAGAACATACTCTTGCGCAGTAAATTCCCTTCACTTTATTAGATGCAATTGATACACCAATGCCATTACCGCATAAAATAATTCCTAAGCTGTCTTTGTTATTTAAAACATGAGAAGCAACATCGTAAGCAAAATCTGGATAATCATCAGTTTCACTTCTTGGAATGCTACTTTCATTTATTTCAAACCCTTCATTTTTTAAATACTCAAATATTTGTTTTTCTAACTCTGCACCTTTATGGTCACTTCCTATATATAATTTCATTATTATCATCCTTTCTTAAGAGTATTATAATGTTTTTAGGCAAAAAAATAAAGAAGTTATTACTTTACTTCTTTATTTAAGTTATATTTCTTGTTAAATTTTTCAATATTACCAGCTTTACTTGCTTTTCCTTGTTTTCCTGTATAGAATGGATGACATTCTGAACAAACTTCAACTTCAATTTTGTCTTTTGTAGACATTGTCTTAAAAGTTGCTCCACATGCACAAGTAACTGTTGCTTCTTTCATTTCTGGATGAAGATTAGCTTTCACTTAAACTCGCTCCTTTCGCCATGCCAAATTCTTTGGCATAGATTTTTCCTTTGACTTAGTTATTATAACATATTTTTTAATGATAGCAAGAAAAACTTACTTCCATTTACCAAATATTGTCTTTTTAAATGCAGTATAATTCTTAGTTTCAATTATTTCATTGTTAATTACTCTCATAGGGTTTATAGATGTTAGTTCCTCAAAATAGTTCTCATCTATTAACTTATCCTCTTTTATTTTTTCATAATCAGAGTAAGCCTTATCTTTAGAATGATGAATATCGGTTGCTAAAAAATCTATCATGTGATGTTTAGCTAATAATTTGACTAACTTTTCTGCTTCTTTTCCATAACCTCCATAAAAACTTCCCACATTACATTGAAATAGTAACTCCATCTCTTTTAATTTCATTAATTCTTCAGGATGTTTTTGAAAAGCTTCATATCTTTCAGGATGGGCGATAATTGGAGTAATGTTTTTTACTTTTAAATTAAATATGGCATCTTCTAAACCTCTTACCATATTGTGTCTTGGTATCTCAAATAATAAATATCGACTGTTATTTAATGTATTAATTCGGTCTTCTTTTAATAAAGAGTACATATTTTCTTCATAAAACACTTCATTTCCTAAATATAACTTTACATCAATTGACTCTTTTTTTACTTCTTCTTTTAGAGATTTAAAAATTCTCTCTTTTTCTTTTTTTTCTATACTATATTTACTACCTAAAATAAAATGAGGAGTGAGAATAATTTCTTCTACTCCTGCATTTACAGCACTCTTAATAATTTCTATACTTTCTTGCAAGGATTTAGACCCATCATCAATATTAGGTAGAATATGTGAATGTATATCAATCATTTCTTCTCCTTTTATTTATAATAACTATAGTAATAACGGCTCTTTCGTTGTGGTAATTTATTAAAAATTACACCAGCTAGTTTTCCTTCAAATTTTTCAAGAATTCTTTTAGAGTTTTCCAATTCTTCTTGTCTTGTCTGTTTATAAGTACATACAAGTACTATTTTATCAACTAAATCAGCCATGATTACAGAGTCAGCTAGTCCCATTAATGGTACCCCATCATAAATGACCATATCATAAGATTTAGAAACAATTTTAGCTAATTCTTTGGCCTTAGATGAGCCTAGTATTTCACTTGGATTTGGTGGAATAGCTCCTCTTGGGATGACATCTAAACCTTTTATATTTGTTTTTTGAATATATTCTTTATAATTATCTTTAACATTATCAATTAAAAGATTTGATAATCCTTTTTCATTATCTACATCAAACACTCTATGTGTTCTTCCTCGTCTTAAATCACAATCTATTAATAATACTTTGCTTCCAGCTTGGGCAAAGGCTATAGCTAAATTAGAACTAATAAAACTTTTTCCTTCTCCTGGTGTTGAACTAGTAATTAAGATACTTTTAACTTTTCCATCAATAGAAGAAAACTGAAGATTTGTTCTAATTGTCTTAAAAGCTTCGGAGGTAGTTGATTTTGGATCGATGCTTACAATTAATTCATTATTCATTATTTTTCCTCCTTTAAGTGATTAATATCTGGGACAGAACCTAGAATTGGTAATTGAAGTTTTGTTTCAATATCTTCTGGACTCTTAAGGGTTGTATCAAAGTAATACATTACAAATATTAAGGCACATCCCATTACAAAGCCAGCCATAGCGGCAATTATAGTTTCTTTAATTATATTTATATTATATGGCTTTGAAGCAATCTCTCCAGCATCAATTAAAGCAACATTTCTAATATTATAAATTTTAACTATTTCTTTACTAAAAACATTAGCTATCTCATCAGCAATATTTTTAGCTGTTGTTGCATCTTGATTACTTACTGTTATTTTAATTAATTCAGTATCTTTTTCAGTTGTAACAGAAATATTATTAGCTACAGATTCGTAAGTATTATTTAAATTTAGATTGCGAATTACTTGATTAATAACATTTCTACTTTTCATAATCTCACGGTATGTAGATACTAGTTTTTGATTTAATGTTACCTCACTTTGGGTAATACCATCAGTGGAACTATCTGTACCTGTCCCAGCTAAAACTAAAGTTGTATATGATTTATACATAGGTTTTTTAAAAAAAGTTGTATATATAACACTTAAAGAAGTGGCTATAATAACAATAATAATAATGTACCATATCTTTCCTAAATAGTATTCTAATAAATCTTTTAAGTTTAATTCTTCCATATAATCCCTCTTCACCAAAAGTATTATATAATACTTTTAAGTTGTTATCAAGAAAGAATTATTTATTTTTTGGTGGAATAAAAATCCATGTCTCCATCACTTTTACTACCTGCTTTTAAGATAGCATAAAAGATAATTAAAAGAGCTAAAATGAATATAAATATAAGCAAAAAAATCACTCCTTACAATTAGTATCTTATACTAAAAGAGTGATTTTTATTCGTGGGTCTTTTTACCATTTAAAAAGACATATATAATAGCTATAATTACAAGAATAATTTCAGATATTAAAAAGTGATTTAAAACATTGTTGATAAGTGCTTTTAAAACACTAGAAAATGAATTACTAAACAAGAAGAGATGATTAATATCTAAATGGCTTGTTAAATAGATATTAGTTAAGAATAATAGCATGGCACTAGAAAAGAAAATAGTTCCAAAGTACTTTTCTTTAGCAAATCTAATTATTAAAAATATTAGCAATATTTCAGAAATAATTAATCCTAACATCAACCACATTATAGGTTCTTTAATCTTTTTTATAACACTTTTAATATACTTAGAATAACCATACAAGTTAATTCCTGATTTATAAGTATTTGTTGTTTCTTCAACAAAGGTTTTTAAAGCTTCTTCATCTTCTATAACAATATTATTCTCTGCTAGATATCCTTCAATATTCTTTGTTAAATTTTCTTCTATCCCTTGCGTATTTATTTCATAATCTTGTTTATTATAAGTTGCGGTTAAAGATTTATTAATTTCTTCTTTAATATCATTGCTCGTAAAAATATTATCTAATATACTAGATGGAAGTCCTGAAGAAATTATATCAAGTTTCATTTCACTCATAGTTTCCTCAGCTACTGATTCGTAGTAATTTTGTTTCTCTAGTTCTTTTAATACAGCTTCTTTACTTGCTGTATAAGGAATAAAGCTTCCTACTAAAATGATAGCAACCAATAAAATAGTAGCTAGAAATGGTAATAGATAAGAAAGGATGATTTTTATTTTCATTTCTATTCACTTACCTTTCTTGCATAAACCACATATCTTTGATTTGTATAACCTACTGCTGTAACAGGATAACATGTATATAACATAAGTACTTCTTCCCCACGAACAATTGGTATTTTATCTAATTGATTGGTTTTGACAATCTGCATATCATATACTTTATATTTAAATATACCATAGACTGTTTCAAGAATTATTTCATCTTCTTTTTTAATACCAGGCAATGTTCTAAAATAACCAGCATTGTTATGGGCTCCCATGATTATTGAACCATTTTCTCCAGGAAAGAATGATCCTGAATAATGCCCCACTCCTTTGCTTAATATTTCTTTTGTATCTCCAAAATAAACTGGTAACTCTAAGGAAATACTAGGGATTTTTAATGTAGCATAAATTGCCCCATATTTGGGATAGACTTTTAATCTCTTTGTTATATCATCAAATTCTACTTTTTTGGCTTCAGTATTTCCTGTTTTAGGAGATACTACCATGGTATTTAAAATAGATATTTTAGAGTCTAAATATTCTTGTAAAAAGAAACGGTATCCTAGTAAGAGGATAGCAACAAAGAAAAAAGAAATAGCTAACTCTTTAACTATTTCACGCAAAGTCTTTTTTAAGAAATTAAGCATTAGCTTTTTTCATCTTAGTTGCAATAGCAAGAATACCAGCTGCTACAACAACGCCAGAAATGATATAAATCATTTCACTATTACCAGTTCTTTTGAATGGATTAGAAACTACTGTAAAGTCATCTCCATTTTCATCTAAGATAACAAGTTGTCCGTTTCTGATAACTCCCTTTACTTTTGTATTATTAGATACTGCTTCAACAATATCTTCAGCTGCTTTCTTATCCATCTTTTCGCCTTTTTGTCTTTTGGCTACATATTCATCAATTTTTCCAGCAATGTAATCCGCATCACTAGATGAAATTTCATAAGTAGCTAGGTATCTATCTAACTCATTAACATATTGTTGTTTTAGAGTCCATGTCTTACCATCTTCAAAGGTATAAACAGCTGTCATCTTTGCTCTTAATTCATTTTCAGTCATAGCACTAGCTTTTGGAAGTCCAAAGCATACAACTGTAAGCAAAGCAACTAATACAATACTGACATATTTTTTCATATTCACATTCCTCTCTTTCTATGAATTATTCTACTCTCTTTGATTGTAAAATGCAAGTAATTTGACATTTTTGTGTATTATTTATTCTATATACTTCTTGTTAAACCATTATAAAAATATTTTTCTTCTAACTCAAGAATAGTTCTTTTATATTTTTCATAAGCAAGATAATAGTTTCCCGTTAAAATATCACTAAGACAAGGAAGTATATTATCCTTATAAAGTGTTGTATAGATTTCTTGACAATTATCTTGACTGTTAATTGCTTGATAAATAACAGATGTTATTTTCTTATAAAAATCTCTTTCAGCTTCTAGCATACTAAACTCAAAAAATTTATTAAATAAGCTAATATACTTTTCAATTAAATCACTTTCTTTAACGTTAGTTGATAAGCTCGCTCTTACAATAGGGCAAGTGAAATTATTCTGTTGTTTCATTCTCTCAAACCTCTTCCTTTTTAATGTGATAATTATCTTATCACAAATCATAATTTTGTAAAGTGATTTTAGCTTATTTATTATTTCAGAATATTTTAAAAAGACTTAATCACGTGTGAATAAGTCTCTTGTATAAATTAGTTCTTTTGAGTCTTCTAAGCTTTCATCTAATCTATTGGCTAATATAATATCACTAGATTTCTTGAACTCTTCTAGATTGTGGATAACTCTAATACCTTCGAATGTATCTTCTGTTAAAGTTGGTTCATAGATAATAACTTCAACTTTATTATCCCTTAATATAGAAATAACGCTTTGAATAGCACTTGCTCTAAAGTTATCAGAATTTGCTTTCATTGTTAATCTATAAATTCCTACTACTTTAGGATTTCTAGCCATTACCATATCTGCTATATGATGTTTCCTTGTATCATTTGCTTTGACAATTGCTTCAATTAAGTTTTCTGGAACATCTTTATAGTTGGCAAGTAATTGTTTAGTGTCTTTAGGAAGGCAGTATCCTCCATAGCCAAAAGATGGATTATTATAGTGATTTCCAATTCTTGGATCTAAACATACACCATCAATAATATCTTTAGTATTTAGTCCTTTTACCTCTGCATAAGTATCTAATTCATTGAAATACGCTACTCTTAAAGCTAAATAAGTATTAGCAAATAGTTTTACAGCTTCAGCTTCTGTAGAGTTCATAAATAAAACAGGGACATCACTTTTTAAAGAAGCTTCTTTTAATAAACTTGCAAATTCTTGAGCTCTTTTACTTTTTTCTCCTACTATAATTCTTGATGGGTATAAATTATCATAGAGAGCTTTTCCTTCTCTTAAAAATTCTGGAGAAAACATGATATTATCAATATCATATTTCTTTTTCATACTTTCAATAAAACCTACTGGTATAGTAGATTTAACAACCATTGTAGTATCTATTCCTAAATCTTTAACTTTCTTAATGATATCTTCTACACTAGAAGTATCAAAGTAGTTTTTCTCATCATCATAATTTGTAGGTGTACTAATAATGATAAACTTAGCTCCAATAAATGCTTCTTTATAATCTAGGGTTGCTTTTAGATTTAATTTTTTCTCTTTAAAAAAACGTTCAATTTCTTCATCTTGAATAGGACTTATTCTGTTATTTATTTTTTCTACTTTTTCTTTTATAACATCTAAGGCTACTACCTCATGTTTTTGACTTAATAATGTTGCTAGGGATAATCCTACATATCCAGTTCCTGCTACTGCTATTTTCATATACTACACTTCCTCTTAATTTGTCGCCAGTAAATAATAACATAGAATTTATTAAAGTGCAAACAATATTTTAATGTTTTTTAGTGGTATCTAATAAATTCTCACTTAAATTTTTATCTAAATTTTCAAAGCCCAGCATTTTTTATCTTTAGATAAAATACTAAATTCTTTTCGTACGGTTGCATTTAATCTCTCTAAGCTTTTATTTCAAAAATATTATCAATCCAAGAAGCAAATTATAAAGCAATATCAGCATGTCCAAAAGTTCCAATTATTTATTTTTCATCACCATAGCATTGACTCTTGTACACCATTGACTTGGCGTCATTGTAAAAGATTTTTTCAGTGCTTCACTTTTAATTAGGCTGAATTCCGCCGAATTAAAATTTTCATTACTTAATTCTTCCCATGTCATATTCTCTTCGAAAATTATTATAGAAAACATTTGTTCTCGCTTCAACTCTTTTTATTATAATTTATTCATTTTTTTTAGATAATGGCTATTTCTATAGTTTTAATAATCCTTGATTTTTTGAATCGATATAAACTTTATTTCGTTTGCTTAAGATATTAATATAACAAAAAACTATTAGTTTTTCCTAATAGTCTATTTTTTATCTATATAATATTCTTTATACCACTCTGCAAACTTTCTTAGTCCTTCTCTTAAACTTGTACTTGGTTTATATCCAAAATCACGTTCTAAGTCACTAGTATCAGCATAAGTAATTGGAACATCTCCAGGTTGCATAGGTACTAATTCTTTATGAGATTCAAAATCATAATCTTCAGGAAGTACTCCAGACCTAACTAATTCTTCTTGTAAGATACTTACAAAATCTAGTAAGTTTTCTGGATGACTATTTCCTATGTTATAGATTTTATAGGGAGGAATAGGAAGGCCATCCTCTCCTGTTTTCTTTTCAGGAGCTTTCTTCATTACTCTAACTATTCCTTCTACTATATCATCTACATAAGTAAAGTCTCTTTGACAATTTCCAAAGTTAAATATTTTAATAGTCTCTCCATTGATGAGTTTATTCGTAAATCCAAAATAAGCCATATCAGGTCTTCCAGCAGGTCCATATACGGTAAAGAATCTTAAACCTGTAGATGGAATATCATATAGTTTAGAATAAGCATGGGCTAATAATTCATTTGATTTTTTAGTAGCCGCATATAAACTTACTGGATTATCTACTTTATCTTCTGTAGAATAAGGCACTTTTTTATTACTTCCATATACCGAACTAGAAGATGCATAAACTAGATGTTCTACAGGATAATGTCTACATGCCTCTAAAATATTATAAAACCCTATAATATTACTTTCTATATAAGCATCTGGATGATCTATACTATACCTTACTCCTGCTTGAGCTGCTAAATTAACTACTATACTTGGTTTATACTCTTCAAATATTTTGTTAATAAGTTCTTTATCAGCAAGATTCCCTTTGATAAACTTAAAGTTTTTAAATTCTTCTAATTCTTTTAATCTATATTCTTTTAGAGAGACATCATAGTAGTCATTGACTGAGTCAAGACCTACTACTAAGGTATCTTTTTCTTCCTTCAATATTCTCTTAGCAAGATTTGAGCCTATAAATCCTGCTACTCCTGTTATAAAATATGTTTTCATTTTATGACTCCTTACTATAATCTTTTTTGCGAGTTTTTAAGGCATGTATAAATCTATTTCTAATACTTTTGAATTCATCAGAATTTCGAAATAAAAGCAAGAATATCAAATTACATATAATTGTGACAGCTAATCCTTTTATTAATACTTCTGCAATTCCTCCTATACTCATTATATTTGATAATGACAAGATTATAAATAAGCTTAATAAGAAAGCACCAAAGTATTCAATATATTTTTTAAAAAACCTTTTTAATGACGTTTTAAATTCATATTTGTGTAATAAGTAAGGATCAATCCAAGTATATGATGATAATTGTGCAATAGATGTTCCAATAAAAATTCCTACTGTTCCAAAATACATGCATAGTATAATTGATGAAACAATATTTACAAGAGTAGCTATATATGGAGCGAATTGGCCTTTCTGGAATAGTCCAAGAGTTGTCCTAAAGGAATAACCTGCATATCTCAACCCTTCTATAAAAAAACTAATTGAGAGTGCGATTGAAATGTCCAATCCCAATAAATAGTCGTTTCCTAACCATATTTTAATAAACGGATTTAGTAAGAATATAAAAGCTATTGCGCAAAATCCATATACCCAAAAGTACAAAAAATTGAGTTCGTAATACACATTTTCCTTTTTCTTAACATCTTTTATTGTATTTAGATTTCCAATACTGGAAAGCCAACTATTTTGGACAGAATTAATGACGCTTTTTACTGAAGTTATAATCAGCGTATAATTTGAACATAACCCAACCGTTGCTACGTTTATCATTGTTGATATCAATATGTTATCAGTTCCGCTCAAAATAACACTTCCAATTTTATAAACTATTAGTGATTTCACATTTTTAAATATTGTTCGTTTTTCTGTTTTATTTAAAGGTTTAATATTTTTTTCTTTTATATAAGGAAACATTTTATTTGCTTTTAATGATAGCACTATGTTTTGAATCATAGTAAAAATGATTTGTATGATTAAATATATAATATAATTGTGAGTAATAATTAAAAAAATTATTTCGGCTATACTTTTTAGTAGATAGCAAATGCTCAAAATATTATTAATGGTACTCTCTTGCTGATGAGCAGATATAATAGATTTTTTATAAGTAAAAAAATAAGAAATTGATGTGTTTACTAAAAATAATAGATATATTATTGATATACTTTCTACTATATTTGGTGTTTCTTTAATTAAAAATTTCAAAAAAGGTATAACTAACAATCCTAAAACAAATATAATTGTTCCTATTATGAAGTATGCTTTCTTATATAATTGTAAAAGGCTTTTAATTTTTTCTGAATCCTCTTCGGCTATCGGTTTATACATATTAAAAATTATTGCGGTACCAATGCCTAATTCTGCCAAAGATAACATCGTTAAGATGTTACTAAATAAACCATTAACTCCCAAATACTCTGTATTTAAAATTCTGATAAAAACCGTTCTAACAATAAATGCCATTATTTTATTTATTAATTGCATTATAATCGCCGATTTTGCATTTCTTATGCTATTTTTTGTCCTTGATTTTTCCATTATTATCCCCCTAAATTAAGCAGATTTTTTTATGATTTCTATAATATTTGTTATGTTCTCATCCGATTGTTTTATAATCTTTTTCATGTAATCAGTTTGATTGGATTTTATCAATCTATTTAAGTTAGTGCAAATGTGATTTTCATCTGTGTATATAATAGGCGTAGTTTTCCATGTTTCTAAGTAATCTATTAATTTTGGAATTTTGTTTGTTAAGGCCATATGAGGAATTCCGTAAGACGCAGAAATAATCGCACCATGCAAGCTTGTTCCAATATATGCTTTACATTTACTAAGTATATACACTGATTGATAAATATTATTATCACCCATAAAAATTGAACAATGCTTAGTTTTTTTATATATTTTTTTTAATATTATTTGGTCTTCGTGACCTTGAGCATATCCTATTGGCATTAATACGCATTTTAAATGATATCTTTTGTAAAACTCTGCAATTTGTTGTATTATCTCATTTTTTATCTTTTTACCTATATAATTTTTAACTTGTAAAACATAGTAATCTCCAATATCGCTTATTTGTTTTGTAAAACTATTTGAAACTCTTTTTTTCAATTCTTCTGGAGTCCATATATTTGCGATACATGAAACTGAATCCGGATATAAATAAGTATTTTTATTGATTTTAGATATATGTTTATATGTTTCTATTTCTCTGACAGATATGTAGTCAATTCTTTTTATTACATCTTGAATATTTGAATCATATTCTGTGCTTTTTCCACCAACTGTATTATATATTAAACATCTGCAATTTAATTTATTTTTATCTAATATCCAAGGATATATTTCTTTACCCAATAGTTTCTTTTTACACTTTTGTTCAGCATATTCTTTAGATAATTTAATTAAAAGTTTATAATATAAAATTTTAATTTTGTTTGTACATAAATTTAAATACATATTTGTATATTTTGATGTAAGTACTTCACCGCCCACAATTATTATTGCGTCATATTTTTCATTATCTTCGTACAATTTATACAATGGTTTTGTATTAACACCCTTAATGCTTTCCATGTTTGATTCAGATAGGCCATAATATTCAAAACTGATTTGTTCATTACTAATATTTGTTTGTATTCTCTCTCTTAATAAAATAGGCATCAATACGTCTCCCAAGTTGTTCCTGTCAAAAGCTCCTAATAATGCAATTCTCATATTTTTTCACTCTCATTTTCTAATTCTTTAATTAAAACTTTAGTTGAGTTAATTAAATGTTTATCAACAAAAATCTTCTTTTTTCTAACGTTTTTGGTAATAGCATTAGTGGAAGAATCTTCGTTATGTCTAATTATAATATCTGGATTGTAAACACTTAATAACCCATTTTTTTTCAGTCTAATAGCTAACAATTCTTCCTCTCTATAGAGAAAAGTTTTATCATTTAATCCATCAAATAAATCGATATATTTTTTTGAAAAAATTAATGCACATCCATGTAAAACAATGTTTTCATATCTTTTATCTACATTTGTTTTCGAAACAAGCTTGTCTCTTTTAACCAATCTCTTCAAAAAATTAAAGATACCATTTAAGTAAAAAATATTAATTATATAATCTAGTCTGATTTTAGATAATTGCTTTTTTGCTTTTTTGATTGTTGGTAGTTGAATACTAACTGGATTCACGGTGTTGTCTGCAAGCACTATTTTGGGGCCAAGCACAGCAAAACCAGATTTTTCATATTCATTGAAAACTCTTTTTAAAAAATCTTTTTGTTCAAAAAAAGTATCATTATTTATCATAATTATAAAATCCGCTTTTAAAACATTTTTGGCATATATAAAACCTATATTATTTCCTTTTGCAAACCCTAAATTTTCTTTTGCACATAATAAATGTACTCTACTTTTTTCTTTATAATCATTTTTTAATTGTTCAAAAGAACCATTATTTGAATAATTGTCTACAACTACGATATCATAATTGTAATTATTGAAATTATTTACTATTGATTCAATACATTTTTGAGTATCTTTTATAGTAATGTAGTGTAGTATTAAGAAAACCACATGTTTATTCATTATTTTCACTCCTTAATGGTCTATTTTTTTATCCATTTATACACAGGAACTAAAATATTTAACTTGCAAAGGATATAATACAACCAAGTCTTAAATGTAAATTTAAGTCTTAAAATTTTTCTATACTCTTCTATTGGATTATCACCTTTACGTAATTTAAAAAAAGCCATGTTATTTAAATAATTAACATATATAACGTTATTATTAATAATAGCTTCTTTGTTTTTTTCAAACAATCTATTTAAAGCAATTATTCCTTTGTCACTTTTTTTACTAATACTATCATTTTGCATATAAACATCCACCAAAACTGTTTTTAGATGATATACCGAGAAAGATTTTGAAAGTTCCAATATCAAATCCCAATCCTGTAATCTTGGCATTTTAGTGTCAAATTTAATATTTTTTAAGCAGTCTTTTTTTACTATTAAACATTGTGTGCTCACTACACTTCTTATTAATAATTCTTCATAACTAAGAAATCCTTCTTTGCAATTTTTAGGAAACGTTTTAACATTAGTAGTATTATCTAAATATTTATTAAAATCACAAAACAAGCAATTTGCTCCAGTATTTTGAAGTTCTCTCAATTGAATCTCTAGTTTATTATTATGCCATATATCATCGCTATCTTGAAATGCAATATATTTTCCTTTTGCATGAAGAATCCCTTCGTTTCTGGCTGCACATGCTCCTTGATTGCTACGAAGTTTATAAAATTTTACCCTATTATCTTTAATATTTAATACTTTTTGTTCAGTGTTGTCTGTTGAACAGTCATCTACTACGATTACTTCTATATTTTTGTAGGTTTGATTTAAAACACTTTGAATTGCTTTTAATATTGTATTTTCTCTATTATAAGTTGGTATTACAATTGATACTAAATCCATTTTTTCCTCCTATTAACTCATAGTTTTGTACGGGATTATTCCATCATTTTTCCATAATCCAAAAATAATTATAAAATATGCTATATAGTATCCTATTATATAAAAGCAAGCTAGCAATTTATTTCTTCCTTTTGATAACCTTATCACTTGAGGTACTAGCACAATTTCAGATCCCATACAATAATATACTAACCTTATTGCCCATTTCATTTGAAATCCCAAAAATACTGCGGTAAACTCTAGAACATATAATAATAAATAGAATTTATTATTATTATTTGCTGCAACTAATTTTTTCCTGTTAATTATCATTAATATTAAAATTGGTAATCTAATTAATAAACCTGCAAATCTATTCGAGTATTGAATCTGATCAGTATATATATGGGTATATTTAGAAAAAATTAATAAATTTTCAAGCATATTGAAAAAGAATTCAAATAAAAATGGGATTAGAATTGTTGTTAATACAATTATAAATTCTTTAGTTTTTGAAAACTTTTGTCCATCAAAATTTAAAAAATAAAAAAATATACTAAATAATGCACTCGTATGGAAACTTGAAGCTATTATTACTGTGATTATATATTTAATAATTTTTTTTTCCTCTATAAATCTTAAACCATATAGAATGATTGTGACCGCCAATATTTGTCTCATGATATTTAAAGATGGGCCAAACAATAAAACTAATCCAATAAAAATCATTAAAGACATACTGCTTTCATTTTTTTTATAATCAATTGTCTTATACATTAAGTAAGTACTTACTAAAGTTATTAAAAACAAAAAGCCTTTATAAGTTCCAAAAAGAACGATTGCCAGCCTAATAAACAAATAAAAACCAATTTCAGTGGATATTCCACCATATTTTGAAAAAGAAAATGTTGACATATTTGAATAACTATCAAAAATTCGCTCATATCCAAAAAAATCAGTTCCAACTCCATATCTTATACTGGATATTACTGCAGGAATTACTATTATCAATAAAACAAAAATAGCATGTATCATTTTTTTCTGTTTAAACTTATTAGCAATATAAACTAATAACGCTTCTATAGTAAATAATCCTAAATATAATAGTATTGACCCTAACATTATTTCCTCCCACTCTTTTAATACGTTCCAAATAAAACTGATATTTTAAACATCATGTTTTTTAAAATAGAATCTGTTTTAATCTTTTTGCAAAAAAGTAATTGATTTTTTTTAAAAAAACTTTTTTTGTAATTAACAACAAGTTCTAATATAGTCTTTTTATCCTCGTCAATTTCATGTTTGTAGCACTTGTATAGAGACTTAATGGTATTGCTTCTTTTACATGATTTATCAAAAAAAATTGTCTTAAATAATCTTATTTTTGATTTGTGAGCGCCAATAACATTATTATCGTGCTGTCTGTATAACATGGCCACGTTTGGATCCCATATTATGTTTCCGTTAAAGAGCAAACATACTTTGTGAATCCAAGCATCGTGCATTATTATATAATCAGGATTTTTGGAACGAACTAATTTTAATAATTCATAATTAAATACCATGGTACACCCTATTGCATTACTACTAATCATTGAACTTTCGAAAGTCATCATTTTGTTACGTTTATCATCTATACCATGAATAGTGTTTAACTTTTTATCTACAATTATAGGCAGTCCGTAATACAAGTTTGGTTGTGTATTTGGGTATTGTTCTAATTTGTTGATTGCTTTTATTAACTTATTATCAAGCCATACATCGTCTTGATCGCAGAGAGCATAGTAATCAGTTTCTTTAGTCTTATTAATCAAGTCCATAAAACTAAGAGCCGGTTTTAGATTATCTCCAAAGTACCATGTAATCTTCTTGTTTTTGCTGTATTCTTCTAATATATCTCTAGTTTTATCAGTAGAACCATCATCTCTAATTAAAAGACTTACATCTACGCCTTGTTGATTTAATATACTATCTAATTGTTCTTTTAAATACTTTTCTCCATTATATGTAGACATCAAAACCGTTACCTTTTTCATGAATATCTACTCTCCTATCATTTTTTTTATTTGATTTTAAATTTTTCACCAATAATAAAATCGGCTTCATCTGGAGAGAATGTGACATATCCACTTGTATTATAAAATGTAAGCTCTCCAAATACTATCTTTCCATCTAAATTGTAAAAATCTACTCTTACATGCGGAAAATCCTTGGATAGAATTTCAGCATATTCAACCATTTTATCAAAGTTTTTAGGTTTTTCTAATTCAAAATCTATTTTTCCAAAATCATCTCTATAGAAATCTAATTTTTTAAAATTTCTATCATAAAAACCCATTTTCCCATTTTTATGATTATCTGTATAATCTATCATAACATATAAAAACTCTGCTTTTCCATTAAAGCAAAAGAATTTGTAGTCTGGAAGATCATTTCTTTTGTCTCTTGGTAGTAATTTTTCACATATTATTCTTGCCTTCAAGCCTTCATAGCACCATTCTCTTCCCATAGGTTTTTTTATTGGGAAATCTATCCATTCTTGTAATTTTGATTTTACCTCATTAATGTTTAGCTTTGATTTATCTTTGCATATAATTATATTATTTCCTCCGCTACCATTAGTAGTTTTTAACACGAATTGATTAGGTAACTCTTTTAGATTAATTTCTTCAGGAGTATCATAAATTCCATATAATTCATTTAAAATATTATCTAATCCCTTTGATTTTACGTATTCTCTTACTTCATATTTATCAGCGCATTTTTTTAACAGAGGATTTCTATAATATAATTTGTACCATTGAAGTTTTTCTGTGAATCTTTGAGGATTCTTAAGATTTAATTTTCTTCCCGTTTTGATTCTGTATTGTAACTTTACCATTGTTTTATCTGGTACCCAACTAAGCATATTTAGTATTTTAAACCTTGTATTTTGATTCTTTAACAACTTTTTATAATTCATTAGTTGACCTCCATTATACTCATCATTTTCTTATCAATGATATCTATTGTAAATTTTTCTTTACATAGTTCAAATGATTTATCTCCCATTTCTTGAAGATTTTCTTTCTTTTCAATTAATTCTATCATTTTATCTGCTAAATCTTTAGAATCTCTTGTATTTACAAATAGGCCATTCTTATTTTGAATTGTTTCTCTACATCCTGGTGTATCTGTTGTAATGATAGGTCTTCCCATTGCTGTTGCTTCTATCAAGGTTCTTGGAATTCCTTCTCTATAATAAGAAGGTAATACAAATACACTTGATTTTTCTATATACTTTTCTACGGTATTTGTTTCTGGTATATACTCTACTATCTTATTATCTATATATGGCTTTAAAGTGTCTAAATTTATGGCATTTTTGTTTTTGTCAATTGCTCCAATATAGGTGAAAGTTACTTTTGGATATTGCTCTTTTACCATCTTAGCTGCTTCAAAATATTCCATGACACCTTTTTCTTTTAAGACTCTTGATACCATTAAAAAATTCATTGTTTTTGGTAATTTATTTCTTTTAAATTTTTCTAGATTTACTCCTGAGCCATTAACTAGTTCACATTTCTCTCTTAGAACATATTCTCTTTTTACAAATTCATCGATATCATCTTGGTTTTGAAAAATAACCTTTTTATTTGCTTTAAACGCCATTTTATAACCAATTCCACAGATGGTTCTTAATACTTTTATTTTTAAAGTATTGGACGCGAATAAAAGGCCTAACCCACAAACTAATGAATAGATTTCACTTACTTTAGCCTTTTTAGCTGCAAGAGAGCCAAATATAACAGGTTTAATTGTATACGAAAAAACTTTATCAGGTTTCTCTTCTTTCATAATACTAATTAAATCTTTATAATAATGATAAGCATTAAATAAAGAATATGAATTCTTATCTAATCCTATATATCTTATTTTAATCCCATTTTCTTCAAAGAATTTCTCGTATCCTTTTTCTGGAATTACAGCTATGATATCATTCCCTTTTTTTCTGATATCTTTCATTAAATCTCCACGGAAATTAATGAATGTAGATGTCTTTGGTGCTACCATTAAAATCTTTCCCATAAAAAACTACACCTCTGCTTTCAAAGGTGTTGGTTTATTATTTTGATGTTTTAATTCTTCTAATTCATTTTGAATTCCTGATTTAGATAGTTCTGCTCCTTCTTTTGAAAATACTGTTTTTATGGTACCAAAGATAACTTTGATATCCATAAGCAAAGACATATGATCTACATAATAGACATCTAGTTTAATCTTTTCTTGAACTGACAAATCATTTCTTCCACTTGCTTGAGCAAGACCTGTAATACCAGGTAATACTTCTAATCTTCTTTTTTGAGTCTTAGTAAAGTATTTTTGATAATCGGTAATCCATGGTCTAGGTCCTATGAAAGACATCTCACCTTTAATAATATTAATTAATTGAGGAATTTCATCTAATGAAGTTTTTCTGATGAACTTTCCTACTCTTGTCATTTGATTTTCTTTTTTAAAATCATGAACATCATTATTTGCACTCATACTTCTGAATTTATACATCATAAATTCTTTGCCATTTTTACCACTTCTTAGTTGTTTAAAAAATGCAGGGCCTTTACTATCTAATTTAATAGCAACTGCTACAATTATTAATATTGGAGATAAAACAACAAGTAGAAGTAATGCAAGTAAAAAGTCCATAACTCTTTTTACTACTTTGTACATTACAATACCCTCCAAACACATTCCGTTAAAAATTATAGCAGAAAAACACGTATATAACAAGCTAAAATAACGATTTATTTGTCTTCTTGCTTCATTTCAACTTCTTGTTGCTATTTCTCATAAATCAACAAGAACGACTTCAATATCTAAACATCTTTCATTTTACTTATCCCATACTGTTCTGATAGTTTCATTTACATCTTATTTACTTATTGTGTTTTATTAATTATTTTATCTTTTATGTATTTATGCCCTTTATAATTGATTAAATAACTTTTGTTATCAAAAAAGAAGGAATTATTCTTAGTAATATTAAATATGTCAATAAAAATAATTTGGTTATACTTAGCTAATTCATTTAATCTTGTATTTATTTCTAGAGCATAGTATTCTTTTATTTTTTTGGTTGGATAAAGCCCTATTAAGTAGATTTCTTTTTTATTGTTAATACGAATAAGTTTTAGTATTTCTTCCATATTTTTTAAATACGTTTCTATATCTTCTCGGTCTATATTACTTTTTTGATTTAATTCGTGCATGCCTAAGGCTATTGTCATGATACTTGATTTAGCAATAGCTTGTGTTATGGATAATTCACTACTATCTAATGTATAGTTATTTTTTAGTTTTAATAGAAGCGAGGTTGATGTTTCTTCTGGATAAGAAAATTCTGTAATATATTCTTTTATATGTTTTGGTTCTTCAAATTCGTCTCTTAAATAATCATTAAAGCTATATCCTTTAACATCATAAGCTGTATATCCAAGGGAGATACTATCTCCTAAGGTAGTCAGGTATAAATCTTCATGATAAACAAATTTAAAAATTAAGAAAGCTAGTATCGTTCCTGAAATAATGGTTAATATAATTGTTTTTTGCAAATATCATCACCTAATATATTGTATGGTTTGGCATTAAAAAAAAGGCTTAAATGCCTTTAATAAATTGTTTTATCTTGTTTTTCTTGAAATTTTATAAAAGTTTTAATTGTTTCTTCTCTATGTAGCTTGGTTAATTCTAAGATAGAAGATTTTTCTTCTTTAGAAATATTTTTTATATAGTCATAAATAAAGTCATCTCTAAAGCCAAGACTAGCCGCATCTTCTTTGGTATTACCATAATATACATGTTCTATATTAGCCCATATTATTGCAGATAAACACATAGGACATGGATAACATGTTGTATAAAGTTCGCATCCTCTTAAGTCATAAGTATTGAGCTTTTGGCATGCTTTTCTAATCGCTTCAATTTCAGCATGAGCAGTTGGATCATTATTTTTTAGAACATGATTAGATGAAGAGGCAATAATAATTCCGTCTTTGACAATACAAGCCCCGAATGGTCCACCCTTATTTGTCTTTAAATTATCACTAGCTACATCAATAGCTTTCTTCATATATTTATTCATTACTATCTTCATCCTCTATTAAATTGATATCAGCTCCAACACCCTGTAATTTTTCAATTATTCTTTCGTATCCCCTTAGAATGTGTTCTATCTCTGTTATGGTCGTTGTTCCCTCGGCTATAAGACCTGCTAATACTAAAGATGCACCAGCTCTTAAGTCACTTGCTATAACATCGCTTCCTGTAAGAGCAGTAGGCCCTTTTATATAGGCTGTTTGATTTTCTACTTTAATATCTGCTCCCATTTGATTTAGATATGGAACTTGACCCATTCTATTTGTATATATTGTTTCTTCTAAGATACTAGTTCCCTTGCACTGGGTTAATAATACAGACATTGGTTGCGCAAGATCAGTAGGATATCCTGGGTAAGGTAACGTCGTTATATTTAAAGATTTCTTTTTTTCGACAGTGTTAATAACTAGACTGTTTTTGTGAATAACTATGTCTATTCCTATTTCTTGTAATTTTGATATTAAAGCACTTAAATGTTCTTTTATTACATTTTGAATAGTTAGATTCTCTCCTAAAAGTGCTCCTGCTAAAATATATGTTCCAGCTTCTATTCTATCTGGTATAACTTCAATTATAGCTTTATGAAGATAATCTACTCCCTCAATTGTTATTCTACTTGTTCCAGCACCTTTAATACGTGCACCCATATTATTTAAATAAGTTGCAATATTAACAATTTCTGGTTCTTTAGCAGCATTATTAATTACCGTTGTTCCTTTAGCTTTTACAGCCGCTAACATGATGTTTATAGTTGCGCCAACACTAGCAAAATCTAAATATATCTTAGTTCCTTTTAGTTCTTTAGCATCAATTATATATCTGTCATCTACTTCTTCTACAGTAGCGCCAAGAGCTTGAAATCCTTTTAAGTGAAAATCAATTTTTCTGGCTCCTATTTTACATCCTCCAGGAAAATAAATCTCTACGTGTTTTTTTCTCCCAAGTAACGCTCCCATAAAATAATAAGAAGCTCTTAGTTTACTTGCTAAATCTTCTGGAATAATTACACTTTCTATGTCTTTAGAATCAATAGTTAAGCAATCATCTTTGTCTTCAACTTTACCATTTAATAATTTAATAATTTCTATTAAAGCATGTTTATCTGTAATTTCTGGAACGTTATAAATCATAGTTTGTTCATCGCAAAGAATAGAAGCAGGTATAAGCGCTACGGCACTATTCTTAGCTCCAGATATTCTAATACTTCCTGTCAATTTTTTGCCACCATTTATCACTATTTTTTTCATGATATCATCCCTTTTGAATAATACTCATTTTTAATATATCAGATTTTGCTAGTAAAATAAATCTAGTTTACACTTTTATTTACACAAATGATAAGCTCCAATACTAAGTAAGAGAAGAAATCCTAAAATACTTGCTTTCTTTTCTAGAAAACGATAAGCAACTCCACCAAGGTACAAGCCTAAATAAGTAAAACAAAAGCTAACTAGTGAAAAAATGAATGTTGTGAAATATTTATTTAATGAGGTGCCTGCTAGGCCAAGACCTGTAGAGAAGGCATCTATTGAAACACCTAAAGCAAATAAAAACATATTTACAAGAGAAAAATTAAAATATTCAATTTTCTTTTTATGAATGATCTCTACTAGAAGGTTTAAAGCAATGAAAATGAGAATTCCTCCTAAAAACTTATTACTATTTAAAGATAGAAAAGAGATAATATTTTTCCCCATTAGTTCTCCCGCTAAAGGCATTATAAAATGCATGAATCCTACTACAATACTTAATTTTATTTTATCTAGTCTATTAATCCATCTAGTACCTAGTCCTAAACACATAGAAAATGTATCAGCAGATAAACCGATTGCAAGGATAAAAACCGAAAAAAAATTTGTCATAATAATTCTCCAATTTCATTTTATGAGAATAGACAAATTTTATGATTGATACTTATTTAAAATATCTTGAATTAAGAAACGATATTCTACTTCTTCATTATTTTTATTTTCTAACATACATAAAGGTGGATACATAACACACCACCAGTTATTGCCTAGACCATGTCCTAAAGTTATAACTAAAGAATCATAATTACCACTTTGATATATTACTCCATGATACTCTTTTTCTGGAAAATAGTTTTGGCCGAATGAAACTTCACTATCTTTAGTATATGTATTTACTAAAGCCTTAATGGTATCTAATTCATCTTGTAAAAGTTGTTTTGCTTCCTCACTACTTTTGGCCTTAATCATTAGTTTATTTAATCTTTCTTCTACTTCGTCTTTTACTTTAATTTTTAAATTTTGGTCTTCTTTAGAATTGGAGTTAGCTATAACTCTAAAGCGAATAGCATAATCAGGAATTAAGATTTGTTCTTTGTTTGTGTAGAAATAAAATAAAAAGATCACAAATAGAACTGGGATTATTTTTTTCATTTTTCTCACCTAATTCTTTTATGTTCTTCTTTATATTTTTTTATTCATTATTTTTCTTCTATATAGCACTCGCTATCTTCCACTGTTATGGAATTAGTATTTTTATGATAGATATATTTTTTAGCATTTGTTCCTTCGTTTCCTGCATGAATAAAATAATTATTGCCATCTTCTCCTCTAGAATTTACACCTAGACAATTCCAACCTATTCTTTCTGCTTTAGATGTCTTAATAAAATCTGTTGATGTGAGTTCTTTGTGATACATATCGTAAACTTTTATAGTATTATCATTTATTTCAAACACTATATCTTTAACTATAATCGTTTGACCATCATAAATTTGAGGGTTTATCAGTTCTCCTTTAGGATTGATTTCTACATGGGTAAATGTCTTGTAAACTAAATTGCCATATTTATCTCTATCTTTCTCTTTATCTTTAAAATACAACAATAATAAATTTCCATTATCTAATTTATAATAGTCATAGAATCGAAATTCACTATATCCCCCATCTTTCAACGGAGATAATATACTATCAAAGTTCTGATTATAAATATAGTAATAATCAATACCATTTGATACAGACATACCCAGTAAATAATACCAATTCCCTTGGCTGTTTACTTCAGAGAGATTCATAAAAAGGGGTTTTTCTACGAAAAGCTTTTTGAGTGGTTCTTGGGTTTGTTTATCTATAATTTCATAATACTTTTTGTTTTCTCCATTGAAATATAATACATAGGCGTTTAAAGATTCTAATTTGTTAATTAATCTATAATCTTTTGTGATATCTCTTTGTAATTTTATTACTTCATGTGTATTACCATCGTATATATAATAATCATCATCTTTTATTAAAGCAAGTTTATTATCACCAGTACTTACTTCACAGTTCTTTTTACAAGTATATTGTTGATTTTTAGGAAAATCTTTTTTATAAAACTTTGGTCTTATAAAATCATCTTCAAAATACAGGGTTATTTGGTTTAATTTTTTTAAATGTTCTTCTTGATTATACACTTCTTCTTTATCATATAAATCAATATCAAAAACATAATAATCTTCAATATCTTTTAAAACAAAATAGTTGTTTTCCATTTCTATAAATTCTGGTTTACTATCTTTTTGATAACTATAATAATATAAAATCTCTTTATAGTTAGAATCTTCTACTCCGTAGTCAGAAGTCATTTCATAAATCTTAAACCAATCATTTACGATCTCATTTCCCTCATATTTTAAAATGGCAAATTTATGCATTAAATTTTGGGCGTAATATCCCTCACTTATTCTGATTAAATAGTCCACTAGAATCTTAGAAGAGTTATTTTCTTTTTCAATTTCATAATAAGTATTTTCTTTAACGTCATATAGCATAAGCTCTTTTTCTTCTTCTGACGTATGAGATTCTTGTTTTATTTCATTTAAAATCTCGTCAAAACCAGAAGTGAATGACTGAGAAATAATTTCTTTTTCTTTTTCAGGTCTTTTCCTAATAATAGTGTCATCCTCTAAAATAATGTATGTCACGTTTCCTAGTTTTAGTTGGTATTTTTCATCAATTGCAAGTTCGCTAGTACTATACTTTATATTTTTAGACCAATCTTTTTGGTAGGTATAATTCTTGTATTTTTCACAGACATTTTTAAACTGGTCTTCTTTAATTGTCTCACAAAAAACATTTGCCAGTTCTGTATTCCATTTTACGAAATAAATGCTTTTTGTATAACCATCTTGAACTAGTAGTCCTGGAATATTTGAAAATCCTTCAATTGGCTTTTCTCTTCTTAACGTTGCAAGCATAGTTGATGTCCAGTATGGTCTTCCTATGTTTATCTCAGTTTCTTTATCTGCTATCTTTCTAATTCCTCCATATTTATTATTTTCATAGTATTGATATACTGCGTTTAGATTATCTGTAGATACAAGGGCTAGTTTTGTATCTTCTGATAATTTAAATTCAATCTTGTTAACTGCACTAGTCTTTTTTCCAAAAATTCCTATTAGTATCAAACTCAATAAGTATATACTAACAATTAAAACATTCTTATTCCTCATAACTCTATCCTATTCAACTAAGCAATTACTATCTTCTTTTGTTAGTTTTCCTGTTTGATAGTTATAAACATACTTTTTAGCATTAGCTCCTCTATTACCAAAGTGAATCCATTCACTGGTCTCATTGTAGCCAAATACTTCTTCTCCTTCACTTGGTTCACAAATATATGTTGCATATGCTTCTTGACTAGTCTTTTCTAAAGTCATTTGGTCTAGAAGTATATCATGACTAAAAACATAGATATTTTTAGAATCTATAACAAATGTATAATTTTGAGGTGTAATGTAATCAGCCATTGATGAGTTTTGAGAAACTATTTTTCCTTCTTGATTATAAGTATATTCATACACGTTTAGATATCCATCACTAGTTATATCATATTCTAAAGCATTTTCACTAAACCAATCTCTTCTTGTAAGTTTAATATTGCCATTACTTAAAACCTCATATTCATCATAAGCTTTTATTTGATTATTATCATCATATAAATCTTCAGATATCTTTTTTAAGTCTTTGTTATAAACACGATAGTATTCTTCTTTGATAGCATTAATTGTTACTATATAGTAATATCCTTTTGAAGATTCTACTATTTTCATATTATAGATATCTTTATCTTCTATATTGTCTAAAATAATTGTGTGTTCAACAACATTTGAATCTTGATTAATAATCTCAAAAGTTAAATTATTTTTATTAATTAACTTATTCACTTTATATTTTTCTTTTTTTGTTTCTACTGGTACATCTTCTACTTTCTTATTATTAAAAAAGTAATATGTTCCTACTCCTATTATTATTAAAAGTACTAAAATGATAGCTATAATAATTATTTTTTTATTATTTCTTCTCACTATGTATCACGCTCCTATTATGTGTTTATTATATCATTATTATTCTAATTTTAATAGTCTATTAAAGACTTCTAATCTATCTTTTTCATATAAGAAAGGATTGTTCCTTTCTAATTTGTAGTAATGATTTATTAGTTCCATATCAAAGTCTTTTGAAGTAATATATTGTATTATTTTTTGATATAGGGAAACATATAAAATAAATTGATAATAACTTTCTAAAATATTAAATGTATCGTCTTTAGCAGGTATTAAAGGTGTATTACATGTTCTAAATTCAATAGTTTGTTCTGTAAAGCGATACATATGTCCTTTAGATGAAAAACAGATTAAAGGATTTTTGTATTTTATATCGAGACTATTAGCATCTAAAAATTTAAAGTCTTGATAAGTAGTAAATAGATAGTCTAAAATCTGTTTAGGATAAGGATTAGCATACTGATGTACAGATATTCTAAGTCCCTCATTTTGATTATGGGAGTGGGCAAATACTTCTCCTGAAAAAGCATACATAAATTTTATCAATCGATAGTAATTTTGATAATCATTATAAAGCGATTCTAAGCCAAAATGGAAATGAAGACCAGCATGGCTATGGTTACTATCTAAGTTACATGCTTTGGCTTTTTTTAAGATATTTAAAACATAACAAATACTTTCTTCTAAATCTTGTTGGTTGTAAATGATAGGAGAAACTATTTCTCCACCTTGAAGCGTATCATCAATTTTAGTAATATCACTTTCATCTAGAATGTTGTATTTTGTATAGTCTAGAACTTTACCCGATTTTTTTGAATGAAGTTCTGCATCTTTCATTAGTGCCTTAACTTGTAATAAATTCATTTTATAAGCTTCTAATTCATAACCAAGACCATATTCGAAAGAATTATCCATATTATCCCCTTCTTTTGGATATATATCTTATCATAAATTCTTAGAATTGCAAGAAAAAAGAAAGAGTGTTTAAGGTTAGGAAAACATACCTATCTCTTTCTGTTAAATCTTTTTCAATCTCTATTTTGTAATCTGTTAAATATTGTCTTGCTATTTTTTCTATTTCTTTTCCTTGTGTCATCCCAATTTCAAAAGCAATTAATTTTGGCTTTTCGTTCATTTTAGATATATTTATGATAATATTCTCATAAAAATATAATCCTTCATTAGGCGCAAAAAGAGCATTTTGAGGTTCATACTTAGTTGAAGGACCAACTTCTTCATCTTCCTTTACATAAGGAGGATTAGAAATAATAACATCTGCTCCTTCATATGAAATACTAAGCATATCTTTTTCTTGAAAATCTACTTCTACTTTATTTCTTTTAGCATTTTCTTTAGCAAGCTCTATAGCTTCTTTAGAGATATCTATACCAATCACTTCACATAGAATATTTTTTTTTAAAGCAATCGAGATACAACCACTTCCACAGCCAAGATCAAGAATCTTAGGATTATTAATATGATGAGCTTCAATTCTATCAATTGTTTTAGCCACTAAAAGCTCTGTTTCAAATCTCGGAATTAAAACTCTTTCATCGACTAAAATGTTAGTGTTTAGAAAATCAACATGGCCAATTAAATACTGAACAGGATAGTTTTCTTCTAATTTTTTTTCTATTTCTTCAAAATTATCTGGATATTTTTCATGAAGTAATTTCAAGTCTATATTAGATATCTCTTCTTTTTTCATAGTTTCTCCCTTCTTAAAAAAGCAGGGTGTTTATTCTCCTGCTAGTTTTCTTTTTAAATCTTCTGTTATTAAGGCTTCAATAATTGGGTCGAGAGCGCCTTGCATCACTCTATCTAGAGTCATTGTTGAAAAACCTATACGATGATCTGTTACTCTATTTTGAGGATAGTTATACGTTCTTATCTTTTCAGAACGATCTCCTGTTCCAATTTTTGATTTTCTTTCATTTCCTTCTGCTCTGGCCTTTTCTTCTTGCATTTCATTATACATCTTGATTTTTAGAAGCTTCATGGCTTTATCTTTATTCTTTAACTGACTTCTTTCATCTTGACAAGTTACGACTGTATTTGTTGGTATATGCGTGATTCTGACGGCTGAGTTTGAAGTGTTTACTGATTGTCCACCTGCTCCAGAAGAGTGATATACATCAATTTTTAAATCACTTTCTTTTATTTCAATATCGATATCTTCTACTTCTGGCATAACTAAAACTGTTGCTGTTGAGGTGTGAACTCTTCCTTGCGTTTCTGTTTCTGGAACTCTTTGCACACGGTGAGCTCCAGATTCATATTTTAATTTAGAATATACATTATCGCCTTTAATAATACATTCTACTTGAGAAAATCCACCTGCTTCTCCTTCAATTTGATGGGTTATTTCTATTTTCCATCCTTCTTTTTCAGCATAATATGTATACATTCTAAGTAAGTCTCCAGCAAATATATTGGCTTCATCTCCACCTGCTGCTCCACGGATTTCCATAATAACATTTTTACCATCATTTTCATCTTTAGGAATTAACATTATTTCTAGTTCATGTTTGAGGGTTTCTAGTTTCTCTTCATTTTCTTTAATTTCTAGCTCTGCCATTTCTTTTAATTCAGGATCAGATAAAAGACTTTTGGAACTCTCTATATTTTCTTCACATGTTTGATATTCTTCATATTTACTAACAATACTTCTTAATTCACTTTGTTCTTTTGACAATTTTGTTACTTTTTTAAAATCAGAAGCTACTTCTTCTTTCATTAGTTCTTGCTCTATTTCGTTATAACGAGCTTTTATACTTTCTAATCTTTCTTTCATATTATTCTCCTTTCCTTAAATGTTTGGGAGATAAGTTAAGATTCTTCCTCTTCATCTATTACAACTAAGTCTTTTAAATCATCTGTATCAGTTGTATCATCATCCTCTTCTTCATCATAGAATATTTTTTCTTCTGTTTCATCCTCTTCTTCAACTGGAGTTTCTTCTTCCTCTTCTTCAAAGTCATCATCATTTTCAATAACTAGTTTTTCACTATGACGAGTTCTAAGATCCCAATAACCATTTTCTAACATGACAAATTTCTTATCAGTTGATAAAATATCAAAGAAATCAGCTAGATAATCTGCGTATTCTGCTTCACTCATATCTAGTGCATTACACACTTTTTTAAATAATTCATTGATTTTCATTTTTTTCTTTGATTCATTTAAAATAATATATGCTATATCATCATATCCCATTAGTTCTAATTCGCTTTTTGGTATTTCTTTTAATTTCATTTAATATTCTCCTTACATTTTTTCTGGTATTTTTATCGCGAGCAATTCCAGTAAACTCTTTAGTAGATTACACCCTAGATTTAAAACTGTCAACCAGTTTTCTTTTTTCTCTATATCTTCTAGATTATTTATATGATTTTTTTCATAAAATGCATTCATTAAAACACTTATTTCGTATACATAATTTGCTATAATGCTAGGCATTCTATTATCACAGGCGCTTTTCATAACTTCATTTAGTTCTAGATATTTAACTCTTAAATCTCTATCTTCTTGATTATAAATTGTAGTATTTAATGATTTTGAAGTAAAGTTAAGAGATTTTATAATATTTTGAATTCTAACATAAGTATATAGGATGTATGGACCAGTTTTTCCAACAACACTTGAAAATTTCTTTTCATCAAAAATATAATCTTTTTCTCTATTGTTTTGCAAGTCAGCAAATTTTAGAATGGCATTTACTATTATATCTAAATCTTTTTGGCTTATATTTTTATTCTTCTCGTTACTATTTATGAACGCTTCTTCAACACTTTTAAATAAATCATCAAGTTTAGGAGCACTTCCATCTCGTGTTTTATAAGGTTTTCCATCGCTGCCATTAACAGTTCCAAAACCATGGAATTCTAATCCGGTTTTTAAGCCTAGTTTCTTGGCTACTCTAAAGAATGATTCATAATGATTTTCTTGTCTTTTATCAGCCACATAAATAATATGGTCTGGTTTGCACATCATTAATCGTTGATAAATCGTGGCTAAATCTGTTGAAGCATAAAGGTAAGCTCCATTGCTTTTTTTAAATATTAAAGGTGGTAGTTCTTTTTTATCATCTTCTTCTTTAATATCTACAACCCATGCTCCTTCACTTTGATATAATAATTTTTTGGTATTTAAATCATTTTCAACAAATCTTAGAAAGGGATAAGCATCTGATTCTCCATACCAATAATCAAAATGAATATCTAAGTAATTACAAATTCTTTTGATGTCTTCTCCTGAAATTTTCCTGATGACTTTAAAATATTCATTTAGTTCATAGTCACCATCTTGCATATCCTTAGTAATAGAAGCACATTTTTCTCTTACTTCTTCATCTTCTTTGCATAAACTACTTATTTTAGGATAGATTCTTTCTAATTTTTCTAAGGTAATATCTTCTAGTTTTATTCCTTCTTCTTTTAGGCCATAAATAACTTGCCCTATTTGCAAACCATAATCTCCTAGATGAACATCTCCAAGTACTTTATGTCCCATTGCTGTTAATATTCTTTTTAAAGATTCCCCAACGATTGCACTTCTAAGATGTCCGACATGAAGTGGTTTAGCAATATTATATCCACCATAATCAATAATATATGTTTCTCTATTTTCTTGTTCGATGCCAAACTTATCATGGCTATTCATATAATTAATAATTTCGTTAATATATTCATCACTTAATGTTAAGTTTAGAAAACCAGGCCGAACAAATTCAACTTTTTTTAGTTTTCTATCTTTAGAAAATAGCTCTTTGTATTTTGTTTCTATTTCTTCTCCTATTTCAATAGGACTTTTATGTAATTTTTTGGCTAAGGAAAATATTCCATCATATTGATAATCACATAAATCTTTACGATTTGATAAAATAATTGTTTCATCTTCATTTGGATAACCTAAACTCTTTAAGACCGTTCTTAAATCCTCATTTAATTCCTTGATAATCATTGCTTACCCTCCTAGCATGACTAGCTTTAAATGCATCATTTCTTCTTGCGTTTCAATGGAATAAGATATTTCAATTTCATTTTTATTCTGCAAAATAATAGCATATTTCACATTTACTTGCAAGATGTTATGTTCTTTTTTTAAAGTGATTTCACACTTTTTTTGCATGATATCTAAGAAAAATGAATAATCATCATTTTCTCTTAGAAACGTTTGCTTTTCTAAATCTATTTGATGTTTCATTTCATCATGAATAAAAGTTATTACTTGTCCGTTTATAATTCCCTTAATTTGTTCTTCTAAAATTGTCTCATCTTCTTTTTTTAAAGTTAATGAAATACTCTGCAAAGATAAACACCTCCACAATCGAGAATAATTATAGCATGAGGTTAATTAAATGCAAAGAAAAATATTAGGTTAACCTAATATTGTTTTAAATATCCCAAATGATAGTATTCCCATGATTATACCTGCTAGAATTACCCCTAACATTACAGCCAGACTACTTTTTTTAAAATCCATATTTAAAATAGATGCGGCTAGAGTTCCAGTCCATGCGCCTGTTCCAGGAAGAGGAATTCCTACAAATAAAAGTAAAGCTATATAAAGCCCTTTGCCATTACTCCCTAATTTTTTCCCTGCTTTTTCTCCTTTATCTAAACAGAATGTGAAAAATTTACCTATTACTTTTTTGTCTTTTCCCCAAACAAGAAATTTTCTTGCAAAAAGAAAAATAAAAGGTACTGGTAACATATTTCCTAAAATAGCAATAATATAAGAAGGCAAAAGAGGTAGATTAAAGCCAACAGCATAAGGTATGGCTCCTCTAAGCTCTATTAAAGGGACCATTGAAATAATAAATACCAGCAAGTATTTTTTTAACATAAAATCAACTCTTTCTTTTGTCATATTACACTTTTCTTAGGGAAAAATCAACTATATGTCACACTTTTCTTGACGAATATTATATACTTTGCCACACTTTTCTTGACGAATCTGTTTTTTTCTTATATTTTTGTTATTTTTTTCCATAATAAAAGTTAGGTGAGGTTCCTTGAAAAAGCTAATACGTTTTTTAATTTTTCTTATTCTTGCTTTTGTTGTTTTTCTTCTTGGTGTATATATATATGCCTTTTTCTCTCCTAAACTCGAACTTAAGAATGCTGGGAAAATCATGATTTATGATAAAGATGATTCATTAATTTATCAAGGTTCTGGTTCTAGTGAGTGGATTTCTCTTGAAGATATGTCTCCTGATTTTGTTAATGCTATAATATCGGTTGAAGATAAGAACTTTTTTGAACATCATGGATTTGATTTTTTAAGAATAGCTAAGGCTATGTTTGGAAATATTAAAGATCATACAAGAATTGGGGCGAGTACTATATCCCAACAATATATTAAAAATATGTTTTTAAGTTTTGATCAGACTTGGGAAAGGAAGATTCAAGAAGCATTTTTAACAGTAGAATTAGAAGTACATTATAATAAAGAAGATATCTTAGAAGGATATTTAAATACGATTAATTATGGAGAAGGAAATTATGGGGTGGAAGACGCTAGTCAATATTATTTTAATAAAAGTAGTAAGGATTTATCGTTAGAAGAAGCTATTATGCTAGCCGGTATTCCTAAGAATCCTAGTAATTATAATCCTGTTAGTGATTATGACGCTTGCATTAAAAGGGCCAAAATTGTTGCTGAAACAATGGTAAATAATAACTATATTACTGAAACCGAGTTTCATGAATTATTTTTGAAAGATATTCCAATATATGGAAAAAGAAAGCAAAATAATTCCCAAATGCTTATGTATTATCAAGATGCTGTTTTAAATGAATTATCTTCTATTAAAGAAGTTCCAACCACTTTAATAGATACTGGTCTTAAGATATATACAACTTATGATGAAAAAGCTCAAAAAGCAATGGAAGAAAATATTTTAAAATATATGGGAGACCAAAGTGAGCTTCAAGTGGCTAGTGTTATGGTAGAACCTAGTAGTGGTGGTGTACTTGCTTTAAGTGGTGGTCTAAATTATGCTAAAAGTCAGTATAACAGAGCTATTAGTAGTAAAAGACAAGTTGGAAGTACAATGAAATCTCTTCTATACTATGCAGCTCTTGAAAATGGTCTTACTTCTTCTTCTACTTTCAAAAGTGAAAAAACAACTTTTTCTTTATCCGGAAATCAAGTATATGAACCTAGAAATTACAATAATATTTATGCCAATAAAGATATTTCAATGGCTGCCGCTATTGCTTATTCTGATAATATATACGCAATTAAAACTCATTTGTTTTTAGGTGCTGATACTTTAGTTGAAACGGCTAAGAAAGCTGGTCTTAAAGAAAAGCTTGAACCAAATGTGTCGTTGGCACTTGGAACAAGTGAACTTAATATGCTTGATTTTGCTCATGCATATAATACTCTTGCTAATCTTGGCGATGAACAAAGTCCATATTTTATCGAAAGAGTGGAAGATATGGATGGGAATGTTTTATATCAACATAAAAAAAAGCACAACTATGTATTAAATAGTAATGATGTTTATATATTAAATGAACTTTTAACAGGCACGACTAATTCAGATTATTCTTCTTATACTACTCCTACGGCATTATCCCTTGCTTCTAAAATGAGTCGTAAGTATTCTTTAAAAACTGGAACTACAAACACTGATTCTTGGGTTGCTGGTTATAATCCAGATGTTCTTATGATGGTATGGATTGGAAATGATGAAGCAAAAGATATTGATTCGATTGCTAGTTACTATTCCAAAAATATTTGGTTAGATACTTTAGAAGAGTATTTAAAGGATAAAGAAGTTACATGGTATGAACAACCTTATAATGTGATTGGTTTAGTTAAAGATGGGATTACTGGGCAAATTGATTTGCAAAGCAAAAATAATACTGTTCTTTATTATGTCAAAGGAACAGATGTCACTTTAAATGATACTAATTAAAATAAGAAACATCTCTGCTTCTTATTTGTCGGTTTCTTGTTTTTTAATATTTAGATTAATTTGATATGTATCGTTTAAATCCAATTCTTCTAAAGAAATTTCAAATCCTCTTTCTTGAAGAGAAGATACAAAATCTCTGATTTCGTTAATTGCTGTTTTTAAATCTGTTCCTGTTTCTTCTTTAATAACTTTCTCATAATCCGGATTTAATCTAGCTACAGCATCCATTGGATCAATTGTTACATCATCTTTTAATTTGGTAATGTCTTCAATTGTATTAACAGGTTCTATTGTTGAAATCGTATTATTTCCAGGTTGATTATCAAAGACAAATGGCATGATATCTTCTTCTTGTTTTTCTTCTTTTGGAGCAGGGTTCATATCAATATCTAGTACTTCAACATCATTTGATGGAGGAATATAATCCATGTTCATATTAGCAGCTTCATTTTCTAAGAAGTTAAAGAACTTATTATTTGCTGAAGATACAAGTGCTTCTCCGTCTTCTTTTATTTCTTCTACTGGTGGTTTTTCCATAATAGTATTATCTACTTTTATATCTAAATCTTGAGCATTGTTCATAATATCTTCAATGTTTGTTTGATTATCTATCAATGGTACTTCCCCCTCTCCTTTTATTTTTTTTATTTCTAAATCTAATTGACGAACTGTCATTCTTTTATTAATAATCTTTTGAAGCCAGCTTGCTTGTTCTTCTTTTGGGAGAGAAAGTAAACTTCTTGCATGTCTTTCACTTATTTTTTCTTGTAGTAGCGCATCTTGTACTTCAGGAGCTAAATTTAAAAGTCGTAGTTTATTGGCAATAGAGCTTTGACTTACACCCATTTTTTCAGCTAACTGTTCTTGAGTCATATATCCTCTGTCAAGTAAATTTTTATATGATTTTGCTTCTTCTATTGGTGTCAAATTTCTTCTTTGAATATTTTCTACTAAAGCAATCTCGGCACTTTGATTGTCGTCGATATCAGAAATAATAGCCGGCACCGTTTTTAATCCTGCCATTGTTGAGGCTTTAAATCTTCTTTCTCCAGCAATTATCTCGTATTTATTCCCAAGTCTTCTTAAAACAAGTGGTTGGATAATTCCATGTTGTTTTATAGATTCTGATAATTCTTTTAATCCTTCTTCATCAAATGCCAGTCTTGGTTGAAAACGATTTGGAATTATATCTTCAATAGGTATTTGCATTACAGTTTGCTCTGTCTTCACATACATCAGCCCCTTATTATCTATAATTTATTGTATCAATTTTTTTAAGTTTTAGCAACTAGAATTTCGATAAAAATTAAAAACATTCTAACTTAACTAGAATGTTTTTTATTATCTTTTTGTCATCGTTAGTTCTTTCATATCAGTTCTACTAAATTGTGAATGTTTAAGTTGATTATTCTCTATTTTATAGGTTAGCACTAAACTACAATTTTGTAATTCTCCATATTTTTTTGTTTCTTCAATACATTCATCATTGTAAGCTGTGATTATATTATTATTAATCACATATTTTCCACTTCCACTTGAGCCAGATCCACAGGAAACACTGTCCTGGTATTCAAATGTTCCATCCTCATGAAGAGATAATTCTAAATAAGTATAGTCCTCCACTTGGTTTAAATTATCGCAAGTATCTTTTGAAGTACTATATTCTTTACCTTCATAAATATAAGTTCCAACATATTGATTATTAGTAGTCTCACACTCTAGGGCAGCTTCTTCTTTTAATTGTTCATTTTCTTTTTCTAATGTTGTTATTTTGTTTTCGTACTCACTAATAATCACAGTTTTATCATCTTTTAAAATAAAATCTTTGTAAATAACATATCCTGCCAATCCTACCGTAATAATAGTTAGACATGCCACTGCTATTTTTAATCCTTTCATGCGCTTACTCCTTTCATTTTAAAGATAACAATTATGTATTTATTAATCAATAATTTTTGATTGATTCTTCATTTTTGACGCTTTTTTTACTATTGTTTTCACCAAAAAAGCACTTATTAAAGCGCTTTTTTCTTGAGCTTAGAATATTCTCTTGGATACAATAAAGGAGTAATCTCTTCTTTTTTTATTTTTATAAGAGTTCTATGTCCGGCATCTAGAGGTAATTCAAATTCTTGTTGTTCTTCTATTCTGGAAGATAATTTTTTTAATGTGTTTTTTGATTCTTCTAATTCTTCTTTGGCATTCCCTTTCATAGCAAGAAAGTACCCTCCTACTTTTAGAGATGGAATATTTAATTCCAGTAATATTCTTAAACTTGCTACCGCGCGAGAAGTCACGATATCAAATTCTTCACGATGGACTCTAGTGTATTCTTCTGCTCTAGAGTTAACTACTTCAACATTGGTAAGGTTTAATAATCTTACGCATTCATTTAAGAAGGTTGTTTTCTTGTTATTACTATCAAGTAAAGTTACTTTTAGATTAGGAAAGACTATGGCTAGTACTAACCCTGGAAAGCCCGCTCCTGTTCCAACATCTAAAATGCTTTCACTTGCAAAATCATATATCTTGCAAAGTGTTAATGAATCATAGAAATGTTTTAAGTAAACTTCTTCAAGTGTTTTTAACGCAGTTAGATTGGTATGGGTATTGTACTCTAAAAGATAGTTAGCATATTCGTCTAGTTGTTTTAATTGAATATTGTTTATGTCAATATTTAGTTTACAAATTTCTTTTTGAAATTCATTTTGATTCATCGTTATACTCCTTTTTTAGATATATACTTAAAATTGCTATATCACTTGGATTAACGCCGCTGATACGAGACGCTTGTCCTATTGAAATAGGCCTTATCTTTTCTAGTTTTTGTCTAGCTTCACTAGCTAGATTACTTACCTTGCTATAATCAATATCATTTGGTATCTGTTTTTCTTCAAGTTTTTTCATTTTTTCTACTTCTTTATATGTCTTATTTATATATCCTTCATATTTTACTGTTATTTCTATTTCATTTAAAATATCATTAGTAAAAGGAATGTCAATTAATGTAGCTAAAAAGGCAATGGTAATTTCTGGTCTTTTTAACAAAGAATAAAGTGTCTCTGTTTTTGAAGGTATAGGTAGATTATTCTTTTTAAACTCTTCTTTTATAACGTCCGTTATTTTTAATTTTGTTTCTTTTAAGAATGTGTCTATTCTAGCTAAGTCTTCTTTTCTATTTACATAATTTTGATACTGAGTTTCTGTTATAGAACCGACTTGATGAGCATATTCTCTTAGTCTTAAATCTGCATTGTCATGTCTTAATATTAATCTGTATTCTGCTCTTGAAGTTAACATTCTATATGGCTCTTGCGTTCCTTTGGTTACTAAATCATCAATTAAGACACCTATGTAGGCATCATTTCTTTTTAATATTAATGGTTCTTTTCCTTCGAGTTTTAAAGAGGCATTAATACCGGCAACAATTCCTTGACCGGCTGCTTCTTCATATCCGCTTGTCCCATTTATCTGACCTGCTGTAAATAAATTTTTAATGATTTTATTTTCAAGTGATGGGTAGATTTGTAATGGATCAATCGCATCATATTCTATAGCATATGCGTATTTAGAAATAACCGCTTTTTCTAATCCTTTAAGACTATGAACCATTTTCTCTTGAATGTCTCTAGGCATTGATGTAGAAAAACCTTGTAAATACCATTCGTCATAATACAAACTTTCTGGTTCTAGAAATAATTGATGTCTTTCTTTATCTTTGAAACGAACTAGTTTATCTTCAATACTTGGACAATACCTTGGGCCTACTCCTGTGACATATCCTCCATACATGGCTGATTTATCTAAATTATCTAAAATTACTTTGTGGGTATTTTCATTGGTATAAACTAAATAACACTTTTGTTGTTCATTAATTTTATAAGTTGGGGGAAAGTCATGAGAAAATGTCCAATATACATCATCCCCTTTTTCTTCTTGCATCTTAGAAAAATCAATAGATGAAGCTTTTATTCGTTGTGGGGTTCCAGTTTTTAATCTTTGAATTGTAAGTCCATATTTCCTTAGATTGTCACTTAAATAGTTACTTCTATTTTCACCGTGAGGTCCTCCTTCAGTATTTTCTGATCCAATTAAAATATTTGCTTTAAGGTAAGTTCCTGTAGTTAAAATAACAGCACTTGCTTCTATTTTAGTTCCATCTGCTAAAACTATTCCTTTGACGGTAGAGTCTTTGACAATTAAATCTTCTACCATAGCCTCTAGAATGGTTAAGTTTTCTGTATTTTCTAAAGCATTCAACATATTTTTAGGATAAGTTACTTTATCAGCTTGGCATCTTAAACTTCGAACAGCTGGTCCTTTAGAATTATTAAGCATTTTAATTTGAAAATGAGAAATGTCGGCTATTCTGCCCATAAGCCCACCTAGTGCATCTACTTCTCTTACAATGACTCCTTTGCTTGTTCCTCCAATACTTGGATTGCAAGGCATGTCTCCAATATTTTTTTTATTCATGGTTACAAGAAGAGTCTTGTGTCCTTTAAAGGCTGAAATGTGGGAAGCCTCTATTCCAGCATGTCCTCCACCTACTACTATAATATCGTATTTCACTTTCTTCACCTACTTTCCTAAACAGAATCTCGCAAAGATATTATCTACTAGTTCATCATCATATGATTCTCCTATGATGCTACCTAGGCTTTCCCAGGCACTTTTAATATCAATTGCTAGCATATCTACGGGAATATCTTCTTGATTTGCTTTAATTACTTTGTCAATGCTTTCCAAAGCTGACTTAGCAAGTGATATTTGTCTGGCATTTGATAGATAAGTTAAATCTTTATTAGATAAGTCATTTAAGGCAAAATTGGAGATGATACTCTCTTTTAATTCCTCAATTCCTTTTCCTGTTATAGTACTTCCTTTTATTTGTAATAATTGCGTTTTTAATGTTGATAACTTGATTTCTAAATCAGTCTTATTTATGTATATAATAGCCTTTTTATCTTCAATCATTTTGAGAAGTTCTATATCGGTGCTTGTCAATTCTTCATTGGCATTTAGGACTAACACTGTAATATCAGCTTTTTCTAGCATTTCTTTACTTTTCTCAACACCAATTTTTTCAACAATATCTTCTGTTTCTCTAATTCCAGCTGTATCTATAAAATTAAATTCAATTCCTTTATAAAAAATAGATCCTTCGACAATATCTCTTGTTGTTCCAGAAATGTCTGTTACAATTGCTTTATCTTCTTCAAGTAAAACATTTAATAATGATGATTTACCAACATTTGGTCTTCCTATGATAGCAATATTTATACCATTTTTAATGTATTTTCCATTTTCTGCTTCTTCGACAATTTTATTTAGTTTATTTTTTATTTTTGAAAGGACAGGTGTAATACTCTCTTTGGTAATTTGTACTTCATCTTGATATTCTGGATAATCAATATTAACCTCAATATTTGCTAGTAATCCAACCATTTCTTCTCTTAATTCTTGAATTAACTTCGTGGTTTTTCCTCTAACTCCATTTAATGCCATAGAACTAGCTGAAGTACTTTTAGCTTCAATTAAATCTTCAATTGATTCAGCTTCTAAGAGATTAATTCTTCCGTTTAAGTAGGCTCTTTTAGTAAACTCTCCTGGTTCTGCTAGGACAGCTCCTTTTTTTAATAATAATTGTAAAATAGCGTTAGTTGAAGCATAGCCTCCATGACAATTAATTTCCACAATATCTTCTTTGGTGTAGGTACGTGGGGCCCGCATCAAAGTAACTAATACTTCATCTAAAACTTTATCTTTGTCTTTTATATATCCGTAATGAATTGTATGACTATCTGACTCTTTAAACTTCTTATTTGTAAATATTTCACTTACTATAGAAATTGCTTCATCACCACTTAATCTTATTATATTAATTGCTCCAATTCCTAAATTATTTGTTGATATAGCTACAATAGTATTATTCATGAGTATCCACCCCTTTTTCTAAGGCGTATTATATCACTAAATAAAAAAAAAGAAAATTGTTTTGTCAATTTTCTTAAAAGCTGTGACCTCCTCCACCTCCAGAGAAGCCTCCACCGCCTCCGCCGGAAAAACCGCCTCCACCTGAGGAACTTCCACCTGAAGAACTTGACGTGTCAATAGGACTATAAACACTATCTTGGCCAGTTTTGGTAGCAGATACATTTCCAACGCTTAAATTAGAGATACTCTTAGAAATTATTTCTTGTATAGAAGGTCTCTTTAACTTTGAATAAAAATATACAAAGATGAAATTAACTAAGAATGCTAGTGTTAAGGCAATTACTCCATTACTGATATATCTCATTGGTTCAGCAATTTTTCCGTTGTTTAGAAGTGTTGAGATTTGTTCAAATGCTTTACTAGCACATTCATAATACTCTTTTCTACTTGCGTAAGTATAGATATTATCTGTAATAATCTCAGATTTGGATTTGGTAATTATTTTATAATTTGCTCCTGAAGATACAATATAGATTTTTCTTGTACTCATATCTATGATAAAGATTGTTCCGCTTTGATTTTGATAGTTTGAATAATAATAGTTATTGGCATATGTTGTTATATTAGATGAATTCTTATCTGTCGAATGGAAAACAATATGGCCAAATTCTGTTAAAGGAATGATTTCATCTAATAGCTTTTGTTCTTCAGAGGTTGTTAAAAGATCTGCTTGATCATCAATTAAAGCTTTGTAATTTGTATTTGGATTATTATATTCTAAAGCATGAGCAGTAGTAAATAATGAGAAGAGACACAAAAATGCAAGTAATATTTTCTTATTCATTTTCTCTACCTCCTCTCTTTTCTAATTGAGGGAGTTTGTTCTTCGTTAATAAGTTGTGTTCTACTACTAAATCATAGAAACTCCAAATGATAAGTGCTAAAATTCCTAAAGCTGCTCCATAGTAATAAATATCATTTACAAAATTAATAAAAATTACTCCTACTCCCATGATTATCCCTAAAATCGGCTTTATAATATATTTAAATTTTGGAATCTTCTTTCTATTTTCCGTAGTTGATGATGAAGACTCATCTATATTTTCATCTTTTTCCTTTGCTTCCTTAATTGTGTATTGTTTGTATTTTTGGTTTCTAAATCCTCCAATAAGTAAAACATATAATCCAATAGGCCCAAAAATTATATTTATAAATGAGCATAATGATAGTATAATACCTATTATAATAGTAATATCAACTGATGCTTTTTCTTTATTTATTGCTTTTTTTATCTTGGTTATTTTTTCATTATTATTTTCTCTTTCTTCTAGTTCTTTTAGTTGAGATAACGAGAATATTAAACTAATAATTCCTAAGATAATTCCAATTATTAGAACTATAGTTGGCGTGAATACAAAGAAACTATTTAATAATAAGAAGAAAGGAATAGTCAATATAAGAGAACCAATTATATATTTTTTAAAATCAATGGGTAAATCGGCTACCACTTTACCTGTTTGGCCATTGATGACTGCATAACTGATGTTATTTCCCGATTTGTCTAACATAGATAAAAAGTAAACTGGAAACATTCCTACTTTAGAGTCTGTATAATTTAAAGGTACTGTTGGATTAATACAACCATATTTTTTAAAACTTTTTTCTTTTTGCAATTTGAATGAGGCATCTTGTTCGGCAATATTCTTGGCATTTTCTTGATAAGTAGAAGGGTCAAGATCTAAACTATCTGCATAAAAACCTGCGATGTAATTAGTGCTATATGGGATTGCTTTGGTATAATCAAAAGGAATTGATTGACTAAAGCGGTCGTGAAATTTTGATAATAAATCGTAAGAAATGCCATTGTAATCTGCTTTTACTTCAGCATCAATACTAAATAAATCATAATAAACATAATCTCCTGAACGATGACTGTATTTTCTTCCTGAATTTGTTGTAGTTCCTTCATGAGTAAAATGATATATTGCATAAGGCATGTATATTCCTCTGAATTTTTGAAGAGTCATATCTGATTTCATTGAACTTGGAGCAAATAAGGCTTTGGAAACATACTTTTTATATGCCTCGATGCATTCTTCTTTTTCCTTTTGAAAAGGGATAATAAATTGGGGATTATTCTTTTCTATTAATTGAGACTCTATCATTGTTTGTTGTCCACAGTAACTACAAAAAGTAACTGCTGTTTCATCATAAGATAATAACTCTCCTCCACAACTTGTACATTTATACATTTTTCCTTCTTCTCTTGCTGTCTTAGCATCTCTTTGAAAATCTTCAGGTTTAATAGTATTCCTACAAAATTCACAAAATAACATTTGGGTACTTGGTTTAAATTTTAGATTAGCACCACAACTAGGACATTTAATCATACTTCCACCACTCTATCTATAAACATTATATCAGATAATTACAAAAAAAGACAGATTCTATTCCGCCTTTATAATTACATGTCTATTTGGTTCTTCTCCTTCGCTGATAGTAGATACTCCTTTAAAGTTTGTTAATTTATTGTGGATAACTCGTCTTTCAAAGGAATTCATATTTTCAAGAGCTGCATCTACTTTAGTTGCTCTTACCTCTTTGGCTGTTTTTATAGCTAGTCTTTCTAGATAAGCAATTCTCTTGTCTTTATAGTTTTCAACATCTAAAACAATCTTAGGAGTTATACCCCATTCTAGATTAATTTTAGCTCTTACAAGTGTTTCCAAAGCTTTTAAATTCTTACCATTTTTTCCAATAAGAATTGGATTATTATCAGAATACATTGTTATCTCATATGTTTCTTCGCGCATAGATGTTTCGAATTGAACTGTTAATCCCATGTTTGTAATGATTTCTGTTAAATAATTTTTCATTTCTTCCATTAATTCTTTAGAAGATAAAGCGGTTACTCTGACAGAAGTCTTTTTAATAATCTTACCTGATGTAATTTCTTCTTTTTTATATATAATCTTTTCAGTTCCTAGCTTATTTTTAGCTTCTTCTAAAGCTTCAATTAAAGTTTTTGCTTCGGTTACTACAGACATTTTACTTCACTTCTTTCTTCTTATTATTCCCTTTTTTCTTTTCTTTTATATCAATTGTTTTGGAATTCTTATTCTCATCGTTTGCTATTATTCTTTTTACTAAATAATTTTGAAAAACAGCAAAGGCATTTACTACTATCCAGTAAAGAGCTATGGCAGTTGGAAGTGAGAATGACGCTATAGAAATAGATACAATCATAAATATTAACATAGTATTCATTTGTTGCATCATTTCATTATTTTGATTAGATTTCATCGTATTTTTAAATGATAAATATGTTGTAGCTACGATTAAGAAAATTAGTCCAATGTAGATGTATTCTCCTTGACTAAGTCCTTTCCAAGGAGTCATTCCTAGATTCATTCCAAATAAATTTCCTTCAAATATTGCTGGTACTTCATTTATAGCAGATAGGAAAGCAAAGAAGATTGGAATTTGAATTAAAGCTCCTAAACAACCCGCTACTGGATTAATCTTATATTTTTGATATATCATCATTGTTTCTTGACTTTTAGCCATCATCGACTCAGAATCGGTTTTTCCAGCATATTTCTTTTCTATTCTCATTATTTCTGGTTGGGCTTTTTGCATATTAGTAGATTGTCTCATCGATTTTACTGTCAATGGTAAAAGAATAAATCTTATTAATAGACCAACTAACATAACAGCAATACCTGGATTACCAATTAATCTTCCAAGTTGAATAATAATCCATGCAAGTGGTCTTACTAATAGGGCTTCCCAAAGTCCATCATATTCATTTGTTGATAAGTTGAATTCTTCACATGTTGGAAGTTCTTCTACACTCTTCTTCATTTGGTCAGAATGTTCTAAGTAAATGTTATATAATTCTGAATCCTTTACTGGTTGACATAATATATCTTTTCTTACACTTTGACCAGTTGTTTCATTAATAATAATTTGGCCTTTTTCATCTTTTAAATAATCATCACTACCACATCCGCTTGTAAGTAATATTATACCTATTAAGATAAAAGCAAATAATTTATTTTTTGTTTTCATAGTCTCTCCTTTTTTCAATTAAACTCTCAAAACTATCTTTCATCTCTTTAAATGATGCGTTTTTCAAGTTCTCTTTCATTATTATAATATAATCTTCGTTTTGAGACAATTGTTTTTTATATTCATCTAAGATTTGTCTCATTCTTCTTTTTAATAAATTTCTATTTACAGCATTTCCTAATTTTTTGGAAACCGCTATACCAAAATGTGGATAACTATAATTTCCTTTCCTTATATATATAGTATAATTTTTGTTCTTTAAATAGAATGTATGGCCTATGATTTCAGAAAATTCTCTATGACTTTTAATCATTTCTCTTTTTTTCATTCAATCATCCTTTCTTTTCATCAAAAAAAAGCCAACGGTAAAGCGTGGTTTTTTTATGCGCAAAGAGTCTTGCGACCTTTTTTTCTTCTTCTTTTTAAAACATTTGATTTTTTACGTGCAAAGAAACCATGTGTTTTTGATTTTTTTCTTTTATTTGGTTGATATGTTCCTACCATGATAATCCCTCCTTTTTTCTAAAAGCTTCTTTATTATAATATTAAAAACCTGTAAAAGTCAACAAAAGTTCATATTTTATCTTTGGCTTAAATTATTTATTTCTAATTGTTCTAATACTGTTGATATTTGATTTTCTTGTCTTATTTCTGATTCAAGATATATTTTTTCAATAATATCTAAGTCATCTGACTTTTTATTTAATAAACTTCCCTCTATCTGCTGGATATACTTAAGAGCTCTATCTATTCTAGACATTCCTATTGTTTGGAGAAAGTAATCATATTCTTCTATAATTGAAATACTAGGATGAAAAGATGATTCTCTATCTCTTCTTTCTTTAATGTATTTTAATAACATTTGATATTCATTTGCTTCTTGTTGATTTTCTATTTCTTTTCTTTCTTTAGCTTCTTTTTTAATATTTATAATATCATCATCATTATAATTATTTAAATCTAGTAATTGTTCTATTTGTTTTCTGTCTACTAATTCTGGAGAACTCATAAATAAACTTATTAATATCTCTCTACTTATTTTGGCTTTTTCTTCTTGTTTATGGATTTTTACTGCCTTCTCTAATTTATCAAATCCTAAAAATTTTAATTCTTCTTTACGCTTTTTTATAATTTGGATTTCTCTATTATTTAAAGATGATAAGAATTGATCAATTTGCTTATTATTATTAATTAGGTGAAATTTTAATTCTTCTCTTAACATTTCTATACATCTTATTCTCTTGCTTGATAGTTTGATTACTTTAATATTATTAATTATTTGATGATTAATGCTTACCAAACTTACTCTACTATACTCTTTAACCGTCCTTTCTTCTTCTTTAAAATATTCTGAAGAGAAGATTGTAATTATCTTTTTAAGTTCTTCTTCTTTTTTAGAATCAGTCATATATAGAGATTTGTATTTTATATAATTTCTTATTTTTTCTAATCCTTGAGAGACTTTAATGGTTGTTTCACCTGTTTGATTTTCATAATTAAAATATCTAATACTTCGATAAGTTATTTCTTTATTTAAAATATCACTATATAAAGTGGAGATTATATCGAATTTTCTAAGAGCAGTATTTTTAAAGTTTTCTAAAAGGGCATTAATCGGACTTTTTAGTTCTCCTGTTATTCTATCAAAAATAGGTGTTTTAAATTGCCCCATTTGATTATCTGTCTTTTTACCATTCTCATCTTTTTTAGGATAAAGCGATTGCAGTATTGAAGTAAGAATATACATATTTTGATAGTTTTCTTTTTCAAAATCAAGATCTTCTAAAATCGATAATATTAAATCTATTGACTTAATCTTTTTTTCTAAAGCTATAATTCTTTTATTAGTTTTTATTTGATTATCATTTGGGATATTAAAAAATTTTTGTAAGTTAATTTCTTTAAAATATAAATTTGATATCTCTTTTAAGATAGTCTCACATTCTAATCTTTCTTTTTCTAACATCTCGATTCACTCCCTATTATGTATATTATAACATATTTGTGAATAACTTTTTTAGAAAAGTTGATAATTGTATCAATTTGTTATTAACTATTCACATTTTAATATATCATTTTTTATTTTAATGACTGATGATTCCACTATTTATTAACATTATAAACATGATGTTAATAAAATCTTTCCACTTATAACTATAAATTGTAGATATGTTGATTTATAAAATGTGGATAATGTGGATAACTTCATTTTCTCCTTTATTTATAATTGTTGGCGTGTTAATAAGTTGTTAATAGTTATGAACACAGAAATTTTCTCTTGTACCAGATACAAAAATGATTTACAATATGGCTTAAGAAATGTGTTGAAGTGGGGTGGTTTAATGGATGAAAATGCTCTTTGGCAATCTGTTCTAAATGAAATCTATCCAGAAGTTAATTCAGCTTCCTTCCATGCCTGGTTCAATGATTTAAAACTGATTAGAATAATTGATAATAAAGTATATATTCAAGTTCCAATGGAAATACATAAAAGGATATTAACACAGAATTATTATAGTTTAATTGACGATGCATTTTATAAATTAACTAGCCATAACTATGAATTTGAATTTTTGCTTAAAGATGAAATTGATGTTAGTTTAAATCAAAATGTGGATAATGTGGATAACTTTGTTTCAGAGGTTCTCGATACTCCAAAAAAGAAAGAAAAAGAAATATCTTTGGAAGAATGGAATTCTAATTTAATTCCTGAACTAAACTTTGATAATTATATAGTAGGAGATAGTAATAGACTAGCTAAAACAGCAGGAATGATTGTGGCAGAACAACCGGGAAAAGTGCATAATCCTTTATTTATTTATGGTAAGAGTGGACTTGGAAAAACTCATTTGATGCACGCGATAGGTAATTACATTGTAGAGCATTCCAAAAAGAAAGTGTTATATACTACTAGTGAAATGTTTAAAGATGATTATATTAACATTATTAATAGTGATAATACTAATAATATCCAAATAGCAGCTGATTTTAAAAAAAAATATAGAGATGTTGATGTATTAATAATTGATGATATACAATATTTGGTTGGAGCGGAGAAGACTCAACAAGAGTTTTTTCACACTTTTAATGCACTTCATCAAGCTAATAAACAGATTATTATTAGTTCTGATCGTAGTCCAGATGATTTAAAACTCTTAGAAGAAAGACTTAGAAGTAGGTTTATGTGGGGATTACCAGTTGATATTTATCCACCTGACTTTGAACTGAGATGTAAGATTATTAGAGCTAAATTAAAAAATATGTCTATTAGTGCTAAAATAGATGAAAATGTAATTGAATATATTGCTAATAATTGCCAAAATGATGTAAGATTTTTAGAGGGAACTTTAAATAGACTCATGGCTTATACGGCAATGATGATTCCAGAAAAAGTTGATTTAAATTTTGCTATTGAAGCACTGGCTGACTTTGTTAATCATAACCAATATACAACAAGTAGTATTGAAAGTATTCAAAAATCTGTAGCAGAGTATTATAAAATAAAAGTAGAAGATTTAAAAGGAAAAAAAAGAAGTGCCAATATAGCTTATCCACGAATGATTGCTATGTATTTATCAAGAACTTTAACAGAAGAGAATTTAAATCGAATTGGTCTAGAATTTGGTGGAAGAGACCATTCTACTGTTATACATGCTTGTGAAAAAATAGCTCAAGATTTAAAAGAGAAGGTGGGACTTGAATCTACTTTAAAAGAGATTCAAAATAAGTTATAATGTGAATAAATAATTAGCAATGTTAATAATTATCCACCTTTTAAATATGTAAAAAGTTGTTATTTTAAAGCATATTTTAAAGTTATTAACATTATCAACACTAATAATAATATTAATATTAAATATAAATAATAAGAAAGAAGGATGGAAAAAATGAAATTTTCAATAGAAAAAAGTGTTTTGTTAGAAAACTTAAATAATGTAGTAAGAGGTATTAGTACTAAGAATGTGATTCCTGTTTTAAATGGAATTAAATTTGAAGTTAGTGAAAAAGGATTAACTTTAATGGCTAGTGATAGTGAACTTACTATTGAGTCTTTTATTGATGCTAAAGATATAAAACAAATAGATAGAGTAGGTACTATTATTATAAGTAGTAAATATATTTTACCTATTATTAATAAAATGCCAAGTGATGTTATTCACTTTGAAATGCAAGATAGTTTAAAAATCAAGATTTATTCTGACTTTAATCAGTATAATTTGAATTGTTTAGATCCTAGTGACTATCCAACTATAAAGTTGATAACTCATAAAGATCCAATTGTTTTAAAAGCAATAGTTTTAAAAGAATTAATTAATCAGACTAGTTTTGCTATTTCAACGCAGGAGTTAAGACCAATCTTAACTGGATTAAATTTAAAAATGAATGGTGATATTTTTGAAGTAATAGCTACAGATTCTTATCGTTTAGCTAAGAAAAATATTAAATTAGATGTACCTGTTGAACAAGATGTTAATATTGTTATTCCAGGTAAGAATATTACTGAACTAGAGCATATTTTAGATGATGATAGTGATGTTGAGATGCATGTTTTTAATAATCGTGTATTGTTTGTTTATAAAAATATTAAATTCCAAACTAATATTTTATCTGGAAGTTATCCTAACACGGCTAATTTAATTCCAACTGAATTTGAAATAATAGTTCAAACTAAAAAAAGTGAGTTTATGGGAGCTGTTGACCGTGCTGCCTTACTAACTCAAGGTAAAGATAAGAATATTATTAAAATGAAAATTGAGAATAAATCAATGGTTATTAATTCTTATGCCTCAGAAATTGGAAAAACTGAGGAAAGAGTTGAAATAGATACGGATGAAAAATCAGTAATTGATATTTCTTTCTCAGCTAAATATATGATGGAGGCATTGAAAACATTAAAAGATGAGGATATTTTTATTCTTTTAAATAATGATGTTAAGCCAATTGTAATCAAATCAGTAAATGATGAATCATTAATTCAATTGATATTACCAATTAAAACATATTAAACACGAAAATTTATCGTGTTTTTTATTTTTTCACTTATTATTCGACATTTTATTTGATAATAATATGTTATTTTAAAGTAAATTTTCTGTAAGGGGGAATATTATTATGAATCAGTATGAAATTAATGAGGAAACTTTAGCGTTGATATCAGTGGAAGAAAATTGTACTGAAGTATATGAAATAAATAATGTCTTTTTGGTCAATAAGAATGTTAATAAGGTAATGGAAGATAGTTGTCTTTATTTTGGTAGTACTTTAGATGGAAGAAAAAAGGGGACAGAAAGGTTAATTGGGAGTTGTTATAAGGCTCCAATTATTGTCGAAGAAACAAATGAAATGATATTTTTTCCTATTTTTTCGCAACGTTATCATAAGTTAAATTCGTGGATTTCATTAAATCATATTAGGTCTTATTATAAAGATGAAGATGAAAGTAAGAGTGTAATAGAATTTCAAAATGGACTTAAATTGTCATTCTTAGTAAGTTATGCTTCTTTAGAAAATCAAATCTTGCGTGCAACAAGGTTAGAAAGTGCTTTAAGAGGTCGAAAAACGTATAAAAAACGTTTTAAATGATAATTTTTTGTGTTATAATGTACTTAGGTATAGGAGTATTCTCTTACCTTTATTTTTCCTGTAGAGTCAAATTAAGGGGGTTATCGTGAAAATTGAGTTATTAAAATTGCTAAATTTTAGAAATTATAAAAAACTTGAAATTACATTTCATCCTAATCTTAATGTGATTTATGGAAAAAATGGTTCTGGAAAGACTAATTTAGTTGAAGCTATCTATGTTTTAGGTCTAACAAGGTCATTTCGTTTGTCACAAGAAAAAACGTTAATACATGATGGTTCTGTATCCACGAAGATCGAGGGATTAATTCTTAATAAATATAAAACAAGTTATACGGTTTTATTAAATAAAGAAGGAAAAAAAGTTAAGATTAATGATCATAAGGTGGATAAGTTGAGTGATTATATTACCAAAATAACAATTATTCTTTTCCATCCTGATGATTTAAGGTTTATTAAAGATACACCTAGTACCAGAAGAAAAAATTTAAATATTTCTATTTCAGAGATGAATTTAGAATATCTAAGAGTTTTAAATAATTATAATAAATTATTAAAACAACGTAACGCTTATTTAAAACAGATGCTTATTAATCATCATCAAACAAGTGATTATCTTGATATTCTAACTTCTAAATTAATTGAGCTTGGCATCTATATTTATGAAAAAAGAAATGAATTTATTGAACAGGTTAATTCTTATTTAGCTAAGTTTTATGAACGGATTACAGGTTTAGAAGGTTTAAAAATAGGTTATATTTCTTCTTATGAAGGAAAAACTAAAGAAGAACTTTTTTCAATTATGAAAAATAATTTACCTAGAGATTTGTCCTTTGGCAAAACAAATATTGGTGTTCATATGGATGATTTAGTGTTTTTACTAAAAGATAAGAATTTAAAAGAATATGGAAGTGAAGGGCAACAGAAGAATGCTATTATTGCTTATAAATTTAGTGAATTAGAAATATTTAGAGAAAGAACAGGGTATTATCCAATATTGATCTTAGATGATTTGTTTAGTGAATTAGATGAAGATAAAGTTAGTAATATTTTAAAAATGCTTAATAGTGATATTCAAACTTTTATTACTACTACTAATTTAAATGTTGTTAAATCATTAGATTGTTATTCATATAAACAGATACATATCGAAGACGGAAAAATTATAGGGGAGAGTGAAAATTATGGAAAACAATGAACATTATAATGCCTCCGATATTCAAGTATTAGAAGGTTTAGAGGCTGTTAGAAAAAGACCAGGAATGTATATAGGTACTACTGATGTAAAGGGACTTCATCATTTAGTTTGGGAAATTGTTGATAACTCTATTGATGAAGCACTTGCTGGTTATTGTAATAATATAGAAATTGTTATTAATAAGGATAATTCTATTACAGTTAAAGATGATGGAAGAGGAATTCCGGTAGAAGTACATCCTAAAACTGGTATTTCCACAGTAGAAACTGTTTATACTGTTTTACACGCTGGAGGAAAATTTGGCGGTGGTGGATATAAAGTATCTGGAGGTCTTCATGGAGTTGGTGCTAGTGTTGTAAATGCTTTATCTTCTTGGGTAAATGTTACTGTTTATAAAAATGGTAAAATTTATGAAGCAAAGTTTATTAATGGTGGTAAAGTTGATCAAAAACTAACTGTTATTGGGGAATGTAGTCCTGAAAGGACAGGAACAACTGTTACCTTTAAACCAGATCCAACTATTTTTGATACTACGATTTATGATTATGATACTCTAAAAGTTAGAACAAGAGAGTTAGCTTTTTTAAATCAAGGTCTTCGCCTTACTTTAAGAGATGATAGAGATGATGAAGATACAACAGGAGAAACTTTCCATTATGAAGGTGGAATAAGAGAATATGTTAGGTTTATAAATCAAGGAAAAACGCCTATTCATGAAGATATCATATATTTAAATGGTGAAGAAGATGGAGTAATGTTTGAAGTTGCTATGCAGTATAATACTGGATATAATGAAAATATTTACTCATTTGTTAATAACATCAATACTCATGATGGTGGTACTCATGAAGAAGGAGTTAGAAGAGCTTTAACTAGAGTTATTAATAACTATGCTAGAAAAAGTGGAATGTTAAAAGAAAAAGATGAGTCTTTAACTGGAGATGATGTTAAAGAAGGTCTTACAATGATTGTTTCTTGTAAGCACCCTAATCCTCAGTTTGAAGGACAAACGAAAGGTAGACTTGGTAATAGCGAAGTTAGAAAACTTGCTGATAGTGTTTTCTCAGCTGGATTTGAAAAATTCTTAATGGAGAATCCTGAAGAGGCAAAATTAATTGTTAATAAGGGAATGCTTGCTTGTCGAGCTAGAAATGCAGCTAAAAAGGCAAGAGAGATTACAAGAAAGAGTGATTTAACAACAACAACTTTCTTTGGAAAATTAAGTGATTGTAAAAGTAAAGATCCTAAGGTATCTGAGATATTTATTGTCGAGGGAGATAGTGCAGGTGGTTCTGCTAAAAAGGGAAGAGATTCGATGACTCAGGCTATTCTTCCTTTGAGAGGTAAAATTTTAAATGTGGAAAAAGCAAGACTTGATAGAGCTTTAGGAAACGAGGAAATTAGAACCATTATTACTGCTTTTGGTACAGGTATTGGAGAAGAATTTGATTTATCAAAATTAAGATATGATAAAATCATTATTATGACCGATGCCGATGTTGATGGTTCACATATTCGTGTTTTACTTTTAACGTTGTTTTATCGTTTCTTTAGACCTATTGTCGAGGCTGGGCATGTTTATGCAGCTCAACCACCACTTTTTAGAATTATGCATGGAAAAACTCGTAAATATGTTTTAAACGAAGAAGAAAGAGACAGTTATCTAAATTCTTTACCTGAAAATGTGAGAGCAAAAGCAGAAGTGGCTCGTATGAAAGGTTTAGGAGAGATGGATGCTGAAGAGTTAAATGAAACCACAATGGATATAGAGAAACGTGTTTTAAGAAAAATTACAGTAGATGATTGTGTATCAGCAGATGCAATATTTGAAAAACTCATGGGGGATGAAGTAGAACCTCGAAGAGATTTTATTGTTGAAAATGCGGGTTATGCTATTAATATTGATATTTAGAAGCGGGGTGAAATAAAATGGATGAAGATAAAAGTTTAGAAAAATTACTTGATGCAGCAGAAGATGATAAAGTAGTTGATAATAATGAAGAAGATAGTGTAAATAGTGAAGAAAATCATGAGGATATTGACCTTCATGTTGCTAATACTGGTTTTAATGGTTATTTTCATGAGAGAGATAGTCTAACTGAGAATAATATTGTAAATGAGGTTTCGACATCATTTTTAGAGTATTCTATGAGTGTTATTACCTCACGTGCTTTACCTGATTTAAGGGATGGTTTAAAACCAGTTAATAGACGTATTTTATGGTCGATGTTTGAAAGTGGTTATACACCTGATAAGCCTCATAGAAAATCAGCTAAAACAGTTGGTGAAGTTATGGGTAATTACCATCCACATGGCGATTCTTCAATTTATGAAGCGATGGTAAGAATGGCTCAAGATTTTAATCAAAGATATATGCTTGTTGATGGACATGGAAACTTTGGTAATATTGAGGGAGACGGAGCAGCAGCTATGCGTTATACAGAGTCTAGACTTGCTAAGTTATCCTTAGAGCTTTTAAGAGATATTCGTAAAAATACTGTTGATATGACAGATAACTTTGATTTTACTAGAAAAGAACCTGTTGTTTTACCTTCTAGATTTCCCAACATTTTAGTTAATGGTACGATGGGAATTGCGGTTGGAATGGCTACTAATATTCCACCCCATAATTTAGGAGAAGTTATTGATGGATGTATTGCCTATATTGATAATCCTGATATTGAACTTGATGAATTGATGAAATATGTTAAAGGGCCTGATTTTCCAACAGGTGGTATTATTCTTGGTAATAAGGGAATAAAACAAGCCTATGAAACAGGTCGTGGTGGTATAGTAATACGCTCAAAAGCATCTATTGAAGAGGTTGGAAATCATAGTAATATCATCATTACAGAAGTTCCTTATGGAGTTAATACGTTAGAATTAAAAAATCGAGTTGCCGATTTAGTTCATAATAAAGTGATTGATGGAATTAGTGATTATCATACTGATTTAAAAGATGGGGTTAAGATTACTATTACTTTAAAGAAGGATGCTAATCCTCAAGTTGTTTTGAATAATTTATATAAACATACTAATTTTCAAGTTAATTATGGTATTATTTTCTTAATGCTTGATAATGGTGTACCAAGGACATTAGGTTTAAAATCAATTATTTCTAAGTATGTTGATTATCAAAGGGAAGTTATCATTAGAAGAACTAAATTTGATCTTAATGAAGATGAGAAAAGAGTTCATATTTTAGAAGGATTAAAGATTGCTCTAGATCATATTGATGAAGTTATTTCTATTGTTCGTGGAGCTTTAGATGATGATGAAGCTCGTACTAAATTAATGAATCGCTTTGGTTTAACTGAAATTCAAAGTAATAGTATTTTAGAGATGAGAATACGTCGTTTAACCGGTTTAGAGAGAGAAAAGATTGAAAGTGAGTTAAATGACTTATTAAAGGAAATTGACGAGTTAAAATCAATTTTAGCTAGCAATGAGAAAGTATTAAATATTATCAAAGAAGAAATGTTAGATATTAAGAAACGTTATGCTGATGAAAGACGTACTCACATTGATATGACTGCTATAGAATATATTGAAGATGAATCATTAATTCCAGAAGAGAATATTATGATTGCTTTAACTAATAGAGGATATATCAAGAGAACTACTTTAGATACCTTTAAAACCCAAAATAGAGGTGGAGTTGGTGTTAAGGGAATGAGTACGAATGAAGAAGATTTTGTCGAAGAATTACTGAACTTATCAACACACGATTATGTACTTTTCTTTACAAATAAAGGAAAAGTGTATCGTATGAAGGGATATGAAATACCAGAGTTTAGTAGGCAATCAAAGGGACTTCCGATTATTAATTTGTTACAAATAGATAAAGATGAAAAAGTTAAAGCTTTGATTAAAGTATCCCAAAATGAGGTATCTAAATATCTATTATTTGTTACTAAGAAGGGAATTGTTAAGAGAACAGCCTTAAATGAATTTGATAATATTCGTAATAATGGTAAAATATGCATTACGATGAAAGAATCAGATGAATTAGTAACAGTACGTAAAACTAGTGGAAATGATATGATATTGCTAGGTTCTAGCGCTGGTAGAATGGTAAAAACAAGCGAAACAAATGTTCGTATTATGGGTCGAACTGCCAGTGGTGTAAGAGGAATAAACTTAGATGGTAATAATTGTATTGGTGCTGAAATTGCTACTGATAATGATAAAATCTTAATTGTTACAGAGAAAGGATATGGAAAACAGACTTTAGTTGCTGATTATCGTGAGACTAGTAGAGGTAGCAAAGGTGTTAAAGCTTTGAATGTAACAGAAAAGAATGGTAATTTGGTTGCATTTAAATTGGTACATGATAACAGTGATGTTGTAATTATTACAGATACCGGAATGATAATTAGATTACCTCTTGATCAAATTTCTACATTAGGTAGAGTTACGCAAGGAGTTAGATTAATTAATCTTAAAGATAATCAAGTTGTTTCTACAATAAGTATTGTTGATCATGAGAATAAGGAAGATAGAGAAGTTATTAACATCGAATCTCCTGATGATAGTAATAATTAATTATAATTAGTTTATTGGATATGTTCCACGTGGAACATATCTTTTTTTTGTGTTTATAATTTTTGCAATGAGATGAATAATCCTTAACTAATAATTATTTCGATGCAAAATAAAATTATATAGGTAACAATGTTTCACGTGAAACATTGTTTATAAGTTATTTAAATATTTTTATATGTTTCACGTGAAACATAATATTTTTTTATTATTAATGTTTATAATATTAAAAAAAATTCCATTTTTATTCTTATTAGAATTAATAATTTCTTGATGTTCCACGTGGAACATAGTTGATAACTTAATAGATTAGAAAATAATTATATTATTAAATTAATACTTTTATAGATTTTTTTTTGCTTATATTGCATTTTTAATTTAATTATAAAAATATTTCAAGTTTTAACTTTATTATGTGAAATATTAATTATTAAATGTATGTTTTTTTCTATGTTCCACGTGGAACATAGTGGATAACTTAATAAATTAAAACATAATTATATTATTAAATTATTACTTTTATAGATCTTTTATGCTTATATTGCATTTTTTACTTAATTATAAAAATATTTAAAG